>Ga0210384_10002365_pt1 | contig 23101 bp, 22 predicted proteins | sample IncBWH2MmetaG_FD_160574 | JGI IMG/M metagenome (GOLD analysis project Ga0210384, IMG submission 160574) | Forest soil microbial communities from Barre Woods Harvard Forest LTER site, Petersham, Massachusetts, United States - Inc-BW-H-2-M | ecosystem: Environmental > Terrestrial > Soil >...
CCGACACCTTCTTCAGGTCCGTGGTGTGCATCTGCTTCATCGTCGCCATCACCGCGACGGGGATATACCCCTGAAGGTACGGCTGCTGGTCGATCGCGAACTGCACCGAGCCGTCCTTGATGCCGCGCGCGATGTCGTCGCTCAGGTCAAAGGTGGCAAAGTAGATCTTGCCCTTGAGGCCGGCCTTGTCGATCGCCTTCATGGACGGGCTCGCCGACAACGGGCCGAGCGCCAGCACGGCCTGGGTGCCGGGGTTCTGGCGCAGCCACGCCGAGACCTTGGCCTCGACGTTGCTCGGATCCTCGCCGGAGTCGAGCGTGGACTTCTTGAAGTCGGCGCCGATCGCCTCGGCGAAGCCGCGGCAGCGCTCGAACGAGGCGGGGTTCGTGGCGTAGTGGTTCACGCAGACGAAGCTCTTGATGCCGGCCGCCCTGGCGCGCTCGCCGGCGCCGTGCCCGGCTTCGTACTCGGGCTGTCCGACGTGCATGATCGCGCCCAGTTGCTCGCTCTGCGCGGTCGTGCCGGAGTTGATCGTGATCAGCGGGATCTTCTTGTCGGTGACCTTCTTCAGCGAGCCCTTGAGCACGTTGAAGTCGGCGATCGAGGTGATCACGCCGTCGTAGTTGGCGGCCGCGGCCTGCTCGATAAGGCGTGACATGTCGGCCAGGTCGCCGCTGGGCGGGTTGCGGTAGTCGACGGTGACGTCGAAATCCTCGCCCGCCTGCTTGACGGCGTTCTTGATGGTGTTCCACCACGAGTCCGAATCCGGCGCGTGGCTGATCAGCACGTACTTCCCCGCCGCGTGGGCGGCACCCATGCTCAGCGTCATCACGGCGGCGATGGCCAAAGTCTTCAGTACCAGGCGTTTGCTCAGGTTGTTCATGAATCCTGTCTCCTTCGTGTTTTGGGACGTCTCGTTCTCGCGGCCCGTCGCGGGGCCCAAGCGGCATCGGTCGGGACGTGACGGGATCGTAGGCCGATGAAATTGACATTCCATACGGGCAATCACTTAGAAAATTTTTTCCATTTCGAGCGGTCGCAACCTATCATGCGCAACATTCGAGATGTGCTGACGCTGAAGGAGTTTCGCGATGAAGGATTCGAACCGGGCACTCCTGCGGGTCGGCATCGCCGGCCTGGGCCGGCTGGGAAAGCGCCACGCGGAACAGATCGCCTTTCGCACGCGCGGTGCGCAACTGGCGAGCGCCTGCAGTCCCGTCTCCTCCGAACTCGGCTGGGCGCGCGAGGAGCTGGGCGTGCCGACGCTGCACGAGGATTTCGCCGCCTTCGTGCGCGACCCGCGGATCGACGCGGTCGTCCTGGTGACGCCCACCTCGCTGCACGCCGACCAGGCCATCGCCGCGCTCGAAGCCGGCAAGCACGTCTTCGTCGAGAAGCCGCTGGCGCTCAACGTGGAGGATTGCGAGCGCGTGGAGCGGGTCGCCGCGCGCCGGCCCGACCTCGTGGCGATGGTGGGCTTCGTGCGCCGCTTCGATCCGAGCTACGCCCGCGCCGCGGCCGACATCGCGGAAGGGGCCATCGGCCGTCCCTTCGTCGTGCGTTCGCAGACCTGCGACCGCAACGACCCCGACGGCTTCTTCGTGCGCTTCGCGCCCACCTCGGGCGGCATCTTCATGGACTGCAGCGTGCACGACATCGACCTCGCGCGCTGGTTGCTGGGCAAGCCGCGCGCGACCCGCGTCTTCGCCAGCGGCACGATCGCCCTGCACGAAGGCCTGCGCCCCCTGGGCGACGTCGACAACGGCATGGCCATCGTCGAGTTCGAGGGGGGCCAGCGCGCGGTGCTGTACGCCTCGCGCACCTTCGCGCACGGGCACGACACGCAGACGGAGATCATCGGCACCGCGGGGCAGTTGCTCGTCGGCCAGGGCGGCGAGCGCGACCGCATCGTGACGAGCGACGCCCGGGGCGTGCACCGGCAGTCGGTGTCGGACTTCTTCGAGCGCTTCGGCGTCGCGTTCGAGCGCGAGCTGCAGGCGTTCGTCGCCTGCTGCCGCGGCGAACAGGCCGTGCCGCTGGCCCTCTCCGACGCCACCGAGGCCACGCGCATCGGACTGGCGATCACCCGCTCGCTGCGCAGCGGCCAGATGGAACTCGTCTGATCGACATGGCGCGGCCGGATCCATCTTCTTCCGGGCACAGGTCGGATTGGAAAACTTTTTCCAGCCCGGAAGGAGGCGACCTATCATCGCCCGCTGCCCAGCCTTCCGCCGACACGATGCCGCGACCCGCTTCTTCCAAGTCCCTCCCCGACCAGGCCGCCCGATCGGCGAAGCGCGCCGGCAAGGACGGCGCGCCGCGCCTGCCCGCCAGCCACTCGGCCGCGGTCGATGCCCTGCTCGAACGCATCAGCGCCGAATTCGCCGGCCTGAGCCGCCAGCTCAAGCTCATCGCCCGCTACGTGGAACAGCACCGCGACCATGTGGGACTGGACAAGATCCAGGAAGTCGCCGCGCGCAGCGGCGTGCAGCCATCGGCCGTGGTGCGGTTCGCCAAGCACTTCGGCTTCTCGGGCTACACCGAACTGCAGAAGGTCTTTCGCGACGGCATCGCCCATCAACTGGCGACCGACCACAACTACCAGGCACGCATCCGCGACGTGATCGACCACGCTCAGGGCCGTCTTTCGAGTGCGGACATCGCGGGGGAATTCATCGGCGGCGCCATCGCCGGCATGCGCGAACTGCAGCGCAGCGTGCAGGCCTCGACGCTGGACGACGCCGTGGAACTGCTGGCCCACGCGCCGTCGATATGGGTCGCGGGCGCGCGCCGCTCGTTTCCCGCGGCCAGCTACCTCACCTACGCCCTGCAGCACGTCGACCGTCCGATCCACCTGGTCACCGGCGTCGGCGCGATGCACGAAGGCCAGCTGCGCGGCCTGCGCGCCGGCGACGTGATGGTGGCGATCAGCTACGCGCCGTACGCCGAGGAGACGCTGGAGGCGGCCCGCCAGGCCCGCGTGCGCGGCGCGCGGCTCATCGCGCTCACCGACAGCCGCATGAGCCCGCTCGCCGCCGACGCCGCGGTGAGCCTGCTCGTCTCCGAGAGCAGCACCTTCGGCTTCCGCTCGCTCACCAACACGATGGCCCTGGTGCAGAGCCTGTTCATCGCGCTGGCCTACCGGCTCGAACTCGACATGCCCGGCAGCACCCGGCCGGCCGCTTCCTGACCCCCGCGTCGCCGCCGCGCGACGCCGCCCCCTGAAACGGAGTTCCCATGAAGAATGTCGCTGTCTTCGGCGCCGGTCGCATCGGCCGGATCCACGCCGCCAACCTCGCGGCGCTGCCCGGCGTCACGCTCAAGTTCGTCTGCGATCCGATGGGCGACGCCGCCGCGCAACTGGCCGCGCAACTGGGCGCGCAGGTGTCGAGCCCCGAGGCGGTGTTCGCGGACCCCGGCATCGACGTCGTCGCGATCGCCGCCCCCACGGACGCGCACAGCGACCTCATCACGCGCGCCGCCAGGTCGGGCAAGCACATCTTCTGCGAGAAGCCGATCGACCTGTCCGTCGACCGCGCGCAGGCCTGCGCGGACGCCGTGCGCGCGGCCGGCGTCGCCTGCATGATGGGCTTCCAGCGCCGCTTCGACCCGACGTTCAACGACGCGAAGGAACGCCTCGCGCGCGGCGACATCGGCAAGCCGGAGATGCTGGTGGTGACGAGCCGCGATCCCGGCGCGCCGCCGGCGCAGTACCTGAAGGGCTCGGGCGGCATCTTCCGCGACATGCTGATCCACGACTTCGACATCTTTCGCTGGATCCTGTGCGCCGACGGCGACGAGGCCGTCTGGCTTTCCGCCACCGGCTCCTGCCTCGTCGACCCGGAGATCGCGGCCGTGGGCGACATCGACAGCGCCGCCGTCACGATGCGCACCCACCGGGGCCGGATCGCGCAGATCAACACCAGCCGCCGCGCGGCCTACGGCTACGACCAGCGGTTCGAGGTGCTGGGCTCGAAAGGCATGCTCCAGTGCGGCAACCATAGCCCGACCGAGGTCGTGCAATCCGATGCGCAAGGCGTGCACGCAGACAAGCCGGAGCACTTCTTCCTGCAGCGATACCGGGAAGCGTACCGCCTCGAGCTGGCGCACTTCTTCGAGACGCTGCAGTCGGGCGGCACGTTCCGCACCACGATCGCCGACGGCGTCGCCGCGCAGAGGCTGGCCGACGCGGCCAGCGAATCGTTGAAGAGCGGACAGGCCGTCACGCTCTGACTCCGGGCCGAAGGCCTATCGGCTCGCCTTGAGCCAGGGGACGACCGCGCAGGCCACCACCAGCGCGGCCCAGGTGACCATGCGGCCGTCGTGGCCCGTGATCACCAGCCCGGCCACCAGCACGGCCAACCCGGCCGCGCTGGCCTGCCAGGCGAGCGTGAACCAGCTCGTGCGGGCCAGGCCGCGGCGCCAGAAGAGCTTGCACAACGCGGCGGTGAGCGCGCCCACGGCAACGGCCGGGAGCACGAAGTTGGCGATGTGCCAGAACAGATCCAGGGCGTCCAAGGTGGCGTCGTTTGATGGAAATCAAGGAAAAGACCGCGACCTGGCGCCGCGGCGGCGGGCAGAAGACCCGCGGCTCCCCTTCGAGGGCAGGGTAATTTTATAATGCGGGCATGTCTGTGTTCGCGTTGGGCCTCAACCACCAGACCGCGCCCATCGACCTGCGCGGTCGCTTCGCGTTTTCGCTCGAGCAGTTGTCCCCGGCGCTGAAGGCGCTCGCGCAGCAGGTCGGACGCCCCACGGCGGGCGGCGGCATCATCGGCGCGCCCGAGGTGGCGCTACTGTCCACCTGCAACCGCACCGAGCTCTACGTGGCCGCGTCCGAACACAACGCGGCGCTGGTGCGCCCGGTGGCCGACTGGCTGGCCGCACAGGGCGGCGTCACCGGCGCCCAGCTGCTCGACCACAGCTACGTGCTGGAGAATCGCGACGCGGCCCGCCACGTGTTCCGGGTGGCCTCGGGCCTCGACTCCATGGTGCTGGGCGAGCCACAGATCCTGGGCCAGATGAAGCAGGCCGTGCGCGAGGCGGGCAACGCGGGCACGCTGGGAACCACGCTGCACCAGCTGTTCCAGCGCTCGTTCTCCGTCGCCAAGGAAGTGCGCACCTCCACCGAGATCGGCGCGCATTCCATCAGCATGGCCGCCGCCGCGGTGCGCCAGGCCACGCAGCTGTTCGGCGACCTCGACAAGCTGAGCGTGCTGTTCGTGGGCGCCGGCGAGATGATCGAGCTGGTCGCCACCCATTTCGCGGCGCGCACCCCCAGGCTGATGGCCGTGGCCAACCGCACGCTGGAACGCGGCGAGAAGCTGGCCGTGCGCCTGGGCGCGCAGGCCATGCGCCTGGCCGACGTGCCCACGCGCCTGCACGAGTTCGACATCGTCATCTCGTGCACCGCCAGCACGCTGCCCATCATCGGCCTGGGCGCCGTCGAGCGCGCGCTGAAGACCCGCAAGCGCCGCCCGATGTTCATGGTCGACCTCGCCGTGCCGCGCGACATCGAGCCCGAGGTGGCCCAGCAGAGCGACGTCTACCTCTACACGGTGGACGACCTGTCGGAGCTCGTGCGCAGCGCCGGCGCCAAGCGCCAGGCCGCCGTCGAGCAGGCCGAGGCCATCATCGACGCCGGCGTGCTGGGCTTCTCGCACTGGCTGGATCAACGCGCCACCGTGCCGCTGATCCAGGCCCTCACGCGCCAGGCCGACGACTGGCGCAGCGCCGAGCTGCAGCGCGCGCGCAAGGCGCTGGCCAAGGGCGAATCGGTGGAGGCGGTGCTCGAGGCGATGAGCCGCGGGCTCACGCAGAAGATGCTGCACGGCGCGCTGGCCGAGCTGCGCACCAGCGAAGGCGAGCAGCGCCATCGGCTCACGGACGCCGTCACGCGGCTGTTCCTGCGCCAGTCCACGCGCGATCCGGCCGACCCGGGCCTGTAGCGACGCGAACCTCGCCTGAGGCGTCGCCGACGACGCCCGCCTGCCGAGCCGCCCTGGCCGCTCGCCGCTTCGCCCGCTCCCGGACACGCCCATGAAAGACTCCCTCCGCCAACAGTTCGACCGCCTCGGCATGCGCCTGCAGGAGCTCGACGCACGCCTTGCCGATCCGGCCTCCACCAACGACATGGCGAAGTTCCGCGCGCTCTCGCGCGAACAGTCGGAGGCCTCCGAGATCGTGGAGCTGTATCGCCGCTTCACACGGCGCGAGGCCGATCGCGCCACCGCGCAGGAGATGCTGGACGCGGGCGACGACGACGCCGGGATGGTGGCGATGGCGCGCGAGGAGATCGCCGCCTGCGACGCCGACCTGGAGGCGCTGGACGCCGCGCTGCAGGCCACGCTGCTGCCGCGCGACCCCGACGACGAACGTCCGGCCTTCGTCGAGATCCGCGCCGGCAGCGGCGGCGAGGAGTCGGCGCTGTTCGCGGCCGACCTGCTGCGCATGTACCTGCGCTACGCCGAGCGCCAGGGCTGGCGCAGCGAGATCATGAGCGAGAGCCAGTCCGACCTGGGGGGCTTCAAGGAAGTGGTCGTCCGCCTGGAGAATCCGTCCGGCGCCCGCGGCCTGGCCGCCGCCACGCAAGGCGTCTACGGCCAGCTGCGCTTCGAGTCGGGCGGCCACCGGGTGCAACGCGTCCCCGCCACCGAGACCCAGGGCCGCGTCCACTCCAGCGCCTGCACGGTGGCCGTGCTGGCGGAGCCCGACGCCGCCGCCGAGGTCACGCTGAACCCGTCCGAGCTGCGCATCGACACGTTCCGCGCGAGCGGCGCCGGCGGCCAGCACATCAACAAGACCGACAGCGCGGTGCGCATCACGCACCTCCCCACGGGCATCGTCGCCGAGTGCCAGGACGACCGTTCGCAGCACCGCAACAAGGCCAAGGCGATGACCGTGCTGCTCGCGCGCCTGCAGGGACGCGAGCGCGCGGAACGCGAGGCGCGCGACGCTGCCGAGCGCAAGAGCCTGATCGGCTCGGGCGACAGCTCCGACCGCATCCGCACCTACAACTTCCCGCAGGGCCGGCTCACCGACCACCGCATCAACCTCACGCTGTACAAGCTGGGCGCGGTGATGGAGGGCGACCTGGGCGACGTGGTGGGCGCGCTGCGCGCGGCGCGGGCGCAGGAGCAGCTCGCCGCGCTGGAGTCGGGCGCTTGACGACTGTCAACGCCGCGCTGCGGTCGGCCCGCGCGCGGGGCGTCGAGCGCCTCGACGCGCACCTGCTGCTGGCCCACGTGCTGGGGCAGTCGCGCGCGTGGCTGCTGGCGCACGGCGACGATGCGCTGTCGCCCGCGCAGGCGACGTCCTTCGAGGCCCTGGCGGCGCGGCGCGCCGCCGGCGAGCCCTTCGCCTACCTGGTGGGCGAGCGCGAGTTCCATGGCCTGGCGCTGGCCGTCGGCCCGGGGGTGCTCGTGCCGCGTCCCGACACCGAGACGCTGGTCGACTGGGCGCTGGAACTGCTGCAGGGCGAACTGCGCGACGTGCCCGCGCCCGCCGTGCTGGACCTGGGCACCGGCAGCGGCGCGATCGCGCTGGCCGTGAAGAACGCCTGCGCTCGCGCCCGGGTGTGGGCGGGCGAGCGCAGCGCGGACGCGCTCGCGGTGGCGCGGGCGAACGCCACGCGCCTCGCGCTGGACGTGCACTTCGCGCACGGCGACTGGTGGGACGCGCTGGACGCCGCGGCGCCGACGTTCGACCTGGTGGTGAGCAACCCGCCCTACATCGTGGCCGGTGATCCGCACCTGGACGACCTGGCCCACGAGCCGCTGGCGGCGCTGGTGGCCGACGAGGACGGCCTGGGCGACATCGCGCGCATCGCCGCCGGCGCGCGCGGCCGTCTGCGCCCCGGCGGCTGGCTGCTGTTGGAGCACGGATGGGAACAGGCGCCGGCGGTGGCGGCCATCCTGGCGCGCGCCGGGCTGGGCGACGTGCAGACCCGCGCCGACATCGAAGGCCGCGACCGCTGCACCGGTGGCCGGCTCCTCGCCTGATCCCTTCTTTGTAGACCCGGGACCTGAACCCCGCAAGCGTCTTTTCCGCGCTATCGTGACAACGTCTCTGCAAGGTCACAGGAGGTAATGAAGCAGGAAAAACCGTGCTGTTTGCCGATATCTTCAACACGAAAGCAGGCGTAGCATCGATTTTCTGGAGTCTGGTTTTAGCCTCTTGAGGCGAATTCGGGAGCCGACCATGGGTCATTCGCAGTCGACACGGCGCGCCACGCGCCCCGCCCTCCGGGCCGCCACGATGGCGGGGCTCGCGGTGCTGACGATGGGTGCGCAGGCCCAGGGCTTGACCCAGCGAACTCCGGACAGCGCTTACGGCGGCCGTCTTGCTGCCGAGTACGCGCTCACAAACTTTCACGCGACGAGCAACTCCATCCGCCTGCTCGGCGACTACTACTTCTTCGATCCGGTCGCCGGCAGCAGCGGCCCGCTCCTCGGCGGACTGCGCGCCAGCACCGGCATCGTCGGCCTGGGCCAGCCCCTGTCGCTGTACGACACCCGGCCCGATCCGCTGCAGAACCTGCCCTACGTCGGCCTGGGATACAGCCGCCTGTACTTCAACAGCCAGCTGAGCCTCAACGCCGATTTCGGCCTCGCGTCGCAGAACCACGGTCACGGCCTGTTCAACAGCGCCAGCAGCCTCGACGACCTCACCAACCAGTTGCGCTGGGCGCCGGTGATGGCGGTCAACGTGCGCTACTCGTTCTGAGGTTTCGCTAAGCCTTTCGGGTGCGAACCCAGGCCGTTTGGCATATAAACGGAGGATCCGCGCCCGAGTGCGCCCTCTTCCGAATTGCACTGCCATGTCCGACGTCCAGCAACGCATCGATGACCTCGTCAAGAACAACAAGATCGTGTTGTTCATGAAGGGCACCGCCCAATTCCCCCAATGCGGCTTCTCCGGCCGCGCCGTCCAGATCCTGAAGGCCTGCGGCGTCACCGAGCTGAAGACGGTCAACGTCCTGGAGGACGGCGAAGTGCGCCAGGGCATCAAGGACTACGCCAACTGGCCCACGATCCCGCAGTTGTACGTCAACGGCGAGTTCGTCGGCGGCTCGGACATCCTGATGGAGATGTACGAAGCCGGCGAGTTGCAGCCGCTGCTGGCCGCCTGACTTGAGCCCACCCGAGGCGAAGCCGAGGACGCCTGTACCTCCGGCGATCATCGTCGGCATCACCGGCGCGTCGGGCGCCGCGTACGGCGTGCGCCTGCTCGAGCGTCTGCGCGAGCTGGGCGCCGAGACCCACCTGGTCGTCACGCCCTCGGGCGTCATCAACGTGCACCACGAGCTGGGCCTGTCGCGCGACGAGCTCGCGGCCAGGGCCAGCCACGCCTGGCCGGTGGGCGACATCGGCGCCTGCATCGCCAGCGGCAGCTTCGGCGCGCAGGCGATGGTGGTGGCGCCGTGCACGATGAAGTCGCTCGCGGCCATCGCCCACGGCTTCGGCGACAACCTGCTCACGCGGGCCGCCGACGTCATGCTGAAGGAACGCCGCCGCCTCGTGCTGATGGTGCGCGAGACCCCGTTCAACCTGGCCCACCTGCGCAACATGACCGCCGTCACCGAGATGGGCGGCGTCGTCTTCCCGCCGTTGCCGGCGTTCTACAACAGGCCGCAGACCATCGCCGAGATGGTGGACGACACGGTGGAGCGCGTCATCGAGATGCTGGGCGTGCCGGGAGCTGCGCCGCGGCGCTGGCAGGGCCTGTAGGCGCCGACGCCGCCGCGCGCGGCTCCGCCCACTCCCAGCGCTTGCGGGCGCCCAGCACCATGTCCGGATACGCCGCCTGCCCGCGGCTGCCGTTGTAGCGGCCCAGCGCCATGAACAGGTCGCCCTTCTCGACGTCGAGGTAGTGGCGCAGGATCACGCAGCCGAAGCGCAGGTTGACCTGCATCACGAACAGGCGCGCCGCGTCGCCGTCGCCGATCTGGCGCGCCCAGAACGGCATCACCTGCGTGTAGCCGCGCGCGCCGGCCGAGCTGATCGCGTACTTGTGGAAGCCGCTCTCGGCCTGCACCAGGCCCAGCACCAGTGCGGGCTCCAGGCCGGCGCGCCGGCTCTCGTACCAGACCGTCTGCAGGAACTCGATGCGCTCGTGGCCTTCGCTCTTGTTCTTCTTCAGCCGCTCGCTCATCGCCCCCAGCCAGCGCAGGTAGGCGAGGCGCTGGTCGATGTTGTCGAAGCGGAGTTCCGGCGGCGGCGCGCTCTGCGCGATCGCGGCGCTGAGCGCGGTGCGCACGGAGTCGGCCAGCGGCTCCTCGACCTGCGCGCCCGCGAACGCGCGCGTCACGCACGCGAGCGCGAGCAGCGCGACGGCCGCGCGCCGGCCCACGCAGGGAAGTCTCATGCCGCCAGGCGGGCTCGCAGGTCGGCGACGACGTCGGCCAGCGCCACCGTGCTCGCCTTCTCTTCGCGGCGGCCCTGCACCTCGAGCTGGCCCTCCTTCAAGCCGCGGTCGGAGATCACCACGCGCTGCGGCACGCCGATCAGTTCCCAGTCGGCGAACATCGCGCCGGGGCGCTCGCCACGGTCGTCCAGGATCACGTCCACGCCCGCGGCCACGAGCTCGTCGTGCAGCTTGTCGGCGGCGGCCTTGACCTCGGCGCTGCGGTCGTAGCCGATCGGGCACAGCACCACCGCGAACGGCGCCAGCGCCACCGGCCAGATGATGCCGCGCGCGTCGTTGTTCTGCTCGATGGCGGCGGCTACCACGCGGGTGACGCCGATGCCGTAGCAGCCCATCTCGAAGGGCTGGGGCTTGCCCGTCTCGTCGAGGAAGGTGGCGTTCATGGCCTTCGAGTACTTGGTGCCCAGGTAGAACACCTGTCCGACCTCGATGCCGCGGTCGATGGCGAGCACGCCCTTGCCGTCCGGCGACGGATCGCCGGCGACGACGTTGCGGATGTCGGCCACCAGGTCGGGCTCGGGCAGGTCGCGCACCCAGTTGGCGCCGGTGTAGTGGAAGTCGGGCTCGTTGGCGCCGCAGACGAAGTCGCTCATGTTGGCAACGGTGCGGTCGGCGACGACCTTGACGGGCTTCTTCAAGCCGATCGGCCCCAGGTAGCCGGGCTTGCAGCCGAAATGGTCGTCGATCTCTGCCGGCGTGGCGAAACGGAAGCCGTCCTTCAGGCCCGGGACCTTGCCGACCTTGACCTCGTTCATGTCGTGATCGCCGCGCAGGAGCAGCAACCACACGGTGGCCTTCTTCACGTCGCCCTTGTCGTCGAGCTCGTCCGTGGCCAGCACGAGCGACTTCACCGTGCTCGCGAGCGGCAGGTTCAACAGCGCGGCCACGTCGGCACAGGTGCTCTTGCCGGGCGTCGGCGTCTTCGCAAGCGCGGCCGAAGCCGCGCCGCGAACGGCGATCAGGGCGACGCCTTCGGCCGCCTCGATGTTGGCGGCGTAGTCGGACGTCGGGCAGTAGGCGATCGCGTCCTCGCCGGTTTCGGCGATGACCTGGAATTCCTCGGACTTGTCGCCGCCGATGGCGCCCGAATCGGCTGCCACGGGCCGGTACATCAGGCCGAAGCGGTCGAAGATCGCGCGGTAGGCGTTGCGCATCACGTGGTAGCTCTCGATGGCAGCCGCCTCGCTGCGGTCGAACGAGTACGCATCCTTCATCGTGAACTCGCGGCCACGCATGATGCCGAAGCGCGGACGGCGCTCGTCGCGGAACTTGGTCTGGATCTGGTAGAAATTCTTGGGCAGTTGCTTGTAGCTGCGCAGTTCCTGGCGCGCGATGTCGGTGATCGCCTCCTCGGAAGTGGGCTGCATCACGAAGTCGCGGTCATGGCGATCCTTCAGGCGCAGCAGTTCCGGGCCCATCTTGCTGAAACGGCCGCTTTCCTCCCACAACTCGGCCGGCTGGACGACCGGCATGGACAGCTCCACGGCGCCGGCGCGGTTCATTTCCTCGCGCACGATCGCCTCGACCTTGCGGATCACCCGCAGGCCCATGGGCATGTAGTTGTAGATGCCGGCACCGAGCTTCTTGATCATGCCCGCGCGGGTCATGAGCTTGTGGCTGGTCACTTCCGCATCGGCGGGGGCTTCCTTGAGCGTGGAAACGAAGAACTGGGAGGCTTTCATGGGCGCAAGGTTACCGGGTTGTCATCAACGAATCGCGATTCTTCCGCGCGGCATGCGGAAAAACGTGAACTCGTGTTTTATGTACTGCCGGTGCAATAATGGTTGCAGTTAAAGAATCGGGGTCAGATTATGCTCGACCGAGAGGGCTTCAGGCCCAACGTCGGCATTGTGCTGCTCAACTCGCGCAACCAGGTGTTCTGGGGAAAGCGTCTCCGCACGCATTCCTGGCAATTCCCGCAAGGGGGCATCAAATACGGCGAGTCGCCCGAGCAGGCGATGTTCCGCGAGCTGCATGAGGAGGTGGGGCTGCTGCCCGACCATGTGAAGATCCTCGCGCGTACGCGCGACTGGCTTCGCTACGAAGTGCCCGAGCACTACATCCGCAAGGATGCCCGCGGCCACTATCGCGGCCAGAAGCAGATCTGGTTCCTGCTCAAGCTCATGGGCCGCGACAGCGACATGAACCTGCGCGCCACCGACCATCCCGAATTCGACGCCTGGCGCTGGAACGAGTACTGGGTGCCGCTGGACGTGGTGATCGAATTCAAGCGCGGCGTCTACCAGCTGGCGCTCACCGAACTCGCCCGCTTCCTGCCCAAGACGAACTACCACAACCGCTACCTGCGCGGCGGACCGCGTGGGCCGCGCGACGACCACGACCTGCCCAGCGACCTGCCGCCCGATGCGGTGGAGAACGAAACGCTGCACGACACGCGGCCGCCGGCGGACGATCTCGCCGCCCGCTGACCGGGCGGTCCGGCGGGTCAGCCGAGAACCAGGTTGTCCCGGTGCACCAGCTCGGGCTCGTTCGCGTAGCCCAGCGCCGCCTCGATCTGCGACGACGGCTTGCGCGCGATGAGCCGGGCCTCGGCCGACGAGTAGTTGGCCAGGCCGCGCGCCACCATGCGGCCGTCGAGCGAGCGCACCGCGATCACGTCGCCACGATGGAATTCGCCCTCGACCTCGCGCACGCCGATCGGCAGCAGGCTCTTGCCTTCCTCGCGCAGCTTGATGGCGGCGCCGTCGTCCACCACCACCGCGCCGCGCAGCTGCAGGTGGTCGACCATCCAGCGCTTGCGCGCGGCGACCTTGGCGGTCTGCGCGGCCAGCAGCGTGCCGATGGGCTCGCCGGCGGCCAGGCGCAGCAGCACGTCGGGCTCGCGGCCCCAGGCGATGACGGTGCTCGTGCCCGAGCCGGCCGCGCGCTTGGCGGCCAGGATCTTGGTGAGCATGCCGCCGCGCCCGATGGACGAGCCGGCGCCGCCGGCCATGCGCTCGAGTTCGGGGTCGCCCGCGCGGCCGCGCGCGACGAACTCGGCGTCGGGGTTCCTGCGCGGGTCGGCGGTGTAGAGGCCCGGCTGGTCGGTGAGGATCACGTAGGCGTCGGCGTCCACCAGGTTGGCCACCAGGGCGCCCAGCGTGTCGTTGTCGCCGAACTTGATCTCGTCGGTGACCACCGTGTCGTTCTCGTTGATGACCGGGATCACCTTCAGGCCCAGCAGCGTCACGAGCGTGGAGCGGGCGTTGAGGTAGCGCTCGCGGTCGGCCAGGTCGGCGTGCGTGAGCAGCACCTGCGCGCTGCCGAAGCCGTGCTCGCGCAGCTTGCTCTCGTACATCTGGGCCAGGCCCATCTGGCCGACGGCGGCGGCGGCCTGCAGCTCGTGCAGTTCCTTGGGCCGCGCCGTCCAGCCCAGGCGCTTCATGCCCTCGGCGATGGCGCCCGACGAGACCATCACGATCTCGCGGCCGGACTGGCCGAGCGCGGCCATCTGGCGGCACCAGTTGCCGATGGCCTCGGCATCGACGCCGCGGCCTTCGTCGGTGACCAGGCTGGAGCCGACCTTGACGACGATGCGGCGCGCGTTGCGCAGCTCGTCGTTCAGCAGGGCGGAGGCGTCCGCCGTCATGCCGCGCGCGTGCGGCGCCGCACGGGCGCGGCCGGGGCGGCGGCCTCGAGCTCGGGTTCGGGCTCGAGGGGGGCGAAACGCGGATCCACCGGCTCGTCGTTGTCGGCCTTCGCGGCCTTGGCCACGACCTTCCGCGCGCCGCGAACCGGGCGCACCGGCTCGTCGACGACAGGCGCGACCACCGGCATCGATTCCTCGAAGCGTGGATCGGCCGGCGGCGCCAGCTGCTCCACCTGCGCGTGCACGTGCTCGTAGATGGCGTGCAGCATCGGCTGCAGGCCTTCGCGGGCGAGGGCCGAGATCTGGAAGACCGGGCCCCTCCACTTGAGGCGCTTGATGAAGTCCTTGCAGTGCGCCTCGCGTTCCTCGGCGGGCACCATGTCGAGCTTGTTGAGCACCAGCCAGCGCGGCTTGGCAGCCAGCTCGGGGTCGTACTTCTCGAGTTCCTTGACCAGCGCCCTGGCCTGCTTGACCGGGTCGACGCCGTCGTCGAACGGCGCCATGTCGATCACGTGCAGCAGCAGCCGGGTGCGCTGCAGGTGGCGCAGGAACTGGTGGCCGAGGCCGGCACCTTCGGCGGCGCCCTCGATCAGGCCGGGGATGTCGGCCACGACGAAGCTCTTCTCCGGGGCGACGCGCACGACGCCGAGGTTGGGATGCAGCGTGGTGAACGGGTAGTCGGCGATCTTCGGGCGCGCGTTGGAGATCGCGGTGATCAGCGTGGACTTGCCGGCGTTGGGCATGCCCAGCAGGCCCACGTCGGCCAGCACGCGCAGCTCGAGCCGCACCTTCTTCTCTTCGCCCGGCCAGCCCGGCGTCTTCTGGCGCGGCGCGCGGTTGGTGCTGGTCTTGTAGTGCAGGTTGCCGAAGCCGCCGTCGCCACCCTTGCAGAGCAGCACCGGGACGTCGGGCTCGACGAGCTCGGCCAGGATCTGGTCGGTCTCGAAGTCCTTGATCATCGTGCCCACGGGCACGCGCAGCACGATGTCCTCGGACGCCGCGCCGAACTGGTCGGAACCGCGGCCCGGCTCGCCGTTGCGCGCCTCGTGGCGGCGGTTGTAGCGGTAGTCGATCAGCGTGTTGAGGTTGCGGTCGCCCACGAACCACACGCTGCCGCCCTTGCCGCCGTTGCCGCCGTTGGGGCCGCCGAAGGGAATGCACTTCTCACGACGGAAGCTCATGCAGCCGGCGCCGCCATTGCCTGCGGCGATGTCGATCACGGCTTCATCAACGAATTTCATGGGAAGGTCCTTCTTCTGGCTGCGACGCCGGCTTCATTGGAACAATAAACGAGAAAGCCCCGGCATGCCGGGGCTTACGCAAACCGAACTTGAGCCAGCGTTGCGAATTACAACGGGGTCACGATGACCGTCTGGCGGTTCAGGCTGCCCTTGGTGGCAAACGAGATCTTGCCGTCGACCAGCGCGAACAGGGTGTGGTCGCGGCCCATGCCGACGTTGTCGCCGGCGTGGAACTTGGTGCCGCGCTGGCGAACGATGATGGAACCGGCCGAGACCGTTTCACCGCCGTAGCGCTTCACGCCGAGCATCTTCGGTTGGGAGTCGCGGCCGTTCCGGGTGGAACCGCCGCCTTTTTTCTGTGCCATGGTGCATTAGCTCCTGTGCAATGAGTTCGGGCGGATCGGACGCTTACGCGTTGATGGCCGAGATCTCGAGTTCGGTGAAGTGCTGGCGATGACCGCCATGCTTCTGGTAGTGCTTGCGACGGCGCATCTTGAAGATGCGAACCTTGTCGTGACGACCTTGGGCAACCACGGTAGCCTTCACGCTTGCACCCGCGACCAGGGGCGCGCCGACCGTCAGTTCCGCGCCGTTGCCGACTGCGAGAACCTGATCCAACACGATTTCCTGGCCAACGTCCGCAGCAATCTGTTCTACCTTAATCTTTTCGCCGGCTGCAACCTTGTATTGCTTGCCACCGGTTTTTACGACCGCGTACATATAGGACCTTTCTGTTGACTTCTACTCGCCGGCTGACGGCTGATCGGCGTTGCCTGCCTCCCGGACGACGCGGTCGAAACCTGGATTTCGAGGGGCCGTCCCGGCCGGTGGGGCCCCGCATGTGGTCATGCGGTGGCAACCGGCCCAGGCACGCTGGGTTCAGCCAAAAGTCGGCGAAGCCCTCGATCATACCAGCATGCGCCGAAAACGTCAAAGCACGGGACGGCGCGCGGGCGACGGCCGTCCAGGCTTCCTATAATGCCGGTTTCCCTTCCCGCGAACCGTCGTGAACGCCCCCCTCACCCACGCGCCCCTGCCCGCCGATCCGATGGCCGCCGAAATGCAGGCGGTCGACGAGGTCATCCGCCGCCGGCTGACGTCCGAAGTCGCACTCGTCGACCAGATCGCGAACTACATCGTCGGCGCCGGCGGCAAGCGGATCCGTCCGCGCCTGGTGCTGCTGTTCTCGCGCGCGCTGTCGTTCTCGGGGGCCAGCCGCTTCGAGCTGGCGGCCATCATCGAATTCATCCACACGGCCACGCTGCTGCACGACGACGTCGTCGACGAGTCGGCGCTGCGCCGCGGCCGGGCCACCGCCAACGCGCTGTTCGGCAACGCCGCCAGCGTGCTGGTGGGCGATTTCCTCTATTCGCGAGCGTTCCAGCTGATGGTGGAAGTGGGCCGCATGCGCGTGCTCGACGTGCTGGCCGACGCCACCAACGTCATCGCCGAGGGCGAGGTGCTGCAGCTGATGAACATGCACGACGCCGACCTGGCCGTCGAGGACTACCTGCGCGTCATCCGCTACAAGACCGCCAAGCTGTTCGAGGCCAGCGCGCGGCTGGGCGCCGTGATCGCCGACGCCCCGCGCGAGATCGAGGACGCCTGCGCCAACTTCGGCCGCTCGCTGGGAACCGCGTTCCAGCTGATCGACGACCTGCTCGACTACGAGGGCGACCCCGCCGCGCTCGGCAAGAACGTGGGCGACGACCTGCGCGAGGGCAAGCCCACGCTGCCGCTGCTGTTCGCGATGTCGCACGGCACGCCCGCGGAAGCCGCGCTGATCCGCCACGCCATCGAACAGGGCGAGGTGGAACGTCTCGCCGAGATCGTGCAGATCGTGCGCCGCACCGGCGCCATCGACGCCACGCGCGCCGCCGCGCGCCGCGAGGCCGACCTGGCGCGGGAGCAGCTGGCCGCCTTGCCTGAGTCCGAGGCGAAATCGCTGCTGCTGGAGTTGTGCGAGCGCTCCGTCGAACGCTCGTCGTGATCTCATGTCGCCGCCGCCGGCTCTTGCCGAGGCCGCGAAAAATGTGCGAGAATCCTTAGCTCAGCGAAACGGAGCCCCGCTCCGAATCGGTGGACAGCCCGCAAGGGCACCGTCGGAGGCTTTTTCAGGCTTCGCTGAACATCGGGGTGTAGCTTAGCCTGGTAGAGCGCTACGTTCGGGACGTAGAGGCCGGAGGTTCGAATCCTCTCACCCCGACCAGATCATGCCGGTCGCATCGACGCCGTCGACGCGGACCGGAAAACGACAAAGGAGCCCTCGGGCTCCTTTTGTCATTTCGGCGCCCGAGTTACTTCCTGAATCTACTTTCCCTTCATTCCGCGAATTAACTGACGATTCAAGATACTTTTGACGCCGGCGCGAAACGGGCGGGGTATCGTGGGCTTCTCACGATTTACTTCGCCTAATCCATCGGCGATGATCGCCATTCGGCGCATTCGTGTGCCCAACAACCCGCTGCGGCTACTCGACGATGGCAGTTGATACGTTCCTCGACGCACCACAAACCAACCTCTCGGGGGTTGCGCGCATCCTGGTGCGCGCCGGGCGCATCGACGCGAAGGCCGCCGACGACCTGAGCAAGGCGGCCGCGGAAAAGCGCAGCTCGTTCGTGGCGCAGCTGATCGAGACCGGCACCATGAAGCCGCTCGCGCTGGCCCATGCGCTGTCCACCGCGCTGGCCGTGCCGCTGCTCGATCTCGACGCGGTCGACCCGAAGGCGCTGCCGCAAGGCATCGTCGACGCCAAGCTCGTCTCCCAATACCACATCTTCCCGCTGGGCAAGCGCGGCGGCCGGCTGTTCATCGCCTGCGCCGATCCCACCGACCAGGAAGCCGTCGAACGCATCAAGTTCGCCACCCAGCTCGCGCCCGAGTGGATCGTCGTCGAATACGACAAGCTGATGCGCCTGGTCAACGACCAGCAGACCACCACCACCCAGTCGATGGAGGCGTTGGTCTCGTCCGACTTCGAGTTCGAGGTCACCGACGAGGACACGGCCGCCAACCAGGAGAAGGCCGACGTCTCGACCGAGGTCGAGGACGCGCCGGTCGTCAAGTTCCTGCACAAGATGCTGATCGACGCGATCAACCTGCGCGCGTCCGACCTGCACTTCGAGCCCTACGAATTCAACTACCGCGTGCGCTTCCGCATCGACGGCGAGCTGCGCGAGATCACGCAGCCGCCGATCGCCATCAAGGAAAAGCTGGCGTCGCGCATCAAGGTCATCTCGCGGCTGGACATCTCCGAGAAGCGCGTCCCGCAGGACGGCCGGATGAAGCTCAAGTTCGGCAGCAAGTCGATCGACTTCCGGGTCAGCACGCTGCCCACGCTGTATGGCGAGAAGATCGTCATCCGTATCCTCGACCCGTCCAGCGCGCGCCTGGGCATCGAGGCGCTGGGCTACGAGCAGGCCGAGAAGGATCGGCTGATGGCGTGCATCGTCCGTCCGTACGGCATGGTGCTGGTCACCGGCCCCACGGGTAGCGGCAAGACGGTGTCGCTGTATACCTGCCTGAACATGCTCAACCAGCCGGGCGTGAATATCTCCACCGTGGAGGATCCGGCCGAAATCAACATGCCGGGCGTCAACCAGGTCAATGTCAACGACAAGGCCGGGCTGAATTTCGCGGCGGCGCTCAAATCCTTCCTGCGCCAGGATCCGGACGTGATCATGGTGGGTGAAATCCGCGACCTGGAAACCGCCGACATCGCCATCAAGGCGGCGCAGACGGGCCACATGGTGCTGTCCACGCTGCACACCAACGACGCGCCCACCACCCTCACGCGCCTGCAGAACATGGGCGTGGCGCCGTTCAACATCGCCTCGTCCATCCTGCTGATCACCGCGCAGCGGCTGGCGCGCCGGCTGTGCGAGAGCTGCAAGGTGCCGGCCGACTACCCGCGCACGTCGCTGCTGCGCGCCGGCTACACCGAGGAAGAACTGGACGACACCTGGCGTCCGTACCGCGCGGTCGGTTGCTCCAATTGCAACAACGGCTATCGCGGCCGCGTCGGCATCTACCAGGTGATGCCCATCACCGAGAAGATGCAGCAGATCATCCTGGCGGCCGGCAACGCGCCCGAGATCGCCAGGTGCGCCAAGGAAGACGGCGTGCGCGACCTGCGTCAATCGGGGCTGGTGAAGGTGCGCCTGGGCGTCACGACGCTCGAGGAAGTCATTTCCTGCACGAACGAATGAGCCGCTTACAACTCGAGTTCAAATCACGCCTGCTCCAAGGCAGAATCGCGCAACCCAGCCCGACAGGGCGGTTGGAGGACTGATGGCTACTGCAATGGCGGCGAAGAGCGCCCCGGATTTCATTTTCGAATGGGAAGGCAAGGACCGCACCGGCAAGCTCGTGCGCGGCGAGTTGCGTGCCGGGGGCGAGGCCGCGGTGAGCGCCAGCATGCGCCGCCAGGGCATCATGGTCACCAAGGTGAAGAAGCGCCGCACGAGCGGCGGCAAGTCCATCAAGCAGAAGGACATCGCCGTCTTCACCCGCCAGCTGTCCACCATGATGAAGGCCGGCGTGCCGCTGCTGCAGGCCTTCGACATCGTGGGCCGCGGATCCACCAACGCGCGCATGACGCGCCTGCTCAACGAGATCCGCGGCGACGTCGAGACGGGCACGAGCCTGTCGTCGGCGTTCCGCAAGCACCCGCAGTACTTCGACGCGCTGTACTGCAACCTGGTCGAGGCCGGCGAGTCCGGCGGTATCCTGGAAGAGTTGCTGGCCCGCCTGGCGCTGTACCAGGAAAAGACCATCGCCATCAAGCAGAAGGTCAAGTCCGCGCTGATCTACCCGACGTCCGTGATCGTCGTGGCCTTCGGCGTGCTGACGGTCATCATGATCTTCGTGATCCCGTCGTTCAAGGAAGTGTTCACCTCGTTCGGCGCCGAGCTGCCCGCCCCCACGCTGCTCGTGATGGGGATGAGCGACGTGTTCATCCACTACTGGTGGTTGATCTTCGGCACCATGTTCCTCGGCGGCTACATCTTCATCCAGTCCTGGAAACGATCCGAGAAGATGCAGTTCTTCATGGACCGCATGCTGCTGAAGCTGCCCATCTTCGGCGACCTGGTGATGAAGTCGGTCGTCGCGCGCTGGACGCGCACGTTGTCCACGATGTTCGCCGCCGGCGTGCCGCTGGTGGAGGCGCTCGATTCCGTCGGCGGCACCGCCGGCAACCTGGTCTTCGCGCAGGCCACGCAGCAGATCCAGCGCGACGTGGCGGCCGGCTCCGCGCTGACCACCTCCATGACGAACGCCAACGTGTTCCCCACCATGGTGCTGCAGATGTCGGCCATCGGCGAGGAATCCGGCGCGCTCGACGACATGCTGGCGCGCGCCGCCGAGTTCTACGAGGAAGAAGTCGACGAGATGGTCAAGGGCCTGTCCACGCTGATGGAGCCCATCATCATCGTGGTGCTGGGCACCCTGATCGGCGGCATCGTCGTGTCGATGTACCTGCCCATCTTCAAGATCGGCCAAGTCGTCTAAGAGTCCGTGGAATCCATCGTCGCCAATCCCTGGGGCGCGTTCGGCTCGCCGGTCGTCCTGGGTATCTTCGGACTCCTGGTCGGCAGCTTCCTGAACGTCGTCATCCACCGCAAGCCCATCATCATGATGCGCGAGTGGCTGCTCGACACCGGCGGCATGCTGGGCGAGGGCGAGGTCTGGAAGCAGGTCTTCGCCAAGCCGCAGCCCGCCGAACTCGTCGAGGCCGGCAAGACCATTGACGCGCACCTCGAAGTGCTGGCCCCGCTGGGCCTGGCCACGCCGCGCTCGCGCTGCGGCGCCTGCGGGCACCAGATCGCCTGGTACGAGAACATCCCGCTCCTGAGCTGGCTCGCGTTGCGCGCGCGCTGCTCGGCGTGCGGCACGCCCATCTCGGTGCGCTACCCGCTGGTCGAGCTCGCCACCGGCCTGCTGTTCGCGGCCGCGGCCTGGAAGTTCGGCCCGAACCCGACGGCGCTCGCCTGGTGCGCCGCGCTGGCGCTGCTCGTGGCGATGTCGCTGATCGACCTCGACACCAAGTACCTGCCCGACGACCTCACCTATCCGCTGCTGTGGGGCGGACTGGTGGCCGCGGCGCTCGGCTGGACGATCCCGCTGCCGACCGCGATCTGGGGCGCCGTGGCCGGCTACGTGCCGCTGTGGGCCATCGCCGGCGCGTTCGCGCTGCTCATGAAGCGCCAGGGGATGGGCGGCGGCGACCTGAAGCTGCTGGCCGCGCTCGGCGCGTGGCTGGGCTGGCAGGCCATCCTGCCGGTCATCCTGATCGCCTCCATCGCCGGCCTGTGCGTCAACGTGCCGCGCATGCTGCTGGCCGGCCACGGTCGCCACACGCAATATCCGTTCGGCCCGTTCCTGGCCGCGGGCGGCATCATCGTGATGTTCGTCGGCACCAACACCCTGCTGGAATGGGCGAACATCCAGCTCCCGGCCTGAAGATCGGGCTTACCGGCGGCATCGGCAGCGGCAAGAGCACCGTCGCGCGCCGCTTCGGCGCGCTCGGCGCCCTGGTGGTGGACACCGACGCCCTCGCCCATGCGCTGACCGCCCCGGGCGGCGCCGCGATCCCCGCGATCGCCGCCGCGTTCGGCGCCGAAATGATCGGCTCCGACGGCGCGATGGATCGCGCGAAGATGCGCGCCCTCGTCTTCGCCCGGCCCGATGAACGCCGGCGCCTCGAGGCCATCCTGCACCCCCTGATCGGCGAGGCCACGCACGCGCAGGCGTCCCGCGCGGGCGCGGGCCAGGCCGTGGTGTTCGACGTGCCGCTGCTCACCGAATCGGGCACCTGGCGCGCGCGGGTGGATCGCGTGGTGGTGGTCGACTGCGCCGAGGCCACGCAGGTCGCACGGGTCGTGCAGCGCTCGGGCTGGACGGCCGAGGCCGTGGAGCGCGCCATCGCCCAGCAGGCCTCGCGCGCGCAACGGCGCGCGATCGCCGACGCGGTCATCGTCAACGAGGCGCTCGCGCTGGCCGCGCTGGAGGCCGAGGTGGATGCGTTGTGGGCCGCCTGGACCGCTGCATAAAGCTGACGTCAACTGTCGCGTTCTTGTAGGACAAAGCTGCAGATTGCGCGCACGAGCACCTTTGGGAGAGCGAAGGTCGTAACGCCTGTGAAACAATCGCGGTCACAGCCGAACCTGAAGAACGCCTTGGTCCTATACGAATACCCGTTCAACGAGGGCATCCGCACGATGCTCCGACTCGAACACCTGTTCGACCGCATGGCCGGCCTCATCGCACGCGACGACCCGGTCGACCACCACTACGCGCTGGCCTCGATGTTCGAGATCATGGACGTGGCCGCGCGCGCCGACCTGAAGTCGGACGTGCTCAAGGAGCTGGAGCGCCACAAGTCGCAGCTCAACGCCTACCGCGGCAACCCGGCCATCTCGGAGGAGGCGCTGGACGACGTCATCGGCCGCATCGACATCGCCTTCAAGGAGCTCAACGAGTCGCCCGGCAAGGCCGGCCAGGCCCTGACCTCCAACGAATGGCTGATGAGCATCCGCAGCCGCATCGGCATCCCCGGCGGCACCTGCGCGTTCGACCTGCCCGCCTACTACGCGTGGCAGCAGTACCCGGCCGCGCAGCGCCGCGCCGACCTGCAGCGCTGGACGGACACGCTCACGCCGCTGTCGGTGGCCCTGCACGTGCTGCTGGGCCTGCTGCGCGAATCCGGCGTGCCGCACAAGGTGGTGGCCAACGGCGGCCAGTACCAGCAGAGCCTGCCCACCGCGCGCACCTACCACCTGCTGCGCGTGAAGCTGCCGCGGGAGGCCGACCTGGTGCCCGAGATCAGCGGCCACCGACTGATGGT
>Ga0210384_10002366_pt1 | contig 23101 bp, 13 predicted proteins | sample IncBWH2MmetaG_FD_160574 | JGI IMG/M metagenome (GOLD analysis project Ga0210384, IMG submission 160574) | Forest soil microbial communities from Barre Woods Harvard Forest LTER site, Petersham, Massachusetts, United States - Inc-BW-H-2-M | ecosystem: Environmental > Terrestrial > Soil >...
CTACTGAAGGCTTGCACCTTGTTGTAGCCGTTGCCGAAGACCTTCCACTCCTTCGCGCCCGCCATCAGAAACTTCGATTCCTTCCAGCCCACCGAAATGGTTCCGGCTGAACCGTAGATACGCAGGTAGCTCTCAAGCTCCTTGTTGATCGACCAGGAGAGATCGACCGTGCCCAGAATCCCGCTGGTGCTGCGAACGAATACGTGCACGGTCTCGTCGACCGGAAGATTCTGGCTGCGTTTGCCTTCGACGACGTGGATTTCGCTGAGCGGGCCGAGGAAGTAGCGCATGATATCGACAGAGTGGGTGCCATTGTCGATGAGGACGCCGCCGCCGCTGATTTCCGGATTCGAGTTCCAGCGCTTGGTCATATCGACGTGCGAGGTAAAGAAGTTCTCAATCAGCACAACGTCGCCGATTGCGCCAGAATTGACCAACTGGCGCGCCTTGACCACATCGTCGACATAGCGGAATTTTGAGGCCATCGTCATCATGACGCCTGCGCTGCGCGCCGCAAGAATCATGGAGCGGGCGCTGGCCACGTCCTTGCAAAGCGGCTTTTCGCAGAGGATGGCGATGCGCCGTTCGATGAAGTCGGTGCAGACGTCAGGATGAGTGTTCGGAGGCGTGCAGACCAGCACAGCATCCAGTTTTTCCGCGTCCGCCATGGCGGTGTGCGAAGAGTAGGCTTTGCAATTGGCCTTCTGGGCCATCGCCTGTGCCGCTTCAAAATTCGTGTCGGCGACAGCGACAAGTTGTACTTCCGGACAGTTCTGGAACGCCTGCAAGTAAGATTGCGCAATCGCGCCGGCACCCACCAATCCAAAACAGACGGGCGGCTTTGTGACTTGACCAGTTTTTACTTGGGACGAAGTGACTTGGGTTGACATTATCGGAGCGCCTCCACGCACTCGCGAATCGAATCAGCAATGTAGTTGATATGTTCGTCGGTGTAGAGCTCGTTCCACGGCAGTACCAAGACATCTTCGAGGGCTTTGAACGTCATAGGAAATTTCGCCTTGTCGTAATCGACGGCTTCGGGACGCGCCAGGTTGAAGGGATATCCGCTATTGCCAAACGTTCGGCGCTTCTGGAAAACTTCGCACATGAACGACGGTTTCTGAATGTAACGCGGCGCGGAAGCAATGCCCCGCTCTTTCAGTTTGCCGGCCAGTCCAACGGCGCCGTCTTTGAGGACGCTGCCATCGACGGTCAAGCAGTATTTCCAGTAGGTGTGCACGTCGCCGGGAGCCACCAGCGGGGTGCGGATGCCTTTGATACCGGCTAGCATCTTGGTCAGCTTGTCCGCGGCCTTCACGCGGCGATCCGCTACTGACTCCAATTTTTCAAGCTGCGCCAACGCCACCGCGCTCTGAAGTTCGCACATGCGGTAATTCAACGCCGCGAAGTAATGATCGGGCTTGGCATCGCCGTAGCCCCACGCTTTGTTGATCAGCAAGAAGCAGCGGCGCGCCAGAGCGTCGTCGTTGGTAACGACCAGCCCGCCTTCGCCCGTGGTCATGTGCTTACCCTGCTGAGTGCTGAAGCAACTGATAGTCCCGAAGGTTCCCACGAACTGGCCATTGGCTTTCGCCATGAACGCCTGGGCGCAGTCCTCAATCACGGGGATGTTCCGCGAACGGGCCAGTTCCATAATCGGCCCCATATCGCAGGGGTTGCCGAACAAGTGCGTCACCATAATCGCCTTCGTCTTGGGACTGAGGCGGGCTGCAATCGTCTTCGCCGTAACGTTGAGAGTAACCGGATCGACTTCCGCGAACACCGGAATCGCTCCCTGATAGAGCATGGGCGTCAGCGCACCCATGTCGGTGATGGAGGTGGTGATGATTTCATCACCGGGATTGGGATCAATCGCGCCGATCGCGATGTGAATCGCTGCTGTACCCGAGGTACAGGCATAGGCGTGCTTGATGCCAATTTTTTCGGCAAAGCGCTGTTCCAGGCGTTTGGTGAAGGTGCCCTTCGTGCTGGTGAGTGTACCTGTGGCGATGACTTCTTTGAGCAGGTCGATTTCGGCCTGTCCAAGGTCACGCCCCGTGTGGTCCTGATCGTTAGGAAGAGCCATAACCGGTCTGGCAAGAGTGCTATTCATGATTGACCTCGATATGAGATTTCAAAGAAGATGCTTCTGATTGAGTAGGGCTTTGCGTTTCGGAACGGACCATTTTCGGGAGAAGTTCTCCTTGGTCCAAAAGACGGCGCATGCGGCGCATCCGCCAAAGATTTTTGAGATGACCAACAATATTGCGAGCGACTTTCATTTTCGACTGCCCGAGAATTCGCACGTACAGCGTGGTCGGAAATTCGCGGATGTTGTGGCCGCGCAGATCGAGCAGCGCCAGAGTTTCCGAGACACCGAGGAATCCCATTTCCTGCAGTTCCAGGTCAGCCACGGCACTCCGCCGGTACACACGGAAACAACTCGTATAGGTATGAAGTTTGTGGCGCAGCACTTTGCTGTACAACCACGACGCGCCTTTCGAGAGCACCAAGCGCCACTGCGGCACATTCATCACGCGTCCACCCTGCGGATGGTAGGGCGATGCCGTCACCAGATCGACGTCCTCGGTCAGCAGTGGAATCATGTGCGCGAGTTCGTGCGGATCGTAAGTACAGTCGCAATCCATGGAGCAGACAATTTCATCGGTGGCATAACGAATACCGGTCAGAATCGAAGCGGCCACGCCGCGATTGATTTCATGCTTGACTACTCGGCAGTCTGGGCGCGAGCCGAACAGGCGGTTCAACAGATCCCACGTGCCATCCGTGCTGCCGTCATCGACAAAAACAAAATGGGTCTCGTAGTCTTGGGCGAGCAGTTTGGTGACGCTCTCCAGCGTGTTCGCCAGATAAGGGAGCGCGGGCCGCTCGTTGAAACAGGGCACAACGATAGAGACCGGAACTCGCGCGGCCTGAGGAGGCGCAGGGTCAGCGGGAACAACCGGCACAGCAACGCTGGCGGAGCGCGGCTCCGGTGCCATTGCGGGCGTCGTATCGATTCCCAAGTAGTCTGCAACGCTGCCGAATTTGTATTTCGTAAAGTAATCCGCCAGAACCCAATTCATCTTCCGCAGGTTGCGATATTGCCGTGTGCGCGCCATCCATGAGGCTGCACTGATGCGCGGCTGGTCCGGATCCAATTCCCAAACGTGAAAATACATCATGAAGGGAGAATCAAAGCTGCGCTTCCAATGGGCTACGGCATGTTGCAGCAGCGTGTGCGGAATCTGTCGGAAATAGTTCCCGCCAGAAATCGGGAGCAGGTATCCGAACAGATTCACCGTGGCATGCGGAAACTCCCACAGCTTGTGTCCGTCCTTTTCATGCAGGAAGGCTCCACGCGCCGCATGCTCGTAGGAAAATGGCATGACGCTCGAATCGTAGGCGTAACCCTCTTCCGCCAGCACATCGAGCACCCACAAATCCGAAGCCGAACGCAGGCCTTGCGGAATGCGGAACCCGACCACACGCCGTCCGCTAGCGATCTCGAGCAGGTCGCGCGAGCGCCGGGCATCGTCGAGGAATTCCTCGCGCGTCATCTGGCGTACGTCGCGGTGAGCATAGCCGTAGTTCGCGATTTCGTGTCCCTGCCGGGCAATCTCGGCAACCAACTCCGGCTGCCGTTCTGCAATCCAGCCCAACACAAAGAACGTCGCCTTCACGTCGTGCTGCTTAAGCAAATCCAGGGCCTTGAGTGTATTCGCTTCGAAACGGGTCTCGAAGCGGTTCCACTGGTGAGGACTAATCAGTCCGCGCATGGCGCCCACATGGAAATAGTCTTCGAGCACGACCGTCATCAGATCGCGGCGTTCCGACTTTGGAGCGCTCGCTGAAACTGGCTTCATACCGCCACCTTCGCAGCTGCCGGTAATCCCACTAATTCCTGATGCAAAATGTCTGCGATCTTCTCGCCTGCCGCGCCGTCGCCGAAGGGATTCTCCACCGTACGGACACGGTCCGCCCAAACCTTATCGGTGAGCGCGGCATGCAGCAGTTGCCGCAAGCGGCCCGGCTTGTCTCCTACCAGTACTGCCACTCCAGAGTCCACGGCTTCCGGACGCTCCGTGTTGCTGCGCAAAACCAGCAAGGGCTTGCGCAATGTGGGCGCCTCTTCTTGAATGCCGCCGGAATCGGAGACCAGCAGCCAGGCATGTTGCAACAGATGAATGAAGTCGGGATAGTTCAGCGGCTCGACGAGATGAATCCGCTCTTGCCCGCCTAGTTCCGCTTCCGCGGCCGCGCGCACGTTTGGGTTCGGATGCACTGCAAACACGGCAGCAATATCTTCATGGTCACGCACAAAGTCGCGAATGGTACGGAGATGTTGGCGCATGACCTTGCCAAAGCTTTCGCGGCGATGCGTGGTCAAGACAACCAGCCTCTTGCCATCTGCCAGTTGCAACAGTTCCGCCGCTCTCGCCGAAGGCTTGGCATTGTTCAGGATGTACGTCAGCGAATCCACGACCGGATTGCCGGTCACGTAAATGTTTGCGTCCGGAACTCCCTCTTGCAGCAATGCAGCGCGGTTCCCTACCGTTGCGGCAAAGTGATATGTCGTTACACGAGAAACCAGCCGCCGGTTCATCTCTTCGGGAAATGGGCTGTTCGGATTGCCCGAGCGCAGCCCGGCTTCCACATGGCCCACCGGAATACTGTGATGAAATCCGGAAAGCGCCCCTGCGAGGGCCGTGGTCGTGTCGCCTTGCACCAGGATGAGCGTCGGCTTCTCGCGCTGGATAATCGGCTCAAGGCCGGCCATCACGCGTGCGCAAACCTCGTTCGGGGTCTGGTTGGGTTGCATTACCTGCAGATCATGATCCAGCTTGATTCCAAACAAGTCGAGGAACGGATAGAGCAAGCTCGTATGCTGACCGGAGCTTACGACAAGCGTTTCGATATCGGCGCGGCTTTGCAGCGCGCGCAACACCGGAGCGAGCTTGATGACCTCAGGTCGCGTGCCGAAAACGCACAAAACCCGTTGCCTGCCAGCGCGTTCACGCTGAGGCGATCCGCTGCTCACGTGGGAATCGATTGGCTTAGGGGGGTTGCTCGATTCCTTACTCGATCGTAAGGTCATTTTGCTCATCCATTTGGGGGGAGGAGCTGCGCTGGTTTAGGTGCAAGCCTTACGCCACTGTCCAAACATCAAAAGTTCGCAAAGGCCTTAGAAATAAGCGGATACGAACTCACTTACCGCAAAACTTTCGTACTCTGTGCAAATTATTGCACAAAAGCCTAAGTAGGTCATGCAGGGGGAACGTGCAGGGGACAAGTACGAATGTAACCTCACCTCTCGAGTTCCGGGTATCCCACCTTCGTGCTATAGCGCCCTCGACCCCGACCCGATCCGGAAGATTCGTTGTAGGATGGGCGTTCGCATTCTCATTCGGAGCCTGTCTTTGGTTAACACGACTCGAATTGACACTACTCGGATCAGCGCGCCCCGGTCTTCGTCACCATCGCCGTCCCGTTCCGCTACGACGGCCGCTCTATTACTTGTGCTCGTAGGGGTCGTGCGTATCGTTTCGACCTACCACGTCTTCAATCAATCTTATGACGAACCCGCCCACATCGCCTGTGGCATGGAATGGCTCGATAGGGGCACCTTCACAATGGAGCCACAGCACCCACCCCTGCCACGGGTTATGACGGCGCTCGGCCCTTATCTTTCAGGGCTGCGCTTGCCAGAGATCAAGTTCGTCGATGGCAATAAAGGAGAGGGCTATGACTTCTACGGCGCAGGGAACCAAATTCTGGCTTCGCGTGGACAGTATCTCCGAAATCTAACTCTTGCCCGGATCGGCACGCTGCCCTTTTTCGTGATCACCGCGTTGGTAACATTTTTCTGGGCGCGAAGCCTGCTTGGAGATTGGCCCGCCGTTCTGGCTGTTTTTCTACTGACGACTTTACCGACGATCCTCGGGTACTGCACTCTTGCGTACGTCGATCCCGCCTTGCTCGCCTTTTTGCCCGCAGCATTGTTCGCTCTCATCCGTTGGCTGGACTTCCCTGGGTGGGGTCGTTCGCTGACGTTGGGAATTGCCGTTGCGGGCACGGTTCTTTCGAACACTCCGTGGATTGTGTTTCTTCCGCCCTGTGTCCTGGCGATTGTGGCTTGCCGATGGTGGGCTCGCCGCAGCGAATCCGGGCCGTCCATGCGGGAAGCGTTCCGGAAAGCGCTGCGGCACTGGACGCGGCCTATCCTTCTCGCGTTCTTCACGCTGTGTTTCGTTGTATGGGGTGGGTATCGCTTTTCCGTGCGGCCGCTGGATCAGATCTTTGAGCATCCCGCTCAGGATGTAGAACGCCTTAGACTGCCTGGGCCGGCCAAGGCTGTTGCGATGAAGGTGATTGCGCTCAACCCCAGCCTGCCTGCTCCTGAATTCTTCAAAGGCATCCTCAATACCGTTGGCGAAAATAGCCGGCTTTATCCGGCCTATATCTTCGGACATGTGCGGCGGGGGGGATGGTGGTATTTCTACTTCTTCATGCTGGCGTTCAAGACGCCACCGGGGTTCCTGCTGCTTTCCATAGTGGGAACAGCGTGGGCGCTGGCGCGTTTCTGGAAAGAGCGCGACTGGCGACTGGCCGCACCTGCTGTTTGCGCGCTGGCCATTTTGATTTTCACGATGCCGGTTAAGGTCAATCTCGGGGTCCGGCACATTCTCTTCCTGTATCCTCTACTCGCGATTCTTGCGGCGTTTGCGTGCCGCGAAATCTGGAATCTACGTTCGCGCTGGCCGCGCCTGGCGCCGGCGGCTCTCGGCGCGCTCCTGCTCGGGCAAGCTCTTTCCACGACCTGTATCCACCCCAACTACCTTACCTACACGAGCCTGCTCGCCGGCAATGAGCCCGACAAACGGCTCGTACTCGACGCCGATTACGACGGTGGCCAGTACATCCTTCAGCTCTCGCGCCTCCTTGCGGAACGCAAGGTTGAGCATCTGCACCTGCGGCTGTTCACCAGTGCCGATCTCACACAGATGAACTTGCCGCCCTTCGAAACCTTGGCTCCCTACGAACACGCGACAGGGTGGATCGCCATCAGCGTGTACAACCTTCGCCTGGGAGGGGGAGCTTGGCACCCTGAAAGTTTGGATGGCTATGCGTGGCTCAAGGCATACAAGCCTGTCGCCAGCGTGGATAAGACAATCCGCTTGTTTTATATTCCGGAAGGCAGCCAGATCGAGAGCAATCACGCAGGTAAGTAAGAGCGATTGCAGATCGCAGATTTCAGTTTGAAGAACTGAAACAAAAATTCTGGCTTACTTCTGCAATCTGAAATCTAGAATTTGCAATGGTCTAACCTAAGCGGCAACTGGCCGCTCACCGGCATCGCTTTGCCCTTCTTGTGTGGGAGACTTCTTCGCATCTAACGGCTGCGCCAGTTGCATACGCATCCCCCATAACACGGCGAACACGGCAAAGACTGCGATCACCGGCATCTTGAAAAAGAAAACCTGGCGATACTCGCCCACCATCCGCGCTCCCCAAGCCGAAAAGGGCTGCGGCACTGCGAGCAGCAGCGATGCGCACAAAGATCCCGACGTCCACCAGCGGTTTCCCGCAAAGACACTTCCCGTTCGCAAGCAGGAAATCAACACAAAAACCGGCACCACCAATAACACCAGATAGTTGTCCCAGGAAACCGGGGATAGCACCGGCAGCAGCGCGACGAACATGGCGTATTCAAGATTGAGCGTCACCGATCCGGCAGCGCCGTTGGATTTGCGCGTCACCGTCCATGCCAGGAGGCCCAGCATCCCGACGAAAAAGATCGCTCCCGCAATCCGTGCAACATGCTGCAAGGGAGCGATGCCTGTGAAAACCGCCAGCATCGAAAGATTCGCTCGATAGCTTCTGTAGTAATCCTGGACAAAGCGCGTCACCCGCAAGTAGTCCAGCGTGTTATGCCATCCCATCAAACCGAAACTCGCCGTCAGCAACGCGCCGGCCGTAAGTGCGCCGGGCCAGAACGCCTTACGCTTGCGAATCAAGAGGTACACCAGCAAGAGCCCAGGAAACAGCTTCAGTCCAGTGGCAACACCAAGGCACACGCCGGCTGCCACGTTGCGCTCACGCTGCAGAAAATACAACGCCAGTGCTACGAGGAAGGTCAGTACAAAAGTAATTTGCCCGTTCCGCAGCACCATCCAAAAGGGGAACCACCCAAGGATTCCGAGGGTGAGGGCAAGGAAGAGCCGTTGACTCTCTGGAACACCCAGGCCCTTCCGCAAAATTCGTACTGTGCCGATCAACGCAACCAGTGAGACCAGCACAAACAGCAGCATGATCGTACGCACGTGCAACCAGGGAACGAATAGCGCCAGTAACAGCGTCATACCCGCCGGGTGCGCCTGCGCCCAAGGCTCGGTCACGAGACGGTGATACGACACTCTTTCAATCTCAGCGAGGGCCGGACTCCATCGTGCCAAAGATGGCGGTGCCGGTTCGTGGTCGATTGTATCTTTGACCTCCGCGGTCATGTTCAACGGAAACGCGGGTTTACCTTGTAACCAGAGTTTGGCGGATACGATATCCTGCAGGATGTCGCGTGGAATTTCATATCCCAAATAGGTCGCAGTACTCACGTTGAAGATGGCGCCCAAGGTCAACGCAGCCAAAATGGGAGTGGAACCGAGGAAACGCAGCAGACGGGCGTTCGCGGAAGCAATGTCCCTTCGGAATGCAAAGCACCACAGCCAAACCAGCGCTCCGGCCACCGCAATCATGAGTGTCCCGTTCAACGCCCACACCAAGGAGGTTCCGGTCTCCGCGCCTCCGGGCGGGAGCGAGAATCGAGGCGATAGATTCAGCAAGCTCAACATGGGAATTGGCTTGCCTCCACACACAGTCCAGCCAAGTTCCCATAGACGTTGTGGCGGCAAAGTCTGAGCCGGATTATATAGGCTATTTCCACTGAAAAAAATAGGATTTTGATGAATTTACAAGGCTTTAACCTGATTCTGCCCGGCTAGGACCGTTGGTAGACGGCAAAGTGGAAAATTACCAGCACAACGCCGCCAGGGTCTGCACTTCTGTCGCAATTATCTGCACATCGCCAGGGTTACGAAGGAAATTGCCTCTCGACATAAGAGACTTGCGTGGTGGAAACTAGATAAAATCTGAGACCACAAGATTTCGATAGCCATGCGACACAACGAGCGAAAGTGGCGGAATTGGCAGACGCACCAGACTTAGGATCTGGCGGGGAAACCCGTGGGGGTTCAAGTCCCCCCTTTCGCACCAAACCTTATTATTTTGTTATTTTTCGGCTTGACCGGATTCGCTATGCCGAAGAAGTGCCCGTATTTTGGCGAACCGGATGTACTAATAATTTTGACCCCAGACTGCGGATTCAGGCATGGTGAATCTAGACGTTGAACTTATGTTGCTCGTATTGCGAGCCCTTGGCAGTTCGGCCGATTCGTACCTCAGGCCTTGCACGACAAAATGAAGTTAAAAAATTTTGAAGAATAGGGAGCAAGCCCCCCATGCCCCGCACCCCCCGGTTGCTTTTGTGCTGTTGTGTACTGGCGCTGTTCGGCAGCGCCGCATTCGCGCAAAAACGGATTTATATTGCCCCGGACGACCACACCGACTATATGTGGTCGGGCAATGAAGCCGCTTACACCAAAGTGTTGAACGACATGAGCGACCTCTATCTCAACGAGATGGATGCGACCGCCACCCAGCCCTCGCCTTACCAAATGCGCTGGAACGCGGATGGCAGTTTCTGGATGTGGAACTACCAGCAAAAAAAGACCGCTTTACAGTTTAGCCGCTACATGAGTCGGGTGCTGGACGGCCATATGACGGTGCCGCTGAACACCATGGTTTCCGTATACGGTGCGCAGCCAACTGAAGCGGTACTGCGCGGCATGTATTACGCAGGGCATATCGAGCGCGCCTACAACACGCGTTTCCTACTCGCCCTCGCCATGGAGAACCAGACTCTACCCTACGGACTGGGATCGCTCTGGGCGGGTTCTGGAGCGAAATACAGCTGGCGCGGGATCTGCAACTGTGTCACGAAGGTGCCCAACGCACCCAACCGTCCGCATGAGATCTATTATTATGGCGGGCCGGACGGCAGTAAAGTGCTGTTGAAGTGGGAGTCCCAGTTCGCACCCCTTCCAGGAAGCAAGGTAGGCCAAGGCATCGGCGGATATGCTGAAGCGCGCCTTCCATTGGAGGTTGTGCCTTTTGTAGACACGAACAGCAAGTTCCAGGCCAAGTATCCGTTCAGCGTGATCGGAGCCTTTGGACGAGGTTGGGACGACCTGGAAACTTTGACGCCGCTCACTGACAAGACTTACAGCTTTCCGAACGTTGCAAAAGCGCTTTCGAACTCCAGCCGGCAGGTCATCGTTTCCAACGAGTTGGACTTTTTCAAGGATTTTGAGGGAAGCTACGGCTCGTCGCTGCCGACAGTTGCGGTCACCTTCGGCAACGAATGGGATCTCGCGATCGCGTCTCTGGCGGAGGTAACCTCCAGCGTGCGGCGGGAAACGGAGAAACTGCGCAGCGCGGAAGCCCTGGCGACGCTGGTAAGTCTGCAAAATCCCATATTCATGAATCCCTTTACCGCTGCCCGCGACCAGGCTTGGATTTATTTCGGCCAATACTGGGAACACGACATGGTCAATGGCACACCGGCGGTTTCGGACGCGCAACGTGTGGTATTTCAGCGGAAGGTTGCCACCGGGATCGCTTCGTACGTCGACAGCCTTTATTCGAGCGCGGCCAAGGCTTTCGCTGGCATGATTCCGGCGGTTGCCGGCAAGACCCGCTTCTACGCGTTCAATCCCCTGAGCTGGACGCGTACCGACTACGCCGACATTGCTTACAGCGGTACGACCCCAGTCCACGTCATGGATGTGAGCACCGGACTGGAAACACCTTCACAAATCATGACCGTCAATGGGGTCAAGACGCTTCGCATCCTAGCTTCCTCGATCCCGCCCGTGGGCTACAAGGTTTTTGAAATCGATCCTGGAGCGGGCGCCAATTTCGGCAATGCTGCCACGGTAAGCAAGGCGAATTCAGTCATCGACAACGGAGTCTACAAAGTCACTTTGGATACGCGCGGCTCAATCATCAGCCTCATCGACAAAACGCAAGGGAACCAGGAATTTGCCAGCACCATCGGAGGACTGGCGGTCAACGACGTCAGTCCAAGTGGCAGCGGAACCGCCACTCTGGAGAGCGCGGGACCGGTTTCTGTGACGCTGCTGGTGAACAGCTCGGCCGGACTCAACCACAAGACTCACCTGACGCTTTACAGGAATTCGCACCGGATTGATGTCGCCAACGAGATCACGCAGAATTTCTCTGCCACGCATACCTGGGCCTTCACCTTCAACCTGAGCCAGCCAGATGTACACGCGGAAGAACAGGGCGCGGTCATCCACGACAAACTCACGACGCAAGGCGGGGACTACTCCCCCACCAACGCCCGCTACGATTGGGCCAGCGTAAACCATTTCGCGGACATGACCAGCAGCAACGGCAATGTTGGCGTCACGGTTTCGAACGCCGATTGCTCGTTCATGCAGATTGGCCACAGCACGATCACCAGCCTGGACACGGTTACGCCGCAGTTGAACTTTCTGTCAGGTGGAATGATTGATGGCCTCGGCAGAGGCCACAACCAGGGCGGCGACTCGTACTTCCTGCAACGCTTCGCCCTCAACGTGCATGGGGCCTATAACGTCACAACGGCTATGCAATTCGCCATGGAGCACCAGAACCCGTTGACCACGGCTGTGGTTACGGGTCCCGTTATAGGGAGCCCGTACCCGGCCAGCACCTATACCTTCCTCAGCATCTCGAACCCGAACGTATTGCTATGGGCGCTGAAGCCTTCTGAGGAAGGTATTGCGAGAGGGGTCATGGCTCGCGTCTGGAACCAGTCTTTTACACCAACGACTGTTTCTATCGGGATTCCGGGACGGACGGTTGGAGTGCTGAGTGCCATGCAGTCCACGCACATAGAGACAGACTTAGCGAGCTTGCCCGTCAGTGGTGGCGTGGTGACGACGCCGATCAATCAGCGGCAGATCATGACGTTGCGGCTGATGACGCACTAAGGAGCGCCGAAGTGCTCGGCGCGGGCAGGCGAGAGCGCCTGCCCCTACATCATCCAACACTCAAGGCTTCCCTCCTCTACACCGAGCAGCTACACTACCTGTGCCATGATCAATCCAACACAGCCGAACATTAAGCTCACCACGACCCAGGACTATCGGGAGAACTATGCCAATAGCGTGCAAGTGCGCGTCAACGTGTGGGACTTCTTTCTCGTCTTTGGCACGCTGCAGCAGCAGAGCGAGAGCGAGGTAGAGGTTCGCAATTTTCAGGGCATTTACCTAAGCCCGCAACAGGCCAAGGCACTGTCAGCGATCCTGCAGCAAAACCTTGCCGGTTATGAAGGCACGTTTGGCGAAATCAAACTGGATCCGCGCATGATCGGCTCCGGGCCAGTGAATTAATAGCGGGCAGGCGAGGGCGCCTGCCCCTACATGTGTACGAACTGGTATAAGCTCTCTCCTTTCCCTGAGGACAATCTACTGAAACTCAGCTCTACTTTTAGCGCGGGTCGTGGCGTGTTGGCGTCTTTTCTACTCTTCGCCGCACTAGTCGCTTTGCATGGGCCACTCCTGCGTCTGCCTTACGTATGGGATGAAGCCGGATACTACGTCCCCGCCGCTCATGATGTGTTTGTGAGTGGAAGCTTGATTCCGCATTCGACCGTCAGCAACGCCCACCCACCGCTTGTACTGGCTTGGCTCGCGCTGTGCTGGAAGCTGTTCGGTTTTACGCCTTTGGTATCGCGGGTGGGGATGCTCGTGGTGGCGGCATTCACGCTCACCGGCGTGTACCGCCTAAGCGAGCGCGCTAACAATGCTGCCGTTGCGGCTGGGGCAACGCTGCTCACTGCGCTGTATCCGGTCTTCTTCGCGCAGAGTTCGCTGGCTCATTTGGATTTGGCGGCGGCGGGGTTCACGTTTTGGGCGCTGCGCGCGTACCTCGACGATCGCCGCCTCGCCACATTCGTTTGGTTCGGGCTGGCAGCTCTGGCCAAAGAGACTGCCGTCCTTGCCCCGATAGCGCTGGTGGCTTGGGAGATCATCGGACATCTTTTGTTCCACGAAGAGAACCGTTGCCGATTCTTGCTCTTCCCGAAACAAAGCTTTGCTCGTGTGGGTGGGCTTGCCGCTTCCGTGCTGCCCTTGGCGCTCTGGTTCGCCTATCACTATTCGAAGATGGGATTTGTTTTCGGCAATCCGGAATTCTTTCGCTACAACGTGCAGGCCACGATGCAACCGCTCCGCATTGTACTGGCCCTATTTTCCCGCCTCTGGCAGACGTTTGGATACATGGGTCTGTGGGTGCTGACGATCATGACGATCTTCGCCATGACGCTCCCCGCGCAGCGTGACGAGGCTGGGGAACGGGAGCGCATCGGCATTCCCATCCAGATTGCGTTCGCTGTGGTCATCTTTGCGTATGTATCGGCGTTGTCTTTCGTTGGGGGAGCGGTGCTCTCGCGCTACATGCTGCCGGTTGTCCCTCTGGTGATTCTGATTGGTGTTTCCACGGTGTGGCGGCGGATGGCTCGCTGGAGTTTGGTGCTGGGCGGGATCGCGGCGGTGTTTGTTCTCGGCTGGTTTTGGAATCCGCCCTATAGCTTTCCTTTCGAAGATAACCTGGCGTATCGCGACTACGTGCAGCTGCACCAATTCGGCGCGAGCTATCTCGAAGCGCACTACGCCCATGCACTCGTGCTCACTGCATGGACGGCTACCGACGAGCTCAATCGTCCGTGGCTCGGCTATGTAAGCCAGCCCATGCAGCTTGTGCGCATCGAAGATTTTTCACGGGAGCAGATTCAGTCCGTGGCTATAGCCGATCCCGCACCGTTTGACGTAGTGCTGGCCTTCTCCACGAAATACGAGGCCCCACTGGATATCAGCAGTTGGCCACCGTGGGAAAGATTGAAGATACGGTTTTTCGGCTATCACCGCGATCTGCCGCCCGAGACCATCGCGCAAATACTCGGCGGACGCATCGTGATGCAGCAGCACCGGCGCGGACAGTGGATTGCTGTCATCGCAATGGAAACGCCAGTGGATGCCGAACTGCATCCACTGGCTCGGTTGAACCAATCGCGTCCCTACCTGCCTTCGTCCGCAGAGGGGCCGTATGTAGGCGGCACGGGCACTCCGGTCAACCGGTAGTAAACGCCCAGCTGAGCGCGATGGTGAACGATGTGATTCAAAACCATCGAACGAATCACCGCTACACGGGGCATGGCAAAAAGGACTTTCCCGCCCGAAAGTAAGGACCACGGTTTCATGAAGTCCTCGTCGCTGGTCTTGGGAAGCACTGCTCGAAAGGCCGCGACACCGTTGTCGAACTCCTGCAATACTTGTTCCCGCGAGGTCGCAAAGAGCGGCTGAAAGGGTGGCGCTCCAACGGGAGCGAAATCCAGTTGTTCGGTTTCCAGCGTTGTGGTTCCCCAGCCCGGCATTTCCGCGATATGGCCCGCTAGTCGTCCGAGAACCATGGATTTTTCATGAGGCTTAAAGTCCAGTTTGTCTTCGGGAAGGCGCTCTAGAAATTTTCGTGTTGTGCCCGCTTCTTGATTGAATTCCGGTAACAGTGCGTCGCCGATTGCCATAGTTGTGTCCTCCAGTTCGTTGAACGATCGTCAACTAAGAGATCGTCGTTAAAAGATTCGTTGAATCGCAAACCGATCCAGTTTATTCCAAGGCTGGGCTGCCGCGGGTTAACACGCCATTAAATGACAGGAATGCGTCTTGATGATCAGCCAGACTTCTCGTCCTTCGCTTAGACGCAGGGAATCTCGCGCGGCAAGGGTGAGTTGGACGGCGATTTGTACACCGTCGTCTGGTGCGCAGGCCACTCGGGCCAGGATGATGACGTCCCGGCGCTCGACGGAGGTCACGCGGCCGCTGATGATGTTACGTGCGCTGATCTCGCGCGGTTCGGACGTTGCCAGCAGGACGTCTCCGGCGCGGATGCCAATTCGAAGCCTTGTGCCAGCAAGGGCACGTACCAGCGGGGTTTCGAGGCGCACGGCGCTGCTTGCCGTCTGGTCGGAGATCAGTCTGCAAGTCATGGTGCCGCGATCTTCGTGGACTGCTTCGACAACCGCATTGAAAATGTTTTCAAAGCCCGAGAGTTGCGCTACCGTCTCCAGACGCGGCGCGGTCATGACTTCATGGGGCGTGCCCTGCGCAATAATTCGGCCCGCCTCCAACACCAGCACGCGCTCGCCGAGCGCGAAAACCTCATCACGGCTATGTGTAACGTAAAGAATCGGGACACGATGCGTCTCATTCCACGCCCGCAGGTCATCAAGGATGCGCGACTTGGTGGGCAGATCGAGCGCCGCGAGCGGTTCATCGAGAAGCAGCATGCACGGGTCAGTGACAAGCGCCCGCGCCAAGGCCACCCTCTGGCGCTCGCCGCCGGAAAGGTGCGCAGGCTTGCGGTGACGCAGGTGCTCGATGCGGAACGAAGACAGAATCGCATCCGTGCGGGAGCGCTGCTCGCGGCGATCCAGTTTGGCCAAGCCGTAGGCGATGTTCTTTTCGGCGGTGAGGTGGGGAAACAGCGCCAAGTCTTGAAATACGTACCCGACTCGACGTTGCGCCACAGGCAGGCACACTCGGCGTTCCAAATCGACAATTACGCGCCCGCCAACCGCGATACGTCCCGCCGCTGGGCGCGCAATGCCCGCAATGCAGTTCAGGAGGGTTGTCTTGCCCGCGCCGGATGCGCCAAAGATGATGGTGAAGCCTTCCGCGGCTTCGAACGCGACGTCGAGCGCAGACCCGTTGGACGCAGGCCCGGCACTGGCAAACTGCTTCTGGATCCGAACTTCAAGCACGAGGGCCGCCAGGATTCTGATCTTCGGAGAATATCCGGGGATCGTGCTGCGCCAATCCAAGGGACCAAGCCCCGCGATTCAAGGCATACACCGTCGAGAGCACAACAAAAGAAATTGCGAGCAGCAGCAGGGATGTTTGATTGGCCGCGGTGTAGTTGACCGCTTGCACCTTGTCGTAGATATCGATCGAAACCGTGCGCGTCACGCCAGGAATGTTGCCACCGACCATGAGCACCACGCCGAATTCTCCGAGCGTATGGGCAAAGCTGAGCGCGGCACCTGTAACCACGCCCGCCAAACTCAGCGGCAGAATAATGCGGAGGAAGGTTCGCCAGCGCGACGCGCCCAGTGTTGCGGAAGCGGCCAGCAGCCTGCGATCCACCATAGCAAATGCAGCCGCGAACGGCTGTACAGCGAAAGGCAGGCTATAGAGAATCGACCCCAGCACCAATCCTTCAAACGTAAAGGCTAGCGTGTGGCCGGTCAGCGATTGCCACCAGCGTCCCAGCGGACTTCGCGGGCCAAGGGCAATGAGAACGTAGAACCCCAGCACCGTGGGAGGCAGCACCAGCGGCAGCGCGACCACGGCCTCAACCAAGAATTTCCAGCGCCAGCTCGAGTAGGTAATCCAGTAGGCTATGGGCAAGCCAATGCAGAGCAGCGCCACTGCCACTAGAGTCGCCAGCCGGACTGTAAGCCATAATGCCTGGAAGTCCATGTTGCGTCCTTAGAATTACTTCCCCGCGCTTCGGTCAACGATAAGGCGAGTGTGTAAAAGATTGTAAATACCTTGGCGGACAGGCATCGCAAGAGTTTAGAAAGATGTCTAATTCCCCATGAAGGCTCTACACGACAATCTCGACTTCCTTGATGCCCCGTTCGCGAAAGCGCAACCCATATCCATGGATAGAAGACTAGCCACTCCACAGGCTACAGTGGCGGTCGGGGAAGAGCACGTGAGTCTATGGAAACGCTGCTGGGGCGTTCTCGTTTTGGTGGTGCGGGCCTCCGGCGTGTTTGCCGATCCTGGGAGGAAGACGGCGCGAAACTAACCGTAGTCACGAGGGCTGCTTCGCGTTTCTCTGTATCGCTCAATCCATCTTGTTGTTTCTTCCACGGAACTACTCTTGGCGGGGAGTACCCCCAGCTCCCTCCGATCGAGGCTTTCGACTACGACCAGCAAAACAACACAGCAGAGCTTCTCACCCAGACATGTCCCATCAGACATGTACGCCGGATATTGGGCAGTTCGGAAAGCGAATTGACACACGGGATGCTCCCTTTCATACTTGAGCAGATCTCCCCAGCTCATCCCAATTTTCCGAGGTCGAAGCATGCCTGGGTTCCGCGCCGCTCGTTTGTGGCTTTTTTCTTGCCTGCTAGTCAGTCTCACTTCTTCTCTTTTTGCCCAAGGGGCGCGCACGAATCCGTCCGGCGCTGGCGAAGCCGCAGACGGCGACCACCCGGCTGAACGCGATCAATGGTTTATGCAGGGCCGCGTCGCTCCCAAGGGGAAGACAGCCGCTGAAATGCGCTGGCAGGCCTACCAGCAGAAGATTCAGATGCGAGCGGCGCGCATTGTAGCGGCTCGGCAGGCGGGCACGAAGGCAGCCCTCGCCCCCACCTCGGCCGGCTGGACGGCCCTGGGCCCTGCGCCCCTTGTCTCCAATCCTGGTTCCGGCCAGGATTACGGCTTCGTTTCCGGACGGGCAACCTCCGTGTTGATTGATCCAGCCGACACCACGGGAAACACCGTCTACCTGGGGGGTGCCTACGGCGGCCTGTGGCGAACCACGAACGGAACCAGCGGCGGCTTCGGCAACCCGGGCGGCGTGACCTGGACCCCGCTGATTGACACCATGGGCACGCTTGCCGTGGGTGCCATTGCCATTCAACCTGGCAACGCCACCGGCACTCTGAGCAACACGATTCTCGTAGGAACGGGCGAGGCCAACAGTTCCGCCGACTCCTACTACGGCCTTGGTATCCTGCGCTCCACGGATGCCGGACAGAACTGGACTTTGATCACGCAGGATACACTCGGGCATCCGTTTCACGGCATGGCTTTCAGCAAGATCGCTTTCAACACCGCGAATCCGAATATGGTAGTGGCCGCGACCGCAACTTCTGTCGTAGGTGTTCTGAATGGCGGGCGTCCGGTCGACAATCGCGGGCTATATGTGTCCACCAATGCGGGTCAAACTTGGACCTACGAAACCTCCGTCCTGGACGGCTCGACCTCAATTAACCCACTCTCAAATTCAGTAACGTCGATTGCTTACAACGCCGCAGCCGCCAAGTTTTACGCCGCTTTCCGCTACCACGGGTTCTACTCCTCGACGGATGGTTTGAACTGGACCCGCCTCGTCAGCCAGCCTGCGGCGGCGGGATTGGGTCTGAACAGCTCCACCACTTGCCCCTCGACGGTGGTCAATCCCATCACGTGCCCCATTTACCGCGGCGAAATCGCTGTAGTTCCGGGCCGCAATGAAATATACGTCTGGTACACGGACCCCGGCGATGGTGATCAGGGTATCTGGAAAAGCATCAACGGCGGCACCTCTTGGACCCAAGTCACCGATACCGGCATCACGAATTGCGGCGACCCCTTTGGCTGCGGCACGCTCCAGGGCGGGTACGATCTCGAGATCGCCGCCGTGCCCAATGGCGCGGGCAACACAGACCTCTACGCCGGCACCATCAACCTCTACAAGTGCGCGATTACGGCAGCATCCCCAAGCTGTTCGGGGACAGGCACAAATACTTTCTTGAACCTCACCCATGTGTACAACTGCAACGGGCACGCCACTGTACACCCCGACCAGCATGGTTTGGATTCGATGATTGCTGGGGGCAAGGATGTTATGTATTTCGCGCATGACGGAGGCATCGATCGTGCCGTGGACGCCTTCACAGGACTCACCACCGCGAACTGCCTCACCAACCAATTTGACAGCCTGAACGGCACGCTCGGCTCCATGACCGAGTTTGTCTCTTTTTCGCAGGATTCCACTAGTTCGGCGATTCTTCTCGGCGGCACCCAGGACAACGACTCGCCCTCCACTTCCCAGACGAATACCAACTGGCATAGCGTCCTGGGCGGCGACGGCGGTTATAACGAGATCAATCCCAACACCACTGGCACTACGGGTCAGTGGTTTACTTCGAATCCTCCGTTTACGAACAACGGCGTGCGGTTCAACATCAACATTTTCAGTTGCACACTCGGCTCCAATTGCCTAGAGGCCAATTTCAACGGCACCACACAGAACTCAGACGTTGGCAACGACCGAACACCGTTCTATCCGTTTTACATGCTCGATCCGCAAGCGCCCGCCAAGATGGCGATTGGCACCGACTGCCGGGTGTGGCGCGGTGATGTCAGCAGCGGCGTGGCATCAGGGTTTGTCGCTCTGAGCGACAGCTTCGAGGCGCCGGGCGCAGTACCCTGTACGGGGAGCGAGGTCAACAAAGTCCATGCTCTGGATGGCGGCGGACTCACCGACGCCAACGGGTCCAAGGTCATGTACGCTGTCACCGAAGGAACTGGGCCTGCCCTGACGAATCCTTCCGGCTTGCATGCCGGAGGCGAAATCTGGGTGAGTACCAATGCTTCCGGCGGAATCGGCACCTGGAGCAACAAGACCGGATCGATCAACCCCAATCACTACAGCATGGGCGCGGTTGCCGTGGATCGATCCGATGCTACGGGCAATACCGCCTACGTCGGGCTTCAGGGCTTTAACTCTCCCAGTAGCACTTCCCGTGTCTTCCAGACCACCAATGCTGGCGCAACCTGGACCGATTTCAGCGGCGTACTTCCCAATGCTCCGGTGAACTCCCTCGTCGTCGATTCGAGCACCCACACCATCTATGCCGGGACCGACGTCGGCGTCTTCAGCAGCCCCACAACCGCAGCCAACTGGACGGAGGTCGGACCTGCACCGGGCGCAGGAAGCGGCTACATTCCTGACGCTCCTGTAACCCGGCTGCGTATGTTTAACGCAGGCGGAAGCAAGCGGCTGCGCGCGTCCACTTACGGACGCGGCATATGGGAGTTTGTTCTTGCTGCCCCCGTAGCGGACTTCACAGTGAACGTGCCAGCTCCGACGCTGACCGCTTACCCCAGCCAGACCGCCACCTTTAGTGGCACGCTGACGGCTCAGAATGGATACGCCAGCCCGGTCAATCTGAGTTGTACGGGAACGAAACCCACCACCTGCGCGGCAGCTACGACTCCGGTGACACCCACCACGGGCGGCGCCGCGTTTACCATCAACGCCTCAAATGCGGCAACGGGCGATTTCGGGTTCATGATTCACGCCGCAGGCACTGACTCCGTCCCTCAGATCCACGATACGGCCGCGACGCTGCACGTGGTGGACTTTACCCTGGGTGCACTCAGTCCCACCAGCGTCACCGTGAATGTTCCGAATTCTTCCGCACCGGTTTCGATCCCCATTACGCCTTCGAGCAATTTCGCGGACAGCATCACTTTCAGTTGCACCAATGCCCCCGCAAATGTCACCTGCAATTTCTCTCCGAATCCGGTTCCTGCGGGAACCACTCCGGTAACAATGACAGTCACCACTGCGGTTGGGGCTGCGCCGGTCGCCAATTTTGCGTTGAACATCTCGGCCAACGCGATTACACACCCGGCGCCAGTGGCAAAGACCAAGACACTGACTCTGACGATCACCGCGAATGCGGACTATGGGATTGCCATTAGCAATTCCCCGCAGACCACCACCGTTCTGGGGCAAGCGACGTTCAACGGCACGCTGACTGCCTCCAACGGCTATGCCAGCCCGGTGAACCTGAGCTGCGGGGCCGGCGCACCCGCAACCTGCACGGTAACAACCAGCCCCACAATCCCCACCGCGGGCGGCGCTGCATTTACGGTGGCCGCCACCAATCCGACACCTGGTACATTTAACTTCAACATCAATGGGGTTGGAACAGATGGCTTAGCAACCAAGCACAGTGCTGCCGTCACGCTCACCGTCAATGCAGACTTCCACGTCCCCGCGACCACCACGACGTGCGCTCCGGTCACGGCCGGTGGAACATCCACCTGTTCGATCGCCATCGGTCCCGATGGCCAGGCGACGTTTGCCAATGCCGTCACGTATCCCTGCCCAACGACGGGCTTCCCGAACCTGAGCACGTGTACTTTCAACCCAACCACGATCACAGCGGGAATGCCAGCGACGACCGTCACGTTGAGCATCAAGACGACGATGGCTGTGGCTTCCCTGCGGCCATCGGGACCGTTCCAGCCCAGCGGACCGTTGTTCGCATTCTGGCTGTCGCTGCCTGCGATGGGCATCGTTTCGCTGGGATCAAAACGGGGTTTACGCAAGCGGCTGGCCTTACTGGGTGGTGCGTTACTGGTGGTGGCTTTGGTCGGCTTAATGACGGGTTGCGGAGGCAGCGGCGGTAGCGGTGGTGGACAGCCCGGCACAAACAAGGGTGTCTATACTTTCAACGTAGACGCCACCTCCAACGGAATTAAGCACAGCGCCCCGATGACGCTGACGGTGAACTAGCAGCGTGAAGCAAATCTGCCCCAGGCAGCCCTTGCAAGACGGGTTGCGCGGGGTTTTCTTTAACCATGGATTCGATGGAGGCGCGGGCGTCTCGCCCATGCGATCTCCAAAAGTCCGACTCGCTAGGTACTTCGAAAGGATACTCATAAGCGCACGGGCGAGGACGCCCGCGCCTCCATCGACTTTGTATTTTTGTGTCGCTCAAAGTAGTACAGAGCACCAAGGCCACGCACTCCTTCCCATTTTGGAAAATCGGCGGTCAACTTCCCGCATTTCCCGTTCGAAATCCTCGCCGCAGTTCCCAATCCCTGCTAGGCTAACTTTGTTTCCTCCTCCGCCCCCGAGCCTACGCGAGGAATTCCATGCACATTCTGGTAGTCGGCGGGGCGGGCTACATTGGCAGCCACACGGCGCATGCGCTGCGCTGCAACGGGTTCGACGTTCTCATTTACGACAACCTCTCTACGGGGCATCTCAAGCTCGTTAAGGGCTTTGAGGTCATCCAGGGCGAAATTGCCGACATTGGCCGCATGGCGCGCGCCATCTACCGGGTCGATGCGGTGCTACACTTCGCCGCCCACGCCTATATTGGCGAGTCCGTAGCAGATCCGCGTAAGTACTTTAGAAACAACGTGGAATCCGGCCTGACCCTGCTAAACACATGCCTTGCCTGCGGGGTGAAGACACTGGTTTTTTCTTCGAGCTGTGCCGTCTACGGCATCCCTGCCGCACTGCCCATCACCGAAGACACGCCTCGCCAGCCTGTCAATCCCTACGGTATGTCCAAACTCTTTTTCGAACATGCCCTGGAGAGCTACGACACCGCGTACGGTCTGCGCTACGCGAGCTTGCGCTATTTCAATGCCGCGGGCGCGGAGGGCGCTAGCGAGATCGGAGAATTACACACTCCGGAGACACACTTAATTCCCCTTGCCCTCGAAGCTGCCTTGGGCCACCGCGACTCGCTTTCGATCTATGGCAACGACTATCCCACGCCGGACGGCACCTGCATCCGCGATTTCGTCCACGTCAGCGATCTGGCCGAAGCGCATGTGCTCGCACTGCGATATTTGCTGGCTGGTGGCGAATCCCTGGCGGTCAATCTCGGCACGGGACGCGGCCACTCGGTGCAGGATGTTGTTCGAGTTGTGGAATCAGTTACGGGAAATGAGGTTCCGGTCAGATGGGAGCCGAGGCGCGTGGGTGACCCTCCCGCGTTAGTAGCGGACCCGGCACGGGCCGAGCGCCTTCTGGGCTGGAGCGCGCAACGGTCGCTCGAAGACATGGTGGCCAGCGCTGAGAAGTGGGCGCAAATGCAGCTCGAGGGCGGTCTGCGTCTGGGCGATTCCGATTTTGCAGCTTAAAATTCACCACCGCAGCCGGGCCCACGTGGGGGCAGGCGCCCTCGTCTGCCCAAGCCAGTACAAGCTCGCCTCGGGCAAGATTCATCCATCTGCATGATATAAGAAAGTGAGGCCTCCCCTCGATCTGAGCCATTCATCTCAACCAAAGCCGCGCGGAGGCCGAAGTATCTTCTCGTCTTCGGAGGCCTGGGTGAAGCACGACGCGTCCCTCAAGAATTTGTCTGGAAAGAATCTGACTGGGAAGG
>Ga0210384_10002367_pt1 | contig 23095 bp, 19 predicted proteins | sample IncBWH2MmetaG_FD_160574 | JGI IMG/M metagenome (GOLD analysis project Ga0210384, IMG submission 160574) | Forest soil microbial communities from Barre Woods Harvard Forest LTER site, Petersham, Massachusetts, United States - Inc-BW-H-2-M | ecosystem: Environmental > Terrestrial > Soil >...
CGCCGAGATGGCCGCGCCGTATTCCCAGACCATGTCGTCGATCTCCCAGCCACTGGGATAACGCTCGCGGGGGAAATAGCTGTCGTCGCCGATCACGTCGCCCGAAATTTCCTTGACGCCTTTTGCTGCCAGCGTGTCCACCAGTTCGATCAAAACTTTTTCCGGCGGACCATCAAACTCTTCTTTCAATTCGAATGGGAATTTACGGTTCGATAGGTTTGGATCGCCGCGCCCTACCAGCACCAACTCGCCGTTGAGCGTGCCTTCCGGTGAAATCGTTCCGTGAGTCTCAAGTGTGGTGTGAAATCTGTAGTCAGGGCCGAGTTTCGCGAGCGCCAGGGCGGTTGTGAATAGCTTCATGTTCGAAGCCGGCACAAAATACTTCCCGGCATTCTGCTCGTAGAGGGTAGCGCCGGTCGCGGCATCGACGACCAGCAGGCCCCATTCACCCTTGCTAGCCGGCTCGGCACCCAGCAGCGCCTCCACACGCGCGGCAAACTTTTTCGTCGCGGCATCCGTCTGTGGCGCAACCGTCTTCTTCGAGCGCTCGCCAGCAGAGCCGCTTGCAGGCTTTAACGGTTTAGTTGATTGCGCGCAGGCGCGAGGCGCGCTTGCTTCCCCCGCACAAATGGCGCTGGCAACGGCTATCACCGTCCAGAGCCTGCTCGTTCTCCCTAGTCGCATGGTTCCTCTGCTGGTAAATTCCCGCCCTGGAAAGTATAGTCGAAGAGCCGCGGAACGCTTCTTCCCGAGCGACGCGTCGATCCAGCTCGAACGGTTATCCTTACTTTGTGACGGAAGCTCCGTCAGTTGCGCCCAGCCACTGAAGCTTCTATGCTTTTGAGGCCAAAATTCTCCGATGAGGTGAACAGGAATGAAGCGGATTTTTGCACTATTGCTGGCGGTGTCCACGATCACTCTTCCGGTTTCAGCGGCGGGAGATAAGAAAGAAACCGATCGCCTCGAAAATTGCGGCACGGTTCTCCGGGAAATTCTCGATATTCCCGATGACATTCCACAGGACCTGATCGACAAAGCGGAATGCGTCATCGTCTATCCTTCCGTGTTGAAGGCCGCCTTCATTGTAGGCGGCAGTTACGGCAGAGGCGCGATGACTTGCCGCACCGGCGAACATTTTACGGGTCCCTGGAGCGCGCCCTCGATGATGGCGCTGGAAGGCGGCAGCGTCGGCTTCCAGCTTGGCGGCCAGGCGACGGATTTTGTGCTGCTGGTGATGAATCCCCGAGGGGCTCGCTCGATCCTGAGCAGCAAGGTTAAGCTTGGAGCGGACGCCTCGGCCGCGGCCGGCCCAAAGGGCCGTACAGCGAATGCTTCCACGGATGTAACGCTGCGCGCCGAAGTGTTGAGCTATTCGCGCAACCGCGGTCTCTTCGCCGGCATTTCCCTGGAAGGCTCGACCGTTCGGCCGGACAACGATGCCAACGAACGCATTTACGGGAAAAAGGTGGACGCCGAGGACATCATTCTCAAGGGGGCCGTAGCCGTTCCCCCTGCGGCGCGTAAGCTGGTGACCACGCTCAACAAGAAGTCACCCAAGAACACATCCGATCCGAACTCGCTCAAAGAATAGTTCCAATCGCACTTCACTTTTCCAAAGACCTCGGCGCAAGCCGGGGTCTTTGGCTTTTTGGATGGGGGAGAGAATCGTGCGGACGGGAGGGCACATCGTCAGGGAATAAAGGATTGACTGGCGCGGGAATATGACCTATAGTCATTTATGAGGATAGGTCAATATGCCCCATCAATCCATGTCCATCCCGCCGATTCCCACCAGCGAGATCCCTCCTCCCACGGATCGCCGCCAGCGGCGCAGTGCGGAAATCCGCGAACGCTTGTTTCGCGCCGCGCTCACCATTTTTGCCGAGAAAGGTTTCACCGAGACCACCGTCGAGGACATCACCAACGCCGCCGACGTCGGTAAAGGCACCTTTTTCAATCACTTCCCCAGCAAAGATCACCTTCTTCTGGCTTTCGGCGAAATGCAGCTCGCCAAACTGGAAGAAGCTATTGAGAACGCGCGCCGCAGCAACATGCCTATTCCGGAATTTCTTCATTCGCTTGGAACGCGCATGACGCAAGAGCCCACTCGCAATCCGGCCATCATTCGAACCATTCTCCAGGCGTACCTCTCCACCACACCGGTGCGCGAAGCGATGATCAATTTGCAGAAACGCGCGCACGCCCTGCACACGCAAATTGTCGAGCTCGGGCAGGTGCGCGGTGAAATCCGCGATGACCTCCCCGCCGCGGAGATCGCTAACGTGTTTCGCCAAACCATTTTCGGCACACTGCTGCTGTGGTCGCTGTACGGCGACGCGAGTCTGCACACGCGCATCGAGACCGCGCTCAATGTGCTTTGGACCGGGATGGCGCCGCGTAACCTTTCGCCAGCAAAGCCCGTAAATTCTTGTGCCGGGTAAGGAGTTTCGTTTCATGAATCGCAAACGTATTGTCATCCTCGGTGCCGCGGTGATTGCTATCGCCGCCACGGCCCTCTCGGCCGGATGGTTTCACCGCGATACCACGCTGCAGGGCTCCGGCACAGTGGAGGCGCGCAACATTCGCGTGGGTTCAAAAGTCGGCGGGCGCATCGACAAGGTTCTTGTCCGCGAAGGCGATTTCGTCCAACCCGGCCAAATTCTGATCACTTTTGACGACAAGGAACTGCAAGCCGCACTCGAACAGTCTCGCGCCGCGGCCGAAAAATCGCAGCGCGGCTTCCGTCGCGAAGAAATTGCGGAAGTGCGCGCGGCAGCGGCACAAGCCAAGGCCGATTACGAGCAACGGAGGAATGGTTATCGCCAGGAAGATATCGCGGCCGCACAATCCGATCTCGAGCGTGCGAAGGCGGACGAAGTGCGCACACACCTGGATTTCGAGCGCTACGATGCCCTGGCGAAGAATGATCTGGTTTCCAAACAGCAGCGCGATCTCGCCGAAGCCAACTGGAAGATGGCGCTGGCACAGCAGCAGAACTTGCAGCACAAGCTGGACGAATTGCATCGCGGCTACCGTCCCGAAGAGATTGCCTCCGCGGAGGCACATTACCGGCAGACTCAGGCCACGCTAGAAAAGTACGAACGCGGCAACCGTCGCGAGGATGTGGACCTGGCCAAGGCTGCGTTTTCTTACGACGAAGCACGCTATCGCGAGCGCCAGGTTGTAGCACCTTCGGCGGCGACCGTCGAAGTGCTTGATGTGCGTCCCGGCGATCTCATCGCGCCGAATACACCTATCGCCACGCTTCTCGAACGCGACCAGATTTACGTGCGCATCTATATTCCCGAAACCGAGATTGGCCGCGTGAAGCTGGGCGAGAAGGCGGAAGTGCGCGTGGACTCTTTTCCGAAAACCGTGTTCGATGGCGTCGTGGAGCAGATCAATCAACAGGCCGAATTTCTTCCGCGAAACGTGCAGACGGCCGAAGAGCGCGTTCACCAGGTCTTCGGCGTGAAAATTCGCATCAACGATCCCGCGGGCCGCGTCCTCTCCGGCATGGCTGCGGATGTGAAACTGAAAGCGGCGAGCTGAACTCGTGTCGACAAGCGCGCAAAATCCGGCTGAAGCTGCCATTTCCGCCGATCAGCTGGTGCGGCGCTTCGGCCATTTCACCGCTGTCAATGGCGTGAGCTTTCGCGTCGAAAAAGGTGAAATCTTCGGCTTTCTTGGTCCCAACGGCAGCGGCAAAACCACGGTCATCAAAATGCTCACCGGCCTTTTGCCGCTGAGCAGCGGCTCCGCGTGGGTCGAAGGCCTCGACGTCCGCGTGGACTCCGAAGGTGTGCGCGAACGCATCGGCTACATGTCGCAGAATTTCAGCCTGTACTTCGATCTCACGGTTGCCGAAAATCTTCAGTTTTACGGGCGCATTTACGGTCTACAGCCCGCGCGCCTCAGGCAGCGCATCGACGACATCGTTCAGCTTAACGGGCTTGCTCCCTACATGAACCGTCTCGCCGCACAGCTTTCCGGCGGCTGGAAGCAGCGTCTCGCGCTTGGCTGCGCCATGTTGCACGAACCCAAGCTGCTGTTTCTCGATGAGCCTACTGCCGGCATCGATCCCGTGGCGCGCCGCCAGCTCTGGGATCTTCTCTTCGAGCTTTCGGGGCATGGCATCACGTTTTTCGTCACCACGCACTACATGGATGAGGCCGAGCGCTGCAGCCACGTCGCGTACATTTATTATGGGAAGCTGATTGCCGATGGTACTCCCGAAGCGCTCAAGCAACTGCCCGATGTGCAGCCTGAAGGCACGCAGCGCATCGAAGTTATGACGCCGGAAGTCACGCGCGCTCTGCGTTTCGCGAGGAAAATCCCAGGCATTCGCAGCGCCACTATTTTTGGCGAGTCCATTCATGCGCTCGTCGAAGACCATTTCGATGTCGACGACCTCCGCGCCAGGCTTCAGAAAGAAAGCATTCGCGTAGGCGAGATTCGTCCACTCACGCCCAGTCTCGAAGATGTGTTCGTCGAGCTGACCGAAAAACATCAAGCATTGCTGGAGGCCGCCCGTGCGTGATCCCTTTCGCGGCTTCGGCGCGGTCTTTTATAAGGAAGTTCTGCACGTGCGGCGCGATCCCGGCACGCTTTTCTTTTCGCTGGTGATACCTGTGTTGCAGATGTTCCTGCTGGGCTTCGGCATCGACACCAACATTCGCCAGATCAACACCGTGGTCTTCAATGCCGATGGCCGCCGCGAAAGCCGCGAGTTGATCGATCGCATGAAAAACTCCGACACCTTCCACGTCGTGCGTTACGTGAACAACGACCACGACATGAATGACGAGATCATCGGCGGCCGGGCCCGCGTCGGCATCAAGATTCCCGTGGACTATTCCGACCACCTGATCCACCAGACCAGCGCGCAGGTCCTCGTGCTTATTGATGGCTCGGACTCCTCGGTCGCCGGGCAAGCCATCAATGTCACCACTGCCATCGGCCTCGACGAGTCGCTCCGGCGCGTTCTTCAGGACCGTGCCGCGTTTGCCGTCGACATGCACCCGAAGCTGCTTTTCAATCCCGATTCGCGCTCGCCCAATTTCTTTTTGCCCGGCCTCACGGCCATCCTGCTGCTTAACGTGACAACGTTTCTGACAGCGTTCGCGATAGTGCGCGAAAAAGAGCGCGGCACTCTGGAACAGCTTTTCGTCACGCCGGTGCGCCCTTTCGGGTTGCTACTCGGCAAGCTTTTGCCGTATTTTGCGATTGGTTTTTTTGAATTGTGCCTGATTGTAACGGCGATGCGCTTCATCTTTCGCGTGCCCATTCACGGAAGCGTTTTCCTGCTGGCATTTCTGTCGCTGCCTTATATCTTTGTTTCCCTGTCGCTGGGCATCCTGATCTCCAGCAAGGCCAATACCCAAGGCCAGGCCATGCAGCTCGCTTTCCTGACCATTCTTCCCAGTGTCTTTTTCTCCGGCTATATTTTCCCGCGCGAGACCATGCCGTGGGGCTTCCGCATGATCAGCTATCTCGTTCCCGCCAGCTATTACATCAACATCACGCGCGGTATCATTCTCCGCGGCGCGACTTTTCAGCATCTCTGGACCGAAGCGCTGGCCCTTTTCTTCATTGGCTCCTTGTTGCTGATCCTCGCTGCCCGCCGCTTCCAAAACAAAATCATCATGGCCTGATTTTGGCGGGTCTGCGTCAGGCAGTTCGGTGGTCATACCTGCCCGAGCCGGAAGTTAGGTTCCCTCGCTGTCCTCCTTCTGCTGGTAGGCAGCTACGAGACGTGCAACGGTAATTGCGACGTAGAACACGCCGGTAACGGCTTCGAGCGCTGCAATCATCCGCGCCGGCCGCGAAACGGGAACCACATCGCCGTATCCCAGGGTGGTTAGCGTAGCCAGGCTCAAATAAAAAAGAGAATCGCGTGAAGCCATGACGGGAGTTGGCCCCAGCTCCACAAACGATCCGGGACGAATCTCTTGAATCAAGTTAAAGACCGCGTAGTAAAACATTCCCAGAATCAGATAAAGACCCAGGCACGCGATTAATTTTTCCCTGATGATTGCACCCGAGCGCTCCAGAAACGAGAAAAGAGCGACGGAGACATAGCCAAAAAAAACTGACAAGAACAGCCAGTTCGCGATCTGCAGCGTGTGAACCGGATGGAAGATAGTAACAAGCGTGACCAGCAGGGAGGAGGCGGTCAGCAGAAGCACAGGCCAGGGCATGGCCCGTTTTTCGGATACCTTCAGTATGGCGACAATCAGGATCGCATACATGGAGAGGACCAAAACGACTTCACTGATCCAGTCATCTCGCACGAATGCGCTGAGCACCAGGAAGAAAAGGAGAGAAACCAGCAAAACGAGCGAGTGACGATCCTGTGTTTCGGTTTTCATGCCATCAGACTCACTCTGGACTGAAAGAATCGCGTGCTGGCCCTTCGCTTTCGCTTTGGGCCTGTGGTCGAAGTGATTCTCCCGGCGCTGGGAAATACTCTCATGCCGCGGACGAGGTTGTCACGAACGCTGGCAGCAATCTGCCGCTTTCCGCCAGAGACCGGCGAAGAGACTCACTTTTTTCAGGTCAAGCGTGGCCTCCAGAAGAAAAGCAACCAGTCAGAGTCTACTCGCGACACTTCAGACTCGGCCTCCGCCGCCTCCAGAACAAACTCATCATGGCTTGAAGCCGTTCATTCATAAGCTCTTACGAAATCCTCGTCTGTTATAAAATGAAGGTTCGCGAAAAGAGCTTGACAACTGAAATCATTATGATATCATTTCGATATATGACGAACGCTCGCAAGAAAGGGGCTTTCCATGAACACGAACCAATCGACAGCCAGCCATGAGCGTGCGGTCCAGGTTTCGAGCGGGTGGATCGCTCTTCCGGCCTTGCTTGTGCTTCTCCTGGGCGATGTCGCGCTCTTCATTTTCGCGATTAAGAACGGAATTGAGACGATAGGACAGCCGCATGTCGGGCTGCTGCTACTAAGCATCTTGCTTTTCCCCGTAGTCATCGTTCTGTTGACAGGTCTCTTTACGTTGCAGCCGAATGAAGCTCGCGTGCTCATACTCTTCGGCGATTACAAGGGCACCGTGCGCACGAGTGGCTTTCACTGGGGCAATCCTTTCTATACCAACGGGCCGCGACAGCCGGTGCAACTGGGAGAGGCAGCGGAGGCGCTACACAAATCCGCCGCAGCAGTCGCGATGGCACGTAAAACGATGAACCGCAACAAAATCTCGCTCCGCGCGCGCACCCTCAACGGAGACAAATTGAAGGTCAACGACAAGCGCGGCAATCCCATCGAAATCGCCGCCGTGGTCGTTTGGCGCGTGGGAGATACAGCGCAAGCCACTTTCGACGTGGACAATTACGAAAGCTATGTTTCGACGCAAAGCGAATCCGCGCTGCGTCATCTGGCGAGCCTGTATTCTTATGACTATGGCGAGGAGCATGAAATCACGCTTCGCAGCAACGTAAGCGAAGTCTCCCAGGCCCTGCGCGCCGAGTTGCATGAGCGGTTGGCCAAAGCGGGCGTTGCGGTGGATGAAGCGCGGTTGACGCACCTGGCCTATGCGCCGGAGATTGCCCAAGCCATGCTCCGCCGGCAACAAGCCGAAGCCGTGATCGCCGCGCGTCAGAGGATCGTTCAGGGCGCCGTCAGCATGGTGGATATGGCGCTCAAGGAGCTTGCCGATAAGCATGTAGTGACGCTCGACGATGAGCGCAAAGCCTCCATGGTCAGCAATCTCATGGTCGTTCTGTGCGGCGAAGCCGAAGTGCATCCCGTGATCAACACCGGCACGCTGTACAACTGATCGGCGGGGTTGATGGAACGAAAATCCTTTCTGCTGCGGATCGATCCTGAACTCTGGGCTGAACTCGAACAGTGGGCACAGGACGAATTGCGCAGCATCAACGGACAGATTGAGTATCTCCTCCGCCAAGCCGTCCAGAAACGCAAAGGGAGCAAGCCACAACAGACTCCTGAGTTGCCCCCGGCCGGATCATAGATCTGCGCCGAGCCATTTTGTCTTTGCCCCTATCGCAGCGTATTCTGCTGGACTGTTGTGTAAGAATGAGGAGACTCTGTGGCTTGTCCGATTTGTGAGAAGCGCAAACCTGCAAGATTTTGCCCCGCCAAGGGCGAGAAAATTTGCGCCGTTTGCTGCGGCAGGGAGCGCGAAGTCTCCATCGACTGTCCCTCCGACTGCACATACCTCGTCGCCGCGCATCGCTACGAAGACGAGCATCAGCGCTCGCTGCCCGCGGACACGCCCCTGCTCGATGTGAAGCTGCCGCAGGATTTGCTGCACACGCACCAGCAGCTCATGAGCGCCATCGCGTTTTCCATCGCCAAATTTTGCACGGTGCAGCCAGCCACGCACGACGGAGATGTTCTCGACGCGATCCACGCGCTGGTCGAGACATACAAAACGCTCGACAGCGGCATCCTTTATCAAAGGCCGCCCGAGGCGCTGCTCCCGCGCGAACTGTACGCGGCGCTGGCTGCCTACCTCGACGAGGTCAAGAAACAACTGGCAGAGCAAGCCAGTTCCGCCAAGCTCAAGGATAAGGATGTTTTTTATCTGCTCGTATTTCTCCATCGGATGGGTTTGTTGCGCACCAATGGGCGGCCGCGATCGCGCCGCTATATCGAGTTCCTTCGCTCGCAATTTGCGCAGACGCCCGAGCTCAAGCGCGAAGAGAGCCGCATCATCGTTCCTTGAACTCGCCGCCGACCGCTTTGCGCGGGCCGAATGTCTCGTCCCAATTCTCGCGAATGCGTTTCAGAATCGCCGGGTACACCACCCACTTGCGAAACGGGTCGATCAGCGCCATGTACACTGGTGTGATCCAACTTATTTGTCGGACATAAATCGCAAAATAGAAGCGGTATCCCTCGCTCGTTCGCCGCAGCGCGCTCAGCGACGCTGCGTGAACGGTGCGGTTGACCACTTCGAGCAGGATTTCGTTCTCGAAACGGTAAACAACGCGAAAAAATCCGTCTCGAGTCCCCGCGGGAACCAAAGACTTTGCCCGATCTTCGGCGGCGAGCCGGTTGGCGAAATACATTTGTTGCGCTTCCCTGGGCTCGGCCTCCAAACTAAAAATTCGCCCAATGAAAAACCGGATTCCGAATAATGCTCGCGTCGGCCAGGGAACCTTCCCCAGATTTTCTGTCCTTCTTGCGCGTCCCCGAAATTCATGCAGCGTGATGCCTTCGCTCCACGCGGGCAGATCCACAGCCCAGACATCGTGCAGAGGAACGCCGGCGAGAAAGGCATGCACGCGCAATGGCTGTGAGAGAAACTCCTGAGTAGGACAGAGGGGCATAGCCGCGATCACGACTATATCCGAGGACGACTTGCGCAGCGAAGAGAACCGCTCATCCGGAGGCGCAGGAACGCATGCTTCCACCGGCGGCCAATTCCGGCGAAAGCGCCGCGGCAGGATTCCACGTGAGCGACATCTGCGAGCACGGGTTGGTCTTTGCCACTTCCACCCACGGGCGCGGCTCGAATCCCAATTTCTTTCGTATGCGGGCCACGCGCTCGCTCGCCGCACGGCGGTATTCCTCCGGCGCATAGCCGTTCCGCGCATACCATTGGTCGTACTGCTTGGCCAGCCTTGGAAATTTTTCCCGCACAAACGGCAGAAATTGTTTTGCCGACGACGGCATCAGGAACAGCACGCCTGAGAAAAACCACTGTGCGCCTGCTTCTTTCGCCGCCGCCGCGACCGCCTCGAGTTCACCCTCTCCATCCGTGATTCCCGGCAAGAGCGGCGACGCCGACACGCCCACCATGAGTCCCGCTTCGCGCAGCTCCTTCACCGCCGCGAGCCGCAGGTCCGGCCGAGGCGCGCGCGGCTCGAGCAATCGCGCCAGGCGGGCCCGCAGCGTCGTCACCGTGATATTGATTTGCAGCGTGGACCGCGCGGCGATGATCTTCAACAGTTCGATGTCGCGCACGATTTGATTCGACTTGGTGATGATCGATAGGCTCATGCCTTCGCGCTTTGCCAATTCCTCGAGGCACGCCCGCGTAACTCCATACTCGCGCTCCGCCGGCTGATACGGGTCCGTGGCCGTCCCGATGGCAATATGCTCCGGCTGCGTTCCGCCTGATTTTTCGGACTCGAATGAGTATTTGCGCGCCAGGTCGTAGGCCAACAGCGGCGCCGCATCTTTCTTCACAAAGATTTTCTTTTCGAATTCGGCCCCATCCAATTCCATATATTCGTGCGTGTACCGCGCGTAGCAATACTTGCAGGCAAACTCGCACCCTCGATACGGATTGATGGTCCACTCGAACGGCACGCGCTTGGAGTCGCAACTATTGAGGATCGATTTCACCGGCAGCACAAAATACTGCGGTCGCTCTCCCGATCGCCGGTGCGTCTCCGCCGCGGGAGAACGTGCTGCGAGGCGGGCTATCCCCACCAGTGGAGCGGCATCATCGCGGGTCCAGCCGTCGGCATGGCTTTGGGGGCCACGCACGGCTGAGGTCGGCGGGGGGCAATCCGCCAATTGGAGACCCGCACTGCTGCCGCCTGGACCAGTCTCAGCCGGGGCAACGGCTGCTTCGCGGCTCTTGTCTCCAAGGCCGCTCAGTTGGTCGTTTGGGCTCGTGTCATCAGGGCATTCGGGAAAGAGAGATGCTGCGGGTTGTCGAACGGGGCGCCGGCGGATACGAGTAATCGCCGGCGGGATGGAATGAACTGGGGACATAGCCCACCTCGAAGCACGGCAGCAGTATTTCGCTTTTTGTTCGCTTTGTCAAGTGCTTTCGCTTTTTATTCGTATCCGCTGAAGTTCCCGGCTTGTTCCCTGTTGCTGGAACCGCAACCACTGTCCAGAACTTGATAGTCACCACCGGTTTTCTTCCTTATGTTGTGCGGAGCAGTAAGAAGTGCAGGCTTATCGCCGATCGGCTTCTACAGCTTGTGGCCGCGGCTGCCTGCATTTCCTCGACGGAGAGAATCCTATGAAAACCATCCATCTTCACAGGTTCGAAATTGTGTCCTTTTGTTTTGCCCTGGTTCTATTTGGCGGCGCGCTCCTCGTCGGCGCCCATGCAGCCTCATCGGCCGCCAGCGCTGCCGGCTTCCCGCAAGGCGAGCCAGCCACGATCTACTGCGCATCCGATGACATGCGACGTCATGGCTGCCCGGTCGACACACGCGGGGGCGTCGAGCTGGCCCGGCAAAAAAGTGAAGCACGTTGTATCTATGATCGCACCTGGGGCTATGACGACCGTGGGATTTGGGTCGACCGTGGATGCCGTGCTGATTTTGTGGTGGGCCAGGTCGCCTGGGAAGGTTTTGGCGAAGGCTTCAACGTTTACTGTGCTTCGGACGACGGTGGCCGCGAAACATGTCCTGTGGACGCCCGGCGCGGTGTGCGCCTGATCCGCCAGCGCAGCGGCTCGCCTTGCGTTCTCGGCCAGACTTGGGGCTATGGTCCACGCGGCGTTTGGGTTGACCGCGGATGCCGCGCTGATTTCCGTGTCGCCGGCGATTGGAGCGCCCGGGCTGCCTCCCTGATTTACTGTGCCTCAGACGATATGCGCCGCCACGGCTGCCCGGTCGAGACTCGTGACGGCGTCGTCTTGGTCCGCCAGCGCAGCGGATCTGATTGCATCTTCGGCCGCACTTGGGGTTTCGACCGTGGGGGCATCTGGGTCGATCGTGGCTGCCGCGCCGACTTCGAAATCGTCGACCGCCGCGACGAAGAGTGGCGCGACTCAGATGATCGCCGTGACCGCGACGAGCACCACGACCGCGACGACCGCCGCGATCGTGACGAGCACCGTGATCGCGATGATCGCCCGCCCTACTGAACCCTGCGGTCAATTTTGTCTGCCGCAAGCACTGTGCGTAGATTTGAAGTGCGGGAGCTCTGCTCCCGCACTGGCATAAGAGTCGAGGATGTCAAGGCGTTCTGCCGCCTCCCAACTCCTCGGGAGACATGCTCCGATTGTCTGCCTCGTCTCAGCAAGGTATTCTCATGGTCCCGGAGGATCGTCGAGCGCATGTCCCTGCGAACAGCGTTTCTTTTTCTCCCATCCATCTTCTTGCTGGGAGTCTTCAGTCCCCTTTCCATCGCGCAAACGCCGCCTCAAACCAAAAAACCAGTTCCCGTTCCGGCCGCCCCCCAATCCACGCACTACCCCATCCTTCTTCTCGCCTTTGGGAACGAACCCTCCTGGAGCCTGCGCATCGGCCTGAAAGGTCCCGAGCGTCTCGATCGGCAGGGCTATCCGCCGATCCCGCTCGATCCAGGTGAAATCGCCCGCGAGGGCACCACCGACACTTGGACCTATCACGCAAAGGACTCCGCCACCGGCGCGGAGGTGGCCGTCCATCTCACCCGCGAATCCTGTTCGAATGTTGCCTCGACCCCCTCAACTGCCCCAGTGCCGTCGCTTGAAAAATACTCCTTTCGCGCCAACGTCGACCACGCCCAGATCGGTAATTTGCAAGGCTGCGCGCGCATCGCTACGGAACTCTTCCCGAAGATCAACAATCAAGCCACCGATGATGATGACACCAAGAACAAGCCGGCTCCTCCCACCATCACGAATTTCAAACCGCCGGTAGCCGTCGGCTACCTCGATTCCACTGGCAGGGTGATCTTCAGCCGCAACGGTGTCAAAAAAATCGTCGCTCCGGAAGGCAGTGAACTCTCGGTTTCCCACGATGGCAGAAAGCTGCTCTTTACCCGCTCCGATTCAAAGACTGGCCCGGATCGCACCATCGTTCTCTACGATTCTGTCACCGGCCATTCCACGGAGTTGCAGCGTGGCCTGGTGCGCCAGGCTTTCTGGTCGTCGGACGACTCGCATATAGCTTTCCTCAAGATTGACGACGAAAAGTGGAGAGTCTGGACTTTTCCGGTCGCCACCCCGGAAATGGCATCAGTTCTCTCACCCATCAGCGTCACCTCACTCCAAGGCTGGACCGACGCTCATACCGTTCTCGTTTCGGACCTGGAGAACGCCTACTGGATTGGCGACGATGGCAAACCGCAGCAGACTCTCCACCTCAAGGAAGTCTACGGGGATTTTCAGAGCACCAGTTCGGACACTATCCGTGTTCATCCCGCCAATGCGGACCTTCTTCTTGTTTCCGCCGAGTATCAGAACCCCAACACGGCATCCGCGTCGCCCAAGGACGCCATGGGCCTCGAAGGGCGCTGTTTCCTGTACGAGATTCATTCGAAACGCCGTGTGGTGCTTAGCCCTCCCGATCAATGGGCGCGCGCGGCGGAATGGTCTCGCGACGGTTTGCAGGTTTTCTACACCCGAGCCATCTCCGTCACCTCCTTCGTCACACTTCGCATCTTCTGGGATGGCACGGACCTGCGCCGCTATGCCGACGGCCACGATCTCGTGATCGGTCAATAACTTGCGCCGGCATTAGCCGATACGCCGCACGCCAGTTTTTCGCGTCCCCGGGTTACCGATGTCCCCGCTATACTCTTTCAATGGGTACCCCTGCTCCGGTCGAGCCGCGCAAGGTCGGCATCCTCGTCCTTGACGATGACGCCCAAGGTTCCGGAGCCGTGCGCCAAATCCTCGATTCCGAAGGCTGGCGCGTCCGCATCGTTCCCGACACGAAGCTCCTGCTGGCCGAACTGAAAACGGGAGAGTGGTCGCTGGTTATCGCCAACGTCGCCCTCACCGGGGTGGACGGACCAGTGTTCGTCACGCTCCGTGAGCTTTCCGCTGTTTCCGCCGCAGATGGCGGCCGCATCCGCGTCTTATTCCTGGTTCCCGAATTGACCGGCAGCCAATTCGTCGGCGCCCTCGAACTTGGCCGCTTGCCCTATGTCGTTCGGCCTTATCATCTCCACGATTTCCTCGAAAAAGTCAGCGATCTTCTCGTAGAAGTGAAAGCCATTGAAGCGCCCCTTCGCCAGGTCCGCTACGAATTCGACGACCTCCGCAAAAAGAAGAAGCAGGCTGGCCGCTCCACCTCCATGTTCGCTTCCCGCGACTCCTATTCCTATACCGATGAAGAGCTTGCCGAGTACGAAAAGCAGGAATCCGAAGCCTCTAAGAACAAGCGCCCCAGGAACATCAACAACCTCGGCAATCCCAATCGCTAGACCTTTCCAGCCACCCTCTGCAGTTTGTGGCTGTCTTCCAATGACCAGAGGCGAGAGATCTGCGGATCTTTCCCAGAAGGAATTTACTTTGAACGCAAAATTCGGATAGCGCGGAGTCAGCGGGCCGTAATATCTTCTTCCTGCCATTACTCGTGCCCAGATTCCTTTGAAAGATTTCGTTAGAACAAAGGTTCAGAGAACGGTTTTAAGGACCTAAGAAAGGATCTAGCAATGACGACGGCGCAGGCAGGACTCTCGGTGTCCGCTTCACAGGCCTATCGCGAGAAGATGTTCAACCTACTGGCTAATCGAGACCCTTTGGAGGTGTTGGCGCAGACGGCATCCACTTTGGGCGATATTGTGGGCAAGCATTCTACAACCGTGCTTCGCACCCGGCCATTTGAAGGAAAATGGACTCCGAACGAGATTATCGGCCATCTGACCGATAGCGAATGGGTGTATGGGTATCGCCTTAGGTTAATTCTTTGCGAGAACGACCCGACTATTCTTGGCACACAGCAGGATTTGTGGGTGGCCACGCTTCGGCACAATGAGCGCGAGCCGTCGGAGCTCGTCGAAGTCTTTCGGACGATGCGCTTGTTCAATTTGGCACTGTGGAAACGAACGTCACCGGAGGACTTGAAGCGCACTGGGCAGCACAATGAACGCGGCCCGGAGTCCTTGGGCGTGATGTTGCGACTGCTGGCAGGTCACGACCTTTCGCACTTGGATCAGAGCACTCGCTATATTCAAGCCGTTCAGCAAGTGGGGTAGTGCCCTGCCGCGTGCATCAACTTTCCAGTACTCGGCTACTCGGAACCTATCCTCGAACCAATGACTAGGTCCCTGTAAGTCACCCAATCGGAAGCTGACGCACGACCATTTGCAAGTTCTTTAGACTCCTGCGTTCTAACTCCGTGCAGCATCTTCAGCTGTCACTGCACAGGAGGCTTTCATGGATCGTTCTGTTTTAAGCGCCATCGCCAGCAGTCTTCTTGGAATCAGCGCCCTCGGAAGTCTGGCTTTTGTTTGGGCCGCTCCCGGCCCGCCCACCCCGCCAGCCAAGCCCGAAGGCGATTGGCGGTTACTCGACCCTGTCACTTACGAAAACATCGCCATCTTCCCGGTCGTCAGCTCTTCCATGCTGGACACGCGTATCTTCCTGACGCTCGAAGACGGCCTCTCCAGCGGCGAGGTCATCGTCCGCGAACAAGGCAGCGAGGGCTTGGCCCGCACGCGCGATGGCCGGCCTGTCGCCGTGCCTGAGTACAGCAGCGGCCCCTCGGTCAATCAGCTCGTACTGATCAACCGCAGCAAGCGTCCTCTCCTCCTCCTCGCCGGCGAACTCGTCAGCGGCGGCAAGCAGGACCGCATCATTGGCAAAGACCGCATCGTCGCCCCCGGCTCCGATCCGCTGCCCCTCGACGTCTTCTGCGTCGAACACGGCCGCTGGTCCTCCGGCTCGCAATTCACCGCCGCGAAAACTATGGTCCACCCCAGCGTCCGCGAACAAGCCGCTGTGAATCAAAATCAGTCGGAAGTCTGGGCCTCCGTCCGCTCCGGGACAACGGCGGCAGCCGCCGGGAGTTCGAGAGGGCGCGCTGGGGCCCCACCGCCGGCAATCACTTCCGCGGACATCTCCGCCGAGGTGGCTGGGGTAGCTCCCACGCAGTCTTACGCAAAAATCTACACGGGCAGCCGCGTCGGCGCGAGTGTCGACACCTTCGTCGACGAAGTCCAGCGCCGTTTCTCGCGCGCCACAAATGGCCTTAAGGGGGAACGTGTCGTGGGTGTGGTCGTAGCCTACGGCGGCGAAGTCGCCTGGAGCGACATCTTCGCTTCCGGCGATCTCTTCGATCACTACTGGAACAAACTCCTGCGCAGCTACGCTATCGAAGCCCTGGCGCGCCCCACGCTACGCGAAGTAGCCGACCGCGACGACGCTCGTGATTTTCTGCGCCGCTTAAATGGTCCGGAGCGCCAGGAAAGCCAGCCCGGCGTGTACCGCTGGATGGAAATCACCGAGGGCCGTCTCTCTCAAATCGAGCTGGAAGCCTTGCAACCCAAACCGATGACCCTGCACCGGCTCTTCCTTCACCGTACTTCCTAGGTGTTGGAGTTCAACTCCTTCGCCGAGCTTGTGCCGACAAGCGACATGCGCAGCGGCTCCCAGGATTGGTGGAGTTCCAATTGGAAATATAGATTAAGCGTTTTCTTTTTTTGCCAGCGCCGCACGCACCAATGTGGCGTCCACCAGGACTCTTTGCGACGGCTGGAAATCCAAAGTAACTCGTCCAGGGTCGTCCGGCGTTTCCGTGGCTCCGCTGGCATTCAGTTCCCGCTGCAAGAGCTTCCGCGTGTGCTGCGTCAGGGTATCCAAACACGAGAGGAACACGGCCCGTTGTTTTTTGGGAAGCGCTGCAATCCATTCCTGATTGCGCGCAAAGGCGTCGGCATAGAGTTCTCCGTGGAGCTTCCGGCCGGCTGGCGTGAGGCTAAGATAAAACGAACGCTGGTCCGCGGGATCCTGCCGCTTTTCCAGTAATCCATCGTCCAACAGCCGGGCTGCCAGGCGGCTGGCATTCCCCTTGTCCAGATCTGTATTGATGTAGGTATTTTTGAAGCTCAACGGACCGGATTTGCCAAGCGCGGCGATAATCCCGACTTCCACCATACGCAGACCAAACTTGCGGCGATAGCGCGTTTCGATCAGCCGTTCGGAAACGTTGGAAAGCATGTGAAAGCGGAAGGAGGCAAGCTGTTGGAAGTGTTTCGCGAGCGTGGAATCCCCGCTTTCCTTCTCCTTCTTTTTCTTCGCGTTTTTCCGGTGCGGGGCCAGGAATTTCTCCATTGCTCGAAGATGAATGCGGCAGAAGCCTTGAACGGCGCACACTTGTGACTGTTTCCGCTGACGATTTTGCTACAGACGGGCAGCGGACTCAAGGGGAACAGGAGCGGGAAGCCTGGAGGTGGGGCAGTTCCGTTGCACCAGCAACAAGTTTGTTGCACTTGCAACAAACTCATGGTAGCGTGGGCTGCGTTCGTCGTCTTTCTGGCAGGCTAGGCCGCTTTTTCGATGAAGCACCGCTCCCCAACACGCGAATCTCAAGCAACAGGCGGCAGAGCCACCGCAGCCGGCGAGGACGGTTTGCGCGGATTCCGTGGCCATGCCCATGGAATCGGAAAGAGGTGATGGATGAAAGCCAACGCCGGGAGTTCACCGATGCAGCATACTCCAGCGGAACACCTCCTCAGCGCTACCCTTGCTTCCGCCGCCGCGCAAGAGCGAGCACCAGTGCCGGTTTCCTGGGCCAACGACTTGACACCTATTGGCAGCGCGGATTGGAACCACGCGCGGGCGGCTCACCTTTTGGAACGCGCGGGCTTCGGCGGCACACCGGAAGAAGTGCAACGGCTTGCTTTGATGACTCCCAAGCAAGCGGTCAATTATCTTGTCGACTACGAGTCGATCGATGTATCCAAGCTGCCTAAGTTTGAAGAGTCGGACATATATCCGCGGGGGTACAAGTACGTCTCGATCTATCAAGTCCTTGACGAAGCTCGCGGTACCGGCAAGGCGCTGGGAATTAGCTGCAACCCGCCGGGCCCGCTGGACCTTCAACCGCCCATAAACGAGTACTACACGCTGCTCTGGAGCGATTTCGGTGAGATTCGTCGCGCCGCGCAGTGGTGGGCCGAGCGCATGCTGATCACTCCGCGCCCGTTTCAGGAAAAGCTCACGCTCTTCTGGCATGGCCACTTCGCCACCAGCCAGGAAAAGGTGCATCGTCATCAATTGATGCTTGGCCAGATCGATATGCTGCGCCAGCGGGGCAATGGCAACCTGCGCGACCTCTTGATCGGGATCGCCCAAGATGCCGCGATGCTCATCTGGCTGGACAACAAAGACAACGTCAAAGGTAAACCGAACGAGAACTTTGCGCGCGAAATAATGGAATTGTTCTCGATGGGCGAAGGCCAGGGCTACACGGAAAAAGACATTCGCGAGATGGCCCGTGCGTTCACAGGGTGGACGATAACCAAGGACGACACGGTCGAGGATGACGGCCGCTTCATCGAAGATTCCGGAAAACACGACGATGGCGTCAAATCGTTCCTGGGCGAAACGGGCAATTTCAATGGCTATGATGCCATCGACATCATCCTAAAGCAGCCAGCCACATCCCGTTTTATCAGCAGAAAGCTCTACCGCTACTTCGTGCGCGAAGAGATCAGCCCGGAGTTGAACGAGAAACTAGCTATACTGTTGCTGGACTCGAACTATGAACTGAAACCGTTTCTTAAGACCATCTTCCTGTCGCGCGATTTCTACAGCGAACCATCCTACGCCACGCAGATTAAATCGCCCGTCGCGCTGCTGGTTTCGACTTATCGAAAACTGGGACTCAAGTCGATCCCCGGCATTCCGGATTTCAATCAAACCATCGCGACGCTCGGTCAAGCTCTCCTGCAACCACCAAACGTTGCCGGTTGGGCTGGCGGGAAGACGTGGATCAATCCTGCCACGCTTTTGGCACGCAGCAATTTTGCCGGGAGCCTCCTGTTCCCTGATCCTGCGAACTTCTCGGACCCGCACAAAGAGATCTCCGAAGGTTATCGAAAAATCCCCGTCAAATATCCCGAGTACAACCTTGCCGGGCACATCTGGAACCCGGAGACACAGAAGATGGAAGCAGTGCCGCTGGCGGTCTACGACCGGTACTTGTCAGGGATGACGGTGGAAGAAGCCAAGAAAATCACGCAAGTCGGGGCCCCCAACAGCATGGCCGAGCCTATGTCGGTATCAACGAACACTCCCAAAGAGCAACCAAAGAGCAGGATGAGCGCGATGGCCAACGCCGAACGGTACAACCTGGCCGTAGGAGTCTACACCGGGGCCTGGCAGGCAAACGACCGCGTTAAACCCATTCCTCGGACGGTGGCTCAAGTAGGTTTTACCCAGATGGCTCGCGAGGCTGAGGTGCGCACGGTTGAGCAAGCTGTTAACTACTTTTGCCGCCGCTTCCTAAGTGCGCCGTTAAACGAAGAGCGTCATGCGGCGCTTATTTCGTTCCTAAGAGACGAGCTGAAGTCAGACCAGCTCGATTATTCGGACCAAGGCCTGGATGCCGCTCTGCGACATACGGTCTACCTTATCCTGAGCGCGCCGGAATATCAGCTGTGCTAGACCCGCGAAGGGAAAAGGCTGCGAATTGTTGCTTGGGCATAGGAACCTATCGTTCGTAACCGCCTCTAAGGAGTAGGTCAGAAGGAGGATGCGCCGTGTTAATCAGGGATTCAGGCAATTACTCTCGAAACGATCTTCTGCGCGCTGGTGCTTTTGGAGTCGGAGTTACCGCCACGCTCCCATCCTTTCTCCAGCAGGTTGCCAAGGATGAGACTCAAAAGGTCCTCGAGGGTCAGCCGGAAAAACATCCGAATCGCATCCTCGTGGTGCTCGAATTGACGGGCGGAAATGACGGACTGAATACGGTGGTTCCCTACGGCGACGATGCCTACTACAGGGCGCGGCCAACGATCGGCATCAAACCCGATGAAACGATCAAGCTCAACGATCACTTTGGCCTGCACCCGGCCATGACCAGTTTTGAAGCGTTGTTTAAGGACGGCAAGCTGGCCATCGTGCATGGTTGCGGCTATCCAAACCCCAACCTCTCGCATTTCACGGCGATGGACTGGTGGCACACGGCGGTGCCGCACGGCAATGAACTGTACGGTTGGCTGGGGCGCTTTGCCGATGAAAGCAAACCAAAGCCCGCCGAATATTACATCGTGAATATCGGTACGCGGCAGGCGCGCGCCATCGCCAGCGCCAGGCAATCCCCCTTGGTTTTTAGCGACCCCAAGAAGCTCGGCCGCGCCGGTACCGACGCGGAGCAGAAGGTCTTTGAGCTCTATGGCAAGCCCTACGAAACCACCAACTCATCGCTCGATTTCGTCAACTCGATATCACGGACGGCGACCAAAGGCGCTTCCCTCGTGCGCAACGCGTGCGCCGAGTATCGGACGATGGTTGATTACGGGGGCGACAGCAATCTGACGCTGGACCTCAAGAAAGTGAACGGGATGATCAAGGCTGGATTGCCGACTCGTATCTTCTACGTCAGCCTGGGAGGGTTCGATACGCACGCTTCGCAGGCAGCTACGCAACAGCTTCTGCTGATTTATGTTGCTGACGCGCTGCGCGGCTTTATGGAGGATCTCGAACGCATGGGGCGAGCCGACGACGTCGCCATAATGGTCTTCACCGAGTTCGGCCGCAGAGTCAACGAAAACCTGAGCAAAGGCACGGATCACGGCACCGCAACTCCCATGTACATTCTCGGGAAGGGAGTGAAGGGCGGGTTCTACGGCCAGCCTCCGAGCTTGATCGACTTGGACGATGGCAACCTCAAGATGACCACGGATTTCCGTTCGGTGTACGCCACGATGATGAAGGAGTGGATGGGGTTCGATGGCGTGAGCACTGTTCTAAAAGATGACTACCCGACACTTGGCATGTTCGCCTAAGCCAGTCATATCCTGAATTGCTACAAGCGTGCGGTAAACGTCTTCCTCTGCCGGTTCAAGTGCTGCCCATTTCGATGAAGGTGCCGGGCTCGGCGGATGTGAGGCCGCGACGCACCGTGAAGTGGTCGACCGCGATGACGCCCGCGATTTTTCTGCGTCGCTCAAACGGCCGCGAGCGCCAGGAAAGCGAGCCGGGCATCTACCAGTCAAGCTTGAAAGTATTAGTCATAGTGGAGGGCGACGAGAGGGTCGACTCTCGCGGCGCGACGCGCGGGAAGCAAGCAGGCAGCGAGGCCAACAACTACCACTAGCGTCACCACTGCGGCGAAGGTCCATGGGTCTGTGGCAGACACGTCGGAAATTTGGCTGGCGAGAAGGCGCGTAAGGGCGTAGCTGAAAAGAAGACCAACCAGAATCCCCGCCACGACCAGACGGAACCCGTTGAGGAGCACGAGGCGCAGAATATTTGTTTGCTGTGCTCCGAGGGCCATGCGAATACCAATCTCGTGGGTTTGGAGCGAGACGGTGTAGGCCGTCACGCTGAATATGCCGATGACCACCAGGACCAGTCCAATGCCAGCGAAACCCGCGAGCGTCACCAGTTGAAATTGCGGTCCACGATAGAACTCCCGGAGCGAAGCTTCTAGGGTGCCAGACGTGGAGATCTGCACGCCCGGATCGAGAGCGCGGACTTCTTGGCCCATGTTCTTCAATAACGAACCAGGATCGACGGACGTCCTGGCCATGAAGACTCGCCAGTTAAATCCCGCAACACTATAGGGGACGAAGGCTTGCGGGAAAGACTGCCAGGATGGGTTGTCATAACCCCGTGTCTTGAAATCACGCACAACTCCCACGATTTCAAAATAAGTGTCATGGGGCGCGGCCGCAGCAAAATACGGTTTGTCAAAGATGTCCAATTTGACCTTGTGGCCGAGCGGATTCTCGTTGGGAAAGTACTGGCGGGAAAAAGCTTCGTTTACCACCATAATCTTGCGCGCGGCAGACACATCGTCTTCGGAAAAAAACCGACCGCGAAGCAACGGCAATCCGAGCGTCTGAAAATAGCCATCGCTGCACATTTCAAATCGCGTCTCCCAAGGTTCGGCATGAGGTTTGCCGGGGATGATTGTATCGGTGACTTGGTACTGCAGCGGCGGTGGATCGGCCGCCATCTCAGCAACAGAGGTAACACCTGGAAGTCCCCGCATGCGCTCCAGGAGTTGACGCGTCAGTGCGTTTTTCCTTTGCAAAGTGCCAGCTATGTCCGTGTTATAGGACGGCGGGAGATTGAGCTCAAAGTAGAGAACATTCTTAGGATCGAAGCCGAGGTCGACGCGCGTGAGAACGAGGAAGCTACGCATCAAAAGCCCCGCGCCAATCAGCAGGACGATTGACAGCGCAACCTCGCTGAGCACCAGCCCTCCGCGAAGCTTACTGTGCCGAAAACTTTTTCCGTCTGCTTTGCCGCTGCCAGTAAGATGGGGCTGCAAGTGACCCCGCACGACGTGGAGCGCGGGTGCAAAGCCGCAGAGGACAGTCGTTAAGATAGTCAAACCCAGTGCTAGAAGAAGGACCGGTGCACTCATGCGAATGACGGTTTCCTCGGGCAGGGTTCCTGCGGGAATTAGCGCGACGACCGCTTTCAGACCAAAATATGCCAACGCGCAACCGGTTCCGGTGGCCGCTGTCGCAAGCAAGAAGCTTTCCACCAGCAGCTGCCGGATGAGGCGCCCGCGAGTTGCGCCTAGCGTGGCACGGACGGCTATTTCCCGCTTGCGGGCGGTGGCACGCGCGAGTAGCAGGTTGGCAACGTTGCCGCAAGCTATCAAGAGAAGCAGCAAGACAGCGGCGAACAAAACATAGACCGTTTTCTTGAAGTTTCCTATCAGACTGTCGAGCAGCATCTGCGGCGCGATCGCGAATTTATCTTCTGGAAAAATTCCACCTGGGTTCGGCCTGTGCAGGCGGTGGGCGATGGCATCGAGATCTGCTCCGGCAGTCTGGGTGCTAACTCCAGGCTTGAGACGTCCCATCAGTTGGAGCCGCTGGTAGTTAGGAGTGGCTGGCAGCCAAAAGTTTGCGCGGAAAGCGTTGAACTGTACAGGCATGATTCCGATAAGAGTTGTTGGCTTACCGTTCAGAATGAAGATCCTACCTAGGACTTTGGGATCGCCACCGAATTCTCGCTGCCAGAGTCGATAGTTCATTACGAACACGGGCGAAGCACCAGGATCACCATCTTCCGGCGAAATCGCACGGCCTAGCAGCGGCGGGACACCTAGGTAGTCAAACGTATTGGCCGTTACCACTGCGCCGAAGGGCAAAAAACGAATGGATTTGCCATCATCATACGTAGGTCGCATACGCGCGTAGGCAATGAGATCTTCAAATACATGATTCTGCTCCCGAAAGGCCCGCACTTCTTCACGCGAGAAATAAAGGCGAACTTCTGCGCTGCCGACATTTGAT
>Ga0210384_10002368_pt1 | contig 23093 bp, 17 predicted proteins | sample IncBWH2MmetaG_FD_160574 | JGI IMG/M metagenome (GOLD analysis project Ga0210384, IMG submission 160574) | Forest soil microbial communities from Barre Woods Harvard Forest LTER site, Petersham, Massachusetts, United States - Inc-BW-H-2-M | ecosystem: Environmental > Terrestrial > Soil >...
CACGAGCCCGATCGCCCCCCGGGTGCGCCCTATCCCGCGGATGGACCCTCCTGGAGGAGCTCGCTCGAAGTGCGCTCCGGGGGAGCGACCCCCCACCAGATCCGGTAGCTCTCCGCCGCCTGGTACACGAGGAGTCTCCAACCGTCCTCGTACGATCCCCCGGCGCGGGCGGCCGCCTCCGCGACCGTCGTTCGCTCGGGCCGATAGACGAAATCCAACACCCGACCCGCGGGGGCGATCCAGTCGGAGATCGACGGCGGCGGGTCGCCCGCCGACGATCGGCCGATCGGAGTCGCGTGGACCACCAGATCGCACCGAACGGGGTCGCTCCAAGCCCGCGCCTCTTGGCCGAACTCGCGAGCCAACGAGACGGCCTCTTCCGGCCGTCGACTCGCCACGGTGGCGCGCGCGCCGACCGCCTCGGCGGCGGCCAGGGTCGCCCGCGCGGCCCCCCCGGCGCCGAGCACGACCAACCGCTCACCGGCCCAGCTTCCGTCGCTCTGGAGTTCTTCCAGCCGGCGTAGCACGGCGACCAGATCGGTGTTCTCGGCGCGTATCGACCCCGCATCGAAGACGAGAGTGTTCGCACACCCGCAGCGCTCGGCCCCCAGGCTGGACTCCTCAGACAACTCGAGCGCCAGCCGCTTCCACGGGTGGGTGACGTTCACTCCCGTAAAGCCACCCGATATCAGGCCGGGGAGCGCCTCGGCGAACTCATGGTCGGACCCTATCTCGAGCGCGAGATACAGGCCGCGCCGGCGGGCCGCCGCGAACCAGCGAGAGTGGATCGCCGGGGAGAGCGAGTGGGCGACGGGCTGCCCGAGCACGGCGAAAAGTCGCGCCGGGCCCGGCGCTTCCGTGAACTGACGGATCCGATCGACCGGGATTTGGGAGACTTCCACGGCGTCGATTCCCGCGGCCGTCGGGAGCGAGCAATACACTGCCGCCATGCCGAGCCGCTCCGACCACCCGCGGAGCAGCGGGCCGCTCGCCCCCGTGGTGTGAAACACGAAGCGGTTCTCGCCCGCGGGCGGAAGCACGGGCAGCAGCGTCGAGATCGCTTCTCCGACGGTCGCCGGCACGACCACCTTGACGAACCACGACCCCTCGAACCGCTCGCTGAGCTTCCTGCGGATGCCCTCGGAATCCAGGGCGACCTCGTGGAACGAGACGATCGTCCGCGCCTCCGAGCGGAGTGGGAGGTCGCGGGCACCCTCCCAGTCCACGGCCGCGAACGGCAGGGCCGCGATCTCCGCCAGGAGACCGGCCCGTTCCGCGGGGTCGTCGGGACCTTCGCCGCCCTCCGCGCGAGACCGGAGCGTGGCGATCAGCCCGATCGGTGCGGGAAATAATTCCGCGAGCCGCTGGCGTTCGGGTCCCGAGAGCCGGTCGACCCGGATCTCCGCCAGCTCGGCGCCCGCGAGCTCGGCGACCCCGAGCTGCGCCCGGAGATCATCGACGGATCGGCCGGGAAGGGTGACGATCCGAGTCGGGTGCACCTCCCTCAGCGCTCCTCGATCGACTCCTCGATTGGGGAACCGAGGTGGCGAGCCGCAGGAAGGTGGATCCCGAAGACCTGAATACCCGCCCTCAACGACGTCGCCGCGACGCGCGCGCGGCGGGTTGAAAGAGCAACGGTCTCGGCCTCCTGCAGGAACACGGTTCGTATCCGGTCGTGGACCCGGCCCCGGACGAGGACCATCGGTCGACGCTCGATCTTGAGCCGGCCCACGCGCGCGCTCCGGACGGCTCCCTTCGGGGTCGCGACGCAGACGGCATCGCCGGGGGCCAACTCGGCCAGATAGCGCGTGCTCCCGTCGGCGAGCAGCGTGTAGGAGTGAGCCGCCCCGGCGTTGACCCGGAACTCCCGGGGGCGGGTGTATCGGGAACCTTCCGCCTCGCTCGCGACGTGGAACAGGAAGGCGGCGGCGCTCCCGATCAGCAGGCCCTCCTCCGCTCGGAGCAGTGAGGTCAGGTCGACGATGACCCGATCGCCCAACCCCCCCGGCTCGACCGACTCGATCCTCGCCAATCCCCACGAGAGGGGGAAGTCGAGCGAGGCATCGAGCAGACGCTCGAGCTCATCGATCTGTTCCGGTCGCACGAGCTCGACGAAGACCCGGTCGGCCCCGTGCTGGAGCGCGCCGAGGGCAGCTGGTACCTCCGATAGCCGGTCCGTGACGACCCAGAGCTCGAAGCGTCCCCGGCCCGCCGCCACGGCGGTCTCCAGGGGGATCACCCGGTCGCCCTGCCAGCGAATCGCGATCGTCCCCTGTCCCGGCGCCCGGGCCAGACTCTGGACGAGCTCCCCTGGGGTTCGTATGGTCTCGACCCGCACCGGTGCGGTTCGGCTCCCCCTGCGAATCGCCAGGATCCCGGCGTCGGTCCGTTCAAACATGGCGGCCGATCGGCGGTGGGGCGTCGGCGGCAGCAGGAACTCGCGGAACCCTCGCGCGGAGGCGCGCGAGACGATCGCCGACCGGATCTGCGGGGTCTCCCCGGCCGGCACGATCACGACGCGCTCGCGCGTCAGGGCCGGCTCACCCCGCTCCGTGCACCACGGAGGCGACCCGGCGTGCGAACGGTCCGATCGGCCGCCGCTGGAACAGATTTCTTCCGATGCAGATCCCCGCGCCACCGGCGGCGAGGCTCTGGCGGACGAGATTGAGTAACCCCTCCTCGTCGTCCGCGCGGACCCCGCCGCCGATGAGGACCGGCACCGGCGTCCGCTCAACGAGCCGCTGGAACTCCTCGGGGGAGCCCGGGTAGCTGCTCTTGACGATGTCGGCCCCGAGGTCGGCGGAAGCTCGTGCGGCGTGCCTAAGCGCCTCCGGGGTCGGTGTGCCGGGCGTCTTCACGTACGCCATGCAAAGGAGCGGGAGACCGAGGCTTCGACACTCGTCGACCGCCTCCCCGAGCTCACGAAGCATCTCGGGTTCCTCGGGGACTCCAAAATTCACCTGGACCGAGAGGAGATCGGCCCCGAGGCCGACCGCCTCGGCCGCGGACCCGACCTTCACCTTGCGGTTCGACGTACCGCCGAGGCTGGTGGAGGCGGAGACATGAACTCCGAGCAACGTGGGGGGCCGAAGCACGGGGCCTACCTCCCGTACCGCGCCTTTCGTCACGATCAGCAGGTCGGCTCCGGCGGCTTGGAGCTCGAGCGCCGTCGATGCGCTGCTCTCCAACCCGTCGATCGGCCCCATCGATACGGAGTGGTCGAGCGGGACGGAGAACAGCCGTCGCCCCGCGCCGGGGAACAGCCGCCGAAGGCGCAGTTCCTTGCCGTACATCGAAGGGTCTCGAAGCCCGGGCGGGAAGCCCTCAGCGGGCGCCCCGGGTGAGCCAATCGCCCACCGCCCCGTCGACCAGGAGCTTGTGGAGCGCGAAGCCGCGCAGCATGGCGTCCCACATCTGACGTCGGACGTCCACGGAATCCGCGAACGCCGCGACCATCTCCCCCACGAACCGGCTGTGGTCCTCGTCGGCCGTGACATGGAGCGTGTAGTAGGCGAGGTGCTTGTCGTCGACGTGGTAGTGACTTCGGAAGGCCGGAAGCAGGCGCTGGCAGAGCTCCACGTTCGGCGGCTCGGAGGATCCAGCCGCCGAGATGTAGAACGGCACCTCCCGATTGATGTACAGGAAATCGTCCATCGCCACGAGGGTGCTGGGCAGGAGGGGGGCCGAGAGGACCCGCTCCCGCGAGAGACCGATCCCCTCGCAGAACCGGAGCCACAGTTCCGGGTGGCCGGGTTCCTTGCCCTTCGGATCCCCGGCCTCCTCGACCAGTTGGTCCAGGATCATCCGGCGGAACCGGTCGTATTTCGCCTCCCACGAGCAGCGGGAGAACCGTTCGGCCATCGCGAGCGGGACGCACGCGAGCCACGGATAGAACTGGGCGATCCAATCATGGACCACCTCGCGGGGCACCTCGCCCCGTTCCAGGCGATCGAAGAACGGGTGGGTTCGGAACGGGTGGTGGGCCATCTTGAACTGGGTCAACTCCCGGCGGAACGCCTCGCCTTCGAACCGGACCCAAGGTGACTCTGACATCGAGCCGAGGACCCGCGATTCGTATTTGGACCGCTGGGTTTCCCCGTGAACCCTTGGAAGACCGCCGCACCGCCGGGAGAACGTGAAACCCGGGTACCCCGACACGGCACCGGATGGGACGGCCGGGGGAGGGGCGCCGGCGCCGTCCGGGGGTTCCCCCGTGAACCTCGTGGGTTATCGTCCTTCCCCCGCCCCGGCGGGGATGCGCGAGCCCCCGGATCGTCGCCTCATCCCCCCCTTTGGACCCCTCGAGGGCGTACGCGTCGTCGACTCGGGGCGATATGTGGCCGGGCCTTGGGGGGCGACCTACCTCGGCGAGTTCGGCGCCGAAGTGATCCACGTCGAGGGGCCGCCGTTCGGGGCGCCGTACGCCGACCCTACCAGGCTCCTCCCACCGTTGCTGCCGGAAGGGGCTCCCTCCACCGCGGCGGTTTCCGAGTCGTGGGTCCAATACTCCCGGAACAAGCTCTCGTTGGGCCTCGACTTCCGCACGGAAGATGGGCGCCGGGTTTTCCTCGACCTGCTGCGGCGATCCGATATCTGGGTCGAGTCGTCGCGACCCGGCACGTACGATCGGCTGGGGCTGGGAGACGCGCTCGCCTGGGAGGTGAATCGACGGCTGACCATCGTTCACGTCTCGGGGTATGGTCAGACCGGCGTGCCCGCCCGGGTCAACGCGCCCTCGTACGACCTCATCGGCCAGGCGTACAGCGGCTACCTCTCGCTCCAGGGGGACCCCGACCCCGAACCGCCGATGCGGGCGGGGACGGCCATCAACGACACTGTCACCGGGCTGGCGGCCGCCGCGGGCGCCCTAATGGGGTACGTGAACGCCCAACGGACCGGCGTCGGTCAGTCGGTGGACGTCGCGCAATACGAAGTGTTCTTCACGATGCTCGAGAACCTCACGCTCGACTACTTCATGCGCGGAATCGTCCGGGGACGTCATGGGCGGGCCCATCCCCGGCTCCACCCCTACGACGTGTTTCGCGCGAAAGATGGTTGGGTCGTGGTGGCCGCGCCGACCCAGGAGTCGTGGGCCCGGCTTCGGTCGTTGCTCGGCGTCACCGACCCTCTGTGGGACGACCGCGAGTGGCGGTTGTCGCACCGGGAGGTGGTCGACCGATCGATCGCATCGTATTGCGCCGCACGGTCCGTTTCGGATCTGGAAGCGGCGGCTGGGGCCGCCGACGTCGCCATCGCCCCGGTCCGTACCATCGCCGACCTCGCGCGGGAGGAGCACTACCGCGCCCGGGGGATGTTCGTCGAGTGGGAAGACCCCGTGGCCGGCCCCGTCAAGGGGGCGGGGATCGCTCCTAAGTTCACCTCCACGCCCGGCGGAGTCTGGCGGGGGGCCCCGTGGCTCGGGCAGGACAACTCCCGCATCCTCGGAGACCTGCTCGGCTATTCGCCAGAACGGGTGAACGGACTGATTTCGAGCGGCGTGGTGGGCCATGTGCCTCCGGCCGCGAAGAGCCCTGCACCGACCCCGTTCTTCCGCCGGGAGGGCCTTTGAAGCTCCCCGATCTCCCCGGATCGTCCGACCCGATCGTCGCCGAAGTACGCGCGGCCGCCGGGGAACTCCGCCTCGCGCAGCGTAGCCGGGAGCTGGACCAGAATCCGGCGTTTCCGCGGGGCCTTTTCCGGGAGCTCGGGACGCGTCGCCTGCTCGGGCTTCACACCACGTCGGGTTGGGGAGGGAGAGGCCTCGACCTTCCCCGCGTCGGGGCCGCGCTCTTCCATCTGGCCTACGCGTCGGGAACGACCTTCGCCAAGCTGTCGCTCCAGCCGGAGTTCTCCAGCGTCCTCGCGGCGCACGGAAGCGAACGGCTCAGCGAGCGGTATTACCGCCCCCTGGTCCGCGGGGAGATCCTCGTCGGCAACCAGGTCACGGAGCCGGGCGCCGGCTCGGACGCGGCCGCGGTCGTGCTGACCGCGAGGAAAGTCGGCGACCGGTACCTCCTCGACGGGGTGAAGAGCGAAGCCGCCTTCGCGGCGGACGCGGACGTAGCGATTGTCTACGCCCGCACGGGAGCCCCCGGTTCCGGAGCCTCCGGCGTGACGGCGTTGCTCGTCCCGCAAGACCTCCCGGGGATCCGCCGAACGGTGATCGGCGACCTCGGGGAGCGTTGGATGCGACGCGGGAAGGTCGAGTACGACGGCGTCTCGGTGCCGGAGGACCACCGGATCGGGGACGAAGGGGCCGCGTTCGGCTACCTGCAATCCGAGCTGACGCAAGAACGCGCGCTGCTGGCGGCGATCTACCTCGGGGTGGGCCGCGCCTCCTGGGAGGAGACGGTCACGCACGTCGGCGTGCGTCACGCCTTCGGCAAACCCCTCTCCTCCCAGCAGGCGGTGGCGTTCCCGCTCGTGGAAGATTGGGTCCGAATGGAATCCGCGTGGACGTTCGTCCATCAGACGCTCGAGCGCCTGGAGCGCGGGGAGGACGCCTCCGCCGAGTCCGCGCTGGCCAAGTGGTACTCCACCGAATGCGCCCTGACGACGATCGACCACGCCATCCAGTTCCACGGAGGGGCGGGCTACTCGCAGGCCCTCCCCCACGAGCAGCGGTGGCGCGACGTACGGAGCGGAGCGATCGCCCACGGCTCGAACGAGATCATGCACCTGGTGGCGGCCCGACGACTCTGGCCGAGGAAGGCCGGAGCGGTTCCGGCCGACCCCTGAGCCCCTCAGGCGGTGTCCACATCGGGACCCATCTTGCCGGCGGCGTGGCGCAGCAGCACCACGGCCGGTATTCCCGGCAAGGCCAGGATGACCCAGATCAGCAGGGAGTTCGACGTCACGGAGAGCACCCAGCCCCCGAGCAGGACCGATCCGAGGAACCCGACGCCGCCGACGGTCCCGAACGCGCCATTGTAGAGGCCGATCTCCCCCGGCGGAGCGAGGTTCGACGGGAGCGTAGATTGGGGGATCGTAGCAAGGTTCTCCCCGAGAGTGAGGACGAGCACGGCGAGGAAGAAGACCTCCGTGGGGTAGATCGACCAGAGTCCGGCGGCGCCGAGGCCGAGGAAGGCGATCGCGAACAGGCCGACCCCCCCGATCCCGATCGACGTGTGCCGCTGCCCGGCGACGCTCCGGGTGGTCAGGGACTGTCCGAACACGACGACGAGTCCGTTCAGCGCGAGCCCGATCCCGATCAGCGAGTATGGGATCCCGAGCACGTTGTGCACGTACAACGGGAAGGTGATCGCCCATTGCCCGAGGAATAGGCCGGCGAACATGAACGCGAGGGCGACCTCTAAGGCGACCCGGTCGCGCACGAGCGCCTTCAGGCTCTGCCCTAGTCCGCGCGCGTTCCCCCCGCCGGAGGGAGCTTTCACCGGCGATCCGGCGGCGGGCGACCGACCGTTGACGAGCTGGCGATCGAATGGGGAAGGGGCCAGCCACAGGGCGACGACACCGGCCCCGGCGGCGATGATCCCCGCCGCGACGGCGACCGAAGGGGCGAAGCCGATGAGGGAGATCAGGATGCCACCCAAGGTGACCCCCGCCGAGTATCCGGCGTTGAAACCGACCCGCAGGAAGGTGAACCCTTGGGTCCGTTCTGATCCGCTCGCGATGTCGGCGACGTAGGCGCCCGACGCGGCGCCCGCGGCCGACGTGATCATCCCGCCAAGAGTTCCGGCAATGATGGCTCCCACGAGCGATTTCAGGTCGAACGCGTAGGCGAGGCCGCCCGTCGCTGCCGCCTCCGCCACCAGTCCCACGACGATCAGCCGGCGACGGCCGTATCGATCCGTCCACAGCCCGCCCAGGATGTTGAACGGCAGTTGGACGAACCCGACGCCGAAGAAGAGGACGCCGATGGCGAGGTACCCCACCCCAAGGACCGAGTGAAGGAACAGGGCGAGGAACGGGAAGTACAGCGCATTCCCCAGCATCCGGACGCCGACGCTGAGCCCGAGGATGCGGAGATTCCGGTCCACGGCGAGCGACCCGTGGACCACTTGATACCGATTGCCCACCCGGAATGTTCGTCTCCGGAGAGCCGAGCGGTGGGCCTCGCCTCGAGGTCACAGCGCCGGGAACACCGGGAGAGGTCCGAGCGCAGGTCGGAACGACCAGCCGAGGCTCGTCGGCCGCCCTGCCGGTGGACTCGCGAGGCAGGTCTATAACCCCTCGCCGGATGCTGCGGTGCCGGCTCGGTCCGACGACCGACTCGGAGAACCGGTCCCGACCTTGCAGCTCTCACGTCTTGTCGCCTGTATGGTGATCGGCCTCCTCCTCCCCGGCCCGCTCGTCGCGGGTCCCGCTTCTTTCCTCGTCGTCGGAGCCGGTCCCGCTGTGTCGACGGTGCTTCCGGCCATCTCGCTCCAGGCGGTGGTGCATCCGTTGGGCGAGTCCTGCTCGGCCACGGCGCTTTGTCCTTCCACGATCCGGACGGCGTACAATGTCACGCCGTTGCTCTCGAACGCCTCGTCCAACGGCACCGGCCAAGCGGTCGTCGTGGTCGACGCGTGCGGGGATCCCCGGATGGCGTCGGACCTCGCGACGTTCGACCGGACCAACTCCCTCCCGAAGGCGAATCTCACCATCTACTACCCCCAGGGCACTCCGTGCCGGGATTCGGGTTGGTCTCTCGAGACCGCGCTGGATGTCGAATGGGCCCACGTGATGGCCCCCGGGGCCGCGCTCCGGCTCGTCGTCTCGGCGCGGCCGTCGAACGCGGACCTGTTCGCCGCCTGGAACTACAGCCTCTCCCATCATCTGGGATCGGTATTCTCTGACAGCTGGGCCGGCAACGGGGCGTGCCCGGGAGTGGCGCTGAAGATCATCCAGGCGGCGGCATCCCAGCACGTCACGATCCTCGCCTCATCGGGGGACGGTGGGGACTGGGGCGTCACCACGGGCCTCGTCGGGCTCTACCCCGCGGACTGCGCTCCCACGCTGGCCGTCGGCGGGACGACGCTGACGGTGAACTCGACCACCGGGGTCTACGTCAGCGAGTCGGCCTGGTCGGGCTCCGGCGGAGGGTACGTTCCGAAGACCACGGAGAAGAGCTATCAGACGAAGGTGAAGATCCTGGACTCGTACGGATACGTCGCGAAACCGGACGTCGCGGCGATCGCGGACCCGGCGAGCGCCGTGTGGGTGTTCGATCAGAAGGAGGGCGGCTGGTTCACCGTCGGCGGCACGAGCGTGGCCTGTCCCATTTGGGCGGGCTTCCTTGCGGACGCGAACGCGTGGCGTGCTTCCAACGGCTTCGGCAGCGCCGGGGCGCTCCAGAAGTTCTTCTACGATACCGTCTACGGGGTCAACGGGACCCGCGCGTCGTACGCCCACGACTTCCACGATGTGACCTCCGGGTCGAACGGATGGGCCGCGGGAGCGGGCTGGGACGCGGCAACGGGGCTCGGCTCGTTCGACGCCTACAATCTCGCCAGGACGATCGGGACGAGCCCTGGTGCTTAGTCGACCGCGTACGTCCCTTTCGTTACCGTTGATCGGGGCCGACCAGCACGGGCCTTTACTGTCCGGTCGTCGAGGGATTGGCTGCGACGATTCGGGACGGCCATCGCGGGTGGTTTGGGCGCCGAACATCGGCAGAGGGAACGGGTTAGCGGTGGACCGGTCGGCTCCCCGGGCCGCTACCCGGCGGGCGGTCCGCCACCGGCGCCGCCGCCGGAGCCACCCGATGGGGGTGCCCGGAGGGCACCGCCGGGTGGGGTGCCGGCCGCACTGCCAAGAGGCGTCGGCGGGCCAGTGGGTTTACTCCCGCCCCCGCGGCGTCGGAGGACCAAGATGATCCCCAGGATCGCTGCCAGGACGATCACCGCGATCAGCGCCCACTCCCAGGACGGAATGGCCGCCGAGCCGCTGTTCCCGTTGCCGTTGGGGTTGTTGTTCCCGTTCCCCGAGGTGATCGTGACGCCCACCGTCTGGGTGACCGAGTGCCCCGCGGTGTCATTGACCCAAACGGTCGCCGTGAATGCTCCGGCGGCCGAGTAGGCGTGCGACGCCGTGGCCCCGGTGCCCGTCGCGCCGTCACCGAAGTGCCAAGCGTAGTTGTAGGAGCCCGAACCGCCCGAGGCGGAGGCGGTGAATTGGATTGGCACACCTGTCCGCGCCCCGCTGACATTGGAACTGGCCGTAGCGGACAGAGGGACCGCCGAGGCGGCGACGTGGACGACGACGTGGGTGAGGTTTGATCCTCCCACGGAGTCGGTCGTCGTCAGATTGACCGTATAGTTGCCCTTTACCGCGTAGGCGTGCGTGGGCGTGGCCGAGGCGCTCGCCGCCGAGCCGTCGCCGAAGCTCCAGGAGTACGTGTAGCCCGGAGTACCGTTCGCCACGTGAGGGGTGAACGTCACGTTCTGGCCGACGCTCACGGTGCCGGAGAGCGGGGGGCTCCCGGTCACCGTCACGGAGGGGACGGGATGGACCGTGACCTGAACGGTCGACGAGGCGTTGGCGTACTGGTCGGTGACCAGGACCCGGGCGTTGTACGTCCCGTGGGAAGAATAGGTGTGGACCGCCGTCGCCGAGGACGCCGTTCCACCGTCCCCGAACGCCCACGAGTACGTCAGGCTGCCTTGGTGCACACCGCCCACCGTCTCGGAGAATGTGACGGGGCGCCCGACGTCCGTCGCCACGTGCGAGGCCAGGGCGGCCACCGTCGGGATCCCGACTGAGATCGCGCCGAAGAAATGCTCCGACACGTCAAAGGCGTCGAAAGCGAGGACGTTCACGGCGTACGTGCCGTTCTCCCGGAAGGAGGTCGTCGTGTTGTCGAAGGTCGTGTTGACCGTCCCGCTCGGAGCGTAGAACTGCCAGACGGCGTAGCCGAAGGCGTCGAAGGAGGGACCGATGACGACGGTCGTGTTGAACTGGACGGATTGGTTCACCTCTGGCGAGAGGTTCGAGGCGGCGGCGAACCAACTGGTGTCGTTCTGGAACACCCACGTCGTGTTGGTGGGCACCGAGACGCCGTTGTACCATCCGCCGAGCGCGGTCGGCTCGCTGAGGGTCGAGTTCGACGAAATCGCCCCATACACGACCGGGAGCCCCGGGGAGCTCAGGGTGGTGTTCGTCCAGCCACAGAAGAACGGGCAGCTGAGCACCCACGTGTCGGAGAATCCGGCGACGGAGTCGTTCAGCCCGCCGGCGAGCAGGATGTCCTGGTGGCCCGCGTCGAACGTCATCAGCGCGGCCGCCCGACCCGGCGGGCTGGGTTGCCCGAGAAAGATGAACGCGCTCGACCAGTTGATCCAGGCTCCGCCGGAGAACTCCCAGGTGTCGTTGAGGCTGCAAGTCCCGGTCAGCGTACCTTCCTCGCACCCTCCGAACAACCAGGTCGAGTTTCCGGCGCCGACCCCCCCGTACACCATCATCGCGGAGAGCCGTGGCGATGGGGCGATCGGATACTGGTCAGGAGCCCACAGGTAAGTGCCGAGGAAGTAGGTGAGGTTCCATGTATCGTTGAACTCGCTCGTGCAGAACACGTTCGAGCACCCTCCGAATAGGACGGTGTGATTGTCGGCGGCGTCCCCGGCAAAGACCATGTCGGCGTGCAGGCGGGCTCCCGGGCAGAAGACCGCGCACGATAGTGTCGTATCGTTGGTCCAAGCCCCGGAGGTCAGATTCCAGAGCCACGTCTCGTTGGAGATCGCGAATCCGCCGGCATATCCACCGAAGAGTACAACGGCCGGGATGCGAGGGTCGTACGTCATGCTCGCGAAGGCGAGTGCCGGAGGGTGGTTCGAGTTGTTCGTGATGTTGACCCAATACGACGGTCCGAAGACCGGAGGCGTGAGCAGCCAGGTCTGGTTGGAGAGGCCCCCGCTCTTCAGGAACCCTCCGTAGACCAGATTGTAGCTGTACGTGCCCGGGAGATTTACCGTCGTCATCGATTCACCGTAAATGGCGGGCGGGTTCGAGCCGAGGTGGGCCGTGGTGTTGATGATGTTCAGCGCGATCGTCGCGTTGTACCAGTACGGTCCTGCCACGATGTTCGGGTGGGGGGCCGCGACGCCACGGTGGGCGACCGGGGCCGGCAGCATGGCCCCGACCCGGTGAGGCATGATCGGCGTCACGGGAGGCGCTCCGCTCGCAGGCGCCGGCGAAGCCAGCGACGGGTGGGAAACGGGCTGCGAAGGGGCGATGCTTTGTATGCCGGTCAGGAGGGCCACGGCGACAATCAGGGCCGGGCTACACCGAATCCAGAGATGGCGCATGGCGATTGCTTGGGAGGAGGTAGTAGAAAAAACCGTAAGGTCGGGGGCAGCGAGCCCCTCGGGCCTTCGGGCCGCCGCCGGGGCGACGAGCTCGTACCGACCGGATGCGTGCAACGGGTCGCAGCATAGTGGCCGAGTGATCCACGGGGGCGTACTGGCCCGCTGCGCCCCTCATTCTTACCGAACGCGTCCAACTGCGGGTTCTGCGAGGCTCCGAGACCGCGAGACTCACGAGCTCCCGCGGGTCGCCAAGTTCGGGGTATTGGGTACGTTACCGGTGGACGAGTTCCGTCGGTCCGTTCGACGGAACGGCGATCGAACTCCCTGCTTCCGTCTTGGGGGTCCTCGGGAGGGAAGTATCCGCCGGCTCCTTATCCACCATATCCGTTCCACGAGTGGGTGCCGGGATGGGGACGGTAGAGAGGGTGCGTCGGCTGATCGACTATGATCGCGCGGTTTTCGAACGGTACCTCGCGAGTGCGACGCGTTTGGGCTGGGCCGAGGCGTGCCGAGATCGGGGAATCGGTCACGGGTCGATCAAGGACACTCTCGTGCACGTCCTCAATGTCCACGAGGCCTGGCTGGCGGCGATTCCCCAGAAGGAGTGGGCGATCTTCGACGCGCCCGGCCGGCAGCCCGGCGAGGTCCGGTCGTGGAGCGAACTCCGCCGATACCGGGACCGGGTCTGGTCTTCGGTCGATCACCTACTCGGCGGGCTTACCGAGGCGCGGCTGCGTCAGCGGGTCAAAGCTCCCTGGATGCCAGGTATCTACACGCTGGAGGACGGATTCCTTCAGAGCTCGTTCGAACAGGCGCACCACGTGGGAGAGATCATTGGGGTGTATTGGCAGGCCGACCGGGCTCCGCCGAAGATGACCTGGATCGAAAACCTTCCTCCCCGGGTGCTCCGGGGACATGCGAGGGCCGCCGGGCGACGGGTGCGGCCGCGCTGAAATCGAACCCCGGATCTTAGGAGAACCGAGCGCGCAGAGGCCCGAACCGGCCTAGCTCGAGCTGGAGAGGGTGGCACCCGCGGAAAGGTCGTAGCTCGGGGAGAAGTTGGCCGATCTGTCCGGCGGGGGGAGCCTTCCGGACGACTCAAGAGCCATCGGGTAGGTCGCCGTGGCGTTGGTGGGAAACAGAATCGGCGCCCGGGGGCCGGACATCCGGAAATCGAACAGACCGAGTGGCAATCGCGCGGCGCAGTCTCTCGGTCCGATGCACGGAAGGTGAAACCTCGCCTCCATCAGGTGGAGGATCGACGAGAAGCTCAGATTCTGATGGTCGACGACGCCCTGTCGGACCCACGGGCCGATGGCGAGAAGCGGCACCCGGAACCCGTCACCATACGCGTCAACGGTCGGGGGCGCCAGATGGTCGTAGAAGCCGCCGTACTCGTCCCAGGTGACGAACAGGACCGTGGAGTTCCACTCCGGCGAGCGTTCGAGCGCGTCGACGACCGAGGCGGTCCAATCTTGTCCGTTCGTCAGGTTCTCCGGAGGGTGATCGGAGTCGGTGACGGTCGGAATGATCCACGAAACGTTCGGGAGCGCTCCGCTCGCCGCGTCGGAGAAGAACGTCGACCGGGGAACGAAGTGGGAGCGGATCGCGCTCTGATAGGTCTGGGCCCGCGCCGCCAGGGGGTTCCAGTAGTCGAGTGCGACGGTAGACAAGGGCGTGGATCCCCCAATCGACTGGTTGTATGTCGCCGGAAGCCAATAATCGTAGTACTTCCAGGACGCCGAGGAGTTCTGCAGCGAGCTGACGAGGTTGGCCGTTCCATTCGACTGATTGTAGTAGAGGTGGTCGAGCGATAGGTTCCCCCGGAGATAGGTGTACTGGGCCGCCGGGGGAGGTAGGGAGGAGAACATGTACCAGTGCTGGGAAAGACTGTACGACTGCGATCCCGCGAACAGGTGGTCGGCGAGGCCGTACTCCTCAGCGAGGTCCCAATAGAGCGGTACCGTCGAGCCATTGTAGTGTCCGAACGTGAGCGGACTGCCCTCGGCGTGGAGGAAGTTGTTCATCCCGCCCGAGTTCCAGGCCGAGTGGGTCGAGGTCCAGTCGTGAGGTAGGTCCGTGTTGACCTGCCCTAGCGTGAGATTGTAGGGCCGCAGGCACCCCAGCGATGGCCGGGCCGGGTCCTTCGGCACGCAGGTTCCGGGGGGTATGCCGGTCGCGGTGTTCGGGCAATATGGGCCCAGCGTCGGGCAATAGGTGCCGAACAGATTGTCGTAGGCGTGGTTCTCTTGCATGAGGAAGACGATGTGGGAGATGTGGGCATCGAATTGGGCGACTGCAGAGTTGGGGGGAGGTGCGGCTTCCGCCCGAGGGAGGCCGGCGGGCGACAGCAGGCAGAGCGCGACGATCGCGATTACGAGTCCGGGCCGTGCTGATCGTCGCGGGCCCGATCGAACCCCTTCTCGCATCGATCCCTCGAGAAGCCCAGGGGCAGGGGGTACATTGGTTCTCGGGTACCGCCCTTGGTGGGAGAGGTCGGCACGGATCCGTTCCACCCCGCCACGTGCTCCTCGCCCCACCGTGGGCCCGCCACCGTATGTGGGCGGTGGGCGGGCCCGAAGTGGTAGAATCGCCGCTTTCCAGCCCGCTGGCGCCATCCGATACCGTTACATCGGGCTGTTCGTGGACCCCCCCATGTCCCCCAAACGTGTGAAGACGACCCGAAAGCCTCGCGGAGCCCAGAAGTGGGTACTCGCCGAACTCCGAGCCCTCCCTGCCGGGGCCCAGCTGGCCACAGCGAAGATCGCCTCGCGGATCGCGAAAGCCAGTGGCAAGACGTTCCACAAGAACTCAGTCTACAATGCGCTTCGAGCCCTCGTGAACCGGGGCGAGATCAGCGTCGTTCGCAAAGGGGTCCAGAAACTCTACCAGGTCCGGACGTCCCTCCGACCATCGGCCCGTCGCTCGGCCGCCCCCTCGACCCCGAGTATCCCCGCCGGGGCTACCGAATCCGCGCCCCAGCTCCCCGCGCCGGCCCCGACGAGCTCAGTCGCGGCGTTGCCCCACAAACTGGCCGTTGGCGAGGCCCTGGTGCTCGACGTCTCCGACAACAGCGTCCTGACGGCGACGAACCTCCACGGTCGGATCGTCCTCGAGCGACACCCCATCCCGGGGTAGCGAGGTCGAGTCTGACCCGCGGGTCTCCCCCGCCGAGGGCCGGGGAGCCCCGTTCGCCCGGGCACGCCGGCTCGGGTCGATTGGCCCGCCGGTCCCGGCGGAGGCCCGGGATCGGCTACCCGCCATCATCTTGATCGTCGGCGGGTCCTGGTCCTAGGGCACCCGCCCGGGTCGATCGTTCAGACGACCCAGGCCGAGTAGAAGAAATAGATCAGGTAGACGCCCACGACCATCAGGGCGACCGCGCTGACCTTCTTGATCACCGGTGTGAGGGCCTTCAACTTGTTCACATACTTCTTGCCGGCGAGCGCGAGCACCACGGTGACCACGATCATCAGCAACGCCGCGGTCAGGCTGAAGATCAACACGTTGATGATCCCGTTGAGCAGACCAAGCGCGAGCCCGGCGATGATCGCCGAGAAGATGACGGGCGCCACGCACCCGGCGGCGGCCGCGGCGTACCCCATCCCGTAGCTGAACAGTTTGAGGTAGAACCCCTTGCCGCCGGCCGCGGCCGGGGTCGCGAGCGTCTCCTCGGGCCGCTTTCCCCCGAGGCGGTACCACAGCTTCTGGAGCGGCGTCACGATCTTCCAGTACTGCAGGTTCGTGAGGAGGAGCGCGCCGAGGGCGATGAGGACAGCCCCCACGATGACCATGAGGTAGGGCACGTATCCGCTGACGACGCTCGCCGCCAGGATGAGCGCGACGCCGAGGATGAGGAAGACGAGGATCATCCCGATCGCGGTGACCGATCCGGCGAAGACCGCCCGACGTGCCGCTCCCTGGTAGGAGGCACGGCCGGCACCGGGGACCTGGGACTCGCTCGCGCTCAATCCCAAAAAGAGGCTCATGTAGCCGGGAAACATCGGGAACGCGCAGGGCGAGAAGAACGTGGTCACGCCGGCGATGGCGGCAAGCGCGAACACGCTGATGGTGACGATCGAAATGGCCGCGGCCGTTCCCGCCAATGCGGACGAGATTTTCGACTGGAGCTGGACCGTGTCGGGGATCCCGGACACATCATAGACGACCTCTCCCTTCTTGTCGATGACGACGACGGTCGGGATGTCGCTCACCCCGTAGGCTCGGGAGACCGCCAGGCTGTTGGTATCCTGCGCCATCACCCAGGTGATGTTGTTCTTGGTGTGGTAGGCTTTCAGGGCAGGAGGCGAGTCCCCGAACTGGGGCTCGATGTAGATGGAGATCATCTCGACCGGGCTGTGCCCGCTCTGATTGTACCCGGTGTAGATGGAGTGGAGGTCTTGCTCGACGATCTGGCACGCGCTGCACGATAGTGCGGTGAACTCGATCACCACGACACTACTGTTGCGGAACTGCGACAGCGCGAACTGCTGGCCGTAGATGTCGGTCAGGGTGAAGGTCGGTGCCGAGGCGGGAGCCGCCGGCCCTCCTTTCGAGGTGGGGACCCAGGCACCGACACACGCGGCGACCGCCACGACGACGAAAGCGACCAGCAGGGCTGAGAGCAGAGTCGGGACCCGCCTCCGGCTATCCCCGCCGGCCGAGCGAGACGGGTGGGCGCGCACGACCGAGCCGTTCGCGGAGGTCATTCGACCCCCTGGTGCCGCCTGACCGTGGGGTGAAACCCGACCACCATCCGTGGATCGCTCCCTGCCGAACCCTCTCCCCGAGGTCGAATACGAGGCTCCTCGAATAGCCATCGGTCGGGTCTCCGTCCGTGCTCTTAGGGGGATCCCGGGGCCTGGTCCCCCGGTGGAACGGGAGCCGAGCTCCGCTTTCGCTTCATCAACAGGACCAGGACCGCCACCAGCCCGACCGCCACCGCCGCGAGGACCCATGGGGTGGGACCGGAAAGCGAGAGGAGGGATCCGCCCGTACCCTTGTCCCCGTTGTGGGTCAGGGAGGCGGAGTCGTTGGTGAGGGCGATATCCTTCATGCTGTCCTGGCCGGCGACCGTCACGGTGGCGCTCGAATTTCGGTAGCCGTTCTCCACCACGGAGACCGTGTAGGTGCCGTTGGTCACCCAAGAGAACGAGTAGACGCCGGTCGAGCTGGTCCTAGAAGGTGTCGCGTTGCCCGGGGTCAGGGTCACGGTGGCGCCACTGACGGGGTCCCCAGTGACCGAGTCGTGGATGGTCCCGGTCAGGTGGTAGACTTGCGGGCTGACGGTCATCTCGAACATGTACTCGCCCGTCACCGACTGGGCGATCGTGAGGTTCGCGAACGGGTTCGGAACGGCGGGCTCGGTCGTCGTCGAGTTGTCGTTGTAAAGGATGGTGATGTTGTACCCGGCCTTCACCCCGACGATCATGCCGTGGTAGCTCGTCATGTTCTTGGTGGTACCAATGAACCAGTTCGACCCATGGAGGGTCATCGAAACCGGCAGATAGCACAACGGACTGCTCAGCTGGCAGAACGTGAAGTAGACCGATTGGATTCCCGCGGGGTTGGCTACCTCGAGGGAGACCGTGAAGTTGCTCTGCTGGGTGATGTAGCTCGTCTGGTGGATCGCGAGGACGCTCGTCGTTTCCGGCTTCGCGGAATGGGCAGCGCCGCCTCCGAATAGTCCGAGGACGAAAAGCGCGGTGAGTGGGATCACCGTCCAACGGAGCCGATGACTCGGCGGCGGGGCTTCGATCGGCCTGCGAACAGCCCGGGGCCTTTCGGCCCGAAGCGAGGCGGTCGTCACATACCCGGACCGAACCACCCGATCGCCGACCGGCCTCACGGCTCTGTCCGCGGAGGGGACCGGGGCCCCCGCCGTCCGCCACGAGATGAGGGGTTGTTCGACCGACCCTTTTCGGCCATCATCATCGCGCCAACGATCGCGCCGATTCCGACCACGACGGCGACGCCAATGATGGCGATCACTTCGTTTCCGGGAAGGCCGCCGTTGGAGGCGGTGATATCTCCCCCAACCACCGTGACAGGGCTGAGGTCCACGGTGACCGGGGTCGCGTTGCCCGGGGTCAGCGTGACGGTCGACAAGCTGGTCGTGTACCCCGTCGCCGAGACGTTGAGCGTGTAGACTCCCGCGGGCAGGAGCTCGGAGAACGACCCGCCTACGACGGATACCGCGGCGCCATTGACGCTGACCACGGCGGTCGCCGGATTCACCGTCCCCTGGAGGTCGGCGTATCGTGGGGTGAACACCGCGGTCAGCGCGAGCGAGGTTCCGGCGGCCGTCAGACCGGTCGCCGGGGCGTTGGCGACGAAGGCGTAGGAGTCCGGCCCGAACTCGTAGAAGAAATTCCCCGCGGGCAGGAACAGGGCGAGTGATGAGTTCGTGCTCGAGGTGAAATTCTTGGAATCCACCAACAGCCACCAGCCGATGTTACCCGGTATCCCCTGGGTGACGGCGGTCACTCCGGTCGCCGAGATCGCCGTCGTATTGTTCGAGAACCCATGGAGATTCTGAGCGTCGACCTTGTACCAGTAGCTGTGACCGGCAACTAGCGCGGCGTCGGTATAGGACAACGAGGTCGAAACACCGATCTCCGAGTATAGGCCCGCCTGAGTACTCGAGCGGTAGATGTGATAGACCACTCCAGAGCCCCCGGCGGCGGGGGTGGTCCAGTTGAGGGTCACCTGAAGCGAGTCGGGTGCGATGGTCAGCCCGGTCGCCGCGTTGGACAGCAGGAGGGGGTTGACGACCAGGGAGGCGGTCACCGCCGTGGTGGTGTATCCCGACGCCTGCACCTGCGCCGTGATCACGACGTTCTTCGGGGCAGTGACCCAAGGCGCGGTGAACGTCGCGGAGAAGGTCCCGTCGCTCGCGGTCACGCCACTGGAGGGGCTCAGCGTGCCGTCGGTCGAGCTCAAGGTGATGGCGGCCCCGGAAACGGCGCTCCCGGTGCTGCTGTTGGTGATCTTGAGCGTGACCGTCGCGTTGGTCCCCGCGACAACGGTGCTGAGGTTCGACGACAGTTGGCTGGTCACGGTGGTGACCGGCACCATGTTGGCGTTCTCCACGATCTTGGTCGAGTTCTGCTGAACGAAGGTAACGACGCTGAGGTTCTTGGTGTTCCAGGCGGAGTTCAGGGTGCTCGTCGTGGAGAACTCGGTCGGCGTTCCGGCGACGAGGGTCACCGGGTGGTTGTGCAACGTCGCCCGCACCACCTGTCCCACATCGTGAGGGCCGTACCCGTTGCTGACGTTGAGCTTGTTGACGTATTCGAGGAGGTAGGTCACGGCGTTGAAGGTCGCATTGACTGGGGAGGTGATGTCGGTCACATCGGTCACGTTACCGGGGGAGGAGACCGTGGCGTGTTGGGAGATCGAAACGTTCCCCGGAATCGACGAGGCGTAGTCGATCGCCTTCTGGTAGACTTTTTGCATGGTTTGAGCGGCCTGCCAAGACCAGGAGGCGTTTCCTCCGAAGACGGCGTTCCCCCCGTCAAAGAAGACGGTCGGGAAACCCTGGACATTGTAGAAGGACACTCGCGAATTGGAGGTCTGGTCGGGGGGCACGTAGTTCTCGAGGCACGGGGTGCCCGCGCAAACGTGGAGCTCGGCGATCGAGAGCACGCTCTCGCTACTCTGCCGGTCGATCGTATACAGCGCCTGAGATTCTGCCGGGCAGAAATGGCACCAAACTCCCGTGAAGGTCTCCACAAGGACCGTCCTAGGGTAGGTGACCAGGGGAGCGGGTGTGGCGTGCGGGTAGGAATGGGCCGATGGGGCGAGTTTCGCGCCGAGTGGCTGTTGGGCAAGCGGGGTCGCCGAGACGTGCGATCGACCCGCCGGGATCGTCGTCGAGACGAGGCCGGCGACGACGAACATCAGCACGAGCGCTACTGCGAAATGGCTTCTCTTCATTTCTTTCTACTCCTTGTCCGCTTAGTGGATCCGAGCGAGGGCGAGCAACCGGGTCAGCCGAGGAGGTTGATGGCGCTGACGGGGGCAACCCTCACGGCTAACTCGACCTTCGGCCATGCGTACGTTCTTCCGCTGCTAGCGGGCACCAGTACTTAAATCTCCACGTGAAGCCGGGGGTCTCGCCACCGCCGTTTCCCGCGGTAAGCTCGGACCGGAACGCGAGCGCGGCGCCCTTGAATCGCGCCCCGCCCGGGCGTTTGGTGAATCGGGGGGCCGGCCGGTAGACCGGGCACGCTCCCAGGTGGTCTCCGAGCGGTTAGTTTGCGACGGAGTTCCTGAAGGGAACGATCCCTGGCCCGGTCTGGAAGGCTACCAGAATCCCCGCGATCGGGTCCCCGCGAAGCGGGAACGGACGTGCGGCCCGATGGCGAGTGCCTGGAAAGGGTGGGTTCGGGCCGGGCTAGCGCATCGTGCCGGGCTGGTAGAGGGCCACGATGTTCCCCTCGCTGTCCTGGAAATAGCCGCTGTAGCCCATCGATCCGTCGCCGATCGGCTGCTTCTTCTGGAGGATCTTGCCCCCGCCCTCCTCGATCGCCTTTTCGGTCGACGAAATGTCGTCGACGGAGATCCACACGACGGGGTGCTTGAGCTGTTCCCCCCGCTTCCCGAGGGAGCCGCCGATGAATCCGGGTGCTTTAGGCCATCCCTTTTCGTCGACCGGGCCGGTGCTCATCATGGTGGTGTCCGTGCCCGGAATCTCCAGCATCTTCCAACCGAAGACACCCGAGTAGAACTTGCGGGCGCGGTCGGAATCGTCGGCTGGCAGGCTGAAGTGTCCCACTTCTCCGCTCATGTGGCTTTCGCGGAAACAAACCGTGATGGATGAAATACCTTGCGCGGGGCCGATGGTTCGGTCGGCGGTGGAGAGCCGTGGAGCTGGCGGCCGGACCCGGGGGTCCCGCCGCCCCGAGCCACACTGGCGGACGATGAGGCCAAAATCCTCTGCGTCGCGGGTCGCACGGATGCCCGCGCGAACGTTCGACGGACCTCGTTCGGTTACCCGAGCGGCCGGCAGCTGTAAGGCCCCCTCGTCAAGCCGAAGCCAGGCGCCCGACTGTTTTCGAAGGGGGAAGATCTTGCCAATCAGCGAAATCCAGCGAAACCGATATCTCGCAATTCCCCTTCAATCCCCTCGTAAACCGTGTCAGCAGCCAAAGGGCATCCCCCCAACACCAAGCACCCAGCTGAAGGCGGACGCCCACGCGGAATCCCGATAGCGAAGCTGGGATGGACGAAGGAGATGGTCGCGGAAGCTCGCCGCCGACTCGCGTCAGTGACCGACGATTGGGACGATCCCGAGATGGACGTCTACGATGAAGAACCTTAGACGAGGCGACGTAGTCTACATCGGTTCGCCAACTACCGACGGGCTGGAGATTCGCCGCCGCCCTGCCGTAGTCGGCAGGACCCCCACCTTTCCACGGCGTTTCCCAACCTCATTGTCGCCCCGGTCACCTCAAAGGTTGGAAGGCGAGGCCCCGGAAGAGTATTCGTGGCCGCCACGAGTCCCGAAGGGCGGGAGATGGGGCTTCGGGTGGACTCCTTGATCACGCTCGACAATCTCGTGACGGTTGGGCGGTACATGATCGTGGCAATCCACGGGTGGTGTCCCGTGCTGGCAGAAGTCGACGAGGGGCTCCGGACTATCTTGGGTCTCCACCGGGCCTGAGATCCTAGTGAAGTCAAGTCAGAGGGTTTGCGACGGGGGGCCATGGTCGTGGGTCGCCACCCCCCCATTCTCGATATGAGACTCGGGCGGGAGACTCGGTGCCTCCCCCTCGGGGTCTTGACGTGCCGGCGGCGCCCGCCGAGGGCGATCCACGGCGGTTGGACCGGAACCCTCAAGGGTTCAAGACCAGTAATGGGCCCAGTCGGATTTGAACCGACGACCTCCCGGTTATCAGCCGGGTGCTCCAGCCAAACTAAGCTATGGGCCCATCCCTCGGAAATCCTATCGGAAACGAGGTCGCGACGGACCCTCGGTACTAAAGCCGTTCGGCGCCCGAAGCGGGTGGGTCCGCGAGTTCCGAGCGGGACCTCGCCTCCGTGGGTCTGGTTACGCCCGACCGCACCGGGGTGGGGCTAGGCCAAAGTTCGGTCCGTGCGCGGAGGCCGGGGGGGAGGGGGCGACCGTCGTCCCGGGACGGGACGCGCCGATGACCGGTTGTCGTTGACGGTGATCGTGACCTGGGTGGTCACGACGTTCCACGCCTGGTCCGAGACCCGCAGCGTCACGGTGTACTTCCCGGCCCTCGTGTAGCTGTGGTAGGGGGTTCCCAGGATCGACGTGCCGCCGTCCCCGAACTTCCAGGCGAACTGGTAGCCTCCAGCGCCCCCGGTCACGTGGCCCGTGAATTTCAGCGCCAGCGGCCGACTCGCCCCGACGCCGCTCTTCGAAATCGAGGCACTCAGCGGAAACCCGAAAGCGAGGAGGTCACCGTTGTTGTTCCCGATGAAGATCCGTCCGCCGGCGATCGAGGCTCCCCCGTCGAACTGGGCCGTCGCGTTGTATTCGTACAACACCTGGCCGTCGGAGAGCCGGACCACGAGCATCTGCCGACCGGCCGCGGCCACGGCGATCCCGTCGGCGATCGTCACCGGGGTGAAGTCGTTACCGGCGAGCGGGACGGCCCACCGAACCTTTCCGGTGGTGGCGTCGATGGCGCGCAGCTCTCCCAGCACGGTCTGCCCGGCGGAGTTCACGGTCTTGCCGGAACCCACGTAGAGCATCCCGTTCTCGTAGGCCGCCGACGCGAAGGTCCGCCCGGTCGCGAGTTGGAGCTGCCAGATCGGTCCGAGGCCGAGGTTGTTGGCTCGCAGGGCGAAGAGATAGCCGTCCTTGTTCGC
>Ga0210384_10002370_pt1 | contig 23086 bp, 21 predicted proteins | sample IncBWH2MmetaG_FD_160574 | JGI IMG/M metagenome (GOLD analysis project Ga0210384, IMG submission 160574) | Forest soil microbial communities from Barre Woods Harvard Forest LTER site, Petersham, Massachusetts, United States - Inc-BW-H-2-M | ecosystem: Environmental > Terrestrial > Soil >...
CGCCGCCGGCCTGGGCGAGAAGAAGACCACCTGGCGGCTGCGCGACTGGGGCGTGAGCCGCCAGCGCTACTGGGGCACGCCGATCCCGATCATCCACTGCGGAACCGACGACAACCCCGGCTGCGGCGTGGTGCCCGTGCCCGAGAAGGATCTCCCGGTGGTGCTGCCGGAAGACCTGATCCCCGACGGCTCCGGCAATCCGCTGAACAAGCATGCCGCCTTCCTGGACGTCGGCTGCCCGAAGTGCGGCAAGCCCGCCCGCCGCGAGACGGACACGATGGACACGTTCGTCGATTCGTCGTGGTACTTCATGCGCTACTGCGATCCCACCAACGCCGACCACATGGTGGGCGCCGGCACCGACTACTGGATGCCGATGGACCAGTACATCGGCGGCATCGAGCACGCGATCCTGCACCTGCTTTATGCGCGCTTCTGGACCAAGGTGATGCGCGACCTCAAGCTCATCGAGTTCAGCGAGCCGTTCAAGAACCTGCTCACGCAAGGCATGGTGCTCAAGGGCGCCTACTTCCAGAAGCCGGCCGACGCCGGCAAGAACTACTACTGGGAGCAGGACGTCGAGACCGTGTTCAACGACAAGGGCGTCATCCAGGGCTACAGGCTCAAGTCGGACGGCTCGCCGGTCGAGTACGAGATGACCACGATGTCGAAGTCGAAGAACAACGGCATCGACCCGCAGGCCCTCATCGACCGCTACGGCGCCGACACCGCGCGACTGTTCGTGATGTTCGCGTCGCCGCCCGAGCAGACGCTGGAGTGGAACGACTCCGGCGTGGAAGGCGCGCACCGCTTCCTCAAGCGCGTGTGGGGCTTCGGCGCGAAGAACACCGAGGCCATCCGCGGCGCGGCCGACGCCGTCGCCGGCCTCGAGCTGAGCGCGCCCGCCAAGGCGCTGCGCCGCGAGGTGCACGTGCTGCTCAAGCAGATCACGTACGACTACGAGCGCATGCAGTACAACACCGTCGTCTCCGGCGCGATGAAGCTGCTCAATTCGCTGGAGGCGTTCGTCGCCGATGGCAGCCCCGGCTCGGCCGCCGTGCTGCGCGAAGGCTTCTCGGTGCTGCTTCGCGCGCTGTACCCGGCGTGCCCGCACATCGCGCAAGGCCTGTGGACGGACCTCGGCTACGCCAAGCAGGGCCAGCAGTTGCTGGACGCCGGCTGGCCTGCCGTCGACGAGTCCGCGCTGGTGCAGGACGAGCTCGAGCTCGTGCTGCAGGTGCTGGGCAAGACGCGCGGCAACGTGCGCGTGCCCGCCAGCGCCGACAAGGCCGCCATCGAGGCCCTGGCGCTCGCGTCGCCCGAGGCCCAGCGCTGGATGGAAGGCAAGCCCGCGAAGAAGGTCGTCGTGGTGCCGGGCCGTCTCGTCAACATCGTCGTGTGATGACGCGGCGTCGCCTCGCCCTCGCCGCGCTCGCCGTCGCCGCGGCGGCCACGCTGGCCGCGTGCGGCTTCCACCGGCGCATTCCGCAACCGCTCAACTACGAACGCATCGCGCTGTCGGGCTTCGCCGACCGTTCCACGATGGCCGACGAGATCCGGCGCGCGTTGCCGTCCACCGCGCACATCGCCTCCAACGTGCTCGAGTCGCAGGTGGTGATCGAGGCCGTCGAGGACACGCAGAAGACCACCGTCGAGGCATCCACCGCGTTCGGCCAGGTGCGCGAACTGGAGCTGCACGTGAAGCTGCGCTACCGCGTGCTCGACCCCAACGGCGTGGAGCTGCTGCCGCTGGCCGACATGGAGCGCTTCCGCGACATGACCTACGACGAGAAGGACGCGCTGGCCAAGGACACCGAGCTGAAGGCGCTGTACCGCGACATGCAGTCCGACATGGCCTACCAGCTGATCCGCGTGCTGTCGGCCGTGGGCAAACCCACGGGGCCGGCCGCGCACGTGCAGGCGGCGCGCGCGGCCTCGGCGGCGTTGGCGCCAGGGTCGGCGCCGTCGTCGGTGTCGGCAGTGGAATGGGCCGCCTCGCAGGCCGCGGGCCACTGAGATGCAGGTCCGGCCCGAGCAACTGCCCGACCACCTGGCCCGTGGCCTGCACGACGTCTACGTGGTGCACGGCGACGAGCCGCTGCGCGCGCAGGAGGCCGCCGATGCGATCCGCGCCGCGGCGCGCGCGGCCGGCGCCGCCGAGCGCAAGGTGTTCGTGGTCAGCGGGGCGCACTTCGACTGGAGCGGCGTGCTGGGCGCCTCGCAGTCCATGGGCCTGTTCGCCGACCAGCAGCTGATCGAGATCCGCATTCCCTCGGGCAAGCCCGGCAAGGACGGTGGCGAGGCGCTGCAGCAGCTCGCCGCCGAGGCCGGCCCCGACAGCCGCCTGCTGGTGCACCTGCCCAAGCTCGACTGGCAGCAGCAGAAGGCCGCCTGGTTCGGCGCGCTCGACGGCGCCGGCGTGAGCGTGCCGGCCGACGTGGTCGAACGCAACGCGCTGCCCGCGTGGCTGGCCAAGCGATTCGCGCTGCAGGGCCAGCGCGTGGAGGCGGGCGCCGCCGGCGAGGCCACGCTGGCCTTCATGGCCGACCGCGTGGAAGGCAACCTGCTCGCCGCGCACCAGGAGATCCAGAAGCTGGGCCTGCTGTACCCGCCCGGCGAGCTCACGTTCGCGCAGGTGGAGGACGCCGTGCTCGACGTGGCCCGCCATGACGTCTCGCGCCTGTGCGACGCGGTGATGGCCGTGCAGGTGCCGCGCGCGCTGCGCATGCTCGACGGCCTGCAGGCCGAGGGCGAGGCAGCCGTGTTCGTGCACTACAAGCTGTCGGACGACATCCGCGCGATGAAGCGCATCCAGGACGCGATGGCCGACGGCAAGCCGCTGCCCATGGCCTTGCGCGAGGCGCGCATCTGGGGCGCGCGCGAGCGCCTGTTCGAGCGCGCGCTGCCGCGCCTGTCCGGCCCCATGGCCGCGCGCCTGGTCAGCGCCGCGAGCGAATGCGACGGCGTGCTCAAGGGCCTGCGCCACCCGCAATGGCCCGCCGAGCCCTGGGACGCGCTGCGCCGGCTGGTGCTGATGATGCTGCAGGCGCTCAAGCCCGAGGGCGCGCAGGCCGGGCTGGTGCTGCGCACCTGACGCGCACCGCGCGACGATCGTTCAGTAGCCGCGCGACCGGTCGACCAGGTGTGACGGCGGCTCGCCTCGGCGCACCGCCTCGACGTTGGCGGCCACCACCGCGGCCGCGCTGCGCAGGTCGGTCTGCGCCGCGGCGTGCGGCCATACCGTCACGTGCGGATGGAACCAGAACACGTGCGTGGCGGGCAGCGGCTCGCTGTCGAACACGTCCAGCACCGCGTGCGCCAGGTGGTTGGTGTTCAGCGCCACGAGCAGGTCCTTCTCCACCACGTGCGCGCCGCGCGCCAGGTTCACGAGGCTCGCGCCCGCGCGCATCTGCGCGAGGCGCGTGCGATCGAACAGGCCGCGCGTGTCGTCGGTGAGCGGCAGCAGGTTGACGACGATGTCGGCCGCGCCCAGTACCGCCGGCAACGAGGCCCAGCCGGCGTGCGTCTCGACGCCGTCCACGGCCTGCGCCCGCGCGCTCCAGCCGCTGACCCGGTAGCCCAGCGCGGCCAGCTGCAGCGCGGTCGTGCGCCCCATCTGGCCCAGGCCCAGCACCAGCACCGCCACCTCGTCGGCGCGGCGTTGGGGCAGCGCGCGCCATCGGGTCTGGCGCTGCTGCGCGGCATAGTCGAACGCGCGCCGATGCAGCGACAGCACCGCCCACATGGCCGTCTCGGCCATCGCGCGGTTCATCATCGGATCGACCATGCGGGCGATGGGCACCCGGGCGGGCAGCGTGGCGTCGGCCAGGAGCCGGTCCACGCCCGCCCACAGCGACTGGATCAGCTTCAGCCGCGTGCAGTGCGCGAGCCTGCCCGGCAGCGGGTTGGCGACGACGGCGATGTCGGCTTCGCGCCAGCGCGCCGACTGCGTGCCTTCGGCCGCCGGATCGATCCAGTCGTCGTCGGGCAATGCGTCGGTGAGCGCGCGCCACCAGTCGGCGCGCTCGGCGCCTTCGAGGCGGGCGTCGAAGGCGATCTTCATCCAGCGCGAGCCGCGGCCAGCAGGCGGTCGAGCGCGATGGCCACCGTCCGCGCGCGGATGGCGGCGCGGTCGCCCTCCAGGTGCAGGCATTCGGTGCGGCTGTCCACGCTGCTGCCGGCCGCCCACGCGAGCCCCAGCCAGACGGTGCCCACCGGCTTGGCCACGCTGCCGCCGCCCGGGCCGGCGATGCCCGTGACGGACAGCGCCAGCTGCACCTTCGCGTGCGCCAGCGCGCCGCGGGCCATCGCATCGGCCACCTCCGCGCTGACCGCGCCGTGGCGGGCGATCAGCGCGGCGGGCACGCCCAGCAGGCCCGTCTTGGCGTCGTTGGCGTAGGTGACGAAGCCGGCGGCGAACCAGTCGCTGGCGCCGGCCGGCGCGGTGCAGGTGCCGGCCAGCAGGCCGCCGGTGCAGCTCTCGGCGGTGGCCAGGTGCCAGCCGCGGGCGCGCAGGGCGTCGCCCAACGAGGCGACTTGCGCCAGCAAAGCGTCGGCTATGGCGATCAGTGCGCCTGCCATGCCGACCATCCCCACAGGCCGGCGAACCAGACGGCCAGCACGCATGCGGCAGCTACCAGGTCGTCGAAGATGATGCCGAAGCCCTGCGCCCATCCCGGCAACGCGCCCGGCTTGGCCTTGAAGCACGCATCGGCCCAGCCCACCGGCCCCCGCTTGACCGCGTCGAACAGCCGGAACAGGCCGAACAGGATCAACTGGCCGATCCAGCCCACCGGCAGCGTCGCCCAGAGGATGATCCAGAACGCGATGATCTCGTCCCACACCACGGGGCTCGGGTCGGACACCGCCATCGCGCGCGCCGTGTGCGTGCAGGCCCACCAGCCGATCAACAAGCCGGCCACGAGGATCGCGGCCCACGCGAGATGGGACGGCGCAGCGGCGTGGTCGATCAGCAGGTACAGCGCCCATCCTGCCAACGTGCCCGCCGTGCCCGGGGCCACCGGCGACAGGCCGCTGCCGAAGCCCAGCGCGATCAGCCGCAGCGGGTGCAGGCCCATGAAGGACCACGTGGCGCGGCGCGGCGTGAAGGTGGGGTATTCGTTCACGCTTTCAGTCCGGGATGAAGTGATCGAACGCGCGCTCGGTGAGCGTCAACTGCGCGCCGTGTGCATCGACGACGCGCAGGCCCGGGGCCGTGTCCAGCGTGCCGATGCGGGTCACGGGCACGCCGGCGCGCGCGCCGGCGTCACGCACCTGCGCGTGCGCGGCCGCGGGCGCCGCGAACAGCAGTTCGTAGTCGTCGCCGCCGGCCAGCAGGCAGGTGCGGCGCTGCGCCTCGCCGCAGGCGGCCACGTGCGGGCCGTGCGGGATGTCGGCCAGGCGCAGCGTGGCGCCGACGGCGCTGGCGCGCAGCACGTGGCCGAGGTCGCCCACCAGGCCGTCGCTCAGGTCGATGGCCGCGCTGGCGATGCCGCGCAACGCGATGCCCAGCGCGACGCGGGGCTGCGGGCGCTCCATGGCGCGGCGCACATCCTCGAAGGCCTCGCCGCGCAGGCTCGCCTGCCCGCGGAAGGCCTCCAGCGCGAGCCGGGCGTCGCCCAGCCGGCCGCTGACCCACAGCTCGTCGCCCGCCTTCGCGCCGCCGCGCCGCAGCGCCTGGCCCGGAGGCACCTCGCCCATCACCGTGATGCCGATGTTGAGCGGACCGGCCGTGGTGTCGCCGCCCACCAGCTCGATGCCGTGGGCGTCGGCGAGCGCATAGAGCCCTTGCGCGAAGCCGGCCAGGAAGGTCTCGTCGACGCGGGGCAGCGTCAGTGACAGCGTGAAGGCCACCGGGCGGGCGCCGCAGGCGGCCAGGTCGGACAGGTTCACCGCCAGCGACTTGTGGCCCAGCGCGTCGGGCGGCACGGTGCTGAGGAAGTGGCGGCCCTCCACCAGGGCGTCGGTGGATACCGCCCATTGCATGCCCGGCGTGGGCTGCAGCAACGCGCAGTCGTCCCCGCCACCCAGGACGGCATGCCGCACGGGGCGGGCGAAGTACTTCGCGATCAGATCGAATTCACCAACGGCCATTCAGGCTATTTTCACCTACGAAGCGCAAGATGCCCGCCAGCCATGTGGAGACCCGTCATTGACGTCCGGCCGCCACAAGGACAAAGTATTTGGATCCGGCATGACCCCATGCCGATGCCGCGCCCGAGCCCTCCGGCATGGCTCTTGCGAGACACCCGAGACCTACAATCACCGCCCGCTATCGGCCCCCGCCACGTCCGCGTGGAGAGACATCCGGGGACGCGACGGCAAGACAACAGGATCGCCGATGAGCACCCAAGAAGACAAGCGCGCCGAACTCCGACAGGCCGCGCTCGAATACCACGAGTTCCCGACCCCGGGCAAGATCGCGGTCACCCCCACCAAGCAGCTGATCAACCAGCGCGACCTGGCGCTGGCCTATTCGCCCGGCGTGGCCGCGGCCTGCGAGGAGATCGTCGCCGACCCCGCCAACGCGTTCCGCTACACGGCGCGCGGCAATCTCGTGGCCGTGGTCACCAACGGCACCGCGGTGCTGGGGCTGGGCAACATCGGGCCGCTCGCCTCCAAGCCCGTGATGGAGGGCAAGGGCGTCCTGTTCAAGAAGTTCGCCGGCATCGACGTGTTCGACCTCGAGATCGCCCAGAACGACCTCGACAAGCTCGTGGACTGCATCGCCGCGCTGGAGCCCACCTTCGGCGGCATCAACCTCGAGGACATCAAGGCGCCGGATTGCTTCTACGTCGAGCGCGAGCTGCGCAAGCGCATGAAGATCCCCGTCTTCCACGACGACCAGCACGGCACCGCCATCGTCGTCGGCTCGGCGCTGCTCAACGGCCTGAAGGTGAGCGGCAAGTCCATCACCGAGGTCAAGCTGGTGGTGTCGGGCGCCGGCGCCGCGGCGCTCGCCTGCCTGAACCTGCTCCTGAAGCTGGGCCTGCCGCGCGCCAACATCTGGGTCACCGACCTGGCGGGCGTGGTCTACACCGGCCGCATGGAGCTGATGGATCCCGACAAGGCCGAATTCGCGCAGGACACCCCGCTGCGCACGCTGGCCGAGGTGATGCATGGCGCCGACGTGTTCCTGGGCCTGTCGGCCGGCGGCGTGCTGAAGCCGGCGATGGTGGCCACGATGAACGCCAACCCGATCATCTTCGCGCTGGCCAACCCGACGCCCGAGATCGCGCCGGAAGACGTGCAGGCCGTGCGCAACGACGCGATCATGGCCACGGGCCGGTCGGACTATCCGAACCAGGTCAACAACGTCCTGTGCTTCCCCTACATCTTCCGCGGCGCGCTCGACTGCGGCGCGACGACGATCAACGACGCGATGGAAGTGGCCGCGGTGCGCGCCATCGCCGACCTCGCGCAGGCCGAGCAGAGCGAGGTCGTGGCCGCCGCGTACGCCGGCGTGTCGCTCAGCTTCGGCCGCGAATACCTGATTCCCAAGCCGTTCGACCCGCGCCTCATGATGAAGATCGCGCCCGCGGTGGCACAGGCGGCCGCGGACTCCGGCGTGGCCGCGCGCCCGATCGCCGACATGGCCGCCTACCGCGAGAAGCTGCAGACCTTCGTCTACGCCTCGGGCACGGCGATGAAGCCGATCTTCGCGCTCGCCAAGGTCGCGGTGCATCGCCGCGTGGCCTACGCCGAGGGCGAGGAGGAGCGCGTGCTGCGCGCGGTGCAGGTCATCGTCGACGAGAACATCGCGCGCCCGGTGCTCATCGGCCGTCCGCCGGTGATCGCCCAGCGCTGCGAGAAGTTCGGCCTGCGCCTGCAGGAAGGGCGCGACTACGACGTCGTCAATACCGAGCACGACGAGCGCTACCGCGACTTCTGGCAGACCTACCACCGCATGACCGAGCGCAAGGGCGTCACCGCCCAGCTCGCCAAGATCGAGATGCGGCGCCGGCTCACGCTGATCGGCGCGATGATGCTGCACAAGGGCGAGGTGGCCGGCATGATCTGCGGCACCTGGGGCTCCACCGCCAACCACCTGCTCTACATCGACCAGGTGATCGGTCGGCGCCCCGGCGTCAACGTCTACGCCGCGATGAACGGGCTGATCCTGCCGGGCCGCCAGGTGTTCCTGGTCGACACGCACGTCAACGCCGATCCCAGCGCCGCGCAGCTGGCCGAGATCACCATCATGGCCGCCGAGGAGATGAAGCGCCTGGGCATCGTTCCGAAGGCCGCGCTGCTGTCGCACTCGAGCTTCGGTGCCAGCAGCCACCCGTCGGCGCAGAAGATGCGCGACACGCTGGCGCTGCTGCGCGAGCAGGCACCCTGGCTGGAGGTGGACGGCGAGATGCACGGCGACGCGGCGCTGGACCCGGCCTACCGCGCCCGGCTGATGCCCAACTCGACGCTCACCGGCGAGGCCAACCTGCTGGTGATGCCCAACATCGACGCGGCCAACATCTCGTACAACCTGCTCAAGACGGCGGCCGGCGGCGGCATCGCCATCGGCCCGGTGCTGCTGGGCGCGGCGCGTCCGGTACACGTCCTGACGCCGTCGACCACGGTGCGCCGCATCATCAACATGACGGCGCTGACCGTGGCCGACGCCAACGCGGCGCGCTGACGGGGCCGTTGTAGGACAGCATCGCGGCGGCTTCGACAGCCGTTATGCTGGCGTCGCGAACGACATGGAACCATGTCGCGCCGCTGCATTTCCCGGCGTTTTGGAAGCTCCATCGTCGAGCAACAAGGCCTCGCGCCGCCGCCCGGACACCCCCAAAGTCAGCGGCCGGTCAGCGAATCCAGGCGCATTTCCAGCAGGTTACGCCAGGCATATCCTCAGCGATTGCAGCGCCTATTTAGAGAGTGTCCACTCACACTCAAGCCCTGCATCAGAGTGCCTCCTCCAGCCCGAGACTTGAGATTTCGAGGGGGTTCCGGTACCATTCGGGATTGGAATTTCAGGGTTGCTTCGGAATTCGGTGCCGTTATCGCGAGCATCGCGCCGAAGCCAGGAACCGGTCTATCAGCCGGTACGAACAGGTCTAGCCGTGGTGATCATCGAGAAGGACGTCGTGAAGAACGTCGACGCAGCCACAGTCAATGGCAGGCGTGCTGGAGCCACGGCGAAGCCGTCCCTCCGCCATGGCGGCAAGGCCGGCGCCTTGTTCGCGCTGGTGCTCACCGTCGCGGCGACCTTCGCCACGCTGGCTCCGACCCGTTCAGAAGCGAAGCAGTCGTCCGGCCTGGGTGCCGACGTCTCGCTGGCCAGCCTGCCCCCGGAAGCCCAGCGAACCGATCAACTGATTCATTCGGGCGGTCCGTTCCCGTTTTCGCGCGACGGCGTGGTGTTCGGCAACTACGAGAAGCGCCTGCCGCGCGAGCCTCGTGGCTGGTACCACGAGTACACCGTGCCGACGCCCGGGGCGCACAACCGGGGTGCTCGCCGAATCATCTGCGGCGGCAGCCAGCCGACGGAACCAGATGCCTGTTTTTATACCGAAGATCACTACAACAGTTTTCATCGGATCGTGAAGTGATCGTCGGAAGACGAATGTTCTTGTGATTTCTGAGAGGAACGTGACCATGCAATTGCAGACCGTCCGTCCCAACATCGTTCAATCGATACGGGCGTATCGGGTCGACGAATTGCTCGAGGCAGCGCAAGGTGCCGGACAGCATTTTCTCTACGCGAACCTGACCAACGCGCAGTCCAAGCAGGACGTGCTCGAGGCCATTGCCGAGGCGTTCCTGTTCCCGGCGCACTTCGGCAAGAACCTGGACGCGTTGTACGACTGCATGACCGACCTGGTGCACAAGTCGGGCTCGCAGCCCGGCTTCGTCGTGGTGCTGGAGCAACTGCCCGACAACCCCCGATTCGATCGCGAATCGCGCGAGCAGCTGCTCGACGTGTTCCGCGACGCGGCAGACTTCTGGGGGGAACGAAAAATTGCCTTCAGGTGCTTCTATTCTTTTCAGTAGCCCGCTCTCAAGAAAATGGGTCATGGGAGCGGGCGGCGGAAGCGGCCCCAGTCATCGAAAAGCCGGCCCCGAAGGCCAGCAGCAAAGCCAACGCGAACGCGACGTTCGGCACGAACATGCCGCTGATGAGCAGCGCGTTCGACACCGCGATGTGGCTCAACGCGGCCTGATACAGGCGCGTTCCACGCAAGAAGGGCTCCCGCGGGAGCCCTTTTCATTTGCCGCGCCAGGACAGCGCAGCTAGTCGTCGCCCAGATCGACGGCGCCCAGCGCCTGCTCGGACAGCGCCGGCATGGCCAGCGCCAGCGCGATGTACTCGTCCACGGGCACCTGCTCGGCACGGCGGGTACCGTCGAACTCGCCCGTGTAGCCCTGCTCGGCCAGCCACTTGCCTAGCGTGGCGCGCAGCATCTTGCGGCGCTGCGAGAACGCGATGCCGACGATCTTGCCCAGCACGGCCGGGTTCACCTCGGCCGGTTTCGCACGCGGGCGCATGCGCACGATGGCGGAGTTGACGCGCGGCGGCGGGTCGAAGGCCTCGGGCGGCACGTCGAACAGGTGTTCGATCTCGTAGCGCCACTGCAGCATCACGGTGAGCCGGCCGAAGGCCTTGCTGCCGGGCTTGGCGGCCATGCGGTCGACCACTTCCTTCTGCAGCATGAACACCTGGTCGACCACGTGCGGCGCGGCCGCGATCAGGTGGAACAGGATGGGCGAGGAGATGTTGTAGGGCAGGTTGCCGACGACGCGGATCGGGCCGCCCAGGCGCTCGGACAGCGCGGCGAAATCCACCCGCAGCACGTCGGACTCCACCACCTCGAGATCGCCGCGGCGGCGCAGCCGCTCGGCGAGGTCGCGGTCGAGCTCGATGACCGTCAGCGCGTCACAGCGCTCGCGCAGCGGGATCGTCATCGCGCCCAGGCCCGGGCCGATCTCCACCAGGCGTTCGCCCGGCTTCGGGCCGATCGCCCGGATGATGCGGTCGATGACGTCGACCGCGGTCAGGAAGTGCTGGCCGAAGCGCTTGCGGGCGATGTGGGCCATTTCTAGAGCGGCGGCTCGCGGTACTCGATGAAGGCCTTGGCGCGAAGGTCGGCCACCCACTCGGCATAGGCCGGGTCGAACTTCTGCTCGCGCAGCGCGTTGGTGGCCTGCTCGCGCAGCTGCTTCGGGTCGACCACGGTGTCGCGGCGGTCGAGCACCTGGATCAGGTGGACGCCGAAGCGCGAGCGCACGGGGCCGGACAGGCCGGAGATGGGCAGCTTGTCCATGGCCTCCTCGAACTCGGGCACGAACGAGCCGGGCGAGGCCCAGCCGAGGTCGCCGCCGGCCTGGCCGCTGCCGTCCTCGGAGTACTGGCGGGCCAGCTCCTCGAAGGTCTTGGCGCCGCTGGCGATCTGCTGGCGGAACTCGATGACGCGGCGCTCGGCGGCGTCGATGCTCATGGACGGCGACGGGCGCAGCACGATGTGGCGCACGCGCGTCTGCGTGACCGTGAGGCCCGACTCCTCGCCGCGCGAGATCACCTTGAGGACGTGGAAGCCGGCGCCGCTGCGCACCACGTCGGTCGTGCCGCCCACCTTGACCTTGGCGACGGCGCTGGCGAACAGGTCGGGGTACTTGTCGACCGCGCGCGAGCCCATCTCGCCGCCCTTGGACTTGTTGCTATCCTCGGACATCTCGCGCGCCACCTGCTCGAACGGCTCGCCGTTGCGCACGCGCGCGAGCGCCTGTTCCGCGCGCGCCTTGCGCTCGGCCTCTACGGCCGGCGTCGCCTTGTCGGGCACCGTGATCAGGATCTGCGCGATGTTCATCTGCGGAGCGGCGGAACGGCCGCCGCGCATCTTGGCGATGTAGTCGGAGATCTCGCCATCGCTCACTCGGATGTGGTTGACCACCTCGCGCTCGCGGATGCGCTCGATCGTGATCTGGTCGCGGATGCCGTTGCGGAACGTGGCGTAGTCCAGGCCCTGCTGGCGGATGCGGTCGCGCAGCTGGTCGGACGTCATCTTGTTGGACTGCGCGATGTTGCCCACCGCCCGGTCGACTTCGCCATCGTCCACCTTCACGCCGTTGTCGCGCGCATAGGTGACCAGCACCCGCTCCTCGACCAGCGCGTCCAGCGCCTGCTTGCGCAACTCGCCCGGAGTCGGCTGCGAGCCGCCCTTCTCGATGCTCTCCTGCTGCAGCTTCAGCTGGCGCGCCTGCAGCTCGTTGTTGGTGACCGACTCGGTGTTGACCACCGCGACGATGTAGTCGGCCGAGCGGGCCGTGGCCTTGATGCGCGGCAGGGTGCCGAACTGGCGCACGCCCGAGGCGGCGACGGGCGAGAGCACCGTCGGCTTGTCGACCTGGGGGATGGGCGCGCCGGTGGCGGGCGTGGGGGCCGAGGCGGCGGGCGCGGCCGACTGGGCGAAGCCGGCGGCGGCGCCACCGAGCAGGAATGTCGCGGTGACCAGGGTCAGGAAATTGAGCTTCAAGCGATCTCTCATGGTGTAGTCGTGGTCACGGCCGATGCGCCGGGGTCGTTGCGCAAGGGTTGGTAGCCGGGCACATTGTCCTTCAGGACCTTGAGGGACCCTGTTCCGAGCGTCGACAGGCCATTGAGTTCCAGTTGCAGCACCAGATGGGTGGTGCTTTCCTGGCGGCCGGTGGAGGTGCGCTCGACCATGAGACGGCCGATCCAGCAGCCGGCGTCGTACTCGAAGCCGCCGACCGCATAGGTGGCGCGGTTGTCGCTGACGCTGTAGTCGACGCGGCCGACCGCGTAGAGCGTGCCGCCGCAGCCGCTGGGCCGCGGTTCGCGGCGGTAGACAGGCCACTGGCCGCCCACCTCGTACTGCTTGCTGGAGTCACGCGCGTAGCGATACGTCAGGCTCACCGTCTTGAAGGGTCCCGGATGATAGCGAGCGCTCACGACAGCGCGCTGCGTCCAACCCGTGTGCGCGGACGGATCCTCTTCCACGATGCCGTCGAAGCTCCAGTGCTCCATCGCCGAGGACGAGCCGTACAACAACAGGTGCGACAGGTGCTGGGACTCGGGCTTGCAGTTGGAGATCGCGGCGCGCTGCGCCTCGGACAGGCCGGCGCACTCCGTGACATCGTAGTTGTCGAGGGTGAGCTGCTGCGCGTGGAACAGCACCTTCTGCGCCACGCCCAGGCGCAGCAGCTCGCGGCCGTTGACCGCGTCGTTGTAGCGCGTGCTGACGCCGGCGGTGAGCTGGTTCTCGTCGGAGATGCGGTCGTTGCCGGTGAACTGGTTGTCGCTGAAGATCGAGACTTCGTTGAAGTCCTTGGGCGCAGTGTCGTAGACGGGCAGCTTCCACTGGTCGTGGAACGGCGTGAGCACGTACAGCAGGCGCGGCTCCAGCGTCTGCACCAGGTCGCGGTCGAACAGCCGGGCCTGGCGCTCGAAGCTGAACGCGCTGTCGGCGCTGAAGGTGGGGATGAACTGCGTGGAGTCGATGCGCTGGCCGGACGCGTCCATGTCGGTGCGGTAGCTTGCCGCGTGCATCGTCAGGCGCGGCTCAAAGCGGGCCCAGTCGGACGAGAAGCTGTGCGAGATCGAGCCGATCAAGTGCGCGCGGGTGCCGCCGACGCGCGTGTCGAGCGCGGTCTGCGCGTCCGACGCCACGCCCGCCGCCGACTGCACGCCGCGCAGGTAGCCGATGTAGTCGTCCTCCTGCGAGTGGTTGGACAGGTCGAAGCGGTTGGCCTCGGCCTCGAAGTCGAAGCGCACCAGGTCCTTCAGCGTGACGTTGCCGCGCAGGCCCACCTGCGGGCTGCGCTGGTAGGGCACGCTGATCAGCGCCGAGGCGTCGGTCTCGCCCGGATCCTGCACGGTCTGGAAGCGCTGCACGCGGGCGTAGGTGTCGATCTCGCCGGCATCGCCGAAGGGCAGGAAGCGGCGCGTGCCCGACAGGTCGGTGGGCAGCATGCGCTGGGTGAGCGCGGGCATCTGGCTGGGGAAGTCCTTCCAGTACTGCGCGTCCGAGACCCGCTGCACGCGCGCGCTGTAGGTCAGCCAGTCGCTGCGCGAGCCCTCGTGCGCCCATTCGAGCGCGCCGCGGGTGCGGTTCTTGTCGTCCAGGTCGCTGGGCAGCAGGTAGCCGGTCAGTTGGCCAAGGTCGTCCGGCTCGAGGTAGCGCACCTCGCCGGTGAGCTCGACGCCGCGCCTGGTGCTGTAGCCGGGCGAGACCGTCGCGTCCAGGTTCGGGGCGATGTTCCAGTAGTAGGGCACCGACACGGCGAAGCCGCCGCGGTTGCTCAGGTCGCCGGTGGGCGGCAGCCAGCCCGACTTGCGCTCCGCCGTGACGGGGAAGGTGAGCGTCGGCGCCGCGAGGATGGGAACGCCCAGGAAACGCAGCGTGGCGTGCGTGGCCTTGCCCTCGTTGGTGGCCGTGTCGATGTCGATCTGGTCGCCCGTGATGATCCAGTCGGGCTCGTCCGGGCCGTCGCGCGAGCAGCTCGTGTAGCTGGCGGCGTAGGCCGTCGACCGGTCGCGGTCGATCAGCTCGATGCGCTGGGCATGGCCGCCGGCCTTGCGCGCGCCGATTTCGTATTCGGTGCCGATCAGCGTGCCGGCCGAGCGCGTGAGCTCGAGGTCGACGCGCTCGGCGCCGAACCAGTCGAGGCCACGGTTGATGCGCACGTTGCCCTGGGCATGGGCGGTGTCGCCGAGGCGGTCGTAGGTGAGCAGGTCGGCATGGAGATCCATGTCGAGGCGCGTGAGTTCCACCTTGCCGCTCGCCTGGGTGACGCCGCCGATCTGGCTGACCACGTCGTCGGCCGTCAGCTTGACCAGCGGCGGCGCGACGTCCGAGCCGGCCAGCTCCTTCGGCGGCTCCGGCGCCGGCCTGGCGCGCACGGGCGGCAGCGCCTGCGCGCCCGCCACGCCCGCGAACACGCACAGCGCCGCCGCGGCGGCCAGGGGCGCCAGGGCGGACGGGGGACGGGGACGGCGACGCGGCAGGGGAGAACGCAACACGCGAACTGAAGAGGCTGGGTGGCGGAGCGCCTGGCGGCGCCAGCGGGGCCGGATCCCGCGCGCGGCGGACAGCGAATCGACGCGTCGACACCGCCCTGCGGGGACCCGAGCCGCTTGCGACGCAGGGGGATTATTAGAATGGCGATTATCCACGACAGTGCTGCCGGCTTGTGTCGGCGGGTCGTGCCGCGTTGCCCGGGAGTCACGAGTGCCCCGCGGCGGCCGCGACCCTGCCGCGCCACCGCGCCTCCTTCATCCGCCCGTACCGTTCCCCAGATGACTGCTTCTCCCTCCGGCACCGCCTCCGTGGCCGTCTCCCTCCCGCCGATCGCCTGGGCGGACACCGAGCGCGAGCGCGCGTTCGGCCACTGGTTCGACGAGCTCGCGCCGCGCCACCACCTGGCCCGCGCCAGCCTGCACCTGGCCTCGGCCGACGCCAGCTCGCGCCGCTACTTCCGCGTCGCTAGCCTCGACGGCGGCAGCTTCATCGTGATGGACTCGCCGGCCGCCGAGGACAGCGTGGCCGCCTTCGTGCACATCGGCGGGCTGATCCGCGGCGCCGGCCTGAACGGGCCGCGCGTGCTCGAACAGGACGTGCACCAGGGCTTCCTGCTGCTGGACGACCTGGGCGACACCCAATACCTGGCCGCGCTGCGCCAGGCCGACCCCGCCGGCGCCGACGCCCTGATGCGCGACGCCATCGGCGCGCTGATCCAGTGGCAGCTCAAGGGCGACTGCAGTACGCTGCCGCCCTACGACGACGCGCTGCTGCGGCGCGAGGTGCAGCTGTTTCCCGACTGGTGCGTGGCCAGGGAGTTCGGCGTCACCTGGACGGCCAGGGAGCAGGAGACCTGGCGAACCGTCAGCCAGCGCCTGATCGACAGCGCGCTCGCCCAGCCGCAGGTGGCCGTGCACCGCGACTGGATGCCGCGCAACCTGATGGTGTGCGCCCGCAACCCCGGCGTGCTCGACTTCCAGGACGCCGTGCGCGGCCCCATCAGCTACGACCTGGCCTCGATGCTGCGCGACGCCTTCCTGTCGTGGGACGAGGAGCACGAGCTCGACTGGGCCGTGCGCTACTGGCAGGAGGCCCGCCACGCCGGGCTGCCGGTGGACGCGGACTTCGGCGAGTTCTGGCGCCAGACCGAGTGGATGGGCCTGCAACGCCACCTGAAGATCCTGGGCATCTTCTGCCGCCTGAAGCACCGCGACGGCAAGCCGCACTACAGCGAGGACCTGCCGCGCTTCTTCAACTACGCCACGAAGGTGGCCAACCGCTACGGGCCGCTGCGCTCGCTCCTGAACCTGCTGGAGCCGCTCACCGGCGCGGCGGTGCAGGCCGGCTACACGTTCTGAGCCGGTCCTCCATGAAAAAGCGGGCGCTCGTGGCGCCCGTTCTTCACTGCGCGAGGCTCAAAAGCTTTCCCACTCCTCGCTGACGCCGGGCACCGGCGCGGCGGCGACGGACACGGGTGCCGCGAGCGATGGCTTGGCAGCTGCACGCTTGGCCGGTGCCGGCTTGGCCGTTTCCCTGGCCTTGGCACCGGCGATCGCCTTGTCCGTGGCCGGCACGTGCGCGGGCACGGGTGCCGGCATGGGGCGGCCCGCCGACTCGCCCTCGGCCAGCCGGAACGTGGACACCACGGCGGCCAGCTTGATCGCCTGTGCCTTCAGCGACTCGGCGGCCGCGGCGCTCTGTTCCACCAGCGCGGCGTTCTGCTGCGTCATCTGGTCGACCTCGCCGACGGCGCCCTTGACCTCGACGATGCCCTGGCTCTGCTCGGTGGAGGCGGCGCTGATCTCGCCGATGATGTCGGTGACGCGCCGCACGCTGGCCACGATCTCGTTCATCGTCCTGCCGGCGTCGTTCACCAGGCGCGAGCCCGATTCCACGCGCTCCACCGACGCGCCGATCAGCGACTTGATCTCCTTGGCGGCCTCGGCCGAGCGCTGCGCCAGCGAGCGCACCTCGCCGGCCACCACCGCGAAGCCGCGGCCCTGCTCGCCCGCCCGCGCGGCTTCCACGGCGGCGTTCAGGGCCAGGATGTTGGTCTGGAACGCGATGCCGTCGATCACGCCGATGATGTCGGCGATCTTCTTGGAGCTGCTGTTGATGTCGTCCATGGTGGAGACGACCTGGGCCACCACCTCGCCGCCGCGCGCGGCCACGGCCGCCGCCGACGTGGCGAGCTGGTTGGCGGTGTGGGCGGATTCGGTGGACTGGCGCACGGTGGCCGTGAGGCTGTCCATGGAGCTGGCGGTGCGCTGCAGGTGGCTGGCGGCGAGCTCGGTGCGCTGCGACAGGTCGGTGTTGCCGCTGGCGACCTCGGAGCTGGCCACCTCGATGCTCTCCGACGATTCGCGCACCTGTCCCACCAGGTTGCGCAACGAGAGCTGCATGTCGGCCAGGGCCCGCACCAGGCGCGCCGGCTCGTCCCGACCCTCGACCGTGATCCTGCTGGCCAGGTCGCCGCCGGCGATGCGGGTGGCCACGGCGACGGCCTGGTCCAGCGGGCCGCAGATGGAGCGCAGCGTCATCCACATCAGCGGCAGGAAGATGGCCAGGGTGATGCCCACCAGCGCGATGCGGGCCATCGACGCGAGCATCGAACCCTGGGCGATGGCAGCGCGGATGCCGGCCTGGCCGGCCTGCTGCGACTTGAGGATGGCCGCGAGGTTGGCCTGCGCCTCGTCCAGCTTGCTGTTGGCCTGGCCGGCGTAGGCGAGCGCGGCGGCGGCATCCATCTTCGCGTCGGCCAGCTGCTGGGCCACCGGATCGACGATCTCCACGACTTCGGCCAGCAGCTTCTTCTGCTTGCCCAGCAGTTCCACCAGCGCGAGGTCGGCCGGATGCGCCTTGGCCAGCGCGTCGTCGCCGCTGCCGAGGATGGCGATCTCCTTCTTCCACGTATCGTGCAGCGGACCCACGCCGGTGGGGTTGGAGACCGCCGTGGCGATCATCTCGGCCTGATAGCGGCGGACGCTGGCCATGGCCTCGCGCAGGCCGGCGACCTGCTGCGCCGTGGCCTCGGCCTGGTCGAACAGCACCGTGACGCTGGCGCTGCCCGATTGGGCCGAGATCCATCCCCAGCCGGCCTGGACCAGCAGCGAGATGGCGACCAGCGACATCACGAGGTAGAAGCGGGAGCGGACGGAGATGTTGCGCATCGAAAGCATGGGCGCCTCGCGTGGAAACGGTGATACAGGGGTCGATCGGGGGCGGGTCTCCGCGATCCGTCTTCGCGCGGACCTGCTCCAGCTTATCGACCGATTGTGGCGATACCGAACTCCCGACAAGGGGCGAAATGCCGCGCTTAAGCGGTCAAATTCACGCCGGCGACGCGCAATACCCGAAATGCACGCCGGCGGTGCGTTCGGTTTGTTCGACTCGCGCGCAATGCGCTAACACGACACCGCAAGTCCCTGCATCAGCGGGCTCTTGGCCGCGCCGCTAACCTGCGCCGCATGACCACCTTGTTCGACTCCTTCCAGTTCGGCGACATCGCCGTCGCCAACCGTCTCGTGATGGCGCCCCTGACGCGCGACCGCGCCGCCGCCGGCCGCGTGCCGCACGCGCTCAACGCGCTGTACTACGAGTTGCGTTCCGCTCCGGCCACCGGCGCCGGCCTGATCGTCTCGGAGGGCACGCAGGTGAGCCCGCTGGGCCAGGGCTACCTCGACACCCCGGGCATCTACAGCCCCGAGCAGGTGGCCGGCTGGAAGCTCGTGACCGACGCCGTGCACCGCAAGGGCGGCAAGATCGTGGCCCAGATCTGGCACGTGGGTCGCATCTCGCACACCTCGCTGCTGCCCGCGGGCGAGCAGCCGGTGTCTTCCACCGCGAAGCCGGCCAACACCAAGACCTTCACGCCCGCCGGCTTCGAGCAGGTGTCCGCGCCGCGCGCGCTGGCCACCGATGAAGTGGCGGGCGTCGTGGCGGAGTTCCGCCGCGCCGCGCGCAACGCGGTCGACGCCGGCTTCGACGGCATCGAGGTGCACGGCGCCAACGGCTACCTGGTGGAGCAGTTCCTGCGCGACTCGTGCAACGACCGCACCGACCGCTACGGCGGCTCCATCGAGAACCGCGCGCGCTTCCTCATCGAGGTGATGACGGCCGTGTGCGAGGAGATCGGCCCGGGCCGCGCGGGCCTGCGCCTGTCGCCGGTGACGCCCGCCAACGACATCGGCCAGGACTCGAATCCGACGGCGCTGTTCAGCCACGTCGTCAAGGAACTGGACAAGCTGAAGTTCGCGTTCATCGAGGTGGTGGAGGGCAGCACCGGCGGCCCGCGCGACTTTGCCCCGTTCGACTTCGCCGCGCTGCGCAAGCTGTGGTCCGGCGCCTGGATCGTCAACAACGGCTTCACGCGCGACATGGCGCTGGAGACCATCGCCGGCGGCAAGGCCGACGCCATCTCGTTCGGCAAGCCCTTCATCTCCAACCCCGACCTGGCGCACCGCCTGCGCGAGGACGCGGAGCTCGCTGCCTGGAACCAGAAGACGTTCTACGGCGGCGGCGCCGAGGGCTACACGGACTACCCGGCGCTGGCGGACTGAAGGCTCAGAACGCCAGTCGGCGCGTCCGGGCCCGGAACAGCTCCACGACGCCCGTCGCCCGCGGCCCCGGGATCAGCTCGAACGGCTGCCCCGACGCGATCGTGCCGGGCATCCGCACCGACAGCCAGAAGCCGCACCAGCGCGATTGCGCCACCATCCTGGCGGCCTGCTCGAAGCCCAGCGTCTCGTTGAAGCGCGCATCGGGCAGGCGCGGCACGCTCACCACCAGGGTGCAATCGGGAAAGCGCAGCAGGTCGCCTTCCCACAGCTGCGATTCCTGAACGCCGTCGAGCGCCAGGTGCTCGTCGAACGAGCCGGGCGGGAGCGGCGCCTCGGGATCGGCGACGCCGGCCTGCGCGCGCATCGTGCGCCAGACGGGCGCGTGCACGGTCGGATAGGCGTACAGCGCGTGCGACAGCGCCAGCTCGTCGGCCAGCGCCGGATCCTCGCCCACGGGGTGGCCGGGCGCCCGCCGCGCGAAGCCGGTCAGGCCCACCGGCACCGGGCCGGCGGCCGGCGCCAGCCGCAGCACGCCGCCGGCGTCCCCGGGCAGGGGCACATTCACGGAGGCGGCGCGCATCGTCATCGGCGCATTGTCGGCGCAACTGTCGTCGACAATGGCGCCACCATGCCTTCCACGCCCATCGCCGACCTCGCCCAGCTGCTCGCCGGCATGGCGCCCGAGCTTCAACCGGGCACCTGGGCGTGGTGCACGCTGCCGCCGGGGACGCCGGCGGGCGACGTCGACGCCGGGGCCACGATGCGCGAATCGGAGGGCCTGACGGTGGTCGTCGCCGAGGCCCTCGCCCGCGACCGCGGCTGGCCCATGGCCTTCCGCAGCGCCTGGATCACCCTGCGCGTGCACTCCGACCTGGCCGCCGTGGGCCTGACCGCCGCGTTCGCCCGCGCGCTGGCCGATGCCGGCATCGCCTGCAACGTGGTGGCCGGCGTGCACCACGACCACCTGTTCGTGCCGGTGGATCGCGCCGGCGATGCGCTGGCGGCCCTGCGGGCCCTGCAGGCCTGAGAGGTTGAGAGTCTTTCGTCCATGCCCGCTCGTCACGCCAGAACGCGCCCGCTCTGCGTTGCAAATGCTCGCCATAGCCCGAGCTATGGCTGTGCTTTGCGCCTTGATCGGACACGTTCTGGCGCGCCGCTCGGACACGGCCGAAAAACTCTCAACCTCTGAGCTCATGCGCGGCGCGAGGGCTCTTATGTGCGGGCCGACTCCTATACTGGCGCGCCCCATACTCCGACCCCGGTCCCACGACGCCCGATGACCGCCCTCCCGCTGAACGGCACGCCCGCCGCGACGACCCCGCTGCCGGCGCTGCGGCTGGTGGACGTGGCGTGCCGGCGCGGCGACCGGCTGCTGTTCACCGGGCTCACCGAGACGCTGGGCTCCGGCGATCTGCTGTGGCTGCGCGGCGGCAACGGCCGCGGCAAGACCAGCCTGCTGCGCCTGGTGGCCGGCCTGGCGGCGCCGGAGCACGGCCAGATCACGTGGGGCGACGCCCCGATCCGGCGCAACGAGGCCTTCGCCGCCCAGTTGGTCTACATCGCGCACGCCAATGCGCTCAAGGACGACCTCACGGCCACCGAATCGCTCGCCTTCCTCGCGCGGGTGCACGCACGCGACGCCGGCGCGCCCGCGCTGCGTGCCGCGCTCGGGCGCCTGGGCCTGGCCGGGCGCGAGCGCACGCCGGTGCGCAGCCTGTCGCAGGGCTTGCGCCGCCGCGTGGCGCTGGCGCGGCTCGCGCTGGAGACGGCGCCCGCGCTGTGGGTGCTGGACGAGCCCTTCGACGCGCTGGACGTGGCCGGCACCGCCGCCCTGCATGCGCTGCTGGCGGTGCACCGCGCGCGCGGCGGCAGCGTGCTGCTGACCAGCCACCACCTGCACCTGGACGCCGAGGCGGCCAGCGCGGGCTTCCGCGTGCTGGATCTCGACCTGCTGCCACGCGACGTGGGCGTCGTTCAATGAACGGCGCCGTGTTCGCCGCCGTCTACCAGCGCGACCTGCGCCTGGCCTGGCGCCGCCGCACCGAGGCGCTGCTGCCCGTGGCGTTCTTCCTGGTCGCCGCCAGCCTGTTCCCGCTGGGCGTCGGCCCCGATCCGCAGATCCTCAAGCTGATCGCGCCCGGCGTCGTGTGGGTGTGCGCGCTGCTGGCCGCGATGCTGTCGATGCCGCCGCTGTACGCGGCCGACCACGCCGACGGCGCGCTGGAGCAGTTGCTGCTGGCCCCGGGCGCCGGCCTGGCGGTCGCCGCCGCCAAGGCCGCCGCGCACTGGACGATCAGCGGCGCGCCGCTGGTGGTGGCGGCCCCGCTGCTGGGCCTGCTGCTGGACCTGCCGAGCGAGGAACTTCCGGTGCTGTTCGCGTCTCTCTTGCTGGGGACGCCGATCCTGAGCCTGCTGGGCGGCGTGGGGGCGGCGCTGACGCTGGGGCTGCGCAGCGCCGGCATGCTCATCGTGCTGATCGTGCTGCCGCTGGCCATTCCGGCGCTGATCTTCGGCGCCGGCGCGGCGGCGGCGGTCGACGCCGGGCTGTCGCCCTCGCCGCACCTGTCGCTGCTGGGCGCGCTGCTGATCGCCTGCCTCGTGGGCGCACCGCCGGCCACGGCGGCGGCGCTGCGGATCGCGGTCGAATAGCGGGCGCGGTCAATTTCCATGAACCATGACATCCTGCAACATCCCGCCGCGCTGACGCCCGGACAATGCACGCCGTGACCACGACTTCCGCCGCCCCCGCCCTCCGATCGCGCCTGACCTGGTTCACGTTCGCGTCGCCGGCCAATTTCTACCGCCTGGCGGGCGTTTTGGCGCCGGCGTGCGGCGTGGCCGCCGCCGCGTTCGCGCTGGCCGGGCTGTGGATGGGCTTCTTCGTGGCGCCCACCGACGCGGTGCAGGGCGAGGTCTACCGCATCATCTTCATCCACGTGCCCACCGCCTGGATGTCGATGGTGCTCTACGTGGCGATGGCGTTCTGGGCCGCGATCGGCTGGTTCCTGAACGCCCGCATGGCCTTCATCTTCGCCCGCGCGATCGCGCCCACCGGGGCGTTGTTCACCGTGCTGGGCCTGTGGACGGGCGCGCTGTGGGGCCGCCCCACCTGGGGCACCTGGTGGGTGTGGGACGCGCGGCTCACCTCCGAGCTGATCCTGCTGTTCCTGTACCTGGGCTACATGGCGCTGGTGGCCGCGATCGACGACACCCGGCGCGCCGACAAGGCCGGCGCGCTGCTGGCCATCGTCGGCGTGGTCAACGTGCCGGTGATCTACTTCTCGGTCGTCTGGTGGAATACGCTCCACCAGGGATCGAGCCTGACCATGGGCGCCAAGCAGCACATGGCCTCCACCATGCTGGTGGCGATGCTGCTGCTGACGCTCGCCTGCTGGGCCTACGCGTTCGCGGTCGTGTTCCTGCGGGCGCGGGCGATCGTGCTCGAGCGCGAGGGCGACACCGCCTGGGCGCGGGCGCTGGTCGCCTCCGACAATCAAGGACGTTGAGCCATGCAGTGGCACTCGCTTTCCGAATTCCTCGACATGGGCG
>Ga0210384_10002373_pt1 | contig 23065 bp, 12 predicted proteins | sample IncBWH2MmetaG_FD_160574 | JGI IMG/M metagenome (GOLD analysis project Ga0210384, IMG submission 160574) | Forest soil microbial communities from Barre Woods Harvard Forest LTER site, Petersham, Massachusetts, United States - Inc-BW-H-2-M | ecosystem: Environmental > Terrestrial > Soil >...
AACTCTCTGCGCGAGACTTTTCTGGAATCGGACATGGATTCCTCCTTTATTGGACGCGCGCACACCCATCCTACGTCGCATGCGGTGCGCTGTGGAGATACGGATGTTGCCGTAAAAAATTACAAGATAACGGCGGCATTATAGCGCATTATAGAAATCGTTTACTCGAAATTTTGGGGTTGCCATTATGCCAACTAAATGGTGCTTGTAGCAGTCTTGGTCCAGAACTATTTGGAGGCCATGCACCGAGTATGAGATGACGTTTACCCGGTCCGAGTATTATGCTGTCGATCATCCTGACTGTGGTGACATCCGTGAGTACGACTCATGACTGAAAAATGGAATCGGCGCCAAGTCTTGCACCACATGGCGATTGCGAGTACGGCGCTGGCGCTTCGAGCAAAGGGTGGCGCGCAAGTTCGCTCGGGCGCAGCGAAGCCCAATCTTGAGATTCAAATTGCGCCGGTAAGTGATCATACCTTCCGACTTTCCATCTTTTCAGACGACGGAAACGCGGTAATGACGGATGGGTCTCTTGTCCGGAAGGATTGGGGTCCTCCCGTCGCACGGCTGCGAACCGATGCGCTTGCGCAATCGGTTCGGGCAGGGAAGATGAGTGTTCAGATTTCTCCCAGTGACATGACACTCAACATCGCGGATGCCGCCGGAAAGAAGATTCAACAATTGTTGATCGATCGTGAGACCGGGACGCTCTCCTTTGCGGCTGAAAACTCTCCGCTGCTCGGCCTGGGCGAGGGCGGACCGCAATTTGATCGCAGAGGCTCTACTGATCGAATGGTCAGCGGGCAGGGCGGTTATCGCCTGGCTACCCACGGTGGGCGCGTACCGAGTCCATGGCTCATAGGAACCGCGGGCTGGGCCATGTTCATCCATCAACCGTTTGGCACGTTCGACTTCAGAGGACCGCAAAACCGGTTTATTTCGGACCCAGAGGCGAAGTGGCCGCTGGATGTCTTCTTCGTCTCTTCCCCTGATCCGGCGACGATCATGGCTGAATACGCGCGCCTCACGGGTTACGCCGAGCTGCCTCCTCTGTGGAGCTTCGGGTATCAACAATCGCATCGCACTCTGGCCAGCCGTGAAGAAGTGCTGTCCGAAGCAAAGACCTTTCGGGAGAAGAAGCTGCCCTGCGATGCACTGATCTATCTGGGCACGGGGTTTTGTCCCTCGGGGTGGAACACGGAAAACGGATCGTTTGCCTGGAACTCGCGCGTTTTCCCGGACCCAGAAAAGATGATCGAGCAACTACATGGCGACCATTTCCGGGTGGTGCTGCACGCGGTCATTCTCGCGGACAAGTTGCGAGGCTCGGCAAGCGAGGCATGTATGCCGTCGCGCTTCGACGAGGAAGAGGCCGGGTGCTATTGGGACGCTCACCGCAAGGATTTCGCCATGGGAGTGGATGGCTGGTGGCCCGACGAAGGCGATCCGATGGGCATTGCGTCGCGGCTGGCGCGGAACCGGATGTATTGGGAGGGGCCACAGATTGACCGTCCCAACGAACGCCCCTATGCGCTGCATCGGAACGGCTACGCCGGGATGCAACGTTACGGGTCGTTCTTGTGGTCGGGCGACGTTTTCTCCACTTGGGAGACGCTGCAGACTCAAGTACCCATCGCGATCAACACTTCGCTTACCGGCATTCCGTTTTGGGGCACGGACATCGGCGGCTTCGTACCGACCAAAGAATTCACTGCCGAGCTGTATCTGCGTTGGTTTCAGTTTGGCGCTTTTTGTACTTTATTTCGCTCGCACGGCCGCGCCTGGAAGTTGCGTCTGCCCTGGGGATGGAACACCGGCGATCCGGGGCCAAGCGAAATCGGCAACTACGACGGGGCGGCGCTGCCGGAGGCGAGCCAGTTGCACAATCCGCAAGTCGAGCCCATCTGCCGCAAATATCTCGAGCTTCGCTACCGCCTGTTACCCTATCTGTATAGCTCAGTAAGGGAGTGTACGACTACCGGTATGCCGGTAATGCGAGCCCTGTGGCTGCACTATCCGGACGATCCCAACGCTGTGGCTTGCTCCGACCAGTATTTATGGGGCCGGAACCTTCTGGTCGCGCCCGTCGTGGAACGGGGCGCCACCAGCCGCGACGTCTATCTTCCCCACGGAGACTGGTACGATTTCTGGACTGGCGAGCGCCTGGCGGGTGGACGCGAGATCAGCCGAGCTGTGGACCTTGAAACCCTGCCCCTTTACGTCCGGGCGGGAGCGATTCTGCCGATGGGACCGGTGAAACAACACACCGGAGAACCGACGGATCTGCCGCTCTCGATTTCGATCTACTCCGGAACTGACGCTTCTTTCCTGCTTTACGAAGATGACGGCGGCTCCTTCAACTACCGCAAGGGCGAATGGATGGGTGTCCAGATGGACTGGAGCGAGAGCCATCGCACTTTGGTCCTTAGCCTGGCTCCGGGCTCTCGCATGCTGCCGCCTTTGCGCCGAAATATCGAGGTTAAACTGGGAGAGACCGTCCGGATGCTGGCTTTCGCTGGATCGCCGGTCGAAGTGAAGCTTTGAGGGCGGTTTTTCGAGAGGCAAAGACAACCGCGGATCACGTAGGGGCAGGTGTCCCACCTGCCCGGTCGAGCGAAGCGCGACGTGATTTTTTGGCCCCTTGGTGTCTGGTTCGCCGTCGAGCTTCGCTTGACCGGCAGACGAGGACGTCTGCCCTACGTGTACCTTGCCGCTCTATGAATTTGCCACCGGAGAACCGAGGATTTCGCATTGACAAATGACTGAAACATTGCGTAGTTTCTCTGAGTAAACGATTTCTCAGTTTGCCTCCAGGAGCCTCCTATGGCTGCCGATTTTACTCGCCGCAACTTTCTAAAAGCAACCACCGCCGCAACCGCCGTTACCTATGCTGCCCGGGTTATGCCAGCCTGGGCGGCTGCTGGCCGAGGCACGGTAGCCATCACTACTCCGCTGGAGACTTTCCCTTATTCGGATGTCGAGCTCCTCGCCGGCCCTATGAAACGGCAGTTTGAAGAAAATCATGCCGTCTTTTTGAACCTGGACGACGACCGCCTGCTCAAAGTCTTCCGCCAGGTGGCCGGACTCCCCGCGCCCGGCGAAGATATGGGCGGCTGGTACGACCTCACAGGTTTCAGCCTGACCCGCAGCGACTTCCACGGTTTCATCGCCGGTCATACTCTGGGGCAATACGTTTCAGGCCTAGCCCGCGCTTACGCCGTCACCGGATCGGAACTCACCCGCGCCAAGGTGAACCGCCTGGTTAAGGGTTACGCCGAAACCCTCGATCCCAAGGCCAAGTTTTTCGTGGATTACCGGTTACCGGCCTATACCTATGACAAACTTGCTGTGGGTTTGATCGATGCCCACGAGTTCGTTCATGACCCCATGGCGATGGATGTCCATGAAAAGCTTACCCGCGCGATGGCCGCCTACCTGCCCGAGAAGGCGCTGTCGCGGGCCGAGCAACGCTCTCGTCCGCACAAGGATACTTCCTTCACCTGGGATGAGTCCTACACTCTTCCCGAAAATCTCTTTCTCGCTTACCAGCGCACCGGCAACGTCTTCTATCGGGAGATGGCCAAACGTTATCTGGAAGACGATACCTATTTCGGGCCCTTGTCTCAGGGCAATAACGTGCTCCCTTTCGAGCACGCCTACAGCCACGTGAACGCATTCAGCTCCGCCATGCAGGCCTACCTGACGCTGGGCAGCGAAATGCACCTGCGCGCCGCCCGAAACGGCTTCGAGATGCTCCAGACTACGCAAAGCTTTGCCACGGGCGGATGGGGACCGGACGAAGCCTTCGGGGAACCCGGCATCGGGCAACTGGGAAACAGCCTGGCTTCGACCCATGCCAGCTTTGAAACGCCCTGCGGCGCCTACGGACACTTCAAGATCACGCGCTATCTGCTATGCGTCACCAAAGACGCACGCTATGGCGACAGTATGGAACAGGTGCTCTACAACACCATCCTGGGAGCCTGGCCGATCCGGCCCGACGGCACTTCGTTCTACTACTCGGATTACAACAACACCGGCAAGAAGGTTTGGTATCGCGACAAGTGGCCGTGCTGCTCGGGGACTTTCCCGCAACTGGCAGCGGACTACCACATCAGCACCTACCTGCGGGCCTCGGATGGCGTCTACGTCAATCTGTACGCTCCCTCCACCGTGCGCTGGAGCGACAGCGGGGGAAAATACAGCCTGACCCAGCAGACGAAATATCCATTTGAAAACACGGTCGAGGTCCAGGTTGCGGGCAGCCGGGCGGCGGAATATACCATCTACCTCCGCATTCCGGCCTGGGCTGGGTCTGGTACGGTGCTATCCGTCAACGGCAAGCGAACGTCTGAGGCGGTCACACCGGGCACTTTCGCCGCGCTCAAACGCACCTGGAAAGATGGCGACCGCGTGGAACTCGAACTGCCAATGCCGCTGCGCCTGCAGCCCGTGGATGCCAACCACCCGAAGCTGGTGGCACTGACGCGGGGACCGCTGGTTCTTTTCGCGGTGGCGGATTCGCAGCCTACGTTCGATGGCGCTGAACTCCTGAGGGCCCGGGCGACGAACAACGCGGCCGGAGACTCGATTGCCAATTCGGTGGATAGCAAGGAAGTATCGATGCGCCCATTTATGAGCATCGATAAGGAAAGCTACAGCACGTACGTCCTGTTGAAGAGTTGAGCGAAAGGGTTTGAGCGAATACTTCTGACCACAAGAAAACCGGCCCGCCTCACAGGAGGCGGGCCGAGTCTTTTGGGCTGAGTTTAGCGGCTCAGAACGAAATCTTGCCTCCCAGCTGCCAGTATCTGGGGATGCGCGCCCGCGTCGCTCTTCCGAAATTCCCGTCCAGCAGATGAGTATCGACAGTTGACAGGTTAGTCCGGTTAAAGAGATTGAAAACCTCAAACCGGAATTGGAAATTCACCCGTTCAGTAATGCGCGTGACTTTGTAGAAGTTGATGTCGGTTTCCGCAAAGTTCGGCCCGCGGAACCGGCCCGGCTTCTGATTGCCCTCTGAACCGAAAGCAGGAGCGGCGAACTGTCCGGGAGCAAAGACACCATTGAGAAACGCAGTACGTGTATTTTTCTGGTTGTAGCTGCCTACATCCGGGTAGTCGAGCCCAATGCCATTGATTGAGCTGACCCCGTCGGCGTTGTAGTCTCCGCTGCCGGGAGCGTAGCCTACGGCCGGGTTCGCGACCGACGGGCAAGCGGCAGCGGTTGGCGATGTGTCTGCACATATCGGCTGATAGGACGCATTGTTGTCCACGGTGAAGGGATAGCCGGACTGGAAGATGCTGGTACCGCTGATTCCCCAGCCGCCCGTCACCAGGCCAACCGCGCCCTTGCCGTCGTTCAGACCTTTCAGCTCGTAGTTGAAGCTGAGGGAGAAGCGATTCGGGGCATCCTGTAAGGACGGTCCGTAGAACTGCCCCGGATTGAGCGGGTCAGGATAGGCCTGGGCATCGTCCTGGGACTTGGAACGGGTGTACGAAGCATCCACGAAGCCGCGGGCAAAGTGTCCGCGAACGTCAAAGAACACGCCGTTGTAATTGGCATGGCGGGTGTTGTCGCTGTAGGTGATCGCGCCGAAGCTGGGGTTGAGCCGGGTCGGAACCTTGCTCTCGTGCTGGATCAGGTCTCCGGCAAAATTGTTGATGTCGACGCCGTAACTGACGATGCCGTTGGCATTGCCATTGTCGACGATGTTGTAGGAATGGGAACCGGAATAACCAACGCTGGCGGCGAGGTTTCTACCCAGACTCCTCTCCACGGTTGCAGACCAAATATTCGATTTCGGCGACTTCAATAGCGGGTTGATGCCGCCGATGGCGAAACCAGTGCCGGGAACTCCGCCTTGCGCGTTAAGGCCGCCCTGGAACGTCGGGAAGGTAAATCCAAACGGAGGCTTGCTGTCGGTTCCGAGAACAAAGATCGGCGCTTGTGCGGTCGCAGTGCCACCTGCGACGAAGGTCGGCAAAACCAGTCCGGGGGGGCTGCCGCGGAACTCTTCCTGGACGTTGGCCTGAGTCAGCCAATTGTTGAAGATACCGAAGCCGCCGCGCACCGCCCAGTCACCCCTTCCGGTTGGGTCCCAGGCAACACCCACGCGGGGACTGAACAGGTTGTTGACGGAGTGCAGGAGGGCATTGTGAGTAGGCTTGGCAAAGCCGTTCGCGATTTGCTGCTGTATGGTTGTGCCCGTGCCCAGGTAAAAGTTTCCAAAGACGGTCGTGTCGCTCTTGGACCAGGGGTTGCCGCTGTCGTCATAGCGTAAACCCAAAGTCAGAGTGAGATTCCTGGTCGCCTTCCAGCTGTCCTGCACAAAGAGTCCAAAAGTTCGTGAGGCGGCGTCCCAGTTCCACAATTTCTGCTGACCGGTAGCGGGGTCGTACATGATCCCGTTCTCGTTGGTGGGCGCATCCTGGGCCAGCTTCAACAGGTTGTCGAAGGCGAATTTTGGCTGCGACCACGGTCCCTGGAAGGGCTCGACGTCGTCGCCATACCAGCCTTCATAGCCGAACTTCAGAGTGTGAGCTCCTTTTACGTGCGTCAGAACGTCGCGCCAGTGATAGTTATGCTGAATGAAATCGCCTTGCGCGAAACCTACTCCGAAAGCCTGATTCGAATCTACGTTGATGCCGTTCACAGTTACAGAAGGCACGGTGTAATCCTTGGCTCCGCTGCCTAGGAGGCCCTCCACCCGGCTCACGCCCACGGAAGCATCGTTCAGTGTGGTGGGAGAGAACGTGTGGGTCCAGTTCAACTGCCCTGCAACCTGCCAAGTGGGATTCAGTGCCGAGAATTGCGGCATGGCCGACGCCGCGCCGCTGGTAAGGAGAGTTCTGAAAAGGCTGGCATAGACGCGATCGCTCTTGAAGGGCGCGTCTATGCGGGCAAAATATTGCGTGCCGTTCCGTATTTGTGTCGCACCAAAGGAACCGGAGTCGATCATGGGCAGGGTACAAGGCACACCGTTCTGCCCTGCGGTAGTGCCACAGCCGCCGGCGCCGCTGCCAAAAATCTGCTGCGCAGTTTGCGAGACGCTGACCCCAGACACATTGGCTGGAAGATAGGTGGCGAGCAGATGCGTGCCCACCGTGTTCGGGAAATTGGTTTGCGCAAAAGCCGTAAACTGGGGATCTGCGAACGTGACCGATCCGTTCGTGCTTTGGGATGACCGCAACGGCTCCACCGCGAAGTAAAAAAACAAATGGTTATGATGCGGAATCACCGGACCGCCGATCGAAAAGCCCATATTGTTGGAATGGAACGGCAGGTAGGGGCCCGAGAAGTATTGCCGTGCGTACATGCCCTGGTAATTGAAATAATCCGAGGCGGAACCATGGTACTGGTCCGTGCCGGATTTGGTGGTAAAAATGGTCTGCAAGCCCGCGGCGCGGCTGTACTCGCTCGAAAACGTGTTGACCTGAATGCTGGTTTCCTGGATGGAATCGGGTTGCGGGGTCAGGTTCAGGACGCCCTGGCGAATGCCACTGGTTACGTCAAGCCCATCCACCACGTATTGATTGTTGTTCTGGCCCTGACCGTTGGCGCTGGCGTCGACCTGCTCCTCGGTGGAGAAATTGTCCACGCCGGATCCGGGACTGCCGGTCGCGCTGGTTCCCAAGCCAGAGACTCCGGGAGCCAATGTCACCAGTGTCACCAGATTGCGACCGACGACCGGCAACTGCGCCACCGTCTGGTTTTCAAGAGTGAGCTGGGTGCGGCTATCCGAGGTATCGACGACAGGAGCCTCAGCGCTGACGTTCACCGCCTCTGATATCGAGCCAACCTTTAGTGTGACGGGAACGCTCAAGTTCTGTTCCGTCAGCAGAGTCACGTCGACCTGGGACTTGGCAAACCCGGAGGCCTCGCCTGTCACGCTGTAGGAGCCCGGCGCGAGGCTGCCAAAATGGTAGTTTCCCGAGGCGTCCGCCGTGGTGGTGGTGGTCACGTGGGTGGCGTTGTTTACCAGGTTCACCCTGGCGCTGGCAAGGCCGGCCCCGCTTGGGTCCTGAACGACTCCCTGAATGCTGGCGGTGAACTGCGCTAGGGCAACGGTGCTGAGGAGCAAGAGAGTGGCTGCGACAAAAGCGACGTAGAAACTGACGTTCGACCTGGACGCCATAAAAGCCTCCCGCGTGGTACTTCGCGAAACCTTACCCACGTTGAGTAAACGTTTTCTCGCGTAATAGGAAAGACTTATAGCGCTGCCTTATCGATATTGTCAAGAATTTTTTAATATTGGACTAGGCTTGATCCGTTACGGTCTCTGCATCGACATCGATTAGAGTAATCGTTAACTGCAGGTTAAGCCCCTCATTTCCTTCTATCCTCGCCCGCAGCCCGCGGCCTGGCGCCGCTGCCTTCGCGCAGCTTGAGCCATTGATTAGCCGTGATTCGAGGAAACTGCTCAACCAGGCCATTCGGCCAGTACACTTCAACGTCAGCGGTCCTGGACGCTCCGAGTCCGAAATGCAGACGGGGGTCGTTGGAGGAATAAAAACTGGACTGGCTCACTACCGCCTGCGTCTGCACCTTGCCGCCGTAGCGCACCAGTACCCTGGCTCCAATTGCACTGCGGTTAGATTTGACTCCCTCCAGTTTTACTTTCAGCCAATTCTGGTTTCCCTTCAAGTCATTGCGCAGGAGCGATGGCGGTTCATTCAGATTGACAATCAGGATGTCGACATCGCCGTCGTTGTCAAAGTCTCCGAACGCGCATCCCCGGCTGCAATGCCGTTCCGCCACTCCAGGGCCCGCCTGTTCCATCAATTCCTCGAAAGTGCCGTTCCCCAGATTGCGAAACACGGATCTTGGATTTTTGTTGGCATACTGGGGCAATTTACGCTCGACTTCCGGATATACGCTGCCGCTTACCATGAACAAGTCAGGGTAGCCATCGTTGTCGAGATCGACGATGCCGGCCCCCCAGGAGATGTAGCGAGTTTCTACTCCAATGCGTGAAACGCGCGTGACGTCGTCGAAATTGCCCTTACCATCGTTGTGATAAAGGCCGTTGGCATCGTCGGCGAAATGAGTCTTGAACAGGTCGAGATGCCCGTCAAGGTCATAGTCTCCGACGCCCAAACCCATGCCGGCCTGTTCGGCGCCGTCGTCGCTCAAGGCCAGTCCCCGCATGACGCCCTCTTCGCGGAAGGTGCCGTCGTGATTATTCATGAAAAGCAGGCTGGGGGTGGAATCGCAGGCAACGTAGATATCCGGCCAACCGTCTTCGTCGAAATCGGCGGCCACAACGGTCATGCCATAACTTTCCGTCGCAGCCGCGACCCCGGCCTGTTGGCTGACGTCGGTAAACGTTCCATCACCATTGTTGCGATAAAGAGAATGCCTGCCCATCGGCAGCCCGCGCGGACCACACTCCACCGGAATTCCCTTCCAGTTGCAGTTAACGTTTTCTCCGGCTACGGGAGCGTGCTCAAAAGAGAAGCGGACATAATTGGAAACGAAAAGATCCAGATGCCCGTTCCGGTTGTAGTCGAGGAAACTGCAACCTGCGCCCCAGCGTGTTTGCTCGGTCCAAAGTCCTGACGCGTTGGTTACATCGGTAAAGGTTCCGTCACCGTTGTTGCGGTACAGCCGGTTTTGCCCGAAGTAGGTGCAAAAGAGATCTTCGAAACCGTCGTTGTTGTAATCCCCCACGCATACCGCCGACGCCCATCCCATCGCCGTGAGCCCAGCTTTTTCTGTTACATCGGTGAAGGTCCCATCGCGATTGTTCTTATACAGGCGGTTGGTCGTACCCGGTGGGACTTCTTCCAGTCGTGTTCCGGAAAGGATGAAAATGTCCATCCACCCGTCGTTGTCGTAGTCGATAAAGGCGCAGCCACATCCCATGGCTTCGAGGATGTATTTCTTGCTTTCGACTCCGCCGTAAATCGTGGGCGCCGTCAGGCCGGCACTTGCCGCCACGTCGACAAAGTGCGCGTTGAAGGGTCGGCCGGAAGGCGCCTGGCGCGCCAAAGGCTTGGCGGTGTGGGTAGCAACCCCCTGCGCCAGAAGTTTCTCGGTCGCCGCCGAAATCGTCGAGCCCAGAATGAGTCGTCCAAAGGCGCGTCGGGAGAGGGTCATTAAGAACAGGTCCTTTGATGTCAGTGCGTCAGCAATTCCCGAAACTATCCCAGGGGGGAAATGTTTGCAAGATTTGCGAATCAGGTGCGATTGGTTATGGCTGGGTAGCGTCGGTGGGCTGGGAGTCTCCTTCGACCAATCGATAACGATTGCGCTCGCCTTCCTCCTTCGCCGCCTGCTTGCGAAGCTGTGCCAGTTGCTTCAGCAGGTCAGGAAGTTCTTTCTGGTTGCCGGTTTTGCGCAATGCCTGAATCAGGCGATACACCGCGGTTTGATCTTTGGGATTGATCTCCAAAGCTTTCCGGCACTCGGCCGCGGCATCCTGATATTTGCCGGATTGCATGTACAGTTTTGCCAGGACGACTCGGGCATCGCCCAACCCAGGCTGCAACGCCACCGCTTTCTTTGCCGACTGCAGGGCAGTCTGGAATTCAGGAGTGTTCGGCTCGGCGCCCTTCTGCGCCAGAAAATCCGCTTGCAGGTAGAGCAGATAAGCATCGTTGGGTTTCCGCGCCAACTTGTTCTGCACCGCGGCCAGCGCCCGGTCGAGGTCATTCTGCTGCGCTGCGACCAGTCCCTGCGCGGCGGAACTGAGTGACTGACCCGGGTCCAACTGGTGCGCCGTTTCGAAGTCCGCTTCGGCCTTTTCGTAGTCAGCGAGTTGTACAAAGAGAACACCCCGCGCCAGGTAAAGCGAAGCCGTTTTTGGCTCAACGCTGATGCCATCGCTGACCACATTGATGCCAACCTGAAAGGACTGGTGGTTCATCGAAAGATTGGCGAAATCGATATAGAGATTGGGATTGTGGGGGTCCAAAATGATTGCCTGACGCAACACGCTGACCGCTTTAGGAGTGTCGCCAGCCTCCTCGTAGGCACTAGAAGCAAGCTCCAGCGCATGCGTATCCGCGCGACCTGAAGCGATCAGAGGTTGCAAAGTTGCGATGGCCTCCTGAGGGTTGTGCGCCATCAGTTGAGTCGCGGCCAGCAGCTGGCGCTGGCGCCGATTCTCAGGGTCAAGCGCCAGAGCTCTTCCAAATACCTTGGTGGCTATGTCGAAACGGCGCAATCGGACCAGACACGTTCCGTAAGCGTTCTGGGCATCCGGCTGGGAGTCAAGCAGAGGACCGGCCGCCTCGAAATGACTGACCGCCTCGGTGCAGTTGCGCTGGCGAAATTCCATGACGGCCAGCATGGCATGAGCGGTCGGGTCCGTCGGACGCAATTTCAGCAAGTGTCTAAGCAGCGGCACCGCTTCCGGATCGTTGGCCTCGTACTGGATTTGCGCCGCGCCAGCAAGAGCAGCCACGGCATCAGGAGATAATTTCAGCGCTTTCTGAAAGGCCACCAGTGCGTCTTTGTCGTGGTGCAGGTTTGCCAGTGCAATCCCTTGCAAGGTCCACAGACGAGAGTCACCCGGAGATTTCTGGAGCGCCGTGCGGCTCAGCTCGACCGCGCGGTCGAAATCCCGAGCGCGCAGTGCTGCGGTGATAGCATCGCCGGGCGGAGTCTGCGCCAGAGAAAAAGGCGCGAGCAGATACGTCAGAAGAACCAGAAGAATTCCACACACGCGCATCATTCGTCGTTAGAGTATCTCATTCCTGACCATGATCACACATTCGATAAACACCCGAAGTGCGCGCTTGCACGATCAACTGGACAGGTCGGCGAAGCGTGATGGACTTTCTGATTTGCCATCTAAAGGCCCCGCGGGGTCGAGATCAGGATTACTCCTCCAACTTTTCGCCGGATAACCTGAAATAGACCGCTGGGGTAATCACGAGGGAGAGGCCCATCGAGATCAGAATTCCGCCGATTACTGCAATCGCGAGTGGCTGCAGCATTTGGGAACCGGCGCCCAAGGCAAAGGCCAGTGGCAACATCCCGGCAACCGTAGCCAAAGCAGTCATGGCGATAGGTCTTAATCTTCTCCTCCCGGCCTGAATCATGGCGTCTTCCGGGGCGAAACCCCAACTGCGAAACTTCTGCTCGGCATCGAGGAGAAGAATGCCGTTTTTCGCCACGATTCCGATTACCATGATCAGGCCCATGAAAGAGGAAATATTGAAGGTAGTACGGGTGACCAGCAGCGCGAAGACGACGCCAGATGTGGACAAGAGGGCCGACGCCAGGATCGCGACCGGCGCGGAGAGATTGCGGAACTCAAACAGCAAGACCAGAAAGACCAGCACCACAGCCAAAAGCAGGACGAACAGGAGATCTTTGAAGGACTGCTGCTGCTCTGCATAGGTTCCGCCATACTCCACCCGAATGGAAGAAGGCAGATGAAGATTCGCTACGGCTTTTTGTACGTCGTTCATACCGCCGCCCAGGTCGCGTCCTTCGAGTCGCCCGGTTACGGTGATGTCGCGCTGAAGGTTTTCGCGGCGAATTTCGGTCTGTCCGGGTATCCGCTCAATCGTCGCCAGCGAACCTAACGTCGCGGTGTGTCCGCTGCTGCTGTTCAGCAATGTGTTGCTCATGGCGTCAAGCGAAACGCGGTTCTGTTGAGGGTATCTGACGCGGATGTTAAAGGCGCGATCGTTGCTGACCACCGGCGTTACTGCGGGCTCGCCCTCCAGCATCGCGGCGGCATCGACCGCAACTTCTTCCGGCGTGAATCCTGCACGCGCTGCGATGGCGGGGTTGACTTGGTAGACGATTGCAGGACCGCTGATGGTGTTGTCAATTCCATTCAAAACGTCGACCACGCCCGGAACCTTTCCAATGGCCTCACCGACACGCGGGCCCCACTCTTTCAATATTGTCGGATCATTCGAAAACAGTTTGATCTGTACCGGTTCCGGCGCATTGCTCAGGTCACCGATCATGTCCTGCAGGAGCTGCAAGAGCTCAATGTCAAGGGCGGGCTCAGATTGATGAACTTTCGCTCGCACTTCTTCCATCACCTCCTCCACCGACCGACTGCGGTCCTGTTTCAATTTCACAGTGAAGTCACCGGAGTTGGCCTCGGTGACGGCAGCGAGCCCGAGTTGAAGTCCTGTCCGGCGCGAAGTGGTTTCCACTTCGGGAACCGAATGAAGAATTTGTTCAACATGCTCTAAGACTCTGTCCGTCTCCTGTAGCGACGTTCCGGCCGGCATCAGATAATCAACAATGAAACCGCCCTCGTCCATTTCCGGTAGAAGGTCTGTGCCCAGTCCCCGATAGGACGCATACGCGCATGCAATCAGCACCAAACTCAATATCGCGATCCAGCGCGGCCGTTCCAGCGCAATTCGCAACACCTTTTCATAGAATCGGACGATTTTTCCAAACACGCCGGTCAGAGAGGCTTCTTCAGCAGCCAAAAGTTGATCGGTCGTCATTTCCCCATCGGCAGACGGCTTCCCTCCAAAACGCGGTTTCGACGAGATGAAGTACTGGCTCAGATTTGGAGTCCAGGTGACCGCAAGCAGCAATGAGGTCAGTAGAGCGACGGTGACCGTCACCGCCAGGGCGCGGAAGAAGGTCCCGGTCACTCCGGCGATCGAAATCAAGGGAAGAAAGACCACGATGGGCGTGACGGTGGAGCCAATCAACGGAACGGTAATCTCCCGGAGCGCACTGTGAATGGCCTGTAAGCGAGGCTGCCCGGCGTCCCGGTGAAGCACAATATTCTCCACCACGACGATCGCATCATCGATCACGAGTCCCACCGCGGCTGCGAGACCACCCAGGGTCATGAGATTGAAACTCTCTCCTAGCAGCCGCAAAACGATGAACGTCATCAGCACGGTGACCGGGATCACCAGTCCAGCCACAATCGACGTGCCCCAGTCGCGAAGAAACAGAACCATGATGGCAGAGGCCAAAACCAGGCCCAGGATTATCGCGTCGCGAACGCTTTTGATGGACTCTCCCACGATCTGTGACTGATCGTAGAACGGCGTCAACGTAATGCCAGGAGGCAGCGTCTGGCGAATGCGCTGGACCTCGTCGTGCACTTCATTGGCCACGCTGATCGTATTGCTGTTGGGCTGGCGGTTGATGTTGAGCAGGACAGCAGGTTTCCCGTTCGCGGTGACCATTGTGTAGACCGGCTTCACTGACTTTTCCACTGTCCCGATATCACCGATCCGTATGGGAATGCCCGCGGGTGTGGCCTTAATCACGATCTGACCCAGCTCGTCGGGGGTTCGGACCTGCCCGTTGATAAGGGTCAGATAGAGTTCGTGACCTTGCGGCAGTAGTCCCGGGGAATCGACCAGGTTCGTGCGTCGTATCGCGTCGAGAATGTCGGTAACTGTCACCGATGCGCTCAGCAATTTCGCGGGATCTGGCACTACATGAAATTCAGGCTCCTGCCCTCCTTGCACGATGACCGTCGCTACGCCGTCCAACCGGTTGAGGCGCGGCTTGATTTCGTACGTCGCCATCTCCCAAAGTTGGGTGGCGGGCACAGTCTGCGAGGTCAGGCTGTAACCCATGATGGGGAAGCTGGCAAACGTCAGACGATGAGTATTGACGGTCGCTGTTGGAGGCAGGGTGGACTGGACGCGCGCCACGGCTGAATCCACACGCTGCAAGGTCTGGAACATGTCGACTTTCCAGTCGAAGAACAGGTCAACTTCCGCCGATCCGCGGCTGGTAATGGAGCGAACTTGCTGCAATCCTTCGACGCTGTTGACGGCTTCCTCGATGGGTCGTGTGATGGTCACGAGCATCTGGTCAATCGGCATCACGCCGTTGTCAACGCCGATTACAACCCGGGGAAAATCCGTATTTGGAAAGACGGATATTGGAATACTGAAAGCCAGATATGCCCCGGCGGCCGCAAGAGCAAGGATGAGGCAGATGATCGGAGTCGAAAGGCGGGCGAACCAATATTGCGACCGGTCACCCTCGTCGTTTTGAGCTCGGTGAAAAAGTGCACTCAGTCGCATGGGTCAAACTCAAATGCTCAGTCTCGGATGGGTCATTCACTCGTCGGCGTTCCGGCTTTAGTGGAGCTGTCAATCTTGACCGGAGTGTTGTCCGGCAGCCCGTAGTTTCCGCTGGTAACAACCTGTTGACCGGCTTTCAGCCCGGAAGTAATTTCGACTTGATCACCGTTCTGGATACCAACCTGCACGGTTTGAAGATGGGCCCGATTGTCGGCTCCCACGACTATTACGGCGGCGCCACCCTCCGGTTGGTTCAAAATGGCCGAAGCAGGGATGACCAGGACGTTATCCAGCTTTTGAGCGGTTACGGAAAGCTGCGCAGTCGTGCCCGGACGCAGATGATTGCCTGGGTTGGCTGCCTTCGCCCAGATTTCGATGGTCGTGCTGTTCGGATCAGTAGCGGGACTCACTACGGTGATTCGCGCTGGGATTTTATCGTCCATGCCGGCCGCTGTAAGCTCGGCCGGGTTGCCGATTTTCAGCACCGCAGCGTCTGGTTGCGGAATGTGACCCTTGGCGATGACGGACGAAGTGTCCATCACAACCAGCAGGGGGGCGCCGGCTGCGGCCATCTCTCCTGCATAGAGAGCACGCTCGGTGACGAAGCCGCTGATCGGGCTGCGAATCTCTGAATAGCCCAGTTGCGCCTGCGATCCCAGGTATTTGCCACGCGCCGATTCCAGTTGTCCGCTGGCGGACTTGAGAGCCTGATCCTTTCCAACCGCCTGTAGAGCATTCCAATGTTGCTGGGCGATTTCGTACTGACTCTTGGCTTGGGTGAGGCTGACTCGTGCCTGGTCGAGATCTTTGCGCGGCAGGGCTCCCTGCCGAAAGAGATTCTCGCGGCTATCGAACAGCTTTTGTTCCGCATCGAGTGCCTGCTGGGTCGCTCCAACGTCCAATTCAGCCTTGCGGATTTCTTCTGGAAGGCTGGCCGCGGTAGTGGTGGCGTAGGCCGCTTCGGCTTGTGCAAGAGCTCCCTTGTTCTCGACCTCAGACGCCGCCAAGTCCCGATTCTCTAAAACCGCCAGCAACTGCCCAGCTTTCACGCGGTCGCCGCGATTTACCAGGAAACGCTTGACGGGGGCGCTTACCTTGGGGGTGATCGCCGCTTGTTGAAGAGGAAAAAGTACAGCTTCAGTGCTGATGACCCTCTCGATTGATGCCTGCCTGACCGTCGCCACTTTCACCATGGCCACGGGCTCAGTCTCCTTGTCCGCGGAAGAACATCCGGAGATCATAGCCAGAAGGATAGCGGTCGGAACCAATCGGGTAGCCAGTTTCGCGTGGTCTGCCATCTTCTAGAACGCCCCCGTCAGGGTTTGTAGTTCAGCGACAGAAACGCGATAGCGTGCCTGGGCGTCGTCATACGCGTCATGCGTCTGGGTCAGGGTATTCTGAGCATCGACGACCTCGAGCACCGTGGCTTCTCCAGCCTGATATCGTAGCGTGGTCAGTCTCAGGCTTTCGCTTGCCAACTCAAACGATTGCTGCAGCAATCCCAGCTGGGCCCGCGAGGTCGCAGCTTCGCGATAAAAGGACTGGAGATTTGCCGCAAATTGCCGTTGCGTGAAACTGAGCTCCACTTTTGTCCGGTCGCGATTGAGGGCGGCCTGCTTCACTTTGCTTTGGGTAGCTCCCCAGCTCCAGATTGGAATCTCAAGGCTTGCGGCGGCAGCATAGCCTAAATTGCGCGTCCGATCGGGATTTCTGATGGCAAAATGGTCGGAATCAATACCGTACCAGTAGTCGACAGCCAAGGTGGGAAAATGCGCGCTGCGTGCTGCCCAAACTTCCGCGTCGGCCGCCGCCAGCGTCGCCTTTGCTGCAACCAGTTCGGGATTGCTCTTTGCTGCCAGCGCTTGGGCTTCCTGAAAAGATGGCAACGCAATCACCACCTCCAGATCATCCGCCACCGCAAAGTTCTGTTCAAGGCTGGGGAACAAGAGTACCGCCAGTGCCAGGCGCGCATTTTCCATCGCCAGGCTTGCCTCCTGCAACCCCCGCTGGCGATCATTGAACTGTATCTGGGCCTTGATTGCATCGGAGTGCGCGACCTCCCCGCCGCTCTCCAGGTTCTGACTGATCTTAAGGAACCGCTCTGCCTCGGCGAATGCGGTCTGGGCAGTAGCGTATTTTCGCTGTGCTACTGCGAGGCCAAAGAAGTTTTGTGCGACAGTGACGACCAAGCCACGCGCTGCCACTTCCATCCGGGCGCGTGCCGCCGCCTCGGCGGCTTGAGCGCGCCGCAAATCGTGGACCTGTCCGCCCGCCAAATTGATCACTTCATGAGCGTTACCCTGACTCGTATATTCATGGATGGTGTTATTGGCAATGAAGACCCCGGTTGCCGTGCCGTTCGGCTGGGTGTAGAGAAATTGGGTGTTATACGTCACCGACGGCAGGAGGGCGGCGCGCGCTTGTACTTTGTCTTCGTGGGCCAGACCGTAGTCAGTTTTCGCGGCGAGAAACTGCGGCATGTTCTTTTGGGCTCGGACCACCGCATCCTGGAATGTCAGAACCAGAGGGGCCGCAGTTGGTTGCGCCTGGGCATTTGAAAGCTGCCGGTCAACCTGGGCCGTACCGGCAAGGGTCAGTAATACGAGAGGCACAAGAATGATAAGCATCCAGCGAATTACGACCATGGCTCTCCCTCCAGACACATCATCTTCGCAGACTAACCTTAAGAAATGCTTAAAGAAGTGGAAAATCCTGACGCCGTGGAAGGCCGTTGGCACTCCCGGCACCACAAGTGGGGGTGCGGACGCCCTGAAATCAGACGCGGCGCAGCAGCCTCGTTGGACCCCCCTTGAGCACTTTGCCGACCGAGATCGTTCGCATTACCGGGGGCGTAGCACCTGGTAACGCGCAATGGTATAGCCGAGGGCCGCACCAAGAAAAACATCAGACGGGAAGTGAGACCTATTGGTTACGCGAGAAAGGCTGACAGCGGTCGCGAAGCCATACACCGCCCATGGTACCCAGCGGTGAGTGTGGTAGCGCGTGGCGACGACCGTGGCTACGGCAAAGGCGCCCGCGGCGTGTCCGGATGGAAAACTGCTTCCTTTGAAGGGTGATTTCCCGCCAGCAAAAAAAGTGTCATTGAACGGGGCTCCCGGCGGAACATCAGAAGGACGCTTTCTGCGGGTAATTGCCTTCACTGCGAGATCAACCACCGCACTGTCGGCGTAAGCCTCTCCGGCAAGCAATGCTGTGCCCACCTGATACGAGTCATGCCGGGCATAGCCTGCGACCAGCAGGGAGGCCGGCAGGGCTATGACCTCCGCACTGGTAATCGGGGCGTCGAAGATGTCGTTTACATCGTCCAGATTTCGCGAATGGGAGCGGAAATAGGGCATCGCGTGGGGGTCGGCGACGATCAACCCAGCCGTCCCGCCGGCGATGGCGAGTGTAGGGAGCCAGTAGTGCCCCTTGGCCAACTGAGCAGGGAACAAGACCCATATGCCTTTTTGGTCGTGGAGGAAATCCTTTGGCAGGCTGCGCCACGACACCTCGCGGTTCGAGGGAGAATCTGAGGTTTCTCCGGAGACCTCCCTGGTATGAGACGGGCTATCCGGCCACTGGGGATTCGCGGTCTGCGAATTCACCCATTTAGGTGCAAATGTAACAACGACAAAAAGCACGACTACAGGTCGAGATAGCTTCGTCATACCGAGTCTTAGATGTGATCACGCGCCAAGAGGTAGGCTGGCCCCTAGCAGCCCGTGGTGAAACGAGCTGCTAGAATGACGCCATGTCGATCGATGACTTTGTACGGTATAGCGAGATGCTCCATCGCTTGACCGCCGATTTCGTAGGTGCAGTCCCCGAGAACAAGTGGGACTTTACGTCCGATCCGCCTGCAAAGTCTGGCCGCGCACCGGCACCGCATCGGATTGGCGACGGCTTCTCGCCGTTTTGCAACCAACTGCGGCACGTCGTCTGTGTGCGCGGCGTCTACAATGCCGCGCTGGCGACGAGAAAGGTGGATTGGAGGCGAAAAACGAGCACTATGTCGGCCCGTTGACTCGGGAGGCGCTCCTCGCCGCGCTTGACGACAAGCAGCGACACCTGCTCGCCACACTGCAAACCGTCAACATCGACACGCCGATCGATTGGGACGGAACCCCTTTCAGCTTTGCTCTGTTCACGTGGGAGTTTGTGCAACACGAGTCGATCCATCAGGGTCAGTGGAGCATCTATGCCTCGCTCGTCGGGTTCGACACGCCGCTCAGTTGGCGAACGTCATGGGGCTTGTGAAGATCGACGCGATCGATCCGGCGACACGATCGCCCACATCGGCGCAATGAAAACCGCTTTCACCACGGGCTGCTAGGGACGAAGATTTCATCGATTTTTTTTGGCGGGTCCCAGGCAAAACAGTGCCCTCCAGACGAACGAAGGAAGAACGCGGCTGAAGCTGGGTCGTTTACTACTTTCCGACCACCAAGACCTCGAACTGGCCGTCCTCGGCGGTCGAGAGAAACAGGTGATGTGTTTTCGGGTCAAACGCCATTGTCTTCGCTTTGGGTAAAGTCTTGATGGTCTCCACGACCGAGTATTTGTCGGGAGTATCCTGACGAACCACCGTGATCGTGCCTTCACCGTTTGAGTTGAAGATCAGCCGCGAGTCAGGATCGAAAGCGGTGGCGTCCACATGGTCGCCAATAGGTACCGTAGTGATCACCTTTCCGGAGTCCGCATCGACCACAGCCATCACCTTGCTCCTGCAACCGATAAAAAGGCGCCGGTTGGGGCGGTCCATCGCCATGCTCGATGGAGCCTCGCAGGGGGCGAGGGGCCAACGCTGCTCGACCACGAGCTTCTTCGAGTCGATTTTGACGACCTGGTTCTGGTCTTCCAAATTGTTAAAGACATGTCCCTTGCCGTCGGCGACGGCGAACTCGGGTCCCCCGCCAAGATCAACCGTGCCGGCCACCTTGCCGTCTGCCGCGGAAATCACGGTCACGCTATTGCTTCCTCCATTGAAGGCAAGAACCTGAGAGGTAGCAGAGTCGAAGATGATGCCGTCAGGCTTTTTCCCCGTCGGCACGTGGCCGATCGTCTCGAGCGTCTTCAAATTGAATATCGTTACGGTGGATGTCTGACCGTCGCTGACAAAGCCGCGGCCCAACTCCGGCACGAGGGCAATTCCGTGAACACCAAGTGTGTTCGGTATCTTGCCGACGATGGCTCCCGAATCTACGTCCAGCACTTCGACTTGAGTCCCATGGGAGACGTAGAGTCGCCGGGCTCCTTCATCAACGATCAGGTAGTCCCAACCACCTTGTCCCGGGATGGGAATTTTCTTGATGATGTGATTGTTCCCATCAGCAAAGGCGAAGGTAGAAAATGCTATCAATAGAATCAGAAAAAACCGAAGGTATGTATTTGGCATGAATGTGTCTCGCTTGCTGATGGTGGTCACGTGTCCCTTTCAGTTCATGAATCGACCCTTAGCGAGGAATCTACCCTGTGAACCTGAAATCTACCTGAATGTACCTCGTGGGTGCAGGACACGCCTCTTTTCGCGGCTCAGAGAGTCTTCAAGGTTTCACGAAAGCCGGATCGATGGCAATCTCGAGGGTGCGATGAAAGGCATTCCATGGGCACGTCATCTTTTGGTCAGCGGTACTGCAGCCGGGTACGAAGATCGTGGACTTCAGGGGTGGCGATTCCAACGTTAACGGAAGTGCCTTCCTCATTTGTTCCAGGCTTTGCGCGACATAGTAAGTGCTGACCACCATTTCTCCTTCGCCTGGCTGCCACAGTTCGAATACCAGGGCACTCCCCGGTGGAGTGTCGTCGGGCTGGTAGCCATTGAGTAGCCAGTCAATCCCCAGCATGCCTGCGATGTTCGAAATATTTGTGTCGTGCCCGACGATAACAAGGACCCGATCGCTTGGATCACTCAGCGATCCGACTACTGATCGGCCGTTCACCGCTTGCTCCATGGAATGCAGAATATGGCTCAACAGGTTCGAGCCCTGCACGCGAGCGATGTATTGCGTCTGGCGTGCCAGGTTTGCGTATGCCGCATGAAGTCTCATAATGTCCATCAGCTTGTTGGCGTCGAGTCGGCCCCAGGCGAGATCGTTGCCGTCCATTCCATTGAGGTACTCGAGAAGAAAGTCTTCCGACAACGTCGACCCTATTCTGAGCGGACCACGCAGGTCGGCCGAGTGATCCCCCTTGCCTGCCTCGAGAGATGAAGGCTCTTTCACTACCGGCCGTTTGCCGGCCTGCTCCTCGGCCGGGCACGCAACGTTTGGGGCGCAACCGAATAGTATTTCGCGTAACGTGTCGAATGCAGACCGGTAAACTTGCACCAGCGCATCAGGGTTGCCGCCGATCCTTCCAGAGATAGAAGCGAGTGCGAGCGCACGGTCTGGATTACCGACGCCGGCGGCAAGCGGGCTGAAGAGGGGATCTTTTCCGTCACTGACGGATTGTGTTTGTGTGCCACATTCCGGCACCATCCCCGCCGCCAGGGCCTTGCCGGTCTCCAGGGTGCGTGATTCCGAGTCCGCCAGGATATGGAGATGGTTCCCGCCCTCGCAGCCAGTGGAGGGCAGCAGGCCGGCGCTGGCGAAGTAGAGCCGGTAGTAAGAGCCCAACAACGTCATCAACTTATAACCTCGGGGTGTGAGGCGCCCGGGCGCAACTCCCCAGTCGGGCCAAGGTTGGCTGGAGTACATGTTTAGGTCTGTCAGAGTCCAGGTGGGTGATCGAACACCGTGTCGGGTGAGGATGACGACAAACCGAAGCTTCGGCGCAACCGGAGTCGTTTCCGATGTGACCGCTAACGCTGCGGCCGCAACCAGAAAGACGGTGGCCAGACCAAGTAGCTTGGTTAGGAGTCTCATTCTATTCTCGCGCCCAATTGTCATTGGGCGACCGAAGAGTCCGCCTCCAAAGCCGGCAATGGTCCGGTGTTGCGTCGGTGCAATACTTCTTCTCCCAACTAAAACTGGAAGCGAAGCATGAATTGAATTTGCCGAGGCAGACCGGTGCCAGTGTTTGGGGATGAGGCGTTGTCATTGTTGTTGTTGAAATTGTTGGTAGAGGTGATTTGACCGAGGTTCCCCGAGGGCACGAGTGTGTACTGGTTGGGTATTGGGTTTCCGGCGCCGTCCGTTGCCTGAGAATAGTTGAATGCCAGGTTATCGCCGCTCGGGTCTCCCAACTGGACGTGATTAAAAATATTGAATACTTGCACTCCGAACTGCGCGGAAACGCGCTCCGTCAGTTTCGTCTCCTTCATGAGCGCGAAATCGATCTGCCACGAGTTCAGAGCGCGGATGAGACCGTTGGGAGCATTGCCAAATCGACTTACCAGCCCATAGGAGGCGCCCGCCGGATCCAGCGGAGGCGGGGCAAATGCGGCGGGATTAATCGGGAGTGTGTGATTCTGCGATCCCCCGGGCAGCAGCAGGGGAACTCCGGGAACAAGGTCAGGACGCTGGGTCGTTTGGTCGTTGCCGTCCGGGAGCTGCGTCGGCGAGATGTTCATCGTTATCGTAAGTGGGTGGCCGGTATGCCAAAGACCGATGCTGCTGAAGCTCCAGCCTCCAACCAGCTTGCCTACAACGCCTCCTTCAGTCAGGAAGCGCTTGCCGGGTCCAAATGGTAATTCGTAAACCGCATTGGCCGCGAAACTGTTGCGAATATCGAACACGCTGGGTCCCTTGTCACAGGCCAGGCAGTTTACGTTTTCTGGTCCGTTGGATTCTCCGCCGCCCACCGAGCCGTCGTTGATCGAATGAGACCAGGTGTAGTGGGTCTGCAAAGACAGACCGCTGGTAAAACGACGCTCCAAGCTTAGAAGCAACCCGTGATAGGTGCTCGCACCGATATCCGATTTAAAGTCTACCGAGCCGTAGGGATCGCCTCCGGGATAGAACTGATCCAATGTGCGAGTGCAATTTCCATCGATGTCCGGCTTGGTGATGCAGAAGTTCACCCCTCCTCGGGAAAACAACCTCACACCGCGCGATCCCAGATACTGCGCCGATGCCAGAAAGTTGGCAGGCAATTCGTGATCAACGGTCAGGCCCCAAGTTTCGACATAGAGG
>Ga0210384_10002374_pt1 | contig 23062 bp, 19 predicted proteins | sample IncBWH2MmetaG_FD_160574 | JGI IMG/M metagenome (GOLD analysis project Ga0210384, IMG submission 160574) | Forest soil microbial communities from Barre Woods Harvard Forest LTER site, Petersham, Massachusetts, United States - Inc-BW-H-2-M | ecosystem: Environmental > Terrestrial > Soil >...
AGCACGGCGGACTTTCTCACACTGCGGATGCTTGGTGCTGCCGAAGCTGGAGAACGACAGCAGGGCAACGCGCGGCTCAATGTCGAAGCGGCGGGCGGTTTGCGCGGTACAGAGGGCGATTTCGACGAGGTCTTCGGCGGTGGGGTCGATGTTGACGCTGGTGTCCGCCAAGAAATAGATATCGCCTTTGCGCGTAATCATGGCGTAGCAGCCGGCGACTTTGTGCAGGCCCTCGCGGACGCGAACGATTTCGAGCGCGGGACGGATAGTATCGGGAAAGTGCTGACTGACGCCCGAGACCAGGGCATCGGCGTCGCCCATGTGCAGCATCATGGAGCTGAAGACATTGCGGTTGTCGATTTGCTTGCGTGCTTCGGAGAGCGTCATGCCGCGGCGCTGGCGCAGGCGGAACAATTCCTGGATGTAGCGTTCGCGCAGCGGAGAGCCGGCGGGATCGACGACGCGGACGCCGTGGAGGTCGAGCCCGAGTTCGGCAATGTTGTTGCGAATGGCGTGGGCATTTCCGAGCAGGATGGGAATGGCAATGTTCTCCTCGACCAAGGTGTGGCAGGCCCGCAGGATCTTCTCGTGGTCGCCTTCAGGAAAGACGACGTTTTTGGGCTGCGACTGCGCTTTGTGCACCATCATGCGCGCGACTTCGTGAGCTTTGCCGAGACGACGCTCGAGCTGTTCGCGATAGAGATCGAGATCGACAGGCTCCTGGGCGACGCCGCTCTCCATGGCAGCTTTGGCGACGGCAGCGGCCTCCCAGAGCAAAACGCGTGGATCGAAAGGCTTGGGGATCAGGTATTCGGGACCGAACTTCAGCCGTTCGACGCCATAAGCGCGGCAGACAGAGTCCGGTACGTCTTCTTTGGCCAGCGCGGCCAGGGCGTGGGTGGCGGCCAGCTTCATTTCTTCGTTGATGGCGGTGGCACGGACGTCGAGGGCTCCGCGAAAAATGAAGGGGAAACCGAGAACATTGTTGACCTGGTTGGGATAGTCGGACCGGCCGGTGGCGAAGATGACGTCGTCGCGGCTGAATTTGGCCTCTTCATAGGTGATTTCGGGGTCGGGGTTTGCCATGGCAAAGACGATCGGCCGGGGGCCCATGGAGCGGATCATTTCGGCATTGACCGCGCCTTTCACCGAGCAACCAACGAACACGTCGGCTCCCTGCATGGCCTCGGCAAGAGTACGCAGAGAAGTCTCTTTGGCGAAGCGCTCCTTGTAGGGATTCATTCCGGCGGTGCGGCCTTTGTAGACGACTCCCTTGGTGTCGCAGAGGGTGATGTTCTCGCGTTTCACTCCCATGCGGACATAGTGTTCGGCACAGGCAATGCCGGCCGCGCCCGCGCCATTGAAAACGACTTTGACTGCATAAGTGGGCTTGCCGACGATTTCCAGGGCATTGACCAGGGCGGCTCCGGAGATGATGGCGGTACCGTGCTGATCATCGTGGAAGACGGGAATCTTCATTGTCTTTCTGAGGGTCTCCTCGATGTAGAAACATTCGGGCGCCTTGATGTCTTCGAGATTGATGCCGCCAAAAGTGGGTTCGAGTAACTGGCAAAGCTTGATCACGTCGTCGGGGTTATGCGAGTTGACTTCCAGGTCGAAGACGTCGACGTCGGCAAAGCGCTTAAACAAGACAGCTTTTCCCTCCATGACGGGCTTGCCGGCGAGGGCGCCGATGTCGCCCAGGCCGAGCACGGCGGTTCCGTTGCTGACGACAGCCACCAGGTTGCCGCGCGCGGTGTATTTGAAGGCATCATGGGGATTTTTCTCGATTTCGAGGCAAGGGATGGCGACTCCCGGAGTGTAGGCAAGGCTGAGGTCCCGCTGCGTACGGCAGGGCTTGCTGGATGTAACTTCAATTTTTCCGGGACGTTGCCCGAGATGATAGTCGAGAGCCTGTTGTTTCGTAACCGCCATACCAGCCTCCGTTTTCGAGAGCTCGGTGGGTTCGCGAGCACACAGAATCGCCACTTCCCGCCCGGGAAGTGTGCGTAGCCCATTGTTTCGGGCCAAGGGGTGGCAGGCTGTGATTTGGATCACGTTGGATTGTGTCCTGGAGCAGAACTGGAGTTTTGTAAGTTATCCACAGGCCTTTATTTACATCGCAAATTCGTCCACGAAAAACGTTACTTCCCACGGGGACGAACCTGGGGTAAAGTTTTTGGTTGTCCTGGTCCCCCCAACCGGGAACTCACTGCCACGCCGAGGAAGCCATGACTACAACCCCTGATTGTCTTGAGCGCCGCTGTGGGCAACGTTTCGAGGTGCAAGTTCCGGTTTCGATAAGGCTGACGGGCTCGCGACACGAGTCCAGCGGATTCACGCAAGACCTGAGCTCTCGCGGCTGTTTTCTGTATACGGATTTCCCGCTGGCGGCGGGAGAGGCGATCGAGGTAAGGCTGGTGATGCCGTCGGCGATTACGCTAGGCGAAAGCATGCCGGTGCGCTGCCAAGGCCGGGTGTTGCGGGTGATGCAGCCCTCGGTGGGAACCCGTCTTGGGGTGGCGGTGCATTTTGCGGGCTACGAGTACCTGACGGAGCCGCAAGTGGAGGAAGGATCGGAGGCGTTCAGCCGTATTTTGGCCCTGCACGAACGCGGGGAAGAGGTTCCGGCGAAAGTTTCGAGTAGCCACCGCGTGGCCTCCTGAAAGGCGCAGGCTGCCCGGGGAAAATCCTCGAATTGCCGCTCCAGCGGCGGAGTTTCAGCGATTTTATCTTCTCAATCGAGGCGGTTTTCGCATAGAATATTGCGCGGTCGGGAAACCCCACTGGGAAGTTTTCCGACGGCTTTTCCCATCTTTTTTTGCCCCGCAAAAGCGGTCGAGTAAAATCAGGATGGTAGTGTCGACCGTGGTTACAAAAGTCACTTGGCTGTGAGGTTTGTCCCCCAATACCATGCAATCGCAGAGAGATTTTAGCGAGAACCAAGTCATGCATGGCATCGCAGTCGCCCTCCTGACGGAGGACCGAGAACAACTGGCGGTGCTCCAGAATCGCCTGGAGAGCACGCATGTCGCGCGCATCGTTTTCAGCAATGTGGGCTTTCCGCTGAGCGCGACCGATTCAGTGATGCGGCAAATGCAGTCGCAGCGCGCCGAAGTTGTCATTGTTGATGTCAATTCCGAGGATCCGCAGCGCGCCATTCACACCATCGAACTCATCCGCGCCAGCACCAGTGACGTTGCCATTTTTGCAGTCGGCGATATGCGCAACCCGATGGCAATCGTGGGCGCGATGCGCGCCGGGGCTGGGGAGTATATCGACCGCATGGCAGGAGCCGAGGGGCTGGCCGATGCGTTTGGACGGTTCACCGCCTCGCGCAGCAAGACCCGCAGCGGCACGGGAAGAGCACGAGTATTCACGGTCATCAATGCAAAGGGGGGCAGCGGGGCGACGACTTTGGCGGTGAACACCGCCGTGGCGCTGCAACAACATCATGGGCAGACGATTCTGGTGGATTTTTCTCCGATCGGTCATGCCGCGCTGCATTTGAATGCGCGCCCGACTTTCAGCGTAATGGATGCGCTGCAGAATCTGCACCGGATGGATGCGTCGCTGCTGGAAGGCCTGATGACCTCGACCAAAGACGGCTTGCATCTGCTGGCAGGGCCGCAACAGCCCTACACAACCGCTCCGGCAGCCGCGGAACTGGCGCGGCTTTTTGATCTGCTGGTGAGTCACTACCGCTACGTGGTGGTGGATTGCTCGGGACGCATGGATCAAACCACCCGGTTGTTGTCGGATCTTTCCAACGTGGTGCTGATGGTGGTGCAGACCGACGTGGTTTCGCTTTGGAGCGCAGGCCGCATTCGGTCATTTCTCGAAGAGAGCAACGGACGCAAGCATCTTCGGCTGGTGATGAACCGCTACAAGAAGATTCCTGGCTTCAGCGAGGAAGACGTTGAGCGTGCCACAACCTGCAAGATATTGTGGAAGATTCCGAACAACTACCAATTGATCGCTCCCGCGATCGACAAGGGCACACCGGTGGCGGCTCACGATTCGCAGGAAGTGAGCCGGGCTTTCCGATCGCTGGCCGACCTGCTGGCGCAGGCACCAACTGCGGCAGAAGAGGGGCTTGACCTGGTTTTCCAGCCTCAGAAGGATGCCAAGAAGGCACCTAACCGCCTGCTGATTTCCCCGCAGTTCCGTACCGGACAGTAGTGCGGCCACGCGGCGTAGGCCTTTGTTCCTGTAGCTTTACAAATCTTTACTCCTAAAGCGCCGGGCTTGGACATCTTGTCATAGCGGCGCTCCATCCAATCCGGTAACCAGAGCGCGCTTCATTTTCGTCAATCCCTGTGCTGTGTGGGCCTCCATTAGGCGGCGCTCGCATTTCCACGCGCACGTAGTACCGGAGCAACTTATGGCATCGATGTGGAATAGAACGCACGCACGGGTTTTCCGAAAGCGGCTCATACTCGCGGCCGGGCTGATCGTTGTCGTTGCGGTGGCGTATGCGGCAAAGCAGTCTGCCGATCAAGCCAAGCCAACCACCTCAGGTGGTGAGGCGCAGGGCCAACCCGCTTTCGCCGGGTGGTGGAAGCTGAACAAAGACGAGAGTGACGATCCCGGGGAGAAGTTGCGTTCTGCTGTCCAGGACAGGGATCGAAACGGTCCGATGAGCCGACCCGGCGGCATGGGCGGAGGTGGAGTCGGCATCGGTATCCCGGGCGTCGGAATGGGACGGCCAGGAGGTCCCGGCAACGGACCGAGATCAGGGTCGGGCTCCGAGGAAGAGCATGGACGGTTACGCGAGCTCGTGCAGGCCTCCGACCAACTCAGGGTCGCGCAGAAGGGACCGGAGATTGACATGACCGACGACGCAAGTCGGGTGCGCGAACTGTTTACTGACGGCCGCAAGGTCGAAAAGTCCAAGAAAGATAGCCAGCAGATGCAGGTGAAGGCACGTTGGGAACGGGCGACGCTGGTCACGGAAGAAAAGGGCCCGGGCGGGGAAAAGATCTCCCACAGCTACGAACTCACTGCTGAGGGAAAGCTGGCAGACACCTTGACTCTGGAAAGCAAGCACCTCAATACTCCGATTATCGTGCGATCGGTGTATGACAAGTCAGGTGCTGAAAAGAGTGAGTAAGGGCGGAACGCGTCCGTCGAATCAGTTGCCGTTGTACACGGGCGGCTCTCCGAGGCTTCCTTTCACAGGAAGATGGCGGATGTAATCGACGATCTGCCAGATCTCATCGTCGCCCAGGATGCCCTTGGAAGCGGGCATTCCAGAAGGTGCGATGCCATTGTCGATGATCCACTTCAGCTGACCATCGGTATACCGCTGAACGGCAGGCGACGTCAGTGCGGGGACGGGTGGCGACATACGGTCGGCGAAGGGCACGCCGGTGTTCTGGGCGTCCAGTCCGTGGCACACCATGCAGTAGTGCGAGAAATTCTGCTGGCCCGCGTGGATATTCTCGGCGGTCGCGGGCAGCGGGTTGGCGTCATTCTTGCCGCCCACGGTGACAGTGCGCTTTATCCCCTGCATAAACGCCGTCTCCACATTTCCAGGCTGCCGTACCTGACAACCGGTGAGGAGAAGCGGGATCGCGATCAGGAGCGCGATCCCTGCCGTTCGAAAACGAAGGCCAGTCATCGCGCGCTACTCCACCACGATCGTCATCTTCATGTTGCCGTGATTGGCTCCGCAGAAGTGATCGCAGATCGTGGTATACGACCCCGGAGTCTCGGGCGTGATGGTTACATCGGCGGTCTTTCCGGCTTCGACCTCGGTGTCGATCTTCAGCTTGCGCATGAAGAATCCGTGGGTGACATCTTCACTGTGCAGCCGGAGGGTCACGGTTTCACCCTTCTTCAAGGTGATTTGCTCGGGGGTGAAGCCGAAGCGCTTGGCGGTGATGTCGACGACTCGCGGAGTCGTGGCGTACGCGTTGTGGCCAACCGAGCCGAGCAATAGTGCGAGGGCAAGTGCGGGTGCGGCGATCGCCCAACGAAAACGAGGTTGCTTCAGCGTCATGATTCCATTCCTTTCGTGGCTCTAATTCCTTGGTTTACAGTCCCGGTTCTCGCAGGAGCTGCTGGACACCGTTAATTCCCGAGTACTCGCGCAATGTCAGTTCCACGTCCTGCACCGAAAGCGAGCGCGAAGCGGTCTCGTTCACCGTGCGAATGCCGAGGTTCTTGAAGGGGTGATCCTTGTCAAAGGGATTCGGCTTTTTGTCGGCGACCTTGTCGGGATCGGGAAAGGCAAAGATCAGCGAGCGCGCCGCGTAGTGATGGGCGTGACCTTCTTCGTGCTCGTGGTCGCGGTGAATGTGGCCATAGAGTACGGAGACGTTTTCATAGGGCGCGAGCACGTTCATCACGTCATCGCCGTCGCTGGTGAACCACTCCCATTCCGGTTTCAGGTCGAACAGCGGACGGTGCGTGAAGACGACGATTGGAGCCGTCTTGGGGAAACGGGACAGGTCTTTCTTCAGCCAGGCGAGTTGCTCGGGTCCGATTTCCGGCTTGGCGCGCGAAACATTGTCAAGCGCGATGAAGTGCACACCGCGGTGATCGAACGAGTAGTAGGTTTCCTTGAAGAACTCACGATAGAGCTGGCCGCCGTCGAGGCCGGCATCGTGTTCGCCGGGAACGTACATCACCTTGCCCACCTTCATGCGCGCGGAGATTTCCTTGAACTGCTTCATGCGCTGCGCGTGGACGTCCTTCTCCTCTGTGTCGTGGGTCAGGTCTCCAGTGAAGAGGACGAGTTCGGGGGGCGATGGCAGGGCGTTGATCATCTCGACGGCACGCTCGAACGCCTTGGTGCCCAGCGGATCGGGGGGACCGTTGAAGCCCACGTGGGCATCGCTCAACTGGACAAAGGAAAAGGGAGTCGCTTCCTCGCCGTTGTTCTTTCCCAGCCAGCGCATCATCTCTCCGGCTTCTCCGACGGCGGGCACGGGCAGGGCGGTGTAGAGAACGCCGATGCCCAGCGTTGACCCTGCGATCTTCATAAACGATCTGCGATTGAATGAATCTTTCATGGTTTGCTCCTGTCGCCCGGTCAGCCTTGCGGGTTCAGTGAGGTAACTGCGATGGGCGCCTTCTATTCCGCAGGAAAGAACGGCAAAAAAATTTTTCTGGCGAAGGGAATACCAGGAGGATTTCCCGGTTTACTCTAGTGTGCGTGTCGGTCCGCCCCCCACAGCCCGCGACGTTTGAGGAACTGGCCATGCCCCTTTTTGACCAGCTCTACAACTTTGCACACTGGCTAGCGCAGAATCGCGAGGAGGCGGAAGATCTGGTGCAGGAAACCTACACCAAGGCATTGCGGGGATTTGGTTCGTTCCAGCCGGGAACGAATTTTCGGGCATGGATGTACCGGATTTTGCGGAACACGTTTCTGACCTCGCGCACCGGGCTGAAGGCGACGATGACCGTGCCTCTCGAGGATGAGGAAGACGGCGCGAACCTTCCCGCGGCCGACACAAAAACTCCGGAAGCGATTCTGATTGACCGCTCGAACCAGGAACTCTTGCGAAACGCGCTGGAGGAGCTGCCCACCCGCTTTCGGGAGATCCTGTTACTGTGTGAAGTAGAGGAAATGTCGTACCAGGAAATTGCGGAGACACTGGTCATCCCCATCGGGACGGTGATGTCTCGACTGTCAAGAGCGCGCGCGGCACTGCGTGCGGCAGCGCAGCAGAAACTGCAAAAGGTTTGATCGAGGATTCGATGGCCTGCGAAGAATGGCGAGCGCAACTCGATGGATATCTCGACGGCGAGCTTTCCGCCGAGGCAATGCGCTCGCTCGACGCTCATCTTCGTACTTGCCCAGCGTGCGCCGCGGACGGGCTGGCGCGGCTGCAATTCAAGCGGTCGGTGAAGGCCGCGGGAGCCCGTTTTGAGCCTAGCGCTGATTTCCGCAGCAAGGTTCAGCGAAAGATCGCGACCAGACCCCGGCGCTCGTGGAGTCTGGGGTGGACGTTCGCCACGGCTGGCTTGGCCATGCTGCTCGTCGCGGGTCTGATAACCGGCTATATCGGCAGCCAGAATTTGCGCAGGGAGCAGACGTACCGCGAACTGGCGGATTTGCACGTGGCGACTCTGGGGAGCGCGAATCCGGTGGACGTGGTGTCGACTGACCGGCATACGGTGAAGCCGTGGTTCCAAGGGAAGATTCCCTTTACGTTCAGCCTGCCGGAACTGCAGAACTCGGAATTTTCGTTAGTGGGCGGACGGGTCGCTTACCTGGGGCAGACCGCGGGGGCCCACCTGATTTATCTGATCAGGAAGCACGAGATTTCGGTGTTTCTGTTTCCTGAGGATTCCGCGAATCAAGTTTTGGGGAGCGATTCCGGTGTACAGCGACGGCAGACGTTCAACGTCGAAACCTGGACGCAGGGCGGGTTGCGATACATTGTGTTTGGCGACGCCGCGGCGGATGATATTCGGAACCTCAGCAATCTTTTGAAGTCGGCAAGTTGAGTCGGCCCTTCTCGGCGGAAACGTACACAAAAGCTTTCACCACAGAGGCCACAGAGACACAGAGGAAATAAGAAAATGCGTCCGGAGCGGATGCAAATTTCCCCGCGCAGTTCGTCGAGAAATCTCCGCCCTTCGAGCTCGCGGGCTTACGCCCGCATCGCAGGTGTGCCGCCCCTACGGGGCTCGGTCGCCTCTTGCAGCTTACCCCGGGCTTACGCCCGGGGCTTTCTTATGCCGTCCCTCCGGGACTGGGGTTGGAGTGGTGCGAGGCGGGTGACGTGTGGATGGTTCCGCGCGCGCACGCGATTGCCGATCCTCAAACGCTTCTCAGAATCGCAGCAGGTAGGACACTTTCACGAACAACTGGCGGCCCGTTTTCAGCACAGAGTCACAGAGATACAGAGAAATCATAGTGGGTTGTTCTCTGTGACTCTGTGCCTCTGTGGTGAAGGAATTTAGTTCCCGAGGGCATCCGATCAAACGCTTTTTCAGAATCGCAGCAGGTAGGGCACTTTCACGAACAACTGGCGGCACGTTTTCACCACAGAGTCACAGAGATACAGAGAGGTCATAGTAGGTTGTTCTCTGTGCCTCTGTGCCTCTGTGGTGAAGGAATTTAGTTCCCGAGGGCGTCCGATCAAACGCTTTTCAGAACCGCAGCAGGTAGGACACTTTCACGAACAACTGGCGGCCGTCGTTGAGGTAGTGGTTCGAGCGCAGCAGTTCGGTGTAATCGGTGGGTGACGAAGTGAGAACGCGGTTGATATTGGCGAGGTCGGAGTTGTAGCCGACGTAGATTGCGGTGCCGGGATGCACCATATAGGTGAAGAGGACGTCGGCGTTGAAACTCTTTGCATTCTGCAGCGATGTGAACGCCGGATTTGTGATGTTGCCGGTGTACTGTCCAATGACGCGCAGGGAGAAATCGCGCGTGAACTGGTAATTCCACTTGGTGCGCGCGATGTAGTTGTTGATGATGTTCAGGTTCGTGTGCGTATCGCGAAGGGCGTAGTAGAAGAAAGTATTGTCGACGGTCAGGCGTCGACCCGGACGAAACGTCGCCGTCACTTGCGCGAAGCGCGACTTGCCCGGCCCGGGGGGAAGCTGAGTGATTGGGCAAGGGCCAAGCGTGGAGCCGCATTCCACGGGGTCATAGTTGGTATCGCGCCCGACGTTGGTTTCCAGGTTCAGGGTCATCCAGTTGTAGTACTGGCTGTTGAAAAAGAATCCGAACTGATCGTGCGGAATGTCGACGTTGTAGGTCAGTTGCGAATAGTCAGCGGGGCGAAGCCGTTCGTGCCCGTAGTTGGTATAGACGCCGAAGTTGATGCGATTGTTGAAAACCCACCGGTAGTTGACATTGGTGAAGTATTCAATGCGCAGTCCGTTGTGATCCCAGATATTGCGGGTGAAGATACTCGGGCCGTGAAACAGCAGGTGCTTGCCTTCCACGTAGAAACGCCGCTGCGCGAAGTTGCTGAACCAGCGGATGTCGGGCCGCTGAAAAAAGCCGGTGCGAGTTTCGAATCCGGGGGCGTTGTCTTTGTACATTGAATTGAACTCGAGGTTGCGGCTGCTGCGCTCGAGGTAGAGGTAATATCCCGCGCCGGCATCGTAGCTGCCGTCGTTCCAGCGGGTCTCGCTGCCGACCGCTTGCGCATCGAGTTGCCAATTCTTGTTGAACTTGAAGTGCGCATCGAGGCCGCCGACGCGATTGGTGCGGGTCTCGCAGGGATCGGTCGTGCAGGTGGTATTGGCTGGGGAGTCCAGTTCGCGATCGGTGTAAAGCAGTCCGATGTTGCTGCCGTTCTTGTCGATCTCGCGGCTGACGCGCAGGATTCCGAAATATGCCTGCTTCCCCCAAAGCGGGTCGTTGGGCGCAACGCTTTCGCCGGGCGATTGATCATCGGCAAACAGCGTTCCCACTGACCATGGACCTTTCTTCCCGGTGAGACGAATTCCGTACAGTGGGTCGGCGATGCGGCGCGTGAACACGAGGTTAATCGGTGTGGCGAAATAGCCGGAGTTCTCCTGAAAGAACGGACGTTTTTCCGGAAAAAGAACCTCGAAGCGCTGGTTCACCGTGATCTGCGGGTCATCGGATTCCACCTGGCCGAAATCGGGATTGATCGTGGCATCGAGAACGAAGCTGTCTTTGATGACCGCCTTGGCATCGAGTCCGGCTTTGCCTTCGAAGTCTTTCGCTTCGAACGTGGGATTTACCGGGTCGCGCTGATCGACATTGCGGAACGAACGAGCCGAGACATAGGGAATGAACTGGAAGTTCCGACCGGGGGAGATGTTTTGAAATCCGGTTAGAGTTCCTTCCTGGGGAAGGAGGCCCTGCACGTCGGCGGAGTTTCTCGGCGAAAACGAATGCTCGCTGTTGTTATGAGGAATGTCGCGTTCGAGCAGCACGCCCCAGTCCTGCACGGATTTTGTCGATTTGAAGCGCAGCGACTTGAAGGGGATGGAAATGTAGCCGATCCAGCCTCGGTCGAGGACACGCGTGTCGCTTTTCCAGATGGTGTCCCAGGAAAGATCGATATCCTGCTGCCCTTCGAAGTAGGTGCCCTCCTGCTGAACGCCGGCCGGATTGATGAAGAAAAACACGCAGTGCCGGTGGTCGTAAAAGGTATCGAGAAAGATGCCGACCTGGTCTTCGTCGTTGATCTGCTCGCGCCGCACAATGTGATTGCGAATGGCAGCCACATGATTGTCGAAGGCGAGGAAGATGACGTACAGGTTTTTGTCGGTGTAACCGAGATAGGCCTCGGTCTTCTGCGAGATGGGACGGCCATCATTGGGATCGTGTTGCCAGAACTGATCCACTTTCAGCATGGTGCTCGCGACGGCGGGCAATGGCTCCATGCCGGCAAAGTCTTCGAGCTTGGGCTCGCGGGTAAGGCGGGGAATTTGAAGATTCGTGGTGCTGCCTACCGCGTCTTTGGTGAGTGCGGCGTTACGCTGGGCGCAGAGGGGAATCACGGTCGCAAAGAATGCGATCGCGAACAGACAGACCGGCATTTTGGAACTTTGGAGCACAGGGATTTCGGATGTTCGGCGTATAGGGTTCCCGAGCCAACTGCCGACCATCGTTAGACGGATATTGGATGGAAATGTTACTGGCCGTTTCGCGACCGGACGGTGTGCAGGGAGCGGCTTTATTCGTAACGGAGACAGACGATTGGGTCGAGATTTGCGGCCAGGTTTGCGGGGTAGTAGCCGAAGAATAGTCCCACGCTGACAGAAATCGTGAACCCGATCGCCACCCACAGATAGGAAAGCGTCGCCGGGATCGAAGGTACGAACGTCCGCACCAGCGTGGAGACCGTGGCTCCTACAAGGATGCCGATGGTTCCACCGACCAGGGTCAGAGCCACGGCCTCGAGCAGGAACTGCAGGCGTATGTCGGCACGGCGCGCGCCAATGGCTTTGCGAATGCCGATCTCATGCGTGCGCTCGGTGACAGAAATCAGCATGATGTTCATGACGCCGATCCCGCCGACGAAAAGGCCGATCGAACTGATCACGCCGGTTAAGATTACGAGAGCGCCGGTCAACTGGTTCCAGAGATTGCTGAGAAAATCCGGGGAACTGAGTTCGAAGTCATTCTCCTTGTTAGCGGGGACATGGCGCAATCGACGCATGGCTTGAACGACTTCATCCTGCGCGGTCTCGACTTTCACGTTTTCCGGAACCGTGAAGGCCATGACAAGTTCTTTCGCCTCGGGATAATTCTTTTTGAAATTGCTTAGTGGAACGACGGCGAAGGCGTCCACGCCGGGGCCGATGAATAGTCCCGGATCGTGCTCGAAGATGCCGACGACCTCGTAGTTCTCCCCATTAATTCGTATGGTTTTCCCCAAGCCGTCTTCGTAGGGGAACAACGACTCGTTGATAGCCGCGCCGAGCACGACGACGGGGCGGGCATGCTCCTGATCGAAGGGGCTGATGAATCGTCCACGTCCGACGGAGAACAAGGGGATGGCATCGGAGTACTGCGGTTCGGCGCCACGCAGTATTACTTTTTCGACGCTGCGACCCTGGTAGATGATCTGGTTGGAATCGCCGAAGAAGAAACCGCGCGTCCCGAAGGTAGTGATGATCTGGACGTGCGGCGCGGCCTGGCGAATGAACTCCGCGTAATCGTAATCAAAATATTTACGCGTACGGATGCTTTCGGGCCAGCGCGAAGGATCGCTCCCCGGGGGAAAGCGGGAGACGAAGTAGGTTCGCGAACCAAGGGATTCCACCTTGTCCTGCACGAACTTGTTCAGACCCTGAATGATGGCGGCCATTGAGATGACGGAGGAGACGCCAATAATGATGCCCAGGACGGTGAGCGCGGAGCGCACTTTGGCCGAACGCAAGGTGGTGAGCGCGGCCAGGAAATTCTCGCGTGCCTGCGAAGTGGTCATGAACGCCATCACTCCGACCTCAGCGCGACGATGGGATCGAGGTTTGCGGCCCGTAAGGCGGGATAGATTCCAAAAAACAGGCCGACGGAGGAACTGAGGACGATTCCAAGAATGGCTACGCCTGTTTGGACGGAGGCGGGAAAGGGAGAATAGGAGCGCAGTCCGAGCGCCACAAGGAACCCCAAGCCGATCCCGATCAGGCCCCCGGCGATGCACTGCAAAACGCTCTCGACGATGAACTGGCTGGCGATGTCGAACTTGGTTGCGCCCACGGCCCGGCGGACCCCGATTTCACGGCGGCGAGCCGTGACCCCCATCAGCATGACGTTCATGATGACGATTCCGCCGATAATGACCGAGATGGCGCTCACCATGATGAACACCGCGAAAAATGCAGAACTGATGCTGCGCCACAGCGCCATGTAGCTTTCCTTGGTGCCGATGAAGAAATCGTTCTCCATCCCGGCGCCCAGGTGGCGGCGAGCACGAAGGATCAGCGTGGCCTGGTCCTGGGCGTCCTGAAAGCGATCCTCACGAGCTTTCACGTTAATGGTGAGGCTGGTGTGGATGCCTTTCATCCGCAAAAACACCGAGAGCGGCACGGTCACGAAGTCATCCTGATCCTGTCCGAGCACACTGCCCAGCTTTTCCATCACACCGATGACGGTGCACTCATCGGTGCCCAGGCGCAGAGTTTTTCCCAAAGGATCGACGCCGAGGAAAAGCTGTTGCACGAGGGTATCGCCGATCAGGCAAACTCCGGCACGATGCTCTTCTTCGCTGGGCGTGAAATAGCGGCCTCGTTCGACTGAACGGGTATCAATGTCGGCCATGGAGGCGGTGTGCCCGGCCAGGTTGACGTCGGTGACTTCCTTGTTGGCGTAACGGGCGCGGACAGTGTCGCCGGCGGTGGCGCCCACCTCCTCGCAATGGCTGCAGCCGGCAGCGATCGCCTGCATGTCGTCGAGTTCAATTTTGCGGTATTTGAGTGCCTTGATCACGATGTTGAAATCGGTCACGGCGAATGGCGTGCGCGCGAGCTGGAAGACATTGGTGCCCAGGTTCGCGATCTTCTGCTCTACGTAAACATTGGCGCCCTGGACGATCGTCATGACGGTGATCAGGGTGGCCACCCCCATGGTCAACCCGAGCATGGTGAGCGAGGCGCGCAGCTTGTGCGCACGCAGTGCGCTGAAACATTCGACCAGATTGTCGCGCACGGCAAACATCCAACGCTCTCCAAAGCGACCCGATATGGTAACAGCGCCGGACGACACTCGGCGTCGCGGCGAGGTTCCGTGAAGCTTGACGCACTTGCTTCCGTCTCCTCAGGGGCTAAAGCCCCAACTTTTATGCGGCTCTGGACGGCGCGGCTGAAGCCACGCCCTTTCAAAACAGAGTTATGAGATAGCTTTTAATAATTGATGCGCCGCTCGGCGTGGCGGCTCAAGTACCAACACGGCGGATATCCGAGATGAGGGACCAGCGAGCGAACACAAGTTTCGGCAACTGGATTCTCAAAGTCGAATTCGACCTTGCCGTTTTTTTCGGGAATCGCGTCATATTGCTCAACGGTGACCGTGCCCAATGGCTGGCGGCTTTTGGGGATGTGGTATCGCAGGGAAATGTCGTCGCAGAGGTAAGCGAGGACGAGGATCGCTACAGCACCGAGAGTGATGCGGAGTTTCATCGGCCAGCCGTGCTGGCATCATTTCGAAAAAGCGGGAGGTAAGTCAATCGTTTGCTGAGCAAGCGCGAGGCAAACAGGGATTCCGGCGTCCGTGGGCAAGCAGTGCAAGCGGTCTGTCTAAGGGACGAGAGACTCTTCCTTCTCGGTCTGATTGACTCGAAGGCGGGAAACGGGCTCGCGGAAGCGTGGCTGCACCGCGCCCGCCCCTTCTTTCACGACCACAGTGAGGGTGGCACAGCAGTGGCCGCAAAGCCAGAAGAACTCACGGCGCCGCGCTGAGCCTGATGCGCCTGCGGGGGCGGGTATGTCGAGCTGATAAATCCGGCCATGCCGCAAATAGCGAAAGGGAGTCGAGCATCCCGGGTTGAAACATTTCGAAAGCATAGGATTCTTCCGGTTGCTCAGGGAAACTCTCTCCCCGAAGCTGGATCTCTTGCGGTAAAGGAAGCCGGGTGCTGATATCGCCGCCGGCGGCCGGAGCCGCGCAGATAGGTTAGGCCTATGCCACCCGAGGCGAGTCAGTGCTGGATCAATTTCTGGGAACGATCACTCTCCAGGCGAGAAATGGTGGCGCGCAGCCAGTTTTTCAGGGCCTCTTCCAATTCGAGTTGATGGGAGTGCCGCTCGAGGCTATCGACCGTTTCGCCCATGTTGTTCAGGGGAATGAAGTGACACGGGATGCTTTCTTCGCGCGACTCCTGGGGCACGAAATCGGTGAGCAGACATTCGCTGCAGGCGTGCGGCCGTGCCGGGTCATTGAAGTTCAGGCAACTGGGCGAGTCCTGAAAGGCCGACGTGGCTTTCCAAGGCGTACGCACGCTGCGGCCATATCCGCCCTGCTCGAGGAAGCTGAGTTCAAATTTCAAGACTTCTAGAACGTTACGTTTGTCGTCGGACATGGCGAACCTCCCCGGCAAATAAGCCCCGATTTCGGGCCCGGCCTGGTAGAGCCATTCTCGACGGGAGGGTACCGTCATGCTGTGACGAGGCTCACATTCGCGGGTGATTCGAGTCACAACCGGGTATCTGGTTGGAGGTTGGAGTTTTGAAGCTCTAAGACACTGGAAATCCGTGGTGTTCCGTCGCGTGAAAGAAGGGCGGAGGGGCCTGGTCTCGATTTATGTAGCCTGACTAACCCCACCTAGGTCGGCCGTGTAGGATCGTAAGTCACTGCCGCGTGTGCGAAGTACCCATAAATACTGCTTTTCCTTGACACTGCGGATGCCTGCTTGTATTGTCGGCTCAACTGAGTATAACTGCGCTGGAGCGCAGTAAGGTATGGCTCGGGTCACTTCGTCACCCCCGCGGCCCTCACTTCACGCAGAGCGTACGTTCAACTCGGCACGAAACTGCGAAAGGAGTTCTGCCGTGTTCCTTCGCTATCGCCCTGTCCTGTCGGTCGTCTTTGGCCTGCTTTCCAGCGTGATCCTCGGTTCCACGTGTTTTGCCGGGATCGGTTTCCAGCCGGTGTTGCCCGACGAACTAAGAATGACTTCCGAGCCGCTGGCTCCGGGTGCGCCGGCCGTCATTCTCTACCGCCAGGTGGACCGTGACGACAATGCGCGCACCGGGCACGAGGATACCTATGTTCGGGTCAAGATCCTGACTGAAGAGGGCCGAAAGTATGCCGACATCGAGATACCATTTCTGAAAGAGTCGGAAAGTGTCTCCGCGATCAGAGCCCGAACCATTCGTCCAGACGGATCGATCGCCGAGTTTGACGGCAAAGTGTTCGAAAAAACGATCATCAAAGCGAAAGGAACTAAGTACCTCGCCAAGACTTTCACATTGTCGGATGTTCAGCCGGGAGGAATCATCGAATACTCCTACACGCTGGACTTCAATGATTATGAGATCTTCAGTTCGCACTGGATTCTCAGCGATGAGCTCTTCACCAAAGCCGCCAAGTTCTCGCTGAAGCCCTATACCAGCGATTTCGACCCCTTTGATCTTCGCTTCAGCTGGCAACTGCTGCCACCGGGAACGGACCCACCCAAAGAGGGGCCAGATCACATTGTTCGCCTGGAGACCAAGAATGTTCCCGCGTTTCAGATTGAAGATTTCATGCCTCCGGAGAACGAACTAAAGTCCCGCGTGGATTTCATTTACAGCCGCGACAGGTTTGAAGCCGATGTAGATAAGTACTGGCATAACCGTGGCAAGAAACTGAACGACCAACTGGAAGGCTTTATTGGCAAGCACAGAGCGATGGAGGAGGCGGTTGGGCAGATCGTCTCAGCGGGCGACGACCCAGAGACAAAAGCCCGCAAGATCTACGCGCGCGTGCAGCAGATTCGGAATACATCGTATGAAGTGCGCAAGACAGAACAGGAGGAGAAGCGCGCCAAGGAGAAAGACGCCAGTAACGTGGAGGATGTATGGAAACGTGGATATGGCTCTGGCACTCAGTTGACCTGGCTCTATCTGGCGCTGGTCCGAGCGGCGGGGATTGAGGCTTACGGCGTGTGGGCGTCAGATCGACGCAACTACTTCTTCAATCCCAAGCTGATGGACGGCAGCCGGCTGGACGCAAACGTGGTTCTGGTCAAGCTTAACGGAAAAGATCTCTATTGCGATCCCGGAGCAGCGTTCACACCTTTCGGGATGCTGCCGTGGTATGAAACCAGCGTGATGGGACTGCGCATGGACAAGAACGGTGGAGGCTGGGTACAAACCACGCTTCCCGACAGTTCAGCTTCGCGCATCGAGCGCAAGGCCAAACTCAAGTTCGACGAGAGTACAGGGGGCCTGGAAGGCAAGCTGACCATCACGTTCACCGGGCTTGAGGCGATGTCACGGCGCGTGGAAGAGCGGCATCAGGACGAGGCCGAGCGTAAGAAGTTTCTCGAAGACCAGGTGCGGGAGTACATTCCCGTCGCCGCCGATGTGGATCTCACGAACCATCCGGACTGGAGCGGTCCGGAAGCGCCCTTGGTGGCCGAATACGAATTGAAGGTTCCTGGTTGGGCTTCAGCGGCAGGCCGGCGCGCACTTTTGCCGGTGGGATTGTTTAGCGCGCCGGAGAAGCGGGTGTTTGAACATACGGGTCGCGTTCATCCGATCTACTTCGAATTTCCTTTCAAAAAACTGGATGACGTCACGGTCGAACTGCCCCTGGGTTGGCTGGTCAGCAGCACGCCCCCGGCGCAGGATCAGGGCGGAGGAAAGGTTGTGGGCTACAAACTCAGGGTGGACCATGACGCCGGCGCCCTGCATTGGACGCGAGAGATGAGCGTCGATGCCCTGTTGCTGGATGCAAAGTACTATGCAGCGGTTCGCAGTTTTTACGAGGTAGTGAGGACAGCCGATGAAGGCCAGATTGTGCTACAACCCGCAACCGCAACCTCGAACTGATTGGACGAAGTATGTGATTTGCGGGGTGATATTGATCGCCTTGCTCGTCGTCTGCCCCAGGGCCTCGGCGGGGGACGCTCCCGCCTGGATGCACGCGCTGGTCAACGTCCCCATTCCAGATCATGACGATAAGACTGACGCGGTCCTGCTTTACTCGGAAACCGTCGTCAGCGTGCAATCCGCAGACAAGATCAAAGAAAACGTCCGCGAGGCATACAAAATTTTACGACCTAGCGGCCGCGACTACGGGACGGTTTTTGTTTATTTCAATTCCCATCGCAACGTGACTGGATTGCGTGGGTGGTGCATTCCCGCCCAAGGCAAAGATTACGAAGTCAAGGACAAGGAGGCGGCTGAAATCTCGCTTCCCAAGATTGAAGGCAGTGAACTGATCCGCGATGTGAAGGACAAGGTCCTGCACATCCCAGCACCGGATCCGGGAAACATCGTTGGCTATGAGTATGAAGTGGAAGAACGACCTCTTTTCCTGCAGGAGTTCTGGGACTTTCAGGAATCAGTTCCGGTGCGCGAAAGCCACTTCTCGCTGCGATTGCCTGCCGGATGGGAATACAAGACGGCGTGGTTGAACTATCCGGAAGTGAAACCGGTCGAGACTGGCACGTCGGCGGAGTGGTCGGTGAGCAATATAAAGGGAATTCGCAAAGAAGAAGACATGCCGCCGATGGATGGGGTGCAGGGCGAGATGATTGTAACGCTCATCCCGCCGGGCGGAGCAGCCGCGAATGGCTTTGTCAGTTGGCAGCAAATGGGAAGCTGGTACCGGGATCTGGTCAGTGGCCGGAGCGAAGCGTCGCCGGAAATCAAGCAGAAAGTCACTACGCTTACCGGGTCCAGCGCCAGCCCACTCGACAAGATGCGCGCCCTGGCGCAATTCGTGCAACACGACATCCGCTACGTTGCCATTGAGCTGGGGATCGGGGGCTGGCAACCGCACTACGCGCCCGAGATCTTTTCGCACCGCTATGGCGACTGCAAGGACAAAGTAACGGTGATGGCAGCGATGCTGCGTGAGATTGGTATTGATTCTTACTATTTAAGTATCAACACGGAACGAGGCGCCATTACCCCGCAGGTTCCGACCCATGCCCGGTTCAATCACATGATCCTGGCGATCAAGTTGCCCGCCGGCACGAATGATCCCTCGCTCAGCGCAACCTACGATCACCCAAAGTTGGGCAAGATTCTTTTCTTTGATCCGACCGATGAGCTGACTCCTTTCGGGCGCATCTCGGGTCCACTGCAAGCGAACTACGGATTGCTGATCACTCCTGAGGGAGGGGAGCTCATCGAATTACCACAACAACCGTCAGACCTGAACGGCATCCGGCGCACTGCGAAGTTGACGCTCGATGGGACGGGCAAATTGTCTGGCACCGTGGCCGAGAGGCGAGTTGGAGACCGCGCCTCGTCGCAGCGCTGGGCGCTCCGTACGGTTACGAAGTCGAGCGATCGGATCAAGCCCATCGAAACCGTGCTCAGCGGTTCCCTGTCGAGCTTTCAGATCACTAAGGCGAACGCGATCAATATCGAGCAGACAGAATTGCCCTTTGGCTTCGAGTACACGTTCGAGGCGGAAAACTACGCGAAGAACGCAGGCAATCTGCTGCTGGTACGGCCTCGAGTTCTGGGAAGCAAAGCCAGCGGACTGCTGGAAACCAAGGAACCGCGAAAGTTTCCCATCGAATTTGAAGGTCCGGTACGGGATACGGACTCCTTTGAGATCACATTGCCTTCCGGCTATGAAGTGGACGATGTACCGCCACCGGTCGACGCCGATTTCGGCTTTGCCAGCTACCACTCCAAGACAGAGGTAAAAGGGAATGTGATTGGCTACACCCGCACGTTCGAAATCAAGGAGCTTTCGGTGCCGGTGAGCAAAGCGGATGAACTGAAGAAGTTTTACCGAATCATCGCGAGCGACGAGCGCAGTACCGCGGTCCTGAAGCCCGCCGGGAAGTGAGCGGTTGGGACTTAGTCGTGTTTTTCCGGGGAGGCTTCCGCGGCGGATGGGAAAGATTTGAACGTCACTTCTCGTGACCGCGAGGATGTCTTCTGGTTGACATCGGTCACTCGCTCGACGAGCGTCCCTTTCAAGACATAATAGGCTTCGTCGCCGGGCTTACGGCCTTCTCCCCGATCGATCGTACCTTTGAACTCAAAGGCGGTGCCGTGAATCACGTCGGTGGTGAAGGTCAAGGCATTGTTATCCAGCTTGCCAGTTTTGAAGAACTGATCGAGAAAGACTCCCTTGTCGCTGTCTAACTCGCCGTAGCGGGAAATAAAGCCGGTAACATGACCGGCGTCCTCGACGGTTACCTGAACAAACTCTCCATCCTTGAGAAAGCTGTACATGCCGGAGTATTCGGCGCCGGGGCGGTCGGCCGGCTTGTTGTCGGCAGGCTTCTCCTGAGCGAAACCCAGCCAAGGTGTGGCAAGCAGTAGCAGCACAACCGCCGTTTTCAGCAATCTCCTAGACATAACAGGCGCCTCTTGCTGGCCAATGGTACTACAGCGCCATCGGTCTTCCAGAGCGACACAGGGGTGCATTCGCTGGTTGGGTCGCCGCAAAGGTCCGCTATAATGAACGCACTCTGCGCCGCTGCCAACGGGGTCATGAATTCAATCTTAGGGCTGGACAACTTGCAGGCGCAGGAGGGCTTTACATCGAGGCGGCCTTGGCCGAATCCTCCCTACCTGCTGGTCGAATTGGAGCCTTGGGGGCGCGCGTTCGTCCGCAATCTGGCGGATACGGTTCTGCGCCGGCAGCCTCCGGCGCTACGCATCAGTTCCCCACCTGCCCCGTTCTGGCCTGACGTTTTCGTCACCCGCCGTCTGCCGTGGGCCGCATTTGCAGAGTCCCTGCTTTACCACGGGATTGTTCTGGCGCTGGCCTGGGGAGTGTCTACGTTACTTCCTCCCCCGCCGCACGTCACGCAGGCGCGGCGCTTCGATCCGGCTGACGTAATTTACTATTCGCCGTCGGAGTATCTGCCGCCTCTCGACACGGGCAAGTCGCAGGCCGCGAAGGCACATCTGGGCGACCCGGTTTTTGCAAAGCAGCCGATCCTTTCAGTACCCCCCGAGGCCGACAATCATCATCAGACGATTGTGACGCCGCCAGACATCAAGTTGAGCCACGATGTGGAAACGCCCAACATCGTGGCCTGGGGAGACCATACGGTGCCAGTGCCCGGCGCCGCGCTGGAGCGGACGAATCCACGATTGCAGGCGCCCGCGACCTCGATTGTTGCGCCTGTTCCGGAGATCAACCAAAGGAGCGAGCGCAAGCTGAACTCGTTCACCGGAAGCGTCATTGCACCGGCACCCGGCATGGGACGCGATGTGCGCGCGGTCGCATCGCTTTCGATTGACGTCGTGGCTCCGGCTCCAGATGCGAGTGTGGCGGACACGCGCCGCACGTTGCAAGGACCGCAAGCGGCTGTCGTCGAGCCGCCGCCGGCAATCAACGCCGCGTCGGTTCGCAAGCTGGGGGACATCAATATTGGGCACTCGGAAGTCATCGCGCCCGCACCGCGCCTGGCGGTCGAGGCGCAGCGTACGCTGTCGACGCTGGAGGGCAGTGGCAAAGCCGTAGTTCCGCCGCCGCCCTCGATGGAAACTTCGGGGGGCGGCTCTGGCGCCAACGGTGGCGGTCGAGCACGGAGCAATCTCGGCAGCCCGGGAGGTCAAGTTGTACCTCCACCTCCTTCGGTACCCTCCGCGCGCTCGGCCGAGGGCGGAGGACACTTAATTGCACTCGGAATCCATCCTTCGGTGACGCCCCCGGCCGAACCGCCGCAAGGCAACCGGCGCGGAACCTTCGCGGCCGGTCCCGAAGGTAAAGCTAATGCAACAGGAACGCCCGACCTGCGTAACGGAGACCTGAGCGGCACCCACGGAACCAGCCAGAGCGGCACGGTTGGCGGGACGGGGTTAGGGGCTACAAACGGTGTGCGCGGAGTGCCTTCTGGTTTGCACGTGGGCGCGGGAGCCAAAAACGCCACGGCCGCGGCGGGTGGTGGCGATCCTTCAGCAACGGGTAAGGGTGGAAGCAGTCAGGAGGAGATGGCGAGTCTTGCGCCCCACGCTCTGCGTTCCGGGGTAGCCGCTCCCAAGGCCGCGCTGGTGGAAAATCCGAGCCAAATGGAGAGGCAGATCTTTCATGACCGTCCTCTCTATTCGATGACCCTGAACATGCCGAATCTGAACTCGGCAGGAGGCAGTTGGGTCATCCGGTTCGCGGAACTCGACGGCACGCAGAGTAAAGGCGATCTCAGCGCCCCGGTGGCCGATCACAAGGTCGATCCTGCCTACCCTATGCAGCTCATGCGGGAAAACGTCTCGGGAACCGTGACCTTGCGAGCGATCATTCGGGCTGACGGCAGCGTCGGTGATATCCGAGTGGTGAATGGCGCGGATCCCCGTCTCGATTACTATGCGAAGCAGGCGTTCGCCCGTTGGCATTTTCTGCCCGCGATGAAGAACGACGCAAATGTGGATGTGGAGGCGATCGTGATGATTCCGTTCAAACCGATCCCGCGCAGGCTGGGCTACTGATCTTCGGTTCGGAGCTATAATTGTGGAGTTGGAGGTATCCCCATGCGATTCACCGGCCTCCTGGCTATCCTGCTTTTTATCATGATCGTATTCTTCGCGGCTCCCGCCGCCAGCTTCGCGCAAACGCACGGTGACAGTTGGGCGAAGGCCTCGCCCGATGCTGATCTGACGACAGCGATGGACAACATCCGCCAACATTGGAATCCAACCGAGGTCGAACGGGACGGTGTCTGCTACACCATGCGCACCTATGTGGTGGCTCGCGACGACGAGGAGTCGGACTCGACCCACATGATCCGGACAACCCGCTGCCTGCCGGAATGGAAGCTCGAGTTCAAAAGCGCCACGGAACCCGGCCGCCGGAGTGGCAATGCCCACCCGGCTAACCGCGAAAGTGCCGTGAAGCCGTAGATTCGCTACTGAAGCACCGGTTGTAAGACAATCTCCCGGATGCGCCCATTCTGGCTCTGGCCTCTCGTGATTTCGACTGTCTCCCTGGCGCAGTCCTTTACCGTTCAGAACAGCAATACAACCGAGGATCTCCGCGGGTTGAGCG
>Ga0210384_10002377_pt1 | contig 23047 bp, 19 predicted proteins | sample IncBWH2MmetaG_FD_160574 | JGI IMG/M metagenome (GOLD analysis project Ga0210384, IMG submission 160574) | Forest soil microbial communities from Barre Woods Harvard Forest LTER site, Petersham, Massachusetts, United States - Inc-BW-H-2-M | ecosystem: Environmental > Terrestrial > Soil >...
TTCACCTCTCGGAGGCGCGCGCCACGCCGAAACCGGTACTTGACCCTATCCGGCAGGGAGCTGGACAGAGGGCCTTCGACCCTCGGTCCCGGTGGGAGCGGGCGAGGTCGAGGATCCACCCGAGCCCTGGTCGTCGTCTTCCGACCAGGCCGCAGGAGGGCTCCACGAGCTCATCGGAACGGGAGGGACGGTGGAGACCGGTTTGTCGGGGGGCGGCCGGCGACGACGGAGCATCAACAAGGTCGCCACGATCGAGGCGACGATGACGCCGATCAGAATCCCCAGCCACACGTCGACCGCCAGCGAGCCCGGGCTGCTGTGGGGCCCTGGGGGTCCGGAGCGGACCGGGGTGGCCAGTGTGCGGGCGACGGCATCCGCGGCCGCGTTCGATGGGCCGACCGCATTCCAGGCGACGACCCGGACCGTGTAGTTGGTGCTGGGCTCGAGCCCGACGATTCTCCAGGCTAGCGAGGTTCCCGCGGTCGCGGTCGACCAGTTGGCGCTTCCGAGTCGCTCGAACTCCACCGTATAGTTGAGCACCGGGGCCCCCTCGGTGGAGGACGGCGGCGCCCACGACACGTTCAGGGTGGAGTTGGTCGCGTTGCCGACGGTGAGGGCGCGCACCGGAAACGGGACCCCGACCGGAGTGCCCGATGCGACGTTCGAGGTAGGTCCGGTCCCCGCGAAATTCGCGGCGGCCACCGTGAGGTAATAGGTAACGCCGTCCGAAAGTCCGGTGAGATTCGTCACCGTCGAATTCGTGGAGATCGCGAGCGACCAGGGCCCTGTCGGGCTCGTTGAGATGGAGAGGTTGAACGACACGATCGGGGCACCGCCATCGCCGGGTCGGTTCCAGGAGATGGCGAGGGTCGTATTCCCGCTCTGCACCGTGGGAGGCGAGGGCGCCGACGGGTGAGTGACCCCAGAGTAGAGCTCGACGCGCCCCCCGGCGACGAACGGGGCGACGAGCGTCCCGGTGAGGTTGTCGAACCCGGCCCGGTAGACGCTCTGCAATAGCGGGAGGGTCGCCAGGACGACGAGGCCGGAGGTGTCCAGCACCTCGACGCTGTTGTTGAACAGGCTCGTGACCAGGAGCAGACGATCCGTGAGGTCGGTCACCACGTCTCCCGGGACGAACGGCGCGAGGCCCACCGAGCCGACGTTGCTCCGGTTCACGGGGTCGATCTCGGTGAGATTGGTCCCGCCGCCGTTCGCGATCACGATGTCGCCGTCGGGAAGCACCGCGCCATCGACCGGATCCGACCCGGCCCCGTAGATCCGGCCCAAGGTGAGGTTGGCCCCGTAGACGGTCGTCACGTTGCCGTTCGGGGCGCTGCAGCTCTCCAGGAACGCCGCGGCAACTGCGTCGTCGACGACGATCCCGCAGGCGGAGAGCCCGGGGAGGGGAACGAACCCGAGGTAGAGGTGGGAGACGGTCGAGAACACCTGCACCCGACCTTGTTCGGAGACGTAGAGAAGATCGTGGGCGTCGTCCAGTCCCAGGGCGAGAGCGGGTCGGGAGAGTGGGATCGCTCCCGCGACCGCCCCGGTGCTGGCGTTGTAGAGATGGACGGCGGCCGACGACGGGGCCGCCTCGAACAGCGTGTCGTGCGCCGGGTCGACCACGATCGCCAGCCCGTTGAACAGCGGGGTCGGAGGGTAGATCGTCCATTCCAGGGTACCGGTCGGTTCGGAGAACGCTTCGATCTCGCCCGGCCACAGGCTGGCCACGTAGAACACGCCGATCCGCGGATCGACGGCCGAGTCGGTCTGGAAGTACGGCAAGGAGGGGTATGACTCGGTGGGCAGCAATGAGGGAAGCTCGAAGGCGGCCGTGGTATTGTTGAGCGTGCCGACCGTCAGGATGCCGCCCAGCGGGGCATCGAGGGCGAGCCGCTGGAACGTCCCCGGACCCCGGCTCGCATTGTAGAGTCCGACGAGCGCCCCGGTCGTGGCGTTGAACCCGGTCAGCCGCTGGTGGAGCGCCGCGTCCGACGTGATCAGTATGTCGGTCCGCTCGTCGTAGGCGAGATCCGTCACGCTCGCCGGGATGGATCCGAAGCTCCCGAGGTAGATCCCCGACGCCGGACTGAAGTTCAGGAACACCGTCGGGGCGCTGCTCTCGTTCGCGGCGATCAAGAGCCGACTGTGGCTGTCGTAGGCGACGGGCCCGATCGAGGCGGTCAAGGGAGCCGAGATCGTCGGCTTCGCGACGTCCGTCGAGGAATTGAACACCAAGAGCGAACTCGTCAGCGTCGGGACGACGAGATCGTCCCATCCCGCGACGACCGTCACCCCCTCGGAGACGCAACCGACGACCGAACAGGGAAGGACGGCTCGGACCGATCCGGTGCTCGCGTTGATCGCCACGGTCCAACCCCCGGTCTCATTCTGCACGAACACCTGGTCGCTCACCGGGTCGAATGTCGACAGGAACGGTTCGAACGGCGGCGCGGGGAACGACGAAACCGTGATGTTGCCGATCGTGGCGAGGGTGCTCTCGTTCAGGACCTGGATCCACCCAGGTCGTCCCGATGCGGTCACCGACACGAAGAGCGTGTGGTTGATCGTATCCAGGGCGACGCCGCAGAGGCAGCTGCCCCGAACGATCCCCGGTCCGACCGGGACCGCGTTGACGAGGGCCCCGGATCCGATCGCAAAGGCGGTCACCAGACCGGCCCGGTCATTGGCGACGAAGGCGACCTGGCGGCTCGTATCGACCGCGAGGCCCACCGCATCGCTGGCGACCCCTGTCGGAGTCGTCACCGACTGCTCGAAGTATCGGCCGTGGAGGGGACCGTAGACCGGGGCACTGGGAGCGGCGTGGTTCGGGTGTTCGCCGCTCGCCCCGGACACCGCGGGGACCGCGGAGTGGCTGAAGATCGTGCCGCCGGAATGGCCGTAGGAAGGACCCGTGGGGGCTGCGGGGGTGTGGGCCCAGCCGCCGCCGCTCGCGAGAAGAACGAGGAGGGCGAACACCCATCCAGGGCGTCGTAACGTCGAGCGGAACTTCGGACGGGTGGGACGCATCGGTGCTGTCCGAAACTGCCTGACGCAGGTATATGACGCCCCGCCTCGACGGGGCCGACTCGACCCTCCGGTTTCCCGACGGAAAACGCCGCCGGCGGTGAGTCATCGCGCTCTGTTGGGCCCAACTGTTATATCGGAAACTCCGCTCGGCGCGCCGGTCGATTCTCGTGGCCGAGCCAACCCCATCGACGGAGAACGAACCGGTCGCGGTCGCCTCCCGGATCCCCTCGACGGATCTCCTCGGGGTCTATCGCATGATGGTGACCTCGAGGGTCGTCGACGAGAGGTGCCTGACCCTTCAGCGCCAAGGCCGGATCGGCTTCTACGTCCCGATGCAAGGCCAGGAAGCGGCCCAGGTGGCGTGTGCCTGGGCCCTTTCCCCCGAGGACTGGATCTTCCCGGCCTACCGGGAGCTCGGGGTCGCCCTCACCCGCGGGATCCCCCTCAAGCTCCTCCTCGATCAGTTCATCGGCAACGCCGGGGATGCGATGAAGGGGCGTCAGATGCCCAATCACTACGGGTACCGGGCGTTCCGGTTCGTGACCGCATCGAGCCCGGTCGGCACCCAGATCGTTCAGGCCGTCGGAACGGCGATGGCCGCGCGTCGCAAGGGCGAGCCGATCGTCACCGTCACCTTCTTCGGGGACGGGACCACGAGTTCGAACGACTTTCACTCGGGCCTGAATTTCGCCGGCGTGGTCCAGGCGCCGACGATCTTCTTCTGTCAGAACAACCAGTGGGCGATCTCGCTCCCCCGAGAGAAACAGACGCGGAGCGAGACGCTCGCCGCGAAGGGCGTGGCGTATGGAGTTCCCGGGGTGGTCGTCGACGGGACCGACGTTCACGCCGTCTACGCGGCCGTCGTCCAAGCGCGAGAGCGGGCGCTGGCCGGCGGTGGGCCGACGCTCATCGAGGCCCAGGTGTATCGGCTCGGGCCCCATTCGACCTCCGACGACCCTCGGCGCTACCGCAGCGACGCCGAACTCAATCAGTGGAAGGCGAAGGACCCGATCGCCCGGCTCAAGTCCGAGTTGCTCGCTGACGGTCAGCTGACCGAGGAAGCCGACCGGGACCTCTGGGAGTCGACGAAGTCCGAGGTCTCGAAGGCGCTCGCCGCCGCGGAGGCGATGCCCCCGGTGGACCCCCGGACGATGTTCGACGACGTGTTCGCGCGGCTGTCGCCGCAACTGGAGGAACAGCGCCTCTCTTTCGAGGAGCTCCCCAGCCCCAACCCGGTGAGGACATGACCGAGCTCACGCTCGTCCAGGCCGTCAACCGCGGGCTGTTCGAGGCGATGAGGTCCGACCCGGATGTGCTCGTCCTCGGGGAGGACGTCGGGGTGAACGGGGGAGTCTTCCGGGCCACCGAAGGGCTGCTGAAGGAGTTCGGAGAAGAGCGCGTCATCGACACTCCGCTCTCGGAGACCGGGATCGTCGGGGCGGCGATCGGCATGGCGCTCTACGGGCTCAAGCCGGTCGCGGAGATCCAGTTCGTGGATTTCATCTACCCCGCGTTCGACCAGATCGTCAGTGAGCTCGCGAAGTTCCGGTACCGTTCGGGGGGCCAGTACCCTTGCCACGTGGTGATCCGGTCCCCGTACGGCGGAGGGATCAAGGGCGGGCTCTACCACTCGCAGAGCCCCGAGGCGTATTTCGCCCACACTTCGGGGCTCAAGGTGATCGTCCCGTCGAACCCGGCCGACGCGAAGGGGTTGCTCCTGACCGCGATCCACGACGAGGACCCGGTGCTTTTCCTAGAGCCGAAGCGGATCTACCGGGCGGTGACCGGCGAGGTCCCGGACGGCGACCACCGGGTGCCGTTCGGGCTCGCGTCGACGGTCCGCGAGGGATCCGATGTGTCGGTGTTCGCCTATGGCGCGATGGTCCACGTCGCAGCCCAGGCGGTGGACGCCCTCGCCACGGAGGGGATCCATGCCGAACTGATCGATCTCCGGTCCCTCGTGCCGCTCGACGAGAAGGCCTTGCTCGCCTCGGTGGAGAAGACCGGCCGCGCGGTCATCGTCCACGAGGCTCCTCGGTTCTGCGGATTCGGCGCCGAGCTCGCGGCGATCATCGCCGAGAAGGCCTTGTACTCGCTCAAGGCCCCCGTCGTCCGAGTGACGGGGTACGATACCCCGTTCCCATATGCCCTCGAGCACCTCTACCTACCGAACATGGAGCGGGTCGCCCATGCCATCCGGAAGACCGCCCAGGCGGCCTGAAGGGGGCCGAGGACGATGGCGTACGAATTCCGGCTCCCCGATATCGGGGAAGGGGTCGCGGAGGGCGAGGTCGTCCAGTGGTTCGTCCAAGAGGGGGGCACGGTCGCCGAGGACGCCCCCCTGGTCTCGGTCCTCACCGACAAGGCGAACGTCGAAATCCCTTCGCCCAAGGCCGGGACGATCGCCAAGATCCACGCGCAGGTCGGCGAGAAAGTCAAGGTCGGGGGCCTCCTGGTCACCATCGAAACCTCGGGCTCCCCCGGTGGCGCGGCATCCCCCGTGGGGGCTCCCGCCCCCGGAGGGTCCGCTCCCGCCGCGCCCGAAGCCCCGGGTGCCGAGGCCCCCCCTCCGAAGGTAGTTCCCGCGTCGGTCGCTCCCGGAGTCATCCTCGCTTCTCCCAGCGTACGTCGGATGGCCGGGGAAAGGGGTATCAACCTCGCCACGGTCCGCGGGTCCGGTCCCGGTGGACGGGTCCTCGAAGGGGACTTGCTGACTCCCAAGACACCGGGGGGCGCGGCCCCGGCCGACCTCCCGGCTCCGAAGGGGGCCGCCGCGGCAGTGCCCGCCGAATCTCCTAACCCCTTGCCGTCGGTCTCGACTCCCGCCCCGCCAGCGGCCCCACCGTCGGCCGCCGCCCCGGTCGGAGCGAGCCGGGCCGCCCCACCCACCGCCGCCCCCGATGAGGCGGAACGGATTCCGATCCGGGGCCTGCGTCGGGTCATCGCCGAGCACATGGCCGAGTCGGTCCACAAGGCGGCCCACTTCACCTACGTGGAGGAGGTCGACGCGGGCGAGCTGATGCGCGTGCGGGACCGGATGGCGCGTAGCATCGAGAAGGACGGCGTCAAGCTCTCCTACCTCCCTTTCGTCGTGAAAGCCGTCGTCGCCGGCCTGCGGGCGCACCCGATGATGAACGCCCGGATGGACGACGAACGCCAGGAGCTGGTCGTCTACAACGGCTACCACATCGGCATCGCGACCGCGGCGCCGGATGGGCTCATCGTGCCCGTGATCCGCCATGCGGAGACGAAGAGCGTCGCCCAGTTGGCCCGCGAGATCCTCGACCTCTCCGAACGGGGGCGCGCCGGAAAGCTCCAGCGCTCCGAGCTGATCAACGGGACGTTCACGATCACGAGCCTGGGGGCGCTCGGCGGGATCCTCGCCACGCCGATCCTCAACTACCCCGAGGTATCGATCCTCGGCGTCCACCGGATCATCAAGCGACCGGGGTACCTCGCCGACGGAAGCATCGGACCGGTGCACGCGATGAACCTCTCCGTGTCGCTCGACCACCGAGTGCTCGACGGGATCGTCGCGGCCCAGTTCTTGGCGGTCGTCAAATCGAACCTCGAGGACCCCGCGCAGATGTTCGCCCACTTCACCTAAGCCCCCGCCCACCGCGCCGGGCCGAGCCCTCGGCCATGACTATATACGTGTTAATGCGCATAGTATCTAAGGGCCATGGCGGGGTTCGAGCCTCCGGACGAGATGCTCCGACGGCCGGCCTCGTACCTCGTCTGGGGCCGGGAGCGGCTCCCCGTCGAGCTCCTCGCCTTCGGGATCGCCGATCGGATCGACCCCGATTTCCAATGGGTCGCTGACCTCTGCCGAACCCCCCAGGGTCGGGAGCACCCTCTCGGACCGGTGGGGGAGCTGGTCCCGTCCGAACGTCGTGTCGTCGTCGGGTTCCTGGAGGAGCAGTTCACCGTGCCGGAGCACCTGGAGCGCTCCATCCGGACGATGATCCGGTCGACCCCGATCGATCCCGCGCTGATCCGGCTGACGACGTTCGCGGCGCTCCCGCGGGCCCTCCAAGTCGCCCTGGGGCGCTCCTCTCGGGGTCCGCGACCCGGCGGCATCGTGCTCGCCGACGGGCACCACCTGAAGGACCGGTGGGTCGACTCGGTGTTCGCCGAGCCGCTCTTCCACGAGTTCCTGCGGGCGCAGAACGCCTCGCTCCTCGTCACGTTCCTCGAGGAACCGCCCGCCGCGGTCCGCGATCAGTTCAACTTCGTCTATCGGGTCGAGGTCGAACCCGGGGCAAAGTGGCTGCGGGCCCGCGTGATGGCGGAGCGCCGGGACATCCCCGGCACCCTGGGCGATGGGGATCGGGTCGCCGCGATGTCCCTGGGTCCGTTCAGCGACGCGGTCCTGGCCGCGCTCGCCCGACGTGGCCCGTCGGTCGGCTCGTCCGAGCTCGCCGGCGCGCTGGCGGCTCCCTAGATCGACAAGTCGAGCGCAACGCGGCGACCCCGGTCGACCCCGGGGAGCGACCTAAAGAGGGCCGGACCTGTTCGAGCGGCCTGTGGAATCCCGCCGGTCCCGGTACGACCTCGGACCGGCGGGCGGTTCCCGGATCGAGGTAGGGGCATGACCGAATCGGAGACCGAATTGGTCCCCCTACCCTACGACGCGGCCCACCTCGTCGCCCTCGTCGGGGACGACTGGGGCGAGCGGCTCCTCGGCGCCTACCGATGGATGATCCTCGGGCGCACTCTGGATGCCCGGATGCTCGGCCTGCAGCGCCAGGGTCGGATCGGCTTCTACGGCCCGGCGACCGGGCAAGAAGCGGTCACAGTGGGGGCATGGCTGGTCTCGCGGCCCGAAGATTGGATCTTCCCCGGGCTCCGCGAGCAGCTCCTGGCGCTCGCCCGGGGACATTCCCTCGACGCGTACCTGCACCACCTGTTCGCGAACGATCAGGATCCCGCCCGAGGCCGGCAGATGCCGTGCCACCCGACGGCCCGCGAGATCCACTACGTGTCGATGTCGTCCGTCATCGGCACCCAGATCAGTCAGGCCGTCGGGATGGCGTACGCCGCCCGGAGCAAACGGGCGTCGTCCGTGGCGTTCGCGTTCTTCGGAGATGGTGCCACCAGCTCGAACGACTTCCACGCGGGGATGAACCTCGCAGGAGTCCAACGGCTTCCCGTCGTCTTCTGCTGCACCAACAATCAGTGGGCGATCTCGGTCCCCGTCGATCGTCAGAGCGCCGTCGCCCACCTGTCGATGAAGGCGACCGCGTACGGAATGCCCGGCGCGACCGTCGACGGGACCGATATCGTCGCGGTCTACGCGGCCCTGGCTCCGGCCGCCGAACGGGCGCGGCGAGGAGAGGGGCCCACGATGCTCGAGTTCGTCCTGTTCCGGATGACGCCGCATTCGAGCTCCGACGATCCTTCTCGGTATCAGGCGCGGGACTGGATGGACCGCGCCCGGGCCCACGATCCGGTGCGGCGGCTCGAGGGGCTGCTGGAGACTCTGGGTCAGCTCGATGCCGGGCAGAAGGCGGGGATCGCGCGGGACGCCGATCTCGAGGTCCGTCGGGCGATCTCCGTCGCCGAGGTCGTACCGCCCCCGAGCCCGGAGTCGCTCCTGCAGGACGTCCTGGCCCCCTCGGCGGGAACCGGGGCGGCGACGGGGAGGGGTTGAGCGTGGCGGGGACGTACGCCCGGAGCACCGGCACTTTGGTGATCGGTGGCGGCCCCGGCGGTTACGTCGCGGCGATCCGCTTGGGTCAGCTGGGCAAGAAGGTCCTTCTCGTGGAGCGGGGCGAGCTGGGCGGCGAGTGCCTCAACCGCGGCTGCATCCCTTCCAAGGCGCTGATCCACGCCTCGGTAATGTACCACGACCTGGTGTCGAACGGCGCCGAGCTCGGCGTCCTGGCCGAGAACGTCCGGTTCGATCTCGCGAAGACGCAGCAATGGAAGGACGCCGTCGTCGCGAAGGAACGCAGCGGCGTCGCCGCGCTCCTCAAGTCCGCGGGAGCACAGGTGCTCTTCGGCGAGGCCCGGTTCACGGGGCCGAAATCGGCCGAGCTGACGGCACCGGACGGCGGGCGGGAGCGGATCGACTTCGAATCCGCCATCATCGCCACCGGGGCGGTCCCCATGGTCCTACCCGGGTTCGAGCCGGACGGGGAGAAGGTGCTGACCGCCTGGCAGATCCTCGCCCTCACGCGGCTCCCGGCCTCGGTGGTCGTGCTCGGCGGCGGCGTCAGCGGCTGCGAGCTCGGCGAGTTCCTCGCCCGGGTCGGGGTCCAGGTCACCATCGTCGAGCTGATGCCCCAGATCCTTCCCGGTCTGGAGGCCGACCTCTCCCGCGAGCTCGCCGCCAGCCTCCAACGTCTCGGGCTACAGGTGCGCGTCGGGACCAAAGCCGTCGGCCTGACGCGCGACGCGACCGGTATCCGGCTCGCCGTGGAGTCGGGCGGGTCCCGCGAGGAGATCGCCGGCGACCTGCTGTTCCTCACGATCGGTAAGCGGCCGGAGACCTCGAACCTCGGCCTGGAGGACGCCGGCGTCGAGCGCTCGGAGCGCGGCGGCTACCTCCCCGTCAACGATCGGATGCAGACCAACGTGGAACACATCTACGCGGTCGGCGACGCCGCGCGGCCCCCGATGCTCGCCCACAAGGCCTACCGGGAGGGGACCGTCGCCGCCGAGGTGATCGCCGGCCTTCCGACCCGTTACCAGTTCCAGGTGATCCCCTCCGTCGTCTTCACCGAACCCGAGTTGGCCAGCGTCGGCCTCTCGATGGCCGAGGCCGGTACGAAGGGGATCGACGCCCGCGAGGTCCGGTTCCCCTATGCGGCGCTCGGACGAGCCCACGCGAACCATTCGACCTCCGGATGGTTGAAGCTCGTCGCCGAGAGGTCGACCGGACGGCTCCTCGGGGTCCACGCCGCGGGCGCCTCGGCCGGCGAGTTCGTCACCGAGGCAGGGTTGGCCCTCGAGATGGGGGCGACGGTGAGGGATGTCGCGATGACGATCCACCCGCACCCGACGTTCTCCGAGACCCTCCAGGAAGCCGCGCTCCTGTGGCTGGGCGAGCCGTTGCACGTGGCGAAGAGGAGCAGTGGCGCTCGGCCTCATTGAGTGGGGTCGGCGCGACTACGGCCAGTCCCTCGAGCAGATGCGGGCGCTCCGGGCGGCCCGCCGAGCCGGGGAGATCCCGGACACGCTCATCCTCGTGGAGCACGACCCGGTGATCACCGTCGGCGTGCAGGGCTCCGACGGGGACCAGTTCCCCGCGGGGGTCCCGGTCTACCATGTCGAGCGTGGGGGGAAGAGCACCTTCCACGGTCCCGGTCAGCTGGTCGGCTACCCGATCGTCGACCTCGAGCCCCGAGGGCGCGACGTTCGGCGGTACGTCCGGGACCTGGAGGAGATCGTCATCGAGGCGGTGGCGGAGTTCGGGATCCGGGCCGGTCGAGTGCCGGGTCGCCGGGGGGTCTGGGTCGATGGGGAGCGAAAGATCGCCTCGGTCGGCATCGCCGTCGAGCAGTGGGTCACGCTCCACGGGTTCGCCCTCAACGTCCGCACCGACCTCGCCACCTTCCGCAAGTTCCGGCCCTGCGGGTTCGACGGCCGGGTGATGACCTCCATCGCCCAGGAGCGCGGTCGCACGTACGAGCTCGCCCAGGTCCACCTCCCCGTCATCCGGGCGTGGGAGCGGGTGTTCGGCGGTCCGATCCAGGAGACGGCGACCGTTCCCCCCGCCGCGGCCACGGCCTCGCCCACCTCATGAGCGCCGCCGCCCCCAGACCCCGCCTCCTCCTGGTCGGAGGCGGAGGAGGGCTCGTCGGTCGGGCGACCCTCGCGGAGCTCGGTTCGGGATGGGCCGTGCGATCGGTGCACCGGCACCGGGTTCCCCGGGAGGAGGAGGCCGGGGTCGAATGGGTCCCCGCCGACATTTCGGCGATCCGAGACTGGAGGACGCTCCTCGAGGGGGTCGACGTCGTCCTCAACTTGGCATGGTACCGATCCGGCCCCGAGTCGAGATTCCGCCGCCTCTACGAGGGGCTCCACCGAATGCTCGAGGCGGCCGGGCACGCCAGCGTCCGGCGCGTCCTCCAGGTGAGCGTGCCGCCGGCACCCGAACATCTCGAGTCGACCCTGCCGTACTTGCAGTACAAGCGCCGGTTCGACCACGAGGTCGTCGCCTCGGGGCTCTCGTATCGCATCGTCCGGCCCACCATGCTGTTCGGCCCGCGGGACGTGCTGCTCACGGTCATGCTGCGCGAGATCGACCGATATCCGTTCTTCCCGATGTTCGGCGACGGGCGGTTCCACGTGAGCCCGGTCGCCGTGGCGGACCTGGCGAGGTTGCTTCGCCGGGAAGCGGACGGGACCGACTCCGGGACGACCGACGTGGGCGGCCCGGCCCGCTACGAGTACCGAGAGCTCACCGATCTCCTCTTCCGGGCGGTCGGGAAGCGACCGCGCTACTGGCGGCTGAGCCCGAGCGGCAGCCTACGGTTCGCCTCCGTCCTTCAGGCGATAGGCTCGAGCCGGCTCTACCGCTACGAGGTGGAATGGTTGATGAGCGACCGGCTCGGTCTTCCCCCGTACTCGGGGCTGGACCGGCCGTTGACGACGGTCGAATCGTTCCTACACGACGAGGTCGGCCGGCGGCGCCGGCGACCCAGCGACGGCTGAAACGATCCGATCCGGTCGGCGGCGGGCGACCACCACCCCCCTAGCTCGCCGCCGTTGATGGAGCCCCGGCGGAACCGCGCCGGCGGGGATCGCGGACCCACGCCGGGGCTCCTCGCGCGAGCGCAACTACCCCGCTGAGCCGGCCCGACCGACGGGGCGCGTGCCGAGCGAAGGGTCTCCGTCGGCTCAGAGCTTCACTTCGGCGATCCACGCCCACTTCGGCCAGGATCGTTCGATGTAGTAGTCGAGGCTCCACCGGCTCGGACCGTAAGCGCCGTTGATGATCAGGAGCGAGACCGCCAGCATCGAGTAGACGAATCCCGTCCCGATGTCGGTGTTGGTCCCGCCGCCGTACGGCCCACCGAACCCCTCGGGAACGGCCCAGATGAACAGGCTGAGGAGCGCGGCTCCCACGTAGGCGAGCTTCCGCATGAACCCGAAGATCAGCGCAAGTCCGATGAGGATCTCCACTGAGCCGGTCAGGTAGACCCACGGGGCCGGGTTCGGATTGACCATGCCGGCCCACCAATTGAACCATCCCTGGAGCCACACCGGCTGACCGTCTCCGGTGGGGACGGAGAACTGGTCGACGAACCCCGGAACGAACTTGAAGTAGCCCGCCAATAGCCAGACCACCCCGAAGAGGATCCGGAACAGGGTCTTGATCGTCGTCGCATAGCGCGTCCACGCCCCTTTCGATGCCGGGCTGTTTCCCATCATGGTGGCGAACCCCGGGAGGCGGAGCGGCTAACGGGTTCTTAGCCCGAACGTCGACCGATCGGCCCGGATCGGTGAGAGACCTCATAAGCGTTGGAACGCGGGTCATCGCCGGCGTCGCTCGGCCTCCCGCCGCAGGACGACGGAGCCGAGCTCGCCCGACATCGGTCGAGAGACTGGTCGCGGCGCGCGGCGGCCCACCAACGCAACTCCGCCGGAGGTAGATTTATCCGCGACCGCCTCCCATCGTTCCGACGATGGAAGCGGCAGATCTTTCGCGCAGGCTCGAAGAATTCTACAGCGACGCTACGGAGGTGCTGCGCGACGTCTCGGGGATCACCGACCAGCAGGTCAAGCATTGGATCGTCAACCCGTTCCTGGTGGCCCTCGGGTGGGACCCGGTCGACAAGCGTCAGGTCTACCTCGACTATCCGGTCAAGCCCGACGGACACATCGATTACGCGCTGCTCGACGCCCAGGGCGAACCCCGGCTGATCATCCAGGTAGGGCGCCCCGGCGGTGCGGCGATCGACGTCGAGGCGACGGCGAAGAAGTCGCGCAGCGTGAAGGCTCCCCTCCTCCTCACGACCGACGGCCAGGAGTTCTCGCTCTACCACGTCGACAACAACGGTTCGCCGTCCCCGCTGTTCGTCCTGACGCTGAAGGAGCTGGCGGAGAATCCGGACGCCCTCGCGGGCCTCACCGTCTCCTACCGGCTCTCCGATACCGGGATCTCCCAGCTCCGCAAGGCGGCCATCCGGCTCGCCGTGATCCAGATGCTCGAGGACAATTCGGAGAAGACGTTCGACGCCATCGTCGGTTGGGTGAGCTCTCAGGTCGCCCCCGGCGCGCTCGACGAGACGACCGAGGCGGCGATCCGCGAGGCCACGATGCTCTGGCTCACCGAGGAGTACCTCGCGCTCCCCGGGTTCGGCGGCTCTGGGGAGAGTCGCAAGGCGTCGGACCTGCGTCCGACCTCCGCCCGCGACTGGGAGCCGTTCCCGGGCGGCCCCGCCGGCGCGTTCCAGTACAAGTTCGACACCTCCAAGACCCTCGACCTCCGCCAGTCCCCCAAGGAGATCCGCTCGGCGCTCCGACTCCAGGGGCTGCGGACCCCGACGGCGACCTCGTTCGGGGGATTCTACCACGCGCTGCGCCACCGGGCGAACTTGCCGACGTCGAAGTGACGGGTGGGATCGGACGGCCTGAGACTCGGGTTCGCGGTTTTATAGCCGGGGCGACCAGTCGCTGCCAGTCACCGGACCCATGACGTCGACCCCGGCCCCCGTGCGGATGCTCATCGACTTCGACGGGACGCTCGTCGAGCCGAACGTCGCGATCATCCTGGTCGAAGAGTTCGCTGACGACGGCCATCGGCTCGCCCACCAGGTCGACGAGGAGCTCCACTCCGGGAAGATCACCCTGCGGGAGGCGTGGACCCGGCAGGTCGCCATGTTGCCCGCCGATCGGGTCCCGGAGATGGCCCAGTGGTCGGTCGAGCACACCCCGCTGCGGGCCGGCGCGCTCGAGCTCCTCGGGTTGCTCCAGCAGCATCGCGTCCCGACCTACATCGTCTCCGGGGGGCTCGATTTCTACATCCACCCCATCCTCCGAGCCGCGGGGATCGAGCTGCCGGTGCTCTCCGATTCGATGGAGCGTGGGCCGGACGGGACCCTGCGGGTCACCCATCCGCACGGGCACGCGACCTGCCGACTGTGCGGGATCTGCAAGGCCCAGGCCGTCCGCACCATCTCCCCTCCGGCGACCCGGACGGTCTTCGCCGGCGACGGCTCCACGGACAAGTACGCCGCCGAGGTCGCGGACCTCGTGTTCGCCCGTCGGCGGCTCAAGGGCTACTGCGAGAGGTCGGGGATCCCGTTCTATCCGTTCGAGGAGTTCGGACCGGTGACCGCCCAGATGCGCCGATGGCTGGAGGGGAGCGAACCGTTCCCGCCCCTCCGGTCGGTCGGTCTGGCGAGCTCCCCGTGCCCGATCTCCAGCGAACTCGCCCCCACCCCTGGCCGCCTCCACGGCGCGGCGGCGGCCCACTCGGTCGCCTAGGGCGCAGGCCCGGCCCAGGTCGGCCGGGGGACGCGGCGGAACCCGGGTCACGGGGTATCAAATAGGAGCGGGGCTCGACGACCCCCGTTGCCCGAGGGTACCGGCCCGCGCGCACTCCACTGGCTCGGCTCGATGGGCCTCGACGTGGTCCGATGCGAGGTGCTGAAGAACCCGGCGGCGCCCTGGCTGCTCCGGTTCTTCGGGGGACGGCACGTCCTGCGATTCCACAACGGGTTCGAGTTCGCCGTGGACCCGTCGACCCGGATCCTCGGGGAGAAGCTGATCACCCTCGCCTACGAGGGCGCGACGTACCGGTCGACCGGCCCGGACGACGGATTCACCTGGTTGGTCAACCGTTCCCGGGGAGAGATCGTGACCCCCAGTGGGCTGCGTTTCTCGCTCGAGTCGCTCCACCCGCTGATCTTCGCCGAGACGTTCCTCTACGACATCCATTTCTGCGGGTTCCACCTTGGCCGCCAGCTCGTGGTCGACGTCGGGTCGAACGTCGGCGACACCCCGCTCTACTTCGCCCAGCAGGGCGCCCGGGTGGTCGGGTACGAACCGGATCCGGACAACTTTAGGATGCTTTCGGACAACGTGCAGCGCAACCCGACGCTGGCCGGGCAGATCCAGCTGCACCCGGAACCGGTCGGCGAGGATGGCGAGGTGACGTTCTTCTCGGGACAGGGCGGGAGCAGCGGGGTCTACGCGGGGAAGGGGACCGGCCGGAAGGTCCGCTCGGTGAGCCTGAAGACGGTGCTCGCTCGGGCCGGGGCCGAGGACGCCTACCTGCTCAAGGCGGACTGCAAGGGGGCCGAGTTCCAGCTCGTCCGGCAGTCCGAGCTCGCCGCCTTCCGATACCTTCAGATCGAGTACACCGCGGACGTCGTCGGCCAGCATCCGGCGACGCTGCTGGCGGAGTTGCGGCAGCGCGGGTTCTCGCGTATCCGGCTCTACAAGCACAACTACGGCGCGTATCCGTTGACGCAGCACGGCACCGTGTTCGCGTTGCGGGACGACGTCGAGGTCGATCCCACCGGGTCCCCCTGAACGGTGGGGGCCCTCACACCGCCCGGGAGCGGAACTCGGCGGCGAACTTAGGAAGGCTCTCGTCGAGCCCTAGGGTCTGGTAGCCGAGGTCTCGGGCCAGCTTGCTCGAATCGAGGCTGCTGTCCGAGGGCCGCCGGGCGAGCTGGTGAAGCTCGCTCGTCGCGATCGCCCGGATCGACGAAACGTCGAATCCGGTCTCCCGGGCGATCCGCACGGCGAACGCGTGGCGGCTGACGGCCGTCGCGCCGGCCGTATGGTACACCCCGGTCCGGCTGGACTCCCCGAGCCGGAGCAGGGCGAGGGCGAGGTCGTCCGCATAGGTGGGGGAAGCGATCTGGTCGTTGACGATCCGCAGTGGCTCTCCTCGACGGAGCTGGTCGACGACCCAGGAGGCGAAATCGAGGCTCTTTCCGGAGCTGCTCGACGGGCCCGCCGGGTCGTTCCAGCCGAAGATGACCGACGGACGCGCGACGACGGCTTCCCGGCACGCCTCGAGGGCGGCGAGTTCGCCCGCCCGCTTCGACTCCCCGTAGACGGAGAGCGGGCTCGGCTCCTCCTCCTCGACGCGCGGCGGCTCCCCGCCGTTCCCGAACACGAAGTCGGTCGACACGAAGACGAATCGCGCGCTCAGTTTCATGGCCGCCTCGGCGATGGCCCGGGTGCCGTCGGCGTTCACTTCGTGGGCCTCGGCCGGATGCTGCTCGCAGTAGTCGACCTGGTGAAGGGCCCCGGTATCGATGATGAGCTCGGGACGGAATCGCTGAACGACGGCATCCATCTGGGTCCGATCCCGCTTGTCCAGCAGAGCGATCGACTCCGCGGGGAGTGTCGGACGACGGCTGCGATAGGTGCCGAACACGCGGTGGGAGCCGGCGAGGGCGGCCGTGCAGACGCGGCGGCCGACCTGGCCGCTCGCCCCGATGACGAGGACGCGCATCGGGAGGCCTACTTGTGGGGAGCTCGGTTCCAGTCGAAGGGCGCGCCGGTTCGCGGATCGAGGACCTTCGGGTCGTTCCAAATGCGGCGTTCCTCGTCCGGGTGCTCCCGATCGTAGAGCCGGTTCACGAGGTAGACCGTCAGCGACGGTTCGGTCCCGAGACCCTTCGTCCCGTGCCAATAGTGTCCGGGAATCCGAACGATCTGGAGCCGCTCGGCGCTGACCACGATCTCGTCGAGCTGGCCTCGCGTGGGCGATTCCGGCGCGTCGTCGAAGGCGCAGATCTTCATTGTGCCCCGGACCACGATGAAATAATCGACCTGGCCGCGCGCATGCCGATGCCAGGCGCGAATCATGCCGGGGTAGCTCATGGAGAGGTTCAGCTGCTCCGGGCGGTCCGAACCGAGCAGGTCGCCCCAGTCACTTCGCAACACTTCGGCGAACGATCCCCGCTCGTCCGGCAGCCGATTGAGGTCGCGGACCTTGACGCCCGGGAGCATCCCGCCCATCGGCGAGCTCAGAGGACCACGCCTCTTAACCGAACGGGTTCCGACGCGACCGGGTCGGTCAGGAGGTGCCGGTACCACTCGACCGTCCGGGTGCGAGGGCCCGTGTCGACGGAGCCGTCCCGGACCGCACGTTCGATCTCCCGTGCGGCGGCCCCTGGCGTCAGTTGTGGGACGAACCCGAGCTCGTCGCGGGCGCGGGCGAAGCTGACGCGGTAGGATCGGAGGTCGGGGTCGCCGTACCACTCCACCGAGGGGGGCAGCGAGAGGTGGGAGGCGACGATCTCGGCGAGCGGCCGGATCTGGAAGTTCTGCTCGTCCGAACCGATATTGTAGATCCGCCCCCGGATCCGGGACGGGGCCTCGGTCAGCAGCTCGACGATGGCCCGGGCGGCGTCGCGCACGTGGAGGAACGGCCGCCATTGGGTCCCGTCCTTCATGACCGGGATTCGGCGGTCCCGCACCCCTCCGAGCGCCATCCCGTTGATGGCGAGGTCGAACCGCATCCGGGGGGCGAGTCCGTAGAGCGTGGCGAACCGAACCGCCGTCGGGCAGAAGGTGTCGGACGCCAGGGGAAGCGTGTCCTGCTCGGCCAGCCAATTCGCCCGAGCGTACTCGGTGAGCGGATCCGGCGTGGTCTCCTCGTCGAGGATCGTGTCGCGGAAGCCGTAGATGCTGCACGACGAGGTCAGCAGATACCGACGCGCCCCCGCCTCCCGGGCGAGCCGCGCGGTGCGGACGCGACCGAGATAGTTGATCTCCCGGGTCCGCCACGGGTCGATCGCCCCGGCGGGATCGTTCGACAACGCCGCGGCGTCGACGACCGCCTCCTGGCCCTCGAAAAGGCGGCCATCGCACCATCGGAGGTCGTCCCGGATGAGGGTGAGTCGCGGGTTCCCCGAACAGGCGGCGAGCGGCTCCGGCCCGAAGAAGAACCGGTCGATGACCGTCACTTCGTGGCCGCCTTCCAGCAGCAAGGGGACGAGACAGGAACCGAGGTAGCCGGCGCCCCCGGTCACCAGCACCTTCATCCGGCCCGAGACGGGGGCCGCCCGCTATAAACGCGTTCCGGGGGCTGGGAAGGCCGCCCAACGAGGGCGGATCGCGCGCCGCCGGGAGCGAGGGCCGCCGTTCCGCCCCGGGCGAAGTCTCAAGCCGTGGGGCGGCTCGTCCGCGTTCGGGCCGCGGTCGCGTAGGCGAGGGGTGGGTGCGTCGTGAAAGGGCTACTGCTCGCGGGAGGTCACGGGACGCGGTTACGGCCGCTCACGTTCACCGGGAACAAGCATATGATCCCGCTCGCCAACCAGCCGATGCTCTACTACGGCCTGCGCCACCTCGCCGAGGCGAACATCCGAGAGGTGGGCATCGTGCTCGGGCCGATCCGGGAGGGGATCGAGGAGGCGGTCGGGGACGGCTCGCGGTTCGGCCTCTCCGTCTCGTACGTCGAGCAAGGCGCTCCCAGAGGGCTCGCGGATGCGGTGCGCTGCGCCGGGCCCTTCCTGGGGCAGGAGCCGTTCGTGATGTATCTCGGCGACAACGTCCTCGAGGAGGGGGTCCGTCCGCTCGCCGAGGCGTTCGCCGCGGGCGACGCCGACGCCGTGATCGGAGTCACGCCAGTCCGCGACCCCTCCCGTTACGGCATCGTGGAGATCGAGGGGGCACGGATCGTCTCGATCGAGGAGAAGCCTCGGACCCCGCGCAGCCATCTCGCCCTGATCGGGGTCTACGTGTTCGGGCCGGAGGTCCATCGGACGATCGAGTCCCTGTCGCCTTCCGCCCGAGGGGAGCTCGAGATCACCGACGCCATCTGGCGGCTGCACCAGGCCCGGGGCCGAGTGCGCGTGCGAAACGTGAGCGGCTGGTGGAAGGACACCGGCCGACCCGAGGATCTTCTCGAGGCGAACGAGCGGATCCTGCAGACCATGCCAGCGAGCGCGTTTGTGCGGGCCGGCTCGGCCGCGGCCGGTTCGCATCTCACCGGGCACGTCGCCATCGGGGAGGGGGCCGCCGTGGGGGCCGACGTGACGATCACCGGTCCGGTCGTGATCGGACCGGGAGCGCGAGTCCTTGATGGGGCCCGCGTGGGCCCCGCCGTCGCGCTAGGGGCCGGAGCGACGATCCGGGCGGCTCAGGTCGAACGGTCGATCGTGTTGGAGGGAGCTCGGATCGAGGGGCCGCTCCATCTGAGGGACTCGATCGTCGGACGGGATGCCGTGGTCCGGCGTTCCGGTCTTCCCGGGGCGGACACCGTCTGTGTCGTGGGCGATTCCACCCAAATCGCCTTCTAGGGCGCGCGGCCAAGTCGTCTCGAGAATCCGCGGATGCCGGCCGACGACCGAAAGATGGTCCCTCCCGTCACGGCCATCGTTCCGGTCTACAACGGCGAGGAGACCGTGGCCGCGGCGATCGCGAGTGTCCTCGACCAGGACTATCCGGAGATCGAGGTCCTCGCCATCGACGACGGATCGCGCGACGGTTCGATCGCGGTCCTCGAGGCTCTGGCGAGTCGAGAGGCTCGCGCCCGTTGGATCTCGCAACCGGCGAACGTCGGGCTCGCCCGCACGCTAAACCGCGGTCTCCGCGAATCCACCGCGCCGTACGTGCTCGTCCTGCACCAGGATTGTGGCCTTCGGGGATCCGACTGGATTCGCCGGGCCGTCGGGCTCCTCTCCAACGAACCGGCGATCGGCGTAGCGGGCCGGGCGTTCCACGACATCGACCGGATGACCCCCCTCGAACGCATCTTCTGGGTGGTCCGAGCGCACACCGGGGCGACCCGGACTCGGCCCGTCGGCGACCCGAAAATGACGTTGTTCTCGGAGAACAAATGCGATCTCTTCCGCCGGCCCGAGCTTCTGGCGGTCGGGGGGTTCGATGAATCGTTCCGGACGGGGGGCGAGGATCAGCTGCTCGCGCTCCGGTTGGAACGGTCCGGCCAACGTCTGCTCGCCCCGTCGGACCTCCAGTTCGACCTGACCCTCGGATCGGATCGCCGCCTCGGCCGGGGCCTCCACAAGGAGTTGCGTTACGGCCAACAGATGCGCTCCGTCCTCCGCCGGACCCGGGGCCGCGCGGCCCGGCGCTCGCCGTCCGGCCACCTCGACCCGCGGCTCGTGCACCGCGCGTTCGGCGTCGGTTGGGTGGTCGCCTCAGCCGCCCTGCTGGCCCTCGGGCTCTGGCTCCGGTCACCGACCCTGCTGCTCGGGGCGGTCGTACCTCCGGTCCTGCGGGCCGCGGAGCTCACCGCGCGAGGAGTCCAAGAGCGCCCGGCGTACGCGCTACGCCGTCGGGACGTGGCCGTCGTGGCCGGTCTCGGCGTTCTGATGGATCTCGTCTACGCCGTCGGGCTGGTCACTCCCGACCCGCGTTCCCCGTCGTGGCCCCCGGCCGGGTCTCCTACCGCGGCTTCGGGGTCGAGCGCAACCTCGTCGACCCCGGGGCCCGGCCGATGACGCTCGCCTCCGTGGTGATTCCCACCTGGAACGGGCTGCCGCTGCTCCGCCCCTGCCTGGAGGCGATGCGGAGGCAGACCCACACCGATCTCGAAGTGATCGTGGTCGACGACGGGTCGACGGACGGGACCGCCCCGTTCTTGCGCGGCCTCGGGTCGGCGGTGGCACCGGTGATCCTCTCGTCGAACCGCGGGTTCGCCGTCGCGATGAACGCGGGCTTCGCCGCCGCCCATGGCGAAGTCGTGGTCGCCCTCAACAACGACACCGTCGCGGACCCGTCGTTCGTCGCCGAACTCGTCGAGGGTTCCCAACGGGGATTCGACATGGTGGCGAGCCGGGTCGTGCTCTCGGAGGGCGATCGGATCGACTCCGCGGGGATCGAGGTGCTCCGGGACGGCGGGTCCCGCGAGCGGCTTCGGAACGTCCCAGAGACCGACGAGCGGGTCGGACAGAGTGTCGAGGTCTTTGGCCCATCGGCCGCCGCGGCCCTCTATACCCGTCGGATGCTGGATCGGGTGGGCGGTTTCGACGAGTCGTTCGAGGCGTACTACGAGGACGTCGATCTGGCGTGGCGGGGGCGTCTCGCCGGATTGCGCTGCGCCTATAACCCGCGGGCCCGTGTACGCCACGTGCACTCCGCGACCTGGGGAAGGTTCTCGCGGCGAAAGCTGTTCCTCCTCGAGCGGAACCGGTATTGGACGCTGTGGAAGGACTACCCTGTCTCGGCGTGGCCGATGGCCGGGGCCCATCACCTCCTGTCGGCCGCATCGATGGTCCGCGGCGGTTACCTCGATTCGGGCTCGCAAGACGAGCTCCGAGCGATCGGGGCGAGGACACTGGCTCGCATCGCTCTGGCGGGAAGCGCGGCCGCTTGGAAGCGGTTCCCGAGCTTGATGCGGGAACGACGACGGATCCGAGCCTCCGTGACGGTTCGCGAGTCGGAGCTCAATCGGTGGCTGGAGACGTAGCCGGGGAGTCGGCCTCGCTGCCGGTCACGGAGACCGCCAGCCGGTCGGCGTTCTTCCAGTCCTTCGGTTCCCGGCTGTCGTTCCCGGCCCGTTGGGTCCGCTCCTGGTCGTCGGCGGGCTGGTTGGTCCTCCTCCTCACGATCTTGGGGGCGCTCCCGAGGCTCTGGAACCTCGCCGGCCCCTCGTTCTGGAACGACGAGGGGGGGTCGTCGATATTCGCCCTCGCGGCGCTCCATACCGGAGTGCCGGTGCTCCCCGGGCATCCGTTGAGCCTCGCGGTGGTGAACTACGATCCCCTCTATCCGGAGATGGAAGCCGGTTCGTTCCGACTTTTCGGGATCTCGCAGTTGGCGGCACGGTTGCCGGCCGCCGCCTTCGGCGTGGCGATGACGCCGATCGCCTATCTGTTCGGGCGAAGGATCGCGGAGCGATACGTCGGGCTCACGCTGGCGGTCATGGTCGCGTTCTCGACCGAGTACATCGCCTGGTCCCGCCAGGCACGCGGGTACATCGTCTTCACGGTCCTGCTCCTCGTGCTCGTGTACCTCGTCGCCCGATGGTACGGACGGGGGTCCCTTGATCGACCGAGCGCGATCGCCGGAGGCCTGCTCGTGCTCGGATTGGGGCTGACCTCCCCGGGCCTGTTCGTGTTGTATGCGCCTGCCGCGCTCGGCGCCCTTCTCGTCTACTTGCTGCTCGCCCATCGACCGTGGCTCGTCCGGTGGCTCGGCGGCAGGCTCCAACCGTGGGATGGCTGGCGACCGGTCCTGCGGCGCCGCTGGCGATTCGGTCTCGTCGTCCTCGCCCTGTTGGCCGCGATCGGGGTGGCCGCGTTCCCTCCGGGGATCGTCTCGCACCTGTTCGGACAGACCTTCGAGTCCGCGCTGCATTTCGCCCCGTACCCCTTCGTCTGGGTCCCGTTCTACGGTTCGTACCTCCTGGCGTACTATGCGCCGGTGACCGTGCTCGCGGCGTTCGGCGCCCTGATCGCCCTACGAAGGGCCGACCCGTTCGAGCTCTCGCTGCTGGCGTTCACCCTCCTCGTCCTCCTTTCGTTGAGCTCGCTGTTGTCGCTCGTCGCCGACGCCGCGGCCGGCGCCCCCACCTACGAGCGATACCTGACGCCGGATCTCGCGCTGATCTTCTACTTCGCGGCCCTCGGTCTCGTCGGACTCGCTCGCATCACCTACCGATCGGTCCGGCAGCTACCGCTCGCCTTGCCCCGATCGCATGGCGTCCCCCTCCTGTACGTCGCCGTCGTGGTCGCCGTCCTCGTGGTGCCGCCGATGATCTACCCGCCGGTGCTCAGCACCTACGCGTCCCCGGAGTTCTCGTCGGCGAACAGCGTCGTGCCCTGGTCCCCGTTCTCGCCGTTCCCGGCCGAACCGTCGGCGCTCTACGCCACGCCCCAGCCCGACTACGAGCTCGCGGCAGATTACGTCGCCGACCACGAACGCCCCGGGGACGTGGCGATGGCCATCTGGCCCGACGCGCCGGCGTTCTATCTGGGAAAGGTCGATTATTGGGCCTACCAGAACCCCCCCCCAGGGGCGGCCGTGAACGGCCCCAACGGCAAGGAGTACTTCTTGACCGGTTCGGTCCAGATCGGCAGCGCGGCGGCGTTCGAATCGATCCTGCCAAGATCCGGCGGGTGGTTCATCGAGG
>Ga0210384_10002378_pt1 | contig 23034 bp, 13 predicted proteins | sample IncBWH2MmetaG_FD_160574 | JGI IMG/M metagenome (GOLD analysis project Ga0210384, IMG submission 160574) | Forest soil microbial communities from Barre Woods Harvard Forest LTER site, Petersham, Massachusetts, United States - Inc-BW-H-2-M | ecosystem: Environmental > Terrestrial > Soil >...
TGAGAAAACGGCGCAACCCGCTCCGTCACATGTAAAGCCCGTAGCGGCGAGAGCGGAACCCAAACCAGCACCAGCGCCAAAACCGGCAGCCGCACCAAGACCGGAGCCTGCGCCGAGATCAGCACCAGCGGCAAAGCCGGCACCTGCGGCCAGGCCAGCTCCCGCGCCAAAGCCCGCACCAGCGCCCAAACAAGTAACCGCACCTAGGCCAGAAGAGTCACATAAGAGTGCGCCGAGCGAGGAGAAAAAACCGTAACCGTGGGAAGCTTGGACGGTCCGTCACGACCGCCTCCATAATCTCAAATGAGCGGCCCGTAGGCTTTTCTACGAGCCGCTCATTTTTTGGGTCATCGACTTTGTATCGTCTGTTCGCCACCAGCCACTGCAAATTGATTGAAAGAGCACAGAAGCGGCCCCAGAACTCGAACCACCCTGTCCCGAAATTGGGCATGCTAAATTCCGTTATCCTCACCCCCCTTGCGTTTGCTGAATTCAGGTTTAACCTTGCAGACTCGTTGGCTAGCGGTACAATTTGAGCAATTTGGTGCCAAAAAAAGGAGATTCCTTTTGACCGCTGACGCAAACGAGCATCCAGCCTCCGGCCCTGAACCTCCACGCCTGGGTCACGATCCGGAATCTCACCGGCGTAAAGGATTGCGGGCCGGCATCTGGATCGCGTTATTGCTGGTTTTCGCGCTCGCATTTTATTGGGTATTGCGTCGCCATGAGGACGCGAAGAAAGTCGCGCCCGCGGCGCCCAAGGTCACGGTAATCGCTGCGACGGCTCAGAAAGGCGACATCGGCGTTTACCTCGACGCCATCGGCACCGTCACTCCCGTCTATACCGCCTCGATTTCCAGCCAGGTGAATGGCCTTGTGGTCGCCGTCAATTACAAAGAGGGCCAGCTGGTAAAAAAGGGGGATCGCCTCGTTGAAATCGATTCCCGCCCATTCCTCGCGAATCTTTTGCAGGCGCAGGGTGTCCTAGAGCGTGACCAGAATTTGCTGGCACAAGCGCGCATGGACCTGCAGCGTTACCAGGCAGCTTGGGCGCGCAACGCAATTGCAAAGCAAATCCTTGACGATCAGGAAAAGCTCGTCCACCAGGACGAGGGCACCGTGAAAAACGACGAGGGTGTCGTGCAATTCGACCAGATTCAGGTGGACTATTGTGACGTCATTGCTCCGATCCCCGGCCGGGTCGGCTTAAGGCTGGTAGATCCGGGCAATGTGGTGCAAGCTTCAGCGACCACACCCCTTGTCGTTATCACACAGTTGAGCCCCATCACTATCATCTTCACGATTCCGGAAGACAATCTCGGACAGGTGGCGGCGCGTCTGCGCGCGCATGCCAAACTCTCTGTGGATGCCTACGATCGTACGGCGCAGATAAAAATCGCCAGCGGCGTGCTGCTAACTCTAGACAATCAGATTGATACCCTGACAGGAACGGTAAAGGGTCGAGCCACCTTCGATAACAAAGATAGTGCGCTTTTCCCGAACCAGTTTGTGAACACGCGCCTGCTTGTCAACACATTGCAGGGCGTGACGCTGATTCCAGCCTCCGCCATCCAGCAAAATGGCCAGGCATCGTTCGTGTATGTGATCCAGAACAATGTCGCTCACATACGCAGCATTAAGCCAGGAGTCACCGACGGCGGTATAACGCAGGTGGATGGTATTAATCCGGACGATGTGGTTGCCAACAGCAGCTTCGAGAAATTGCAGGACAACGCCAGCGTCGTCATTGCCACCCCCCCGTCTCAGTCCGGCACAAATGGGGGCACCGCCCCGTGAGTCCGTCTCGCCTCTTTATCTTACGGCCTGTAGCGACATCCTTGGTGATGGCTGCCATCCTCCTGGCCGGTATTGTTGCCTACACGCAACTGCCAGTCTCCGCATTGCCACAGGTTGACTATCCCACCATTCAGATAGTCACTTTTTACCCGGGAGCGAGCCCCACCGTGATGGCTACCACGGTCACGGCCCCGCTCGAACGCCAGTTCGGTCAATTGCAGGGTTTGAGCCAGATGACTTCCTCCAGCTCCGGCGGTACCTCTGTCATCGTGCTGCAATTCAACCTCGCGGTGAATATTGACGTCGCGGAGGAAGAAGTACAGTCAGCGATCAACGCCTCGCAGAGTTTCTTGCCGGCGAACCTGCCCTCGCCGCCGATTTACAGCAAGACAAATCCGGCCGATGCCCCCGTGCTTACGCTGGCAATCACATCGAGTTCGATGCCGCTTTCTCAGGTCGAGGATCTTGTGGACACCCGGCTCGCCCCAAAGATTTCTCAGCTCACCGGCGTCGGCCTGGTGACGATCAGTGGCGGGCAGAAGCCCGCCGTCCGCATCCAGGCCAACCCGACGGCGCTGTCCTCATACGGCATTAACCTCGAAGACCTCCGCACCGCGCTGACGCAGGCGAGCGTGAATGCTGCCAAGGGGAATTTCGACGGCCCGCACCTGAATTACCAGATTGACGCCAACGATCAACTGATCACCAGCAAGGATTACAGGGGCGTTGTAGTTTCCTACCGCAACGGCGCACCGGTGATGCTCACCGACGTCGCTCGTATCGTGGATGGGGTTGAAAACAACAATCAGGCAGCGTGGATGGATTTGACGCCCGCAGTGATCGTCAATGTGCAACGCCAGCCCGGCGCCAACACCATCAATGTGGTCAAAGGAATCAAGAAATTGATGCCGCAGTTGCAGGCCAACCTTCCGACCGGCATTCAGATCACTACGCTCACCGATCTCACCACTCCCATCGAAGCTTCCGTCGCTGATGTTGAGTTTGAATTGCTCTTGACGGTCGCGCTCGTGGTAATGGTCATCTTCCTTTTCTTGCGCAACCTATACGCTACCATCATCCCCAGCGTGGCTGTGCCGCTTTCTCTTATCGGCACCTTCGCAGCGATGTATATCTTGGGTTATAGCCTGGACAACCTGTCGCTCATGGCGCTTACCATCTCCACGGGCTTTGTCGTGGACGACGCCATCGTGATGATCGAGAACATTGCCCGCTACATCGAGGCCGGCGATCCCCCCATGGAAGCCGCGCTCAAAGGTGCCGAGCAAATCGGCTTCACCATTCTCTCCCTCACTGTGTCGCTCATCGCCGTCCTGATCCCACTGTTATTCATGGGCGACGTGGTGGGCCGCTTGTTCCGTGAGTTTGCCGTGACGCTCGCTGTCACTATCATCATATCCGCTGTGGTTTCCCTCACGCTCACTCCCATGATGAGCGCTCGCATCCTGAAACACACTCCGAAAGAGAAGCAGGGACGCATCTATCAAACCTCGGAGCGCGTGTTCGAACGCATGATCGCGTTTTATGGCCGGACGCTGAAGTTTGTTCTCCGCTACCAGACGATTACTCTACTGGTCGCGCTCGCCACGCTTCTCCTCACGATTTTCCTTTACATCGTCATCCCCAAAGGATTCTTCCCCGTCCAGGACACCGGCGTAATCCAGGGCATCTCCCAGGCCGCGCAGTCCATCGCCTCCAAGGCCATGGCAGCCAGGCAGCAGGAGCTTGCCAAGCTCATTCTGAGTGACCCGGCCGTCGAAAGCCTCTCATCGTTTATCGGCGCCGATGGCACAAATATCACGACGAACAGCGGCCGGCTGTCCATCAATCTAAAGCCGCTCGGCCAGCGCAAGATCAGCGCTTCCGACGTAATTCGCCGCCTCAAAACAAAGCTCGACCAGGTGCAGGGAATCGAGCTGTACATGCAGCCGGTGCAGAATATTACGGTGGACGATCGCGTGAGCCGCACACAATACCAGTACACCCTCGAAGACCCCGACATAAGTGAACTGGACGATTGGACCAATCGGTTCATCAGCCGCTTGAAGCAATTGTCCGAGCTGGAAGATGTCGCGAGCGATCAGCAAACGGGCGGCCTCGCCGTGTATCTCGCGATTGACCGTGTGACTGCTTCGCGACTCGGCATCGCGCCCGCGACGATTGATAACACTCTCTATGACGCCTTTGGTCAGCGATTGATCAATACCATGTACACTCAGCTCAATCAGTACCATGTTGTGCTGGAGAGTGACCCGGCGTTTCAACTCGATCCGAACAAGTTGAATCATCTTTATATCCAGGCCAATTCATCATTCGGCGCAACCGGCAGCGGGCCCGCTACCTCGTTCGCGGCTTCTGGTTCATCTTCCGCGGGCTCGAACGCACTCACCACTTCCGCGCTCTACACCCCATCGGCAAACACCCTTGTTCCTCCCGCGAACGCTCTTTCCGCGAGCGCTTCCACGACGCCCAGCAGGGGAGCAAATTCAGCAGGTGCCACCAGCTCCGTCATGAGCAATGCGGTGCCGCTGAGCGCTTTCTCCCACTTCGAAAAAACCACCGAGGCTCTCGCAATTACGCATCAAGGTCAATTTCCGGCGGTCACCGTCTCGTTCAATCTTGCGCCGAATGCCGCGTTGGGCGAAGCCATCACGGCCATCACCAAAGCGCAAAAAGACATGAACATGCCTCCCAGCATCCAGGCGGATTTCCAAGGCACAGCGGCATCTTTCCGGAACTCGCTCTCGAATGAACCTTTGCTCATCCTTGCTGCCCTGGTCACCGTGTATATCGTTCTCGGCGTCTTATATGAGAGTTTTATTCACCCCGTCACCATTCTCTCCACATTGCCGTCCGCGGGCGTTGGCGCTTTCCTCGCGCTGATTCTCTTTCACCAGGATCTGAGCGTTGTCGCCATCATCGGCATCGTCCTGCTGATCGGTATCGTCAAAAAGAACGGCATTATGATGGTGGACTTCGCACTGGAAGCTGAGCGGAAGCACGGAAAAAACGCCACCGAAGCAATTTACGAAGCCTGCCTGCTCCGCTTCCGCCCTATCATGATGACCACCATGGCCGCTCTGCTCGGCGGCCTCCCGCTCGCTCTCGGCACCGGTTTCGGGTCCGAGCTGCGCAGGCCCCTGGGCATCTGCATGGTCGGCGGCCTTCTGGTCAGCCAGGCCCTCACGCTCTATACCACGCCTGTCATCTACATCTTCTTCGACAATCTCGGTCATCGCTTCTCCCACAAATCGAATCGTGCGCAAATCGGAAATGAGCCGGAGCCGGCAGGGCAACTATGAACGCTTCCGCGCCGTTCATTCATCGTCCAGTCGCTACCACCTTGCTCACGGCAGCGATTGCAATTGCCGGAGCGATTGCGTTTGAGGTGCTGCCGGTATCGCCCCTGCCCCAGGTGGACTTCCCGACCATTTCCGTCAGTGGAGGACTGCCGGGAGCCAGCGCTGAAATCATGGCTTCCTCTGTTGCCACCCCACTTGAGCGCCAACTCGGCCATATCGCGGGTGTGACGGAGATGACTTCATCCAGCACCCTCGGCAGCACTTCCATCACGATTCAGTTTGACCTCAGCCGCAATATTGACGGCGCAGCACGTGACGTCGAGGCCGCCATTAATGCCGCCCGGACCTACCTTCCTGCCAACCTGCCGTCCAATCCCACATACCGCAAAGTCAATCCTGCTGATTCCCCGATCATGATTCTCGGTCTGACTTCGGACAAGTACGGCCCGAGTAAGCTGTACGACGTAGCTTCCACCGTGATCCAACAAAAACTGTCGCAGATTCAGGGCGTGGGGCAGGTCAACGTCGGTGGTGGCGCGTTGCCATCCGTGCGCGTCGAGGCCAATCCCACCCAATTGGCCGCCTATGGGCTTTCCCTTTCGAATTTGCAATCCGCACTCAGCCTTCAGAACGCCGACCTGGCCAAAGGCCAGATCACCGACGGCGTCGTAACCGCGGACATTCTCGCCAATGATCAAATCTCCCAGGCGCAGGACTACAAGCCGCTGATAGTCGGCTACAACAAAGGCGCGGCGGTCCATCTTTCTGACGTCGCGCAGGTGACCGACTCCGTACAGAACATTCGCGCGGCCGGTTATTTGAATGGCAAGCGCTCCATTACCATCATCATTTTCCGACAGCCCGGCGCCAACATCATCGATACGGTGGACCGCATTCGTACGCAACTTCCGTTCATCAAGGCCACCATTCCGCTGGGCATTGACATCACCATGGTTCTCGATCGAACCACCACCATTCGTGCCTCTGTGGATGACGTCGAGAAAACACTGATTATTTCCATCGGCCTCGTCATCGTCGTTGTGTTTCTCTTCCTGCGCAACTCCCGCGCCACGCTGATTCCCGCCGTCGCCGTTCCCGTCTCGCTCATCGGCACCTTCGCCGTCATGTATCTCCTCGGATACAGCCTCGATAATCTTTCGCTCATGGCCCTCACCATTTCCACTGGGTTTGTGGTGGATGATGCCATCGTGGTAATGGAAAATATCGCGCGCCATCTGGAAGCTGGCATGAAGCCCTTTGATGCAGCACTCAAGGGCGCGGAGGAAATCGGCTTCACCGTTCTCTCCATCAGCATTTCGCTGATCGCCGTCTTTATTCCTCTTCTGATGATGGGTGGAATCGTGGGGCGCCTTTTCCGCGAATTCGCCATTACCCTCTCAACTTCGATCCTGGTGTCCATGGTCATCTCCCTGACAACTACGCCGATGATGTGCGCCTACCTGCTGAAGGACCAGCGCAAGGAAAAGCACGGCCGCATCTACAATGCCAGCGAGAAATTCTTCGATTGGGTGTTGTCCATATATCGCGGGAGTCTGCATTGGGTGCTGGATAATCCGGCCATCACCCTGATCGTCCTGTTTCTCACCATTGCGTTAAACGTTGTGCTGGTCATCAGGATACCGAAGGGCTTTTTCCCGCAACAAGACACTGGTGCGATCTCAGGCGGAGTACAAGGCCCCCAAGATGCCTCCTTCACCTACATGAACGATTCCATTCAGCAAATTGTCGGCGTGATCAAAAAAGACCCGGCAGTCGCTAACGTAATCGGGTTCACCGGGGGCGGCGGGGCCACAAACTCCGGGAACATCTATATCGCTCTCAAGCCGCTCGCCGAACGCAAGGACAATGCCGCTCAAATCATCAATCGCCTCCGCCCGCAGCTGAACCGCTTGCCTGTCGCCTCCGCGTTCCTTCAACCCTCACAAGATCTCCGGATTGGCGGCCGTTCCAGCAACGCCCTCTATCAGTACACTCTCCAGGCGGACAACGTACAGGACCTTTTCAAGTGGGGGCCTATCCTGCTGACTGAAATGAAGCGCCTGCCTAGCTTGCAGGACACGAATTCCGATCAGCAAAATGGCGGGCTTGCTGAGCTGTTGACGTATGACCGCGTTACCGCGGCTAGGCTAGGCCATACAGCACAGTCGATCGACTCGGCGCTATACAGCGCCTTCGGCCAATCCGAAGTCTCCGTCATCTACACACAGCTGAATCAATACTACGTGGTGCTCGAGGTCGCTCCTCAATATTGGCGAAGCCCGGAAGGATTGAAAGACATCTACTTCAGCACTCCCACCGCGGGCAATATTCCTCTGCTGAGTATGGCCACAAGCCAGACCACCACTACTCCTCTGGCCATTAACCATACCGGTCTGTTCCCCTCGGTCACCGTCTCTTTCAATCTCGCGCCAAACGTGTCTTTGAGCGATGCCACCTTGAGCATCAATCAGATGCAACAGCGCCTCGGCACTCCTTCCACCATTCAAGGTTTTTTTGCCGGAACCTTACAGGCCTACCAGCAATCTCTCAGCACCGAGCCCCTGCTCATTTTGACGGCGCTCCTGGCGGTTTACATCGTTCTCGGTATCTTGTACGAGAGCCTGGTACACCCGCTCACCATCATCTCCACCTTACCCTCGGCCAGCGTGGGCGCCATGCTCGCTTTGATGCTCTTCAAAGTAGATCTCAACATCATTTCCATCATCGGCATCGTTCTGCTCATCGGCATCGTGAAAAAGAACGCCATCATGATGATTGATTTCGCTCTGATGGCCGAGCGTCAGGAGGGCAAGAGCCCAGCCGATTCGATTTTCGAAGCCTGCATGCTGCGCTTTCGCCCCATCCTTATGACCACCATGGCCGCCCTGTTTGGCGCTCTACCATTGGCCCTGGGTACTGGCACCGGTTCTGAGCTCCGCCGCCCTCTCGGCATCACCATTGTCGGTGGCCTCATCGTCAGCCAGATGCTTACGCTCTACACAACGCCCGTCGTGTATCTCACGTTTGACCGCCTGCGATTGCGCATTCAGGGAAAGCAGCAAGACGTCATTCAGCAGCACGGTCCTGGGCCAGAACCCAGCGCCGCGGACTAATTTGACTCCCTATGGATCGCATATGACCAACAGTACCCATCGCTCATCAGTTGCAATCGTCCTTGGCATGGCGCTTTGTTTCGCACCAGCGTGCATGGTCGGCCCGAAGTACCACACACCTTCAGCCGATACTCCGCAGGCATACAAAGAACTCACTCCCGCCGATTTCAAGGAAACGGATGGCTGGAAAGTCGCGCAGCCGAAAGACGATTCTATTAAGGGCAAATGGTGGGAGATTTTCAACGACTCTGAATTAAATGCGCTCGAAGAAAAAGTCAATGTCTCAAACCAGAATATCGCAGCCGCTACCGCAAGTTTCTTTGCGGCGCGCGCCTTGGTCAAAGAAGCTCGGGCTCAACTTTTTCCTACGCTCTCGACCAACCCTTCCATCGTCGTGCAGAGGCCTTCGGCCACACTATCCTCCGGCTCATCCTCAGGAACTGGCACCGGAACAGGCACAGGTTCCACATCTTCTTCCCGAGGAACTTTCACGGATTACACGCTCCCCTTTGACGCTACATGGCAGCCCGACCTCTTTGGCCGAATCCGGAACACTGTGAGAGCGGCCGCCTACGGAGCCCAGGCCAGCGCCGCCGACCTCGAGAATGTGCGCCTCACGGTCCAGGCCGAACTCGCCATTGATTATTATCAACTTCGCGGACAGGACTCGCTCAAGGAGTTATTGGATTCAACTGTCATCGCCTTCCAGCAGTCCCTCGACCTGACCAGAGCTCTCTACGACACAGGCATAGACTCGGACGAAGCCGTGGCGCAAGCCGAGACTCAATTAGAAGTCACGAAAGCCCAGGACGACGCTCTCGGTATCCAGCGTGCGCAATTGGAACATGCCATCGCCATGCTCACCGGCCAGCCGGCTTCTACATTTTCAATCCCCGTTGAACCGCTCAAGACCTCCCCGCCCGCAATTCCGTTCGGCGTGCCCTCCGAGTTGCTCGAACGGCGTCCCGATATCGCCGCCGCAGAGCGATTGGTCGCGCAGGCCAACGCGCAGATTGGCATTGCCAAAGCCGCTTACTTCCCCACGGTTACACTAAGCGCGGTCGCAGGATTCGAAACCACAAATTTGGTGGATTGGTTCATCTGGCCGAGCCGCTTTTTCTCCGTTGGCCCGACCGTCGCGGAAACTATCTTTGACGCGGGGTTGCGCCGCGCTACGGTCCAGCAATTTAGGGCGCAGTACGATCAGACAGTGGCCAACTACCGGCAGGCGGTCCTAACAGGCTTCCAACAAGTGGAAGACAATCTCGCAGCACTGCGCATTCTGTCGATTGAGATTCAGCATCAGGATGAGGCAGTCAAATCGGCGGAAAGAAATCTCACGGTGGCATTGGATCGTTACAAACTAGGGCTTGATCCATACCTCAACGTGCTGACAGCGCAAACGTCATTTCTCTCAAACCAGCAGACCGCGGTAATTCTCCGAGTTCAGCAGATGACTGCCAGCAGCGGCCTGATCGAAGCACTTGGCGGAGGTTGGTCCGCGTCGCAACTTCCATCCCCGGCAAAATTGGTCAGCAAGGCTCCATAAGACTTGGCTCCGAATGTCGCCGGTCCGATTGAAGACGTATGATTCCCCCTGTCACTTTTCTCTCTCGCATGGATTCAACAGTTTACCGTGATTGATTCAAAGAGGTTTTTGGAACGCTTCGTACTTTGATGAGTTGCCGCTAGGCAAAATCCTCTGAAGGATCAACGAATTGTTCACGCGACTGGTCGAAAAGACGGTACTCGGCAGGCGAGGTTGACGTTAATGCGACAAGGCGCTTTCTAGCGCGGCTGATATCCTCGACTTCCTCTATCCACAGGACGGAATTATCGGGGGTTTTCTTAAAGATGTCGTATTTCGCAGGCATGGGAAGTCTCCATGACGTTTTGGTTTCGCAAATGACTAGCTTTGCGACCCTTTTGCTTTTCGCTGGCTCGGGACAGCACGCCGCAAACTCTTCCTTGGTTCTTTCAATAGGCTTTGTTTGAACGCAGCCATCAAATCCACGACGGCTTCGCGTTTCGTATGCGGCAAGACAGTCAGTTTCTTGCCGTGAGCCTTAGCGCGTTAACCAGGCACTGACAGGAGATAGGCTAGAAAGGTGAAGCTTGAATCGTCACACCTTAATCGCCTTTCCCGCAGTCTAGATGTTTCCTAGTCGGATTTGCGTTTCTTCCAAGTCTGACCGAGTTACCTGTTTACTGGCAATCAAGCGTCGAGACTTAATCCATTGGCCCCTCATCAAATTTCCAAGGCGATGCTCGGACCTGACAAGCTCACTTATCGGAACCCTCATATTCATCCTGGCGACCCTTGCAGCGAGGCTGCGAAGAAGCGAAAAGAATCCATCAACTCTCCGACGAACCCCTGCCAGTGTTTTTGTGTCATGAACGCCCCAGAAATCTACCAGTCGCCCGGTCTTGCTGTTGTATGCGAATTTTTTACCGCAATCCAAGCAAGTGATGTAGCTTCCTCGGCCTTTGACAGATCGGCATCTGGGTAGGTTGGATGGGATTGACTCGCGCAGTGTTATCGGAGGACCCCTATGCCGATGGGGACACACAAAAACGAGACGAAACAATGTCCGCAGCAAGAGCGGGGCCCCGAACACCAAACGCCACCGCGGCTCCGCGCGCAGGGGCGATTTCTTCGCTTTAAACAGACTTCTCGATACCGAGTGATCGAGGACTATGGACCCTTCGACTCTATATGCTCGGGACACTTTTTTCTGTGATTGAGGTTGCATTTGAACACCTCAGCAGGAGGGTAGACGCAGCGAAGATTCGTGTCTGTTCCGTTTTGTACACTGACGTAGCAGATTGTCTGCCTGTCGCGATACTGCCTTACAGCCCAGGCTCGCTCCGGCAGAAAACCTATTACCAAGCAAACGCAGTTTTTTCGTGGCTCTCAGAAGTGGACTCGTTTCCGTGGCGCAGTCCTTGCGCTCAAACAGCACGAACCACAGGAGATGATGACTTCGGGGCATAGCCTACGCAGGAAACAATTGCAGTGATGCTCGGTGAACTCCTGATAGGTCGTGTTTATCGGGCGTTTAGTTGGGGTGAGCGATGGGATTTGAACCCACGACCCTCGGTGCCACAGACCGATGCTCTACCAGCTGAGCTACGCTCACCACACGTTGACTGGAAACAGTTTACTTCACTGATGCAGCAACTTCAACTTGGGACGATTGGGACGAACAAAGGATGTTCGGCACACTCGCAAGGTAATGTTGATGGTAGGCAGGGCGGCTGTGCGTGTACCGCGCAACCATCCTTTCTGAGCCGTGACCAATCCACGCCTTGATTGTGTGAACTGGCACGCCAGCTTCCACCAACATTGTGACTCTGAAGTGCCGGAAGGCGTGAAGCCCTTTCCGTTCAATCTTCAGTTTTTTTAGCACTGGCCACAGCTGCCGCTTCAATACATTTCCTTCGCGCAGCGGTGTCCCGCGGCGTGAAGCGAAAACATAGCCAGTCTTGCGGTCACCAATCCATTCCTTCAGCAAACGTGCCAAAGAATCGTCAATGCCTATGGTGCGGTCAGCCTTCTCAGACTCGGTGCTCTGAATCATTCCTTCCCAAGAACTCTGCTGCACCATAATCATGCGATGCTCTGTGTCCACGTCTTCAACGCGCAAGCCAAACAGTTCACCTGCCCGCATTCCTGTGCCCGCTGCCGTCACAAACAACACGCGAGCCATGCCCGCGGTGTTTGCAGCGATTGCGGCCACTTCTTGGGGAGTGAACCACAGGGTTTTGTGCGACGTTCGTGGTTTCAGACACTTCAGCCTTCTAAGCTGCTTGCCTGTTTTGAACGCCCGGTCGAGAACAATGCCTAGAATCACGACAATGTTTTTGATCGTGGTCTTGGCTTTCCCTTTTTCCGCCAGTTCATCCATCAGTGCGTCAACGTCCGCCTGTGAAATTTCTTCAACGCACTTATCATTGAACCGGGCCAAGTGAGTGTTAATTGCTGAACACATGGTGCGGAAAGTCGAAGGCTTCACGTCTGCGTATACATTGCCGCTCGCGTGCTGCGCTCTAATTTCCTTCACCCACTTGTCTGCTTGCTGTTTGAACGTGACAACTGGCTCCGTTGCGCGTAGAAGATGCTGTGCGGTGTTGACGCCATGTTCCGCAAGAATCTTTGGCGCTAAGAGCCGGGCCGCTGTTTTCGTCATTGCGTCCATGCTGCCAACGGGAATCGAAAGGCGAACACGCTCTTTCTTGCCGGGTACATCGACGTAGAACCGAACGTGCCAGCAATTCCCCTTGCTGACTACAACCCCTCTTTGACCACGCCTGCGAGTCATTGATTTCCTGCTTTCTCGCTGACGTGGCGTCGCGGGGACAACGATACCACTGCTGTCAATCCGCCGATCAGAAGTGTCGCGAGTGGAAAAGCTGTCCATGTTGATCGTATTATTCAGGCTCGATGGCCTTCAGTTTTTTCTTGAGCAGCCGCATTGATTCGTGCCCATTAAAAAAAACGCGGGCTGAGCAATACCCGCAATTCTGAAAAGGCCGATTGGTTCGGGTCAGAAAGACGGCAGTCTCGCGCTGACAGACCGGGCATGGTGCCGTCCCGAGCTGCCGCAGAGCCGGTGTGAGGATCACCTCATCTATATGTTTGGGTGGATCGGCGTGGCGCTTTGGATCAATAAATTCATCCAGCCAACTGCGCTTTTTCTGCTTTTCGGTCATGTTCCGGCTCCTCTAGAGATGAATCTCTAAAATCGGGGCCAGCATACCGCTTGCTCCTAAAGAGAGTTTGAAAGTAGAATTCCCATTCAAATGAGGAAGTTACGACCCAAATTCGAGGGTTGGCCGCTGGAAAACCCGCCTCAGACTGAGGACGAGAGGCTAATTGCACAGGAGTGTGGATTTGTCGAGCTTGCCACGGGCCAATGGGTCAGGCCGCCGCGAGACTTACGTCCGCCGCTGGAGATTATCCAAAAATATCCGCATGGGCATACCTGTCGCGCCTGCAAGGATAGCTTCCGGAGCCAGAGGCCTCGCGATCCTTACTGCGTTTCATGCGATAACATCATCCGCAACCGTCTGAAGAATCTAGAGGGGATTCTGCAAGCTGCGCTGAAGCTCTCCCCGGACAAGCAAAGAAGGGCCTGGGAAGAAGTAGAGAAAGAACTGACTTGCCCCATGTGTAGCTGGCAGGGGAACCAGAACCGAGGGGAGCCGGGGGATTTTGCAGGGCTGCTGGAAAATCTCCCTCGGTGGGTAGACAGAGCGCATCGCCATTTCATGCGCCACATGTTCTGGAATCGCTTTCCCTACAGTCGAAGGTTTACTCCCCAGCTTAGCGCCGCGGAGAAAGAGTCCTACATCGAGCGTCGCGATCAATCGAAGAATATCGAGGCAGAACCAATCTCATTCTTTATCGGGCATGTCGCCCAGATCGAGTATGAGCTCCGCACCACGAAGACTGTTTCACTGCCCCTGCCTGGACGTGCCGAATAAGCGTCCAAGAAATCCCTGGTCTGCCTGATGTGTCGCTAAATGTGCCGAAAACGTGCCTGACCTTTTTGGCCTAGCCTAGCGCGCAATCCTAGAGAAAGCTGCAACCTTAGAGGGAGGGTGCTACCGTGCTCGTCGCAGATACTCCAGCCGTGCCCGTCCTCTCTCCGTCATGCGGTAAGCCAGACTCCCTCGCCCGGCCTGTTTCCGCTCTAAGAGTCCTTGGCGGGCAAGTCGGAGCAGATAGGAATACATGGATCGGCGATTCGGTGGTGTTGGGAGTCTTGCGCAAATTTGGTCCGGCGTTAGAAATCCCCCCGAGCGATCGAAAATCGATAAAACTTCCGCCTTGGTCATGGTCGCCAGACTCCCCAGAATTGAGATGTCGGCTTCCGCAATCTTATCATCTGCTAGTGTATGATATCTACAGAAAACACTCAAAACTCGTTGTTTCCACAACGCGCAAATTCTGCGCAATGTGCGTTTCTGTGCGCATTAGGATGCGGTAAGAAAATAACTGAGAAATAGATTCTCTGGAGGGGATCCGTAATTCGATTTCGCAATGCGGAGATAGAATTTCGTAGAATTTCCGCGCGCTTACGCAACACCGCGCAATCTCCCGTCGCGCTAATTTGATCATGTATTTTCCCCATCGTCCTTATAATTCTGCGCGTGTGCATGCGTAATCTTAGGCAGGGATGCCATTCGGCAGGACAATTCCGGGTACTAGAAAAACTCGCTATGCACCCGCATTAGCTTCGTGGCTCAAAAAGAAAGGAAAGAGAACGCTCAAGGTTTTGGGGCAAATTAGGCGCTCACTGCTGCACGCTCAATTTCACCGGCTCCACAACTGCACGCGCCTCCGGGTTGTAGTAATCGTACAGAACGGAAGGCGCAGTCAATGCTTCGATACCAAAACGAACCTTGAAGCTGAAGGAGAACTTTGTCCCACCAGCGCGGGGCCAGAGGTAGGCAATCAACCGATCAGGCAACACATCGTACTGATTGATCTCCCAACCGGACGCCTTCATCGCACGCTCAAGCGACGCGCGATCTACGTCTGCACCTGGCGGCAATCCAATTTCGGCCAGCAACATCCCGTATCCACGGAACCCGATTCTTTCGGCATCCACACTGCACTGCACGTTTTCACCCACGCTCGCAGATTGTTTGTCGAAATGAACTGTGAGCCGCAATGCGTCCGAAACCTTTACTTCCTGATGAAGATCCATTCCCGCGGCGGTATGCATCCATGGTACGTAGTAGTCAGCCAACAATTGAACCGAGGCGCGTGATGAACCAGTCGCCCGCTGAATTTCGATGCGGTGTTTTCCGGGGGCTACGAATTTCGACAAGTCGACATCGACAGGCCCACTCAAGGAATTGGCTGGCGGCAAATCAATCGAAAGCGCCTGTTTGCCGTCGACAGAAACCACAGCTTTTGGCCCAATAGCCCCCATGCTTCCAGATTGACTTGAGTGGCTATCGTTGCGGGAACTGAGCGAGGCTATTGCGTCCAAGACATTGATTGTGGCTTGCGTGGAATACCAGATTCCATAGCGGTCTTGATTTCGAAGGAGAAATAGCAGGCCGCGCGATATCAGCGCCTTCGAATCGTCAGAATTGATGCCCTTTGCGAGTGCCTGCAATACAAGAGCTGTTGTTTCTACTCTTCCAGCTAGTCCCCAGCCGTAAAAGGGAGTATTCATTTCGAGCGACCAATAACTGGAGTCGCCCTCTTGATGCTCAAGTTTGCGCAACCGCGCGACACTGCTCGTGAATTCGGAGTTGTCGCCAGCACCGAGCGCTGCCAGAGCATACGAGGAAATCACATAGGGCTCATCAATTGCCTCTACCCGCGGTTGGAGATAGGTCAAGGCCCGCCGTACTGCGAGTGAGGCCGACTTCACGACCTGAGAATTCCCGCGAGAACCGTCAGCAGTCAGCCTTGAAGTGACGATCATTCGCGCAATGTAAGCGGTCAACATGGTGCTTCGCCGAGAATCTTCGTTGCCTTTCCAGTCTCGCGCTGCCCAATGACCATCTGGTTGGACATGATTCAGTATCCAAGAAGCCGCTTCTTGGATCACAGAATCGTCAACAGCGACGAATTCGCTGGCGTCGCTGAGAAACTTGATCGCATACATAGAAAGAGCCAGGTCTGCGTCTCCCTTGCCCCAATACGAAAATCCTCCACCAGTAGCACGATAGGACAGGAGCCTCTCGTAACCGAGCTGTGTATAGCGACGCGCTCGCGGTACTAAGGGAGATTTCTCATATCCTGCATCTTTCGCGTACCTCAGAAGTAATATGCTGGGATACGTCGACGAAATCGTCTGTTCGCCACAGCCGTAGGGGCGTTTAAGGATCGCCTCAATGCTCTCCAATACATGAGCGGTCAGATTCGGATAAATCTTCAGAGTCGTGTCAACTGAGCCGGAGATTGCGGTATCAGGAATTGTCAGATCCAAGGATGCCGCATCGTCAAGAACTTGGCTGGCGCTTGCCACCTTCTCTTCGCCGTTTGGCCGCACGGTAACAGATCTAGAGATAGCGTCATTCGCCTCGGCACCGATGGCGCTAACTTCGTGCTTTCCCTCTTTGATGAAAGTTACCGCCCGGAAGCGGAAAATGTCGCGTGCGGAATCACGCGGAGAAATATTCGTCTTTATGGTTGTTGGGCTCATGGCAGAGAACCATGCCGACGGTTTCATTTCGACGTTAACCTGGAGTCTCCGGTCGAGGTAATTACGCAGGACCACCGGCAAAGCTATCTCATCGCCAACTGTAAGGAAACGCGGCGGATCATGTTCAACAAAGAATGGCTGGAAGACCCGAATGTCCTTTTCCGCAGTACCCATTGCTCCGTTTACTGTCGAAGCTACAGCTGAGAGCTTCCAAGTCGTGATGTTGTCAGCCAACGAGAATTTCAGGTGAGCGCGGCCTTTGCCGTCAGTCACGACCTCCGGCCGCCAGAGCAGTGTTTCCGGAAAATACTCACGGAGACGGGGAGTTGAGACCAAGGGCTGAAGCGCGAGACTTGAAGTCCCTGATTTCGTGACAACCGCAACCATAGAGGACGAAGTCTGCACTAGGACAGGCGCAGAAACGACCTCAACAGTTGAAGTGACCGAACCAACCTTCAGCCGCGCGTCCAGTTGGGTGACATTCGACGACCGTACCGGCACATTGGTGATCGCATACGATTGAAAACCAAGGGCTGAAAACTGCACCACGTAGAATCCCGCAGGCAGGTTCCTCAACAAGTAGTCACCTTCATTGCCCGCGTTCGCAGCAAAAATGTCCCCCGTCGTCCCGTTCTTGCCGCTAATCTTGGCACCGGGAATCGCTGCCCCCGTGGGGTCAGTCACAGTACCCGCAATTGCACCGCTCGATCCCGCTAGGACTGTTTGATCCCTGGTCGGGACGGGTACGTTGTCCTTGCTACTCTGCTCAACGACACCACGAGAGAACATCGCGACATCAAAGTCATCTGACGTACCCTCGATGCCATCTTCCCCCGCACTCCGGATGTAAACCCAATTGACCCTCTGTGTCACGGGAACTACGCTGGAGTGCTGTTGGACTTTGTGCGCATACTGTTCGTAACTCTCGACAGCCAAATCATCGGAATATCGGGCTTCTTGCCGGAAAGTTGCGTAAAAGGGATGCCCCCAAGCATCCCGAAGCCCATCCCAACTCACGCCTGAATACTTGAGGACCTTCTTTAGCTGGTCGACGTTTTCAGGCAACAGTTGGTTCTCTTTGAAATACGACGCCAACGCCGCGTCCAATTTCGCCCTAGTCTCAGAGAAGTAGTCGATGCCAACTGTGGCAAGTGAAAAATCGTCATCGGAGGAAGTAGTCTTTGTATTGAAGCGTCCATCAGGCCCGGCACTTGTGACCGTAAGGATGAGTTGAGTTCGAACAACTCCGAAGGACAATTGGTATCCATGCCCCCAAGGGTCTTTCAACGCGTCAAGATCAATCCCGATACGTGTCAGTTCGCTTTTCAGAATTTGTACATCTCGAATGTATTCACCTGTGCGGGCATGATATTCGTTCACGGCCCGGCATATTGCCTCATAATGGGATTTGAAATACGGCCGCATCAATTTAGCCACGACGAAGTCATCTTCGGTACCGAAGGTCTTGTCCGGCCCTGCGCTCAAAATCTCTAAGACATCCCACTCGCGAGCGACGCTGAATCTGGCGCGGTAGGGCGTCCCCCAGGGGTCTTTGATGTCCTGCAACCGGCATCCGGCAGCCGCCAAATAACTGTCTAGAGCGGCTTCCGTCTTCGGATATTCACCTTTCTGTTGGTAACGAAGATCGAGGGCCGCTTGGATTGGTTGGATCTTGGGATCAATTTCTGATGAAAAGAGTTTACGAAAATCTGCAGAGCTCGAATCGCTGGCAAAAGTTTTGGGCCATACCGAATTCCCTTGCAGAAGGATTTCCGCAACGAGTTCCAGACCGTCCGGAAGTGGCTTCGTCATGTCAATCTTGTCCAAGTCACTTCTGCGGATCCCGTTGAGCTCCGAAGTCCCGCCCCAGACATCGCGGAAGTTGTAGAAACCACCTTGTCCGCCGAATTCGCGATCCGTTCGCTCTCGTTCCTCAACCGCTCTATCGACCACTACGAGGCCCAACGCACTCTTCTCCTGTCCACCGTCAGCGCCGGTTACTCGCAAGTCCGCTGCAGCTTCATCCCCTGGCCTGTAGACTGGCTTTGCTAGCCTTACATCGACTTTGAGTTCGTGGTTTTTCGGAAATAGGATTGTGTGTGAGCCCACAGGCCCAGATTCGTAATAGTCATTGCCGGGCTTAAGCCCAAACGCATAAGCCGTGATGCTCACTTCGTTCTCGAACTTATCGCCCCCGGGAAACACTACGTCGGCATGGCCATGCCGAACGCGCACCAGTTGAGAGGCAAGGATTTGAAACTCATGCGCTGCTTCAACCACAACAGTGACATCAGGCTGGCTCGTTGCGAGTTGAACTTCAATAGGTTCGCCTAGTTTGTATAGGGTCTTGTCAGTCTTGACGCGGATTCCGGACCGCTTGAAGTACCACATTGATTCTATGTGATGGCCGACCCTGCCCTTATGGTCCCGGGCCCGAAAACTCAAAGAAAAATCATTGGAATCTCCATCGTTCGGAATAGTCAGACCGCTGACCTTCGCCACGCCGTAACGATTCGTATGGACTAGTCGAAGTGGTTGTTCTATCAGCGCAGACGAAGCAGCCTCCTTCGAAGATTGTTGGCCAGCCACCCAATTGATTTCCACGTCGCACGCTACTGGAGAGCCATCGGCATAATCCGTCGACAGATAGAACTCCATGGAGAGCCCTTTCGACTGGACGCCGCTCGTTTCAATCATGTACACGTGAATGGGGTCCTTGGTCACACGCAGGTCAAGACGGCGCTGCTCAGTTCTCCCCGTCGAGGAATCAGTGTAGAAGGCGGCAAATGTGAGGTCACGAAACCGATTGTAGTCATCTCCCTGTAGCTGCTCATGGTCTTTTGTCAGATCAACCTTAGCCACATAGCGGCCTTGGCCGTCGGTATCGCCCTCGAACGACTCGCCCTCCACGATGTCCCATTTCTGCTCACGGTAATTCCATTGGCGTTCGGTTTCCCGAACAAGTCGAACATGCCCATGACGGACCGGTTCGCCAAATAGGTAATCCGCGCGGATTTCAATAGAAGCGTTCTGATCGGGCAGATAGTAGGATCTATCTGGTTTAGCCCCCACAGTGAAATTCGGAAGCTCATATCTGCTGATTTTAACGGTGGCGGACGCGCCGGAGTCCTCATAGCGTCCCTCGCCGAAGTTTGCTTTAATTCGATATGTTCCTAAACGTAAGTTATCGGGTATCTGCCAATCCGCGGCTGCAATTCCGAATCGCGATGTTTGCAACTCTGTCCGATAAACGAGCGTTTCTTCAGGATCGAGAATCTTTAAGATTACTGGCTGATCTGCGATCGCCTTCTTATTAGTATCAAAGGCCATCAGACGTGTGTGGAGCGCCTGCCCGGGCTGGTAAATCGGCTTGTCCGTGCTCACCGATACGTTAAAGAAATGAATTACCCGAAAATCCCCTTCTGCATCCGTTGAAAAATCGCCAAGTTTCCCACTCACCTTTACATCGATTTGGTCTGCCTCGATCTTATCCGGGAGGGCAAACTCAAGCGCCACGAATCCTCGCCGATCCGTAACAGCAGTTCTTGTAATCAGAGGCTTATCGCCATCTGTATCGAGATCTAGAGCGGCCTTAACAGAAACTCCCGCTACAGGGCGAGCCTTCACCGGATGGATGGCACGAACACGGGCAGTGTAATGTCCACCCGCCTTGACGAACGCTGGGCCAGCAACGTGCAGTTCGAAGATATCTGCCGTGGCTTCGCCCACTGAGAGAATTCCAGTGACGGGCATCGGCATCAACTCGCCCAGAGGGATGGCCGTGATTGCGTATCGCAACCGATACCAAAGGAGATATTTCCAATCAGGATTCTCGTTTGGAGCAATTACGGGGGGTAAGGCAATTTTCAACTTCGTTGAGCCGGGGATAAGAAATGCATCCTGGTCCGCATGAACTTGAACAACGCCTCGCGGGTCCATCAATTCGATCAACACGTGGGCTGAAACAGACTCACGCGACAAATTTTCTACAAGCAGATTGACAATCGTGCTGTCGGAGTGAATCTGAATACGAGTGGCTGCCTCCTGGACCCTGAGGGCGACTTGGGCAAGACACGAGCTCGCAAAAAGAAGGTAGAGAGTTACAGCCCAAACGAAGCGGCTGGCCAGATAACGCATCGTTCCCATCCCGAGATTACGAATGCGATACTATCATTTACAGATTAGTTGCGAGGCGACGATCTATTGGTTGGCTGGAAGCCACAAAGCAAGGGCTTGAACGCTGTGGTTTCGGCAGCCTCCTCATTAACAAAAACTGTGCTGAGATCCTGCGACTTACTCGTGTGAATTCTCGGGCCTTTTAGGCACGTGGGGTAATTCTCAACAAACACATCCTGCTCCATGATCGCGTCCTAATTCATGGCGCCTTTGACGTTTCTGACTTAGAATCCCGTGCAAATGACAAGTTCCCCAGCCATCGCTGCCAAAGCGGTTCTTGCCAAGGGCATAACGCGGCAATTCCCCATTCCGTCGTGCTCGCTAGGCGTTGACGATTTGGATCGACTTTTCAGAATTCTACAGAAGAAGGCCTCAGAAGCCGCAGACGAACAAGTTGCTGGCTTGCAGCAGCAGGCAGGGCAGACTGCGCAACAATTCAATCAAGGGAAGGAGAGCCTCCGCTCTCTGCTTAATCTTGTAGTTAGAGTCCAAGGCACCGACGGCGAATGGACGGCAGCAAACACCGCTGATCCAATCCGTGAAGATTCCCTCCCCCTCTCCATTGCTAGTATCCAGTATGACTCGTCCTTTCTGTTCCGAGGCCAGTTCAACACCTATCCCCAAAACAACTTTCTGGTGACGCTCGATTTCACGAGAACTGGCATTTTGGATTTGACGAACCTGTCAGCTGCCCCGGGACCAAATCAAAGCGACGCAGTGGTTTCCGGTGTAAACATTACTTGGGTCAATGCAGTTACTCAGGAACTGCGAGCTTTCTTCGAGCAGAGATCCGCCGCTCGTGGTTGGCTCTATTCCCCCTATGCTTATGACCTGTTGGTGTTGACCATCGGATTCCCGGTGTCTTTTAATCTTGTCTATCATTTCGATAAAATTTTGAGGCCAGTCCTGAAGTTACCCGATGCGTTGTTTGTAGCTCTGTATGTTTACCTCGTCCTGGTCGTGCTCCTTGGCTTCCGTCTAATTTTCAACTATGCGAAGTGGGTTCTTCCGAAGATCGAGGGTCCATCTAGGCGGCATGGCGCACCCAGGCTTCACAAGACCATACTCGCTGCCGTTGCGCTCACGTTGATGGCGCGTCTCATCACCAGCTTCCTGTGGATTCTGGGAATCCATCTGCACTGAGAACCCGATCAATATTGCGGAATCTGAAAACACGTAAGAGCTGTGCCGAAAACCTTACGTGTTCTCGCTGTGGAATGTATTGGTATCTGGTGTTTTAATCGATAGATTTCTTCCGAGCTGAAACCACATGTTTTCGGCCCAGGAAACCACTTGTCTGGTTTCCGCGTTATACATCTACTGGAGGGGTGTTTTGTCCGGCTAGTCATCCTGAAGATTAAGTGACTCAGAGATGTCTCGCTGCGTCAGCGCTACGTTTCGGTATTATGGTGCTGGCTGCGGGTCTTGGCTTTTCCGTGGAATGTTTCAATGCATTGCTGATTTATTCTACGCTTTCGCCTTACCGAAGCCCCGCGAGACGAAATCCTCCCGCGACGTTTCCCATATTCCAAAGGGGGTCAGCCTCACTCGCTTTGTGTTGACAATTGGACTCCCGTTTGCATATAAGGTCATAAACGCGCCGAGCGCGTTCAAGCAGGAAGGAGAAAAATCATGGCATCGACGAGGGCGAGCAAGAAGTTGAAGAAGGCCAAATCTATTAAGCACACCAAGCCACTCTCCCTTCACTCAAAGACTGTCTGTGTCTGATCACTGGATTGTCTAGCATGGGGTCGCCAAATGCTGACTGGTGACTCCTGCCTGCTCGGCACTACGATATGTCCACCAAGCGTCACCGTCCGCGTCTCAATTCGAAACTCGCCTGTTTTAAGCTGCGCATTCGCCGTTCTCGCATCGGCCGTCTTGAAACCTTGCCGCTGAATAAGATTGAACTTTTCAACGTACTTTGATTTATTCAACGTAATTTCCGGCGCGCGCGGGCGCGTTAAGGAAATCCGGTCATTGCATCCCCCACATTTCACGCGAGATGAGTTATGCTCTCGTTGGACTGGACATTTGGCCCCGGATTTGCATATAAGGGACCGACCGCCCATGGGGGCAGTCCGAAGGGAAGGGGAAAAACTATGGCATCGACGAGGGGGAGCAAGAAGTTGAAGAAGGCCAAGTCTCTGAAGCACACCAAGCCACTCTCCATGACCGGCAAGCACGTCTGTATCTGATCAGCTGACTGGCGGCCCCGGCCTGTTCAGCCCTGCTGATATGCCCACCAAGCAGCACCATCGGCTTCTCAACCCGAGACTCGCCTGTTTCAAGCTCCACATTCGCCGTTCTCGCATCGAACGGCTTGGCGTGTTCGCCGGACAAGCAATTCCTGCGCGCAAGCGAGTAATCCAATATACCGGCGAGCGGGTCAGCGAGCGCGAGGCCATGCGCCGCACCGCAAAAATGTTCTTGGCGGGGAAAGCCGGACGGGTTTAC
>Ga0210384_10002379_pt1 | contig 23031 bp, 15 predicted proteins | sample IncBWH2MmetaG_FD_160574 | JGI IMG/M metagenome (GOLD analysis project Ga0210384, IMG submission 160574) | Forest soil microbial communities from Barre Woods Harvard Forest LTER site, Petersham, Massachusetts, United States - Inc-BW-H-2-M | ecosystem: Environmental > Terrestrial > Soil >...
GCCGCCGGTTTGCACGGTGCGAACCGCCTCGGCGGCAATTCGCTTTCCGACCTTCTCGTCTTCGGTCGTCGCGCGGGTCTGGCCGCCGCCGAGCATGCCAAAAAAGTTTCTTCACCGACGATCGACCCCGCGCAGCTCGATCAAGCCGAAAAAGAAGCCCTCGAACCTTTCCAGCGCAAGGACGGCGAAAATCCCTACGCCATTCACCGCGATTTGCAAACGACTATGCAGAATCTCGTCGGCATCTTTCGCAACCGCGACGACGTTCAGCGCGCTCTCGGCGAGCTCGGGCAATTCCGCCAGCGCCTTGCGCGCGTCAGCATCGAAGGCTCGCGCATGTTCAATCCCGGCTGGCACCTTGCCCTCGAGCTGAAATCCATGCTCATCATCTCCGAAGCCGTCGCCCGCAGCGCCCTGGTTCGCGAAGAAAGCCGCGGGGCGCACAGCCGCATTGATTTCCCGAATCTCGATCCCGCGTGGGGAACGAAAAACAATGTCATTCGGCAGGAAGGCGGGGCCATGGCGCTGCGCCAGGAGTCGCGCCCGGAAATTCCCGGGGAGCTGAAACAAATTCTCGCGGAAGAAAAGTAGCGGAGGCAATAAATGGCGGAAGCCAGGTTACAAGTTTTTCGCGGCGACGCAAACAGCGGCTCGTCCGTTGACTACAAAGTTCCCATCGCCCCCGGCATGGTCGTGCTCGACGCGCTGCACTACATTCAGGGCTACCTGTCTCCCGATCTCGCCGTGCGCTGGAATTGCAAAGCCGGAAAGTGCGGCTCCTGCTCCGCCGAGGTGAATGGCCGCCCGCGCCTCACTTGCAAGACCCGCATGGACTCTCTGCCGCTCGACCAGCCCATCGTCGTCCAGCCGATGAAATCTTTTCCCGTGATCAAGGATCTCGTCACCGACGTTTCCTGGAACTACAAGGTCAACAAGAAAATTCCTCCGTTCCAGCCGCGCCCCGGCACCGAATGGAAATTTTTCCAGCAGGATGTCGACCGCGTTCAGGAATTCCGCAAATGCATAGAATGCTTTCTTTGCCAGAACGTCTGCCACGTCCTGCGCGATCACGACAAACACGACCAGTTCGCCGGCCCCCGTTTCTTTGTGCGCGTTGCCGGCCTCGAAATGCACCCGCTCGACGGCGTCTCTCGCACAAAACTTCTCCGCGACGAGCTCGGTCTGGGCCTCTGCAACATCACCAAATGTTGCACCGAAGTTTGCCCCGAGGAAATCCGCATCACAGATAACGCCATCATTCCGCTCAAGGAACGCGTCGTCGACCAGTTCTACGACCCGCTCCACTGGCTAGTGCGCAAGATCCGTGGTGCTGCCGGGTAAAGAGTTTGTGCGGGAGCCCGCTGTGGTGGCTTCCCGACAAAAATTGAGGAGGGCCCCATGGAACTGAAACTGAAGACTATTTCCAAGTCGGGCATCGCTGAAGCCATCGCCAAAGCCGAACTATACCGCTACCTGAACGAGCCCGAGGAAGCCGAATCCATCTGCCGCGACATTCTCGCCGCCGACCCCAAGCACATGCTGGGCTTGCGCACGCTCGGCCTTTCCATCACCGATCAATTTACCGGCGAAGGCACCGATCGCTACGCTGAAGTCGAGGAAATTTTCAAGACTCTCTCGGATCCTTACGAGCGGCTCTACTACACCGGCCTGCTCTACGAGCGCCGCGTCAAGGCGCAGTTGCACGCCGGTCGCGCCGCACACACTTTGCTCCCGCTCCTCGAACGCGCCATGCACTGCTTTGCGGAAGCCGAGCACAGCCATCCCCCCGGCAACGATGACGCCATCCTCCGCTGGAACCGCTGCGTCCGCCTTCTCCAGAGCCGCCCGGACTTTCATTGGGAGACCGACTTCGCCGCCTTCGATTTCTTCGACAGCCCTCCCGTCTAAATCAATGACCTAATTCGAGTTACGGGAGATTAGGGAAGTTAAGCCGGACACCCCCTGACCGCACCTGTCCCCCTCCCCGTTATTGATTGTGCAAAGCCCCTTTCGCCGACCCTTTCTTCCCCCCGCCTTTCTGCTAGCCTGAATTCATACAAGGAAACCTGCCCTGGCAAGGGCTTCTGATCACCCGCAGGAATTCGGCGGGTAATTATCCGGGATCGCATAATCGCCTGCATGGCGACAGGAGAGTCTGACGTGAAAAAGTCATTCTTTTATATTTTCGCGATGGGGCTTGTCGGCCTCTGTGGCGCGCCTGCATTCAGCCAATCACCTGCGTCGGCCGCCGCGAGTCCCTCCGCCAGCCCCGCTGCCACTGTCTCCCACACCAGCAAGGCGATCAACTATCGCCGCGCCGGCGGCTCCACCAGGATTCTCTTCAGCGGCACCGAACTCATGCCGTCCGCTTCCGGCGAAGCCAAGGTCGAAAGCAAGAGCACACGGATGGAAATCGAGGCGAAATTCGACAATTTCGAGGAAGCCACCAAGTTTGGTCTCGAGTACTTGACCTACGTCCTCTGGGCCGTCTCGCCCCAGGGCCGCGCCGAGAACCTGGGCGAAGTCGTCCTGAAAAACGGCAGCGCCCACGTCAAGGCCATCAGCGACATGCAGACTTTCGGCATGATCGTCACCGCCGAACCCTATTTTGCCGTCACACAGCCCGGCAACGTCGTGGTCCTCGAAAACGTTCTCCCTGCGGATTCCGCCAAAGCGGAAAAAGTCGACGCAACCTTTGATCTCGTGGGCCGTGGCGCCTACTCTTCGTCAAACACGAAAATCGAGAACGCTATTTTTGGCATCGACCGCAAAACTCCTCTCGAACTTTTCGAAGCCCGCAACGCCGTGCGCATCGCGCACATCGCGCTGGCCGACAAGTACGCTGCTTCCACCGTCGCCAGGGCCGTCCAGCAGTTGAAAACCGCGGAAGACGCCTACGCCGGAGGCCGCGACCGCAAGACGGTCGAAGCCGCCGCCCGTGACGTCGTCGAAACCGCCGAAGAAGCTCGCGTCATGGCCGTGAAACAAAAGGCCGAAGAAGACGCCCAGGCCAAAATCGCCGCCGAGAAAAAAGCCGCCGAGGAACGCGCCATCGCCGAGGCCAAAGGCCGCCTGGCAGCCGAGCAAGCTCGCACGCAAGCCGAAGCTGCCAAGGCCGATGCCGAGCGCCTGAAGCAGCAGGCCGAAGCCGCTGCGCAGGACGCCGCGCGTCAAAAACAGGAAGCTGACCAGGCTCGCGCCGCGGCCCTCGCTCAGCAGCAAGCCGCCGAAGCCGCCGCGCAACAGGCTGCCCGCGACCGAGCCGCCGCTCTCGAACAGCAGCATGCCGCGGAAGCCGAAACGGAAAAGGCTCGCCTGATGGCTCAGCAAGCCGAAAAAGAAAAAGCGGATCTGCGCGCGCAATTGCTCAGCCAGTTGAATTCGATTTTGCAGACTCGCGACACCGCCCGCGGCCTCATCGTGAATATGTCGGATGTCCTGTTCGACACCGGCAGCTACACTCTGAAGCCTGGCGCGCGCGAAATGCTCGCGAAAATCTCCGGCATCGTCCTCGCCCATCCCGGTCTGAACCTGCAAATCGAAGGTCACACCGACAGCGTCGGCGGCGATGACTTCAATCAGCAGCTTTCCGAACGCCGCGCCGACTCCGTCCGCGACTTCCTCGCGCAACAGGGCGTCCCGGCGTCTTCCATTGCCGCGCGCGGCTTCGGCAAAACGCAGCCTGTCGCCACCAACGACACGCCCGAAGGCCGCCAGCGCAACCGCCGCGTCGAAATCGTCGTCAACGGCGACGCCATCGGCTCCGGCGCGCCCAACTCCGCCTCGTCGCGATAATTCTCGCCCGCGAATCGTCGTGAGCGCCTTTGTAGCGGGTGTCCCCTCGCCCTCCTTGTAGGGGCGCAGCATTGCTGCGCCCGGTGCTCCGACGTAAAGGCCCACCCACACCCCCTGTCATCCCGACCGGAGCGGCCCGGCTTTTTCCCGCGTTCGCACCGCGAACGCCGGGCCGCGAAGTGGAGAGCCTGCCCTGAGCGAAGTCGAACGGGGATCGTGGCCGCCGCTCGTAGATTTGCCGGCGACCCTGCAGTGGCCGGTTTTCAAACCGGTTCTTCCTTTGCCTTCCTCCTCTGTACCGGCAGCCGTAATTCTTCAGCAGCGCCTCTCCGTCTATCTCTTGCCACCAAAACCTTTCTTATCTACGCTGGTTTCAACACGGGTGAACTCCAGGACGACGCACGGCCTGTTCCCGGCACCAAGGAGCAACAAACTCATGCGTCGCATGTTTTTCTCGTTCTGCTTTCTTTCCTCCTTTTTTGTTCCCCATGTTCGCGCGCAGGTTACCGACTATAAGATTTCCTGCTACCGCTTCCGCGAGCGAAATCCCCCGCAGAAACAAAAACTGTGGGACGGTTACGAAGTTTCTCTCGGCCCCGCGCGCAACAGCCAAGGCGACGGCGACAATTGCACCGCCGCGATCTACAACGCGGCCGGCAAAGTAGTGTTCCGCACTACCGGCTACAGCGTCGTTTTCGATCATGTCGACACAGGCAAAGATCTCGACGGAGACGGCAAGCCGGAGGTCGTCTTCAAAACCGATACCGGCGGCGGTAATCACTGCTGCTGGGCGTACAACATTGTCTCCCTCTCGCCTAAGCCTCGGAAACTGTTCGACATCGACGAAGAAGGCATCGTCCGGTTTGAGAAGGATGCTCAGGGTAAAATGGTGATCTGGAAATTCACCGCCGGACCCGGAGGTTTCACCTCGGAGGCCCGGCGGCCCTTCGCGCAAAAAGTGTTCCGCGTCCGCGACAGAAAACTGGCAGATAGTACGCCGGAATTCTGTTCGCAGATTCTGAGCGACGCGAACGAAGAATTCCGTGCCGATAGTCAACAACTCACTGCGGAAAACATCCGGCGGCTGCCGGCCAGCGCCAAATGGGACTACGACTTGGAAGACCTTGTGAGCGCCTTTCTCTCCCGCGCGCTGCAACTTGTTTTCTGCCGCCAATTTGACCAAGCCATGAATTTCCTCGATCAATGGCCGGCCGCCTCGCGCGCCGAGATGAAAAAAGGCTTCGCCCAGTCTATCCAGCAGGACTACCCCGAATTCGCCGCGCGCCTTCTCTCGTCGCCCGACACCAAGTAAGCCTAACGCGTCAGCATCGGGTAGATGGCTGATTCGGAGATGTTTGACCCAAGTATTCTGCTTGACGCTTACGAATTGGTAAGAATAGAATTCCTTAATCTCTATTTCCGCGGTGCCGCGCGTCCCCCGCCTGCAATTAGGAGGCACATCATGAAGAGCCGCAATATGTGGATTTTGGTTTTCCAGATGGCCCTGTTGTCCTTAACCCCAAGGCCCGCGAACTCTGACCCTATGTACAGCCTGACATACATCGGCCCAACCGATGCAAGAGGTGGAATCTCAGACACAGGCTTCATCGCGGGCAGTAACGGTTTCGTCGACGAGTGGCACGCGGGAACTATAACGAGGCTTGGGGTGGGCCAAGCTTACAGTGTTAACGATGCTGGGACTGTAGTTGGACAAACCCCAGATGGAATGGCCGACGAGTGGTCGAATGGGACTCTAACAAAGCTGGGCCAGGGAGCGGCCCTCGGCATAAACGATTTAGGACAAGTCGTCGGCTACCGGATTTCTGGCAATACAGCATCACCTACCCTATGGACTGGCGGCACGGCAAGTACTCTAACACCTCTCGGAGGCCCGAGCGGCCTTGCATTCGGTATCAACAACGCTGGTCAAGTCGTGGGAACATCCGTTGGCACAGGCTTCGCGACTCTCTGGCAGAACGGGACAGCTCAGAATCTAGGAACCCTGCCTGGAACCAAACAAAGCATCGCTTACTCCATTAATGCAACCGGCCAAATCGTGGGGCAGACCTTAGATAGCCAGGGTATTTTCCAGCCCTTCTCCTACCAAAATGGGCTAATGTCGGACCTGGGCACCCTTCCCGGATACCCTAGTGCTATCGCGATTTCCGTAAATAGTTCCGGATCTATAGTTGGGTATTCTTTTTTTGGTGGTCCTATTACAACTTATCGCCCATACATTTACCAAAACGGGCAGATGACCAACCTCAATGATCTGATACTACCCAATTCGGGCTGGACGATGGAGGTTGCGAACGGGATAAATGATTTGGGCCAGATCGTCGGCTTCGGTGACTATAGGGGGCACCAAAACGCTGGCTTTTTGCTCACGCCTTGCAATGGGGATTCATGTTTTGTTGACCAGCCAGATATTCCTCAACCCACACCTGAACCGGCCACGAGCCTATTGCTGTTCTTCGGCCTATTGGGAGCTGTGTTTATGCCGCGAAGCAAGCGCAAGCCATTTCAAGCGGCGTAAGCCGGGTGGCCCATACACTGCTTGCCCCGCCTTCCCCGGCTTGTCCCGACTCCCGTCGGGGACTTTTCGGGGACTCCTATCGGGGCGGGTGACGTTTACCCCGATCGGGTCGGGGCAAGGTTGGGAATTTTGACTTTAGTTCCCGTCGTGCTTCGGCGGCTCCCAGCGCGTCCCGCCTGTTTACCCTGCTTGCCCGAACTTACAGTCAAAGCCCAAGTGCCGCTAAAGTTTCAAGGTGTAAAAGGGTGGCCATCATAATTGTTGTCAGCACAAAAATGAGCCACAACAACGTTAGACGTATAGTAAGCACAATATCCAGTTTCCCAAGTTCCCTCGCTATCGCCATATCGCAATAGAACAAAGACGTAAATTAGCCGCTTACCCTCGTTTAGGTCTTTTATATCCTGTTCGGTCTTTATCTCTTTCACGTAGTCCGTAAAAAAGACTTGCTGTCCCGGCTGGATTTCATTTGTTTTTGGTCCCAGTTCGGTGCTTGCTGCGGTCCGCAAGGCGGCAAAGAAGCGATTAGATTCTGCCTCCGGGCGCACCGTACTGCTAACTGCCAAGGCGACTGAATACTTTAAGCCGTAAGCAGCTGCGGTTCCTTGATTCTTGACTATTATTGTGACGGGTAAACCGGGATTCCTTCCTAGACCAAGGAATTTTAGCTCGGGTATATGTAACACTGCCTTTGGCTGCACGATTGATGGTGCTGTCGATGCAGGAGGCTCCTCATGTGCCTTTGTTTGACGGCTCTTCGTCAAGTGCAAAGCTTCCACTAGGCCCACGCCAACAAATCCAAAAACTACAAAAGAGACTAACGCTCTGATAAAAAAATTCTCATTAGTGAAGTATCCCCACATAAGAACCTTTCCGTATATCCATAGAGCGGCTAAGCAAAAGCATAATTTGGCCGCTCTGAATTTCTTAAATTCGTCAGCTAGCAAAGTAAACCCTGCACCTGCAAGAATTGAGGCCCCAAGGCCGGTCGCAAACTCGCCAAATATCGTTTCCAAGATCGGGCGCATATATGATCGACATTATAATAAACGGCTGTGTAAAACGATGTGCTCGGGGGGTGGCCAACAGATTGTTGTTCTTACCATATGCCGAGGATCAGCACTAAATGAAGCCCAAACTTACAGTCGCGAGGGTGCCCGACCCTCTTCGTTTTTGAAAGGGTCGGCCACTCCCACGCTACTTCCCTTAGCGCGACGCAGTAATCCCTTCACCATCCTTCACTTACGGCGTCTCATCTCATTCGAATGATACCACTACAACAATTCCCTTGACAGTAAAACAATTCTGTGTTATTTTGCTTTATGCTTTCGGCGGTCTCCGCGCAGGGCAATCGTCCCTACGCACGCGAGGTCTGCCCAAATCATATCGGGGTGTCGCTCGGCAGGCTTTCTCCTTCCCCACTCTTTTGCTCACGTTACCGCTCGCGTGTCGCGAACGGAGTCGAGGGGCCACTCGTTTATCCCGAACGAAGTCGAGGGGTCACTCCTCCTAACTCCTTTAGAAGCAACACTTACAGGATCGTCCGGAAGTGTTCATTCCAAAAGACTTACAGAAACTCTAAGTCTTTTAGAAGCAACACTTACGAAAAAACCGGGGTGGGGGGGCCCAATCCCAGTTTTTCTCTCGCCACTCATCACTCGCCACTCTCTCACGGCTCTGTGCCTCGGTGCCTCTGTGGCCATCCTCATGCGCCGTCGTCGCACCGTTGTCGTCCCGTTGGAGCCCCGTTGTGCAACGACGGAAAACGCTCCTTATCCCGTTTCTCTTCATATCGTTGCCGGCATGTTTGCTTCACAACGAGGAGGGGTACACCCACCCCTCTATCCAATGCGCGACACCATGACAAAATTCAGTGCTACTCTGAGGAAGAACCTCACACTGCACGCTCCCCGGCCAAAACCCGAGGCTTCCATGTCCACGGAGAAAAACTACAACGTCCTTACTCCCGAAAAGGGCGTGCCCATCAAGGCCTGGACCAGGGGCGTGCCACTCGAGGATCAGGCGCGCCAGCAGCTTCTCAACGTCGCGCAGCTGCCCTTCATCTTCAAGTGGGTCGCCGCCATGCCGGACGTGCACTGGGGCATCGGCGCCACGGTCGGCAGCGTCATCCCGACCAAGGGCGCGATCATTCCCGCCGCCGTCGGCGTGGACATCGGCTGCGGCATGATGGCCGTGCAGACCGATCTGAACGCCCGCGATCTCCCCGACAACTTGAAAAACATTCGGGCCGCAATCGAGAAAGCCGTGCCGCACGGCCGCACGCAGCATGGCGGGCGGGGCGACCGCGGAGCGTGGGAGCGCATCCCCGCGCGCAACAACGAAATCTGGCAGACGCTCAAGCCGCGTTACGACGCGATCCTCGAGAAACACCCGAAGCTCGACCGCGGCAACCACTCGAACCATCTCGGGACGCTCGGCACCGGCAACCACTTCATCGAAGTGTGCCTCGACGAATCAGATTCCGTCTGGTTCATGCTGCACAGCGGCTCGCGCGGCGTCGGCAACCGCATGGGTTCCTACTTCATCGAGCTCGCGCGCAAGGACATGGAAAGGCATTTCATCCATCTGCCCGACCGCGACCTGGCTTACCTCTCCGAGGGCACGGGGCATTTTGACGATTACGTCGAAGCGGTGGAATGGGCGCAGGATTTCGCCCGCTGGAACCGTCATTTGATGATGGAACAGATCACCGCCGCGGTGCGCGATTCGGGAGAAGTGCGCCCGTTCGCCGCGGAATTGAAAGCCATCAATTGCCACCACAACTACGTGGCACGCGAACATCACTACGGACAGGATATTTTGGTCACGCGAAAAGGCGCGGTGCGCGCCCGCGAAGGTGATATGGGCATCATTCCCGGCAGCATGGGCGCGCGCTCGTACATCGTTCGCGGCAAGGGCAATCCCGAAAGCTTCACGAGCTGCAGTCACGGCGCCGGCCGCGCGATGTCCCGCACCGAAGCCAAGCGCCGCTTCACGCTCGCGGACCACGCGCGCATGACCGAAGGCGTCGAGTGCCGCAAGGACGCCGACGTGATCGACGAAACTCCCGCGGCTTATAAATCGATCGAAGCCGTCATGGCCGCGCAGACCGATCTCGTCGAGATCGTTCACACGCTGCGCCAGGTTATCTGCGTGAAGGGCTAGGGTGGCCGGTGCGGGGCCCACAATGTGAGCTCTATGGCTGCGGCTGCCAGCCGCCGCCCAGAGCTTGATAGAGCTGGACCAGAGCCAATAGCTCATTGAGCTGGGCGTCTACGAGGCCAAGTTCAGCGGAGAATGCGTTGGTTTCGTTGGTCAATACTTCGAGGTAACCCGTGACGCCGCCGGTGTAGCGCAGGTGAGAAAGGTGCGCCGCATCCTGCGCGGATTCAAAGAGAAGTTCCTGTTGGGTGCGGAACTCCGTTGATTTACGGTACGCGATCAACGCATCGGACACATCGCGGAATGCGCCTTGAATTGTTTGCTCGTAGAAAAGCAGCGCCGCTTGCTGCTGGGCTTCCGTGAAGCGCACGTTCGAGCGGAGTCGGCCCGCCGTGAAAATTGGCTGCGTCAGCGACGCGCCAAAGTTCCATAAGCCAGCCGGACCGCTGAACAGATTCGTAAGCGCGGCGCTCTGGAACCCGGCTTCACCACTCAGAGAAATCTGAGGGAAATAGGCCGCTTTGGCGACGCCGATTTGAGCGTTCGCGGCGATCAATTGTTGTTCCGCTTCATGGATGTCGGGCCGGCGTTCCAGAAGCGCCGAAGGCAGGCCCGGCGGAACCTTGGGCGGCCGCGCCTGCTCCGTCAGCTCTTGTCCGCGCGGAACGCTGTCGGGATTTTTTCCCAGCAGAATGCTGATGAGATTTTCCTGTTGCTCGATCCGCTGCTCGAGCGTCGGGATTTCCGTGGCGGCAGTGAATACCAACTGTTCGGCCTGGCGCACATCGAGCATGGAGGTGGCGCCGTGGTCGGCAAGACTGCGGGTGAGCCGGAGCGACTCCTGCCGGGAAGCCAGAGTGCGTTTGGAAATTTCCAGCTCTAAGTCCAGCGCGCGAAGCTGGAAGTAGCCGGCGGAGACATTGGCCACCAGTGTGACAATGATTTCCTGGCGAGCCCATTCGCTGGCCAAAAGGTTTGCGCGCGCGGCTTCCGTCGCGCGGCGAAATTTCCCCCAGAAATCGAGCTCCCACGCGGCCGACGCATTCAACTGTCCAGTGCTTCCTTCGAAAGCAGGAAAAAACTTACCCCTGGCGCTGCGTTGGTCACTTAGCCCGGCGCCTGCACTCACGGTCGGAAACTGATCAGCACGAGTGATGCCGAGCTGTGCCTGCGCTTCGAGGATGCGGGCTCCCGCGATGCGCACGTCATAGTTCTGTTGCAGCGCGGTCCGGATGAGCGTTTTGAGTTGCTCATCCTGGAAGACCTCCCACCACTTCTGATCGCCCATGGAGGCGGGCTCGGTATTCGCCGCCTCTTCCGGCGTCAACCCCCGATAAGTGGCCGGAACGGCCGCGGCAGGCTTCTTATAGTTTGGTCCGACCGTGCAGCCGGAGCAAAGGATCGCCGCGCACACGAGGGCAATTAACTTGTTCATCTCAGTTGCCCTCGGCAGGAGTGGGTTTCGGCCGCAATACGGTTAGCTCTTTCTCCTTGCCGGCGCCCGACCACTTCTCGACAACGTAGAAGACGACAGGGATGAAGAAAACTCCGATCAGGCTCGCGGCGAGCATGCCTCCGATCACGGTGGTGCCCATGATCTGGCGGGCAACCGATCCCGCGCCGGTTGCCGTCCATAGCGGGACGGTACCGAGGATGAAAGCAAACGAGGTCATCAGGATCGGCCGGAGACGCAAACGTGCGCCTTCCAGGGCAGCGTCGACGAGAGGCTTACCTTTTTCGTATTCGTCCTTGGCAAACTCGACGATCAGAATCGCGTTCTTGGCGGCCAAACCGATGAGCATGACCAGGCCGATTTGTGAATAGACGTCGCCTTCGATTTGCACCATGTAGCTCGGCAAGATGAGAGAGAGAACGGTGCGGCGCAGCCAGAGAATTGCGAACGCCCCGAAAACCGCAATCGGCGTGCTCAAGAGCACGCTGAAGGGGAGCGACCAACTTTCGTACAATGCCGCCAAGATCAGGAAGACGAACAGAAGCGAGAATCCGAACACAACTGACGGCGGAACACCTTGCTGCGCCTTCTTCTCCTGAAAGGACATTCCCAAGTAGTCGAAGCCCATCTCGCGGGGCATCGATTGCGCGAAAACCTCTTCGAGAGCCGCCATGGCCTGTCCGGCGCTGTAACCAGGGGCGGCGGCGCCGTTGATTTGCGCAGCGCGATACTCATTGAAGCGCATGGTGAATTCCGGGCCGGGGCGGGACTCGAATCGAGTGAGGGCGGAAAGCGGCACCATCTCGCCTTTGTTGTTTCGCACGTAGAACTGGCCGACGTTCTCAGCGCGAGTCCTGTAGTCGCCTTCCGCCTCGATGTACACCTGCCACTGGCGTCCGAAACGGTTGAAATAGTTGATGAACAAGCCGCCCATGAAGGCCTGGATCGTTTTGTAGACGTCGCTGACGGGTACGCCTTGCTTGATGACTTTGTCGCGGTCTACATCGATAAACTGTTGCGGCACACTGGGCAGAAATGTGGTGCTCAAGCCAGCAATCTCGGGGCGTTTCCGCGCGGCGGCGAAGAAAGTTTGCAAATTGGATGCGAGAAACTGGACGTCTCTTCCGGCGCGGTCCTCCAGCGCAAACGTGAATCCACCGGAGGTGCCGACGCCCGGAATCGCCGGAGGTGAGAACGAAAATGCGATGCCTTCGGGAATCTGAGAGAGTCTCTGGTTTATTTGCTGCTTGATCTCCTGAAACTGTGTTGCGCGGGACTTGCGCTCGTCCCAGGGTTTCAAGGTGACGAAAAAGAATGCGTTGTAGCTCGTGCGCACAAAACTGAGCAAACTGAAGCCGACGACGCTGGTGGTGTACTGAACTCCAGGAGTCTGGGCCAGCACCTCTTCGATTTTCCTCGCGACCACATCCGTGCGTTGAAGGGAGGCGGCGTTGGGCAGTTGAAGATTGATGTAGAGATAGCCTTGATCCTCGTCGGGCAGAAAGCTTGATGGGATCTTGTTACCGAACCAGCCGGCGGCGACCCCGAAAGCCGCCAGCAAGATGAGTGCGATCGCGCTTTTGCGAACCAGGAGCCCGCAGAGTCGAACATAGCCGTTTGTGGCGCTTGCAAAGGCGCGGTTAAACCAGTCGAAGAATTTTCTTAGGAGCCCCCCACTGGCCGCTTTCGGCCGGAGCAGCAGAGCGGCGAGAGCGGGGCTAAGGGTTAGCGCGTTGAACGCGGACAAGATCACAGAAATCGCGATGGTGACTGCGAATTGCTGATAGAGGCGCCCGGTGATGCCGGGTATGAAGGCTGTCGGAATGAAGACCGCCGAAAGAACAAGAGCGATCCCTACGACGGGACCGGAGATTTCTTCCATTGCTTTGAGCGACGCCTCTTTGGGCGTGAGGCCTTCCTCGATGTGGCGTTCCACCGCCTCAACGACGACAATGGCGTCGTCCACCACGAGGCCGATGGCGAGTACCAGGCCGAACAAAGACAGCGTGTTGACAGAGAAACCGAACAGCGGGAAAAACATGAATGTTCCGACCAGCGAAACGGGCACGGCCAGCAACGGGATCAGCGTGGCGCGCCAGCCTTGCAGGAAAATATAGACGACGATGATCACGAGCACGATGGCTATGACCAAGGTCAGAACAATTTCCTTCATGCCCTCGGTGACTGCCCGAGTTGTGTCCAGCGATAACACATAGTCCATGTCGTGAGGGAAGCGTGTCTTTACCTCCGCCATGAGTTGCTTGACGCCTGCGGCGGCTTGCACCCCATTTGATCCGGGCAACTGGTACACCGCGATGATCGCGCCAGGTTTCCCGTTCAAGCGACCCACAACGCTGTAATTTTGGGCGCCAAGCTCGATGCGCGCCACGTCCTTGAGACGCACTACCGCTCCGCCGGGCGATTCGCGAACGACAATTTGCCCGAATTCTTCGGGAGAGGTGAGCCGGCCCTGCGCTCGCACAGAGTAGGTGAACTCCTGGCCCGGGGGCGCAGGCTCGCTGCCGACCTGCCCCGCGGGATTGACGGTGTTTTGCGACTGGATTGCAGCGACTATTTCCGGAACGGTGATTGCCAGCTTGGCCAGTTGGTCGGGCTTCACCCAAAGCCGCATGGCGTACTGGCCAGCACCGAAAATTTGCACGCTTCCAATGCCGTAAAGGCGGGTGAGTTGATCGGCGAGATTAATGTAGGCGTAATTGGAAAGGAAACGCGCGTCGTAGGTGCCGTTCGCGGAAAAGAGAGTCATTAGCATGAGGGGAGCGGTGACTGTTTTCTGGACGGTGACGCCAAAATTCGTAACGTCGATAGGAAGCTGAGATGCGGCTTGCGTCGAGCGTATCTGCGTAAGAATAAGGTCGGTGTTCGGATCCGTTTTCACGTCGTAGTCGACGATTAGCCTCATTTGCCCATCGGCAGTGGAGTTCAACGAATACATATAGTTCATATTGTCCACGCCGCTCATTTGCTGCTCGATGGGAGTGGCAACAGACTGTTCGATCGTTTGCGCATCCGCACCGACGTAAGTGGCGATCACTTGAACTTCCGGCGGCGCGATGTTCGGAAACAAGGCAACGGGGAGGCTCGCGATGGTGACGGCGCCGACGATCACCATGAGAATCGCAATCACCATCGCCACGATGGGGCGGTTTATGAAAAATTTGGACATGGATCAACTGCCTTTCGTGGGAGTGCTGCTCGCCTTGACCTTGACAAGTGAGCCGTCCCGGACTTTTTGCACGCCCTCGACAACGACTGTTTCCCCCGCGCGAATCCCGCTCTCGATAATCCACATCGTGCCGACCCGCTCACCGGGTTTTACGGACCGGACGCTGACCTTGTCGTCGCTGCCTACGACCGCCACCTGATAGGACCCCTGAAGTTCCGTCACGGCCCTCTGCGGGACTAGCAGCGCGCCATTTCTGGTTTCTCCGGCCGCGCGTACTCGTCCAAACTGGCCCGGGCGCAGAATGTTGTTGGGATTGGGAAACGCGCAAATCAGCCGGATGCTGCCGGTGGTGACGTCCACCTGCCGATCCGTCAGGAGGAGAGTCCCCTTGTGCGGATAGACCGATCCATCGGCGAGGATCAGATCAAAGGGCGGAGCATCGGACGGCACTTCCTGCTGATTGTGGGCGTTTATTCTGGCCGCGTAGTGCATGTACTCTTGCTCGCTGATCGGGAAGTACGCCTTGATCGGATTTACCTGCGAGACAGAAGTCAGCGTCGCCGTCTGATTGACCAGATTGCCGATCTGCACCTGCGCGATTCCCGCGATGCCATCCACGAGGGATGTGACATGCGTGAAATCCAGGTTCAGTTGCGCCTGCTCCACTTGAGCCTCGGCAGCTTTTACGGAGGCCCTGGCGGCAAGATTCGCCTGGATATCGTTGTCGAGCTGGCTCTGGGCGATGGCGCGCTCCTTAGCTAATGGAGTATCGCGATCCACGTCGAGCTGGGTCTTGCCCAACTGAGCCTCGGCTTGAGCGAGTTGGGCCTTGGCTTGATCGAGAATTGCCTGAAAAGGCCGGGGATCGATCTCGAAGAGGATCTGGCCCTTGCGGACGTAGGAGCCTTCTTTGTAGCTTTGCTTGACGAGATACCCGCTAACTTGGGGCTGGATTTGTGCGTTGACGTACCCGTCGAGGGTCGCGACCCATTCGCCGTATATCGGGACATCTTGTTGCACGACGCTGGCAACTTCCACCTCGGCGGCCGGCGGCGCAGAAGCCGCCCGGGGGTTTTGACAACCAGGAAAAATGATGGAAGCCGTGAAAGAAAGCAGAATGGTGGTCCGCGCAAGGTTTTCCTGAATTGTCTTCGTGTAGGCTTTACGGATTTCCTTGTTGCCAACGTGCGCCAGATGAGACACCGTCGCCGGCGAAGCGGCTGGCGGCGCGGCGTGGAATGTGATTGTCATCGCGGACCTCCTTTGAAAATGCTGCCGATACCTCGCTCTTCGTTTCACTCGAGATTTTTCCTTCATACCTTGTGATTAGATGAGCGACAAGGCCGAATGGCACGAGTTTTGTTGTGTGTGCCTGAATATTTTCATTTTACCGTGTCGCGGCTCGGCCGAGGTGCGCCGAGGGCTTCGGCATTATATCGGAATCGCCAGCGTCATGCTCTACGAGCAGGCGCGCGTCGGCATTGGCGATGAGGAAGCAGCCTCCGTCTATTCTTCTTTCTTTTTGCCGGGGCTCAACAGGCGCATAATCAGCCAAAGGAACTACCCGCATGAGCGCGCATCACCCATCCGCAACACTTCCAGCTCCTCGCTTCTCACGAGCGCAAACCTGGACGGTTCTGTTTCTTTTCTTCACGGGCATCGCTTTTCTGAGCTTCAACTATAAATACCTTGATGACCTTGCCCGGCAGCACAGCGGCACTTTGCTAAGGCGTCTGCTCGAAGAAACAACCGGCGTGTACTCGTTTTTTATTCTCCTGCCCATTGCCTTCCATTTCGCGCACGTCTATCTGTTCGAACGCAAAGGATGGTTACGCCAGGCCCTCATGCACTTGGCCACCGGACTTGGATTTTCAGTGGCCCACACGACGCTCATGGCGCTGAGCCGCCGCGTTCTGGCGCCACTCCTGGGCCTGGGACCTTACGATTACGGCATCATGACCTACCGCTACCCGATGGAGTTTTCCAACGATTTCATCGGCTTCACTTTCATTATCGGGCTGTACTATTTTTTCCAGCGCATGCGCCTCGCCCAGGCCAAGGAGCTTGCTGCCGCCGAGCTGCAAGCCAAGCTGGCGCAAGCGCAGCTCGAGAATCTTCGCCTGCAGTTGCAGCCGCATTTTCTTTTCAATACGCTGAATACGATTTCCTCGATCATGTACGAAGACGTCCGCGCGGCGGACGCCATGATCAACCAGCTCAGCGACTTGCTTCGCCTCACACTGCACGCTTCCCGCGCCCAGGAAATCCCTCTTTCCGAAGAACTGGAAATTGCCCGCTTGTACCTCGACCTCATGCAAAAACGTTATGAAAACAAGCTGCAAGTCATGTATTCCATCGATTCCGCTCTAAGTGATTCGCTTGTTCCCCAGCTTATCCTGCAGCCGCTGCTCGAAAACTCGCTGCGTCACGGGATGAAGCCCGGCGGCACAAGCATGGAGCTTTCCATCGCGGCGCGCCGCGAGAATGGATCTCTTGTTCTTCAAGTTTCCGATACGGGAGTCGGTCTTCACACCGGGGACCCCGAGGAGGTTTTCGGCAAAGGTCTCGGGCTGTCCAACATTCGCGAACGTCTCACGCAGCTCTATCGGGGTGACGCGCAATTCACCATTGCCGATCGTCCAGCGGGAGGGGCCGAAGTGACGCTCAGCTTTCCATGTCGCACATCCCCTCAGAGCGTTCCTTCTCCGCAATGACGCCCGAGCCCCTGCGAGTACTCGTGGTGGATGACGAAGCGCCGGCACGCCGGAAAATTCTCCGTCTGTTGCGGCAGGAATCCGGAGTCCAGGTCGTGGCTGAAGCGGACAGCGGCGAAGCGGCGATTGCAGCAGTTGAAAAGCATCGCCCCGATCTGCTTTTTTTGGACGTGCAGATGCCGGGGATAGACGGCTTCGCGGTGATTCGAACGCTTGCGGCCGCGAAACTCCCGTTGCCGCGAATCATCTTCGTCACCGCGCACGACCGTTTTGCGCTCCGTGCGTTCGAGGTCCACGCGCTCGACTATCTCCTTAAGCCGGTCGGGGAGGAGCGTTTCCGGGAAGCGCTCGCGCGAGCCCGCACGCAGCAGGATCATTCCGATGGACCCTTTGCGTCGCGGCTCCACGCGATGCTCGAACAACTCCAACGCGGCAAATCCTTTTCCGACCGCCTCCTCATTCACGAAGACTCAAGAGCATTCTTTGTCCCGGTAACGGAAATCTCCTGGATCGAGGCCGACCGCAATTATGTCTTGCTGCATCGCGGCAAGAAAACGCACACGCTGCGCGGCACTCTGGACGCCCTTCAAAATACTCTTGACCCCAAGTGCTTCGTGCGCGTCAACCGCGGGACTATCGTGCGGTTGGATGCCGTCCGGGAGCTCTTGCCGTGGTTTCACGGCGAGTACAAAATCGTGCTTCACGACAGCACGGAACTTCGCTGGAGCCGGCGCTACATCGGGCAGCACGCCGATTTGCTGAAGCCGATTTGACGTCAAAACCGCAGACCACCCTCAGGGGCTGAAGCCCCTTTTCGTTTAGACTGGTTACGTGGGAGCTGAAGCTCCCACCTCCTGAAAAACCGCCGACGCGTTCCTGCACGGCGCATTAGCGCATTCAGCGAACGAGGCGGCCCGCATGTCCCTCGTACAAGCCCGCTCGTCCCATTTCTATGGCCGTAATTTTCCCGTCCGTGGTATCACTTCTCGCGTTGCATGAACTCGCCAATGAATAACGCAGCCGCTGAAACTCCATCTTTCCCAGGCGACAAGAGGTCCTTCCTCTCGGAAGGCATGACCGTCGTTTTATTCCTCGCGCTTGCCAAGTTCCTGCTGCACTGCTACTTCAACAATCGCTACGGCTACTTTCGTGACGAATTCAATTACATGGCCTGCGGCGATCACCTTGGCTGGGGCTTTGTGGATCAGCCGCCGCTGGTGCCCTTCTTGATCAAGATGTGCCGCTGGCTGTTCGGAGATTCTCTTCGCAGCATCCGGCTTATTCCGGCGCTGGCGACCTCCGCCGCCGTAATTGTGACGGCGATGATCGCGCGAGAGCTCGGCGGCCGCCGTTTCGCGCTTGCACTTTCGGCTTTGGCTGTCGTCGTCTCTCCCATTTACCTTTCCGATGGCAGCCTACTGACGACAAACTGCCTTGAACCGCTGCTTTGGACAGGTTGCATTTATTTCGCTGTCCTAGCTGTTAAACGAAGTGATCCGCGTTACTGGCTTTGGTTCGGCGTGGTCGCGGGAATTGGTTTAGAGGAGAAATATTCGATTGGCGTACTGGGATTCGCCATTGCGATTGGACTTCTGCTGACGGAGCAGCGCCGCGTGTTCCTGAACAGATGGATCTGGCTGGGTGCAGCCGCGGCCTTTCTTATTTTTCTGCCGAATTTTCTTTGGAATGTTCAGCATCATTGGCCTTTCGTCGAGCTCATGCGCAATATCAAGGCCGATGGGCGGGACGTGGCGCTCTCTCCCGGTGCGTACTTCGCGCAGCAACTCCTCATCGTACATCCTTTCCTCGCGCCGATCTGGATCACCGGCGTGCTGGCATTCCTGTTTTCCGCCCGGCTGAAGTCCTACCGGTTTTTAGGCTGGTGTTATCTGGCGGCTTTTACTGTCTTCGCGGTCCTGAAGGGAAAAAACTATTACCTCGGACCGATCTACCCGGTTTATTTGGCTTCTGGCGCAGTTGTGGCCGAGAATCTTGTCGCGCGCTCCCGGCAAGCATGGCTGAAGCCGGCGCTGGCTGCGCTTCTCCTAGCGGGAGGGGCATGGCTAGCGCCGGTGGTGATGCCAGTTCTGCTCGTTGACCAGTTCATCGCCTATATGAATACGCTCCCGTTCAAAGTCCCGCGCAGCGAGCACAGCCACGCGCGCGCGGTTCTCCCGCAACATTTTGCCGATCAGTTCGGCTGGGAAGAGATGGTGGCGACCGTAAATCAGGCCTACACACGGCTCTCGCCGGAAGAGCGGCCGGGCTGCGGCATCTTCGCGCAAAATTACGGACAGGCCGGCGCCATCGATTTCTTTGGACGCCGTTATGGATTGCCTCCCGCCCTCAGCGGCCACCAGACGTATTTTCTCTGGGGCCCCCGCGGCTATTCGGGCAACTGCTTGATTGTCCTGGACGACACGTGGGAATCTCTAGAGGAAAAATTCGAGCGCGTCGAATACGTAGGGACGTCCGATAACCCTTATGCCCTTGAGCGAAATGTTCCGGTCTACATCTGCCGGGGAGCGAAATTCGGCACTCTGGCGGATGTTTGGCCAAGCTTGAAGAAATGGCGTTAAAAATATCGCGAATACAAAATAAGGTCTTTGAGGAGGTTTGTTATGGAATGGGAAAAGCCTGAAGTTGTCGAAATCTCTTTGGCGTGCGAGATCAGCAGCTATGCGAACGCCGAATTGGGGGATTATCCGCCAGAGCAGCGAAGAGAGTTGCGGTTCGAATCCGGGCAAGGATGATCCTTCCGGTGGCCCGCTTATCCCAATCCGTGGCCCGCTCGTCCCCACTTTGTTGCCAGGCAATTGGTTTAGCGATATCTCTCTGCACATGAAGAACACAAAAGTTTTGGACTCCTTCCGCTGGGCTCTTGGTGGCTTTTTTCTCCTTGGGTTTGTCTCTTTCGCGCACGCACAATCCATCCCCGACTCCGGCTGGCCCACGTATGCCAATGACGCGGGCGGCACCCGATATTCTCCGTTGCAGCAGATCAACCGCACCAACGTCACACAACTCCGCGTCGTATGGACGTATCGAACGGGCGCGCTCCCACATGATCCCGAGGAGTTGGATCACAAAGCGGCATTCGAAGCGACGCCCATTCTCGTTGACGGCAAACTTTTCCTGAGCACGCCTTACGATCACGTCATTGCTTTGAATCCGGACACCGGCGCGAAGATTTGGGAATTCGACCCCAAGCTCGAGCTTCCCTATGGCGCTTCGGAAGTCACCTCTCGCGGCGTATCGGCCTGGCGGAATCCATCCGCGAAGGCCGGGCGTCCTTGCGCGCTCCGCATCTTCATCGGGACCCTGGATGCGCGCCTGATCGCGCTGGACGGCGAGACTGGAAAGCCGTGCACGGAGTTCGGAGAGGACGGGGAAGTCGAACTTACGGTTGGTGTCAAAATCCGCGATCCCGGCGATTATCAGGTGACCTCCGCACCGGCGATTGTCAAAGATCTCGTGATCACCGGCTCTTCGATCGGTGACAACCGCGCGGTGAGCGTAGAGCGCGGCATAGTCCGAGCCTACGACGCGCGCACAGGAAAACTCCGCTGGTCGTGGGATCCTATCCCCTGGGCTTTGAAAACCACACCGCGCACCGGTGCGGGGAATGCCTGGTCCACAATTTCCGTGGATGCGCAGCGCGACCTGGTTTTTATTCCCACCGGAAGCGCCAGCCCCGACTACTACGGCGGCCTCCGCAAAGGCGACAACAAGTGGGCGAACTCCGTGGTGGCGTTGCATGCTTCCACCGGCGAGTTTGTCTGGGGCTTTCAAGTAGTGCATCACGACCTGTGGGACTACGACGTGGCCTCGCAGCCCGCGCTCTTTGCCTGGAAAGACGGCACACCCGCGATCGCTATCACCACAAAAATGGGCCGCGTCTTTGTCTTGAATCGGCTTACTGGCGCGCCGCTCCTCCCCATCGAGGAACGCCCTGCGATGAAGAGTGATATTCCCGGCGAAGAGGCCTGGCCAACGCAGCCCGCTCCCACGATTTCTCTAGTCCCGGAGAAATTGTCCGCTGACGAGGCCTGGGGGAAGGATGAGCAGGAGCGCCAGTGGTGCGCCGACAAAATCAAGTCCGCTCGCGCGGGAGATATCTTCACTCCGCCGAGCCTCGAGGGCACGCTGGTGTTCCCCAGCAACGTCGGCGGCATCAATTGGGGCAGCGCCGCCTACGATCCGCAGCGCCATCTTCTCTTCGCGGATACCAACCGCCTCCCGATTTTCGTGAAACTCATAGCCCGCGCGGATTTCGATTCCGCGCGCAAAAACGCCACGGATGCCGACCGCCTTCACGGCGAATTTGCCCGGCAGACCGGCGCGCCTTACGCGATGTTTCGCACGCCGCTACTCTCGCCCAGCGGCCTGCCTTGCAACACACCACCGTGGGGCACTGTCGCCGCCGTCGATCTGTTCACGGGGAAAAAAGTTTGGGATGTTCCTCTGGGCAGTTTTCTTCCCGGCATGAACACCGGGACCATCACTCTAGGCGGCCCGATGGCAACCGCAGGCGGCGTGGTCTTCACCGCTGCTGCGATGGACAATTACTTGCGCGCATTTGACGTTGAGACCGGCAAGGAACTTTGGAAATTCGAACTCCCCGCAGGCGGCCAGGCCACGCCGATGACCTACAGCCGCAAAGGCAAGCAGTACCTGGTTATCGCCGCCGGTGGACACGGCAAGCTCGGCACCAAGCAAGGCGATTTTGTCGTGGCTTTCACCTTGCCGTGAGCTTGGCGGTTGCAAGCCCTCTTAGTGAATCTGACGGCTGCGCACGGCGATCAGTGAGACCTGCTCCAGGTCAGGGTAGCGCCCTTCCTCATCCGGCCTGCGTTCGGCGGGCGGAATCTGCTGTACAGTCGTCTGCGACGGCAGAGTGCCCTTGAAATATTCCCGATACACCTTCTCGAAGACCGGCAAGTCCGACAGATCGTCCAGGTAAACGGTTGTTGAGACCACTTGATCGAACTTCATTTCCGCTTCTTCCAGGTTATCAAGTTGGTTGCGCATCGTTTGGCGAACCTGGTGCGAAGTGGTCGCCGCGTATACGCCATCATTCGGCCCGGGAATGAATCCGCTCTTTGCGGAACAATACAGCGTATCGCCGGCGAACACGCACGGACTCGCGGTCGGGCTCGGCGCCATGTTCTTGGGACGCACTGCCCGCCTTTGGCTCAGATCGCGCACGGCGACACCCGTGTACGCTATGTGCACGTCCTCCGGCAGGCTCGAAACCTGGATCGTGGCGCGCGCCGGCGTGTTCCCGAATTCGAAGCGCCGCGCATAATGCTGGTTCATGATGCGCATCGGAATTTCCCGCGTCAGATAAGGATTCACGAACACCATATTGCTGAGCTTCAGCCCCGCGGCTTCGACGACTGCTTTCATGCGATCGAGCGCGAAATCCACTTGCGCGGCGGGATCGTCAGGAATTTTTCCGTTGGAGGGATCGCTGCCTGGCATCGTCGAGACAAAAAGCCGGTCATGCGTGAGCATCGCGGGTGAATAGGCCGCGTCCGGCTTGTAGTTCGGTGGAGAGACGGGCTGTTTTCCGGCGAGATCGTGGACTGCGACCGCGGTAATTTCGATCGGAGGCTCGGGCACGCGGGCAACGCCCAAGACCGCGCGCGCAGGCGGAATCTTTGGAAAATATTCCGCGAAAACTTTGTTGAGTTCATCGTATTGGCGGATGTCTTCGAGATAGACCTGAAGATAAACGACGTGCTCCATCGTCAAACCGGCTGCCTCGACCACCGCTCTTACATTTTCAAGAGACTGGCGAGCCTGCTCGGCGAAGTTCGCGGGCGTGCTCCCATCCGGACGGCGGGGGCCCTGCCCGGAAACATACAAATAGTCTCCCGCGTCCACGCTGCGCGGACCGAAATCGTTGCTTTGTGCGGGAGCTTGTTGCGGCGTGGCAGCGCGTGGTTGTGCTCGCGCACCCGCCAGGGAAAAAAGCAGCATTCCTGCAAGCAACAACCTCATGCGGCTTTTCCTTTGCGCGCGGCGCTTAAAATCTCCCGCAGTCTCTGCCCCACGATGATTTCTTCGCCGGGCTGAATGGTCATGGAGATCAGCTCGATCCGGCTGGGCTCTTTGTTCGCTTTCTTATCGGGTTTTGCCATTCCCTCGCGGACCGCGGGTACGAGGCTGGGATTGTCAG
>Ga0210384_10002380_pt1 | contig 23014 bp, 19 predicted proteins | sample IncBWH2MmetaG_FD_160574 | JGI IMG/M metagenome (GOLD analysis project Ga0210384, IMG submission 160574) | Forest soil microbial communities from Barre Woods Harvard Forest LTER site, Petersham, Massachusetts, United States - Inc-BW-H-2-M | ecosystem: Environmental > Terrestrial > Soil >...
CTTGAAGTATCTCGCTGTACGGTTTGGACGGAAGTTCCAGTCGCACCGACAGCATAATATCATCGAGTGCAAAAGATGTATGCCGGTATTCAAAATTTATTTCAGCGCCTCTGAGGATTTCTATCCGGCCTGTACCTGCCCGGTACACTTGCACTTCCCGGACGAAGGTTCCGATTTGCGTGCCATAGGCGCCCGCATTCATCCGCAGCGCTCCTCCGATAGACCCGGGGACGCCGATCAGTCCCTCCATCCCGCCTAGATCGTGCTTGGCGCAGGTGGTGACCGTGCGTCCGAGGTCGGCGGCGCAGTCCACGAAAACGTGGTTGCCTTCAAACCGCACATCCGGATCTTGCCGCGCCAGTTGCAGGATCGCCCAGGGAAGTTCTCCGTCGGGCAGAAGAACGTTGCTGCCGCCGCCGAGGAAGCGGTGAGGCATTCCTGCCTGTTTCAGCAGCCCAATCAGCTCCGGCAGGGATTCGTGTTTTTTGACCACCAGGAGGTCCGACGTGCCGCCAATCTCGAGAGAAGTTTTCGGCGCGAGCGGCACGCCGGCCCTGTATTCAACTCCCAGGGTTTCGATGGCCGCAATCAATTTAGGATCGTTAATCCGCATTTCTCACCGGAATTTTTTGCGGCTCGCCTTTAAGTGGCGCGAGCTTCAGCCTGCGGGGGTTAATCTTTGCAAGAACGAACCCCCGCAAGCTGAAGCGTGCGCCACGTGAATCGCGGAAAAATGCCTCGCTAATTCGCATGATGCAACGACACCTTCGCTCCCAAGAGAATCGCCAGCTCTCCCGGCGCGCGGCTCACATTGCCCGCGCCAATCGTGAGGATCGCGTCCCCGGGCCTCGCGGCGCGGAGCAATTCCTCGATTCCTTCCTGCATGGAATTGTGAAACACCACGTTCTTATGGCCGGCGGCGCGGATCGCCTCCGCGAGGGATTGCCCGGTAACTCCGGGGATGGATTGCTCGCCGGCAGCGTAGATGTCCATCAGCACCACCATGTCCGCCTGATTGAAGGCGCGGCAAAATTCATCCCACAGGTGCTTCGTGCGCGTGTAACGGTGCGGCTGGAAAAGAACCAGGATGCGCTCGAAATGGCAGAGCCGCGCGGCTTCGAGCGTGGCGCGAATCTCGGCGGGATGGTGGCCGTAATCGTCAATTAACGTAATCTTATTGATAACTCCTTTGACGTCGAACCGGCGTCCCACGCCCGCAAATTCCTCCAGTCCCACACGGATCAATTCGGGAGGAACATTCAAGTACAGCGCGGCCGCCGCCGCAGCCGCGGCATTGCGGACATTGTGGATCCCCGGAGGTCCGTTCAAGTGGAATTTCCCGAGATCGTCCCCGCGGTAAGCCAGACGAAATTCGCTTTCGAGTCCCGGAAGCTCGATGTCGCTGATGACCAGGTCGGCCTGGCTCGAAGTGCCATAAGTAATGACCGGCCGCTTCACATTCGGAATGATGGCCTGCACGTTCGGTTCGTCGAGGCACAGAACCGCGGCGCCATAAAACGGCACGCGATTGACGAACTGCGTGAAAATTTCCTGAATCTCGCCGAGAGTTTTGTAGGTGTCCAGATGTTCGCGGTCGATGGTCGTCACCACGGCGACCACCGGCGCCAGCAGCAGGAAAGTGCGGTCGCTTTCATCGGCTTCGACCACCATGTATTCGCCGCGCCCCAGGCGGGCCGTCGAGCCGACGTGATTCACTCGCCCGCCCACGACAAACGTGGGATCGAGCCCGGCGGCGGCCAGAACGCTCGCCGTCATTGACGTGGTTGTGGTTTTGCCATGCGCCCCGGCGATGGCGATTCCGTATTTCAGGCGCATCAATTCGCCGAGCATTTCCGCGCGCGGAATGACGGGAATTTTCAGGCGGTGGGCCTCGGCGATTTCGTGGTTCTCTCCGCGAATGGCCGAGGAAACCACCACGACGTGCGCGCCGTGCACCTGCTCGGCCCGGTGGCCCTCGAAAATCTCCGCGCCCAAGTTCTGCAGGCGTTCGGTGATCGCGGAGGATTTCGCATCCGAGCCTGAAACCGAATAGCCGAGCGTCAGCAAGACTTCGGCGATTCCGCTCATTCCGATCCCGCCGATGCCGACGAGGTGAATGCGTTTGAAATTGTGAAAGGTCACCATGATTTTTATGCTTTCGCGCGCCCAGTAGCGCCCACACCGCCCAGCGCCACTTCTTCGATCAAGTTGACAATTTCCTGCACGGCATGCGGCTTGGCGAGCCGCCGCGCGCGGGCCGCCATCGACTGCAATTCGGCGGGCCGGTCCAGCAATCCAAAAATTTCCTGCGTAAGACGCTCTGCGGTGAGCTGGGGCTCGGGGATGAGCCGTGCCGCGCCGGCTTGTTCCATTTCCTGGGCGTTGCGCAACTGGTGGCTGTCCGTGGATGCGCCGAAAGGGATAAAGATGGCGGCGCGTCCGGCGGCGGCGATTTCGGCCGCCGTGATGGCGCCCGCGCGGCAGACGATCAAATCGGCCTGGGCAAATCTCTCCGCCATATTCCCGATGAAGGGCACAACCTCCGCGTTGATTTCACGCCGCGCATAGGCCACGCGTACCGCATTATAGTCGCGTTCCCCGGTCTGGTGAACGATGGAGAGGCGATGTTGTTGCGTAGCCAGCAAGTCGGCGGCGTCCACCAATGTGCGGTTGATGATGAGCGCGCCCTGGCTGCCTCCGGTGATCAGCAGATGAAAAGGTTCTGCCGGCGCGCGCGGAGGAATGGCGAAAAATTCCGGGCGCACGGGAATTCCCGTAAGAGTGGCCTTCGTTCCCCAAAGCTTCGTCGGTGTTTCATAAGCTGTGGCGATGCGCGTAGCCATGCGGGCGAGCACGCGATTGGTGAATCCGGGCTCCGCGTTCGGCTCGAACACCACGATCGGCAATCCGCGCAGCACGGCGGCAAGCATCATCGGCCCGGCAGCGTATCCCCCAACGCCCAGCGCCGCGGCAAAACGATGCCTGCGCAGAATCGCAAATGAATCCCACATTGCGGGCGCCAGCTTCGCTGTGTTGCGCGCGAGTCTCATCCCGCCAATACCCTTGAGCCCCGCCGAGCGAATCGTTTCCAAAGCGAACCCCGCCTCGGGCACCAGCCGCGCTTCAATCCCGCGTTGCGTTCCCACGAACACCACTTCCCTTTCTCCTCCTCGCGATATCCATTCCCTGGCCACGGCCAGAGCCGGAAATACGTGGCCGCCCGTGCCGCCGCCCGCTATTAACAGTTTCAATCTTCGTTGCCCCGAATCGTCACGATCGCAAGCCTTTCGTAGCGCCGGCGAGACGCCGGCGCTACAACTCCTCGTGACCTAATCCACCTGCCTGCTGATATTCAGAAGAACGCCGGTAGCCAGCAGCATCACCAGCAGGCTCGATCCGCCATAGCTGATGAACGGCAGCGGAATCCCCTTGGTCGGCATCATCCCCAGAACCACGCCGAGATTGATCAGGGTCTGGCTCAGAATCATCACCGTGATGCCCAGCGCGGCGAAGCGGCCGAATTCGTCCGTGGTCCTGAATGCGGAGCGAATTCCGCGCCAGCCGTATATCGCAAACAAGGAAAGCACGATGGCCCCGCCGATGAACCCCAGTTCTTCGCACAAAACCGCAAAAATAAAATCGGTATGCGCTTCAGGCAAATAAAACAATTTTTGCTTGCTCTCCATCAGCCCGACGCCGGTGAATCCTCCCGACCCGACCGCGATCAGGGATTGCAAAAGTTGAAAGCCGCGGCCCTGCGGATCCGCCGTGGGATCCAGAAACGCAATCACGCGTTCCAGGCGATACGGCACGCGCACAATCAACAAATAAACGATGGGAAGCGCGGCGAGGCCGGCGCCAGCAATGTATTTCACATTCAGCCCCGCCACATACAGCATGGCCACCGCGATGATAAATATTTCCACCGCGGTTCCGAGGTCCGGCTCGAGAATCACCAATCCCACAAACACGAGCACCGGCGCGATCGCCGGAAGGATTGTGCGCTTCCAGTCGTTCATCCCGAATCCTTCCGGGCGCCGGCGCCTCTCCAGAAACCACGCCAGATAAAAAATGACAGTCAGCTTGGCAAGTTCGGAAGGTTGCAGGTTGGCCGGGCCCACTTGAATCCAGCGGTGCGTCCCGTGCGACTTATCCAGAAAGAAAACGCCCGCTAGCAGCGCCAGCACGCCAAACAGGGCGGTGAAAATGACTTCGGGCTTGCGCAGTTTGCGGTAATCCAGATTCATAACCGCCATCATTCCGCCGAGCCCGAAAGCCAGCCAGAGTAGCTGGCGCAGCAGGAAGTGCGAGCCGTTTCCGTATTGGTCGCGCGCCGTGACGGCCGAAGCGCTGAAAACCATGAGCGCGCCGATCAGGCACAGGGCCAGTGTCGTGCCGAACATCCATCGGTCGGTCTGGATTTGCCGGGGCATGTGTTTTCCGGAAAACCTTTCCCGCGGCGAATCAGGCCGCGTGTTTTTTTTCAAGTTCACGGACGAGCTGCTTGAAGACGCGTCCGCGGTGCTCGTAATTTTCAAACTGATCGAAGCTTGCGCAGGCGGGCGCCAGCAGCACGGTGTCGCCGGGCTGCGCGTGCTGCGAAGCTGTCTCCACGGCGCGCGCCAGCGTCCCTGCGCGCTCCACGGGGATGACGCCGCCAAGTTCCGCTTCGATCTTGTCCGCCGCGCTGCCAATTAGCAGCGCCAGGCGTGCATGGCTGCGCAGCGCCTTGCGCAGAATCTTGTAGTCGCTGCCTTTGTCCTTGCCGCCCAGGATCACCACGACATTCCCCGGAAAAGCGTCCAGCGCCTTGAGCGTGGCATCGACATTGGTGGCCTTGGAGTCGTTGAAATATTCCACTCCCGATATGGTGGCGACGTATTCGATCCGGTGCTCCACTCCCGCGAAGGTGCGCACTCCCTCCGCAATCGCGGCCGGCTCGACACCGGCGAGCTTCGCGGCGGCCGCGGCTGCCAGAACATTTTCAATGTTGTGGCTCCCGCGGAGGCCGATCATTTTGCGCTCCAGCAATATCGATTCCGTGCCGTCGCACCGGAAAACCACTTCCTCGCCGCGCAAGTAGCAGCCGCTGGCCACGCGTTTCTCCCGGCTGAACCAGAACACGCGCGGCCCGGAGGGCGCATATTGATGCGCAATGGCATCGTCCGCGTTGAGGATCGCGGCGTCTTCCGACGTCTGATTTTCAAACATGCGGGCCTTCGCGGCGCCATACGCTTCGATCGATCCGTGGCGGTCCAAATGGTCCGCGGTGACGTTGAGCAGCACGGCAATGTCCGGGCGAAACGCGGAAATCGATTCCAGCTGGAAGCTGCTGGCCTCCACCACCGTGAAACTCGCGTCGCTCGAAATGTCCACGCGCGAGATCAGCGGCGTGCCGATATTTCCCGCGGCCTGCACCGGCACCCGCGCGGTTTCCAGGATGTGGCCGATGAGCGAAGTCGTGGTGGTCTTGCCGTTCGAGCCGGTGATGCAGATGAGCCGCCCCCGCAGAAACCGCCAGGCCAGTTCGATTTCGCTCCACACCGGGACTCCGATCACGCGCGCTGCGGCCAGCGCCGCCATCGTCGGCGGCACGCCGGGGCTCGGCACGATCAAATCCTGCCGGACGAAAGTTTCCGGGCGGTGGCCGCCGAGTTCCAGGGTGACGCCCGCGGCGCGCAGCTTCGCCGCTGCTTCCGCAATTTCCGGCTCGGGCCGCTCCTCGGAGGCGGTGACGCGCGCTCCCCGCTCCGCGCAGAACAGCGCCGTGGCGATGCCCGTGCGCGCCAGCCCCACCACCAATACCTGTTTGCCCGCGAGTTCGATGATCGGTTTCAACGGCTACCTCAATTTGAGCGTGGTCAGCGAGAACAGCGCAAAGACCAGCGCCGCGATCCAGAACCGCACAATGGTTTTCGATTCGCTCCACCCTCCCAGCTCGAAATGATGGTGCAGCGGAGACATCCGGAAAATGCGCTTTCCTGTTAAGCGATACGATAATACCTGCAAGATTACGGACAGCGCTTCCAGCACGAATACCCCGCCCACAAAAAACAGCAGGATTTCCTGCTTAATGGCCACCGCCACCATTCCGATCGAGCCCCCCAGCGCCAGCGAGCCCACGTCGCCCATGAACACTTCGGCGGGATGCGCGTTGTACCACAGAAATCCGAGCGAGGATCCCACCAGCGCCCCGCAAAAAACCGTCAACTCGCCCACCTGCGGCAGGTGCGGGATATCCAGATATTCCGAGAACCGCGCGAAGCTGGTCACGTACGTCAAAACCGTAAGCGCCCCGGCGGCCACGACCACGCACCCGATCGCCAGCCCGTCAAGGCCATCCGTCAGATTCACGGCGTTGGAAGAGCCCACAATCACCAGCGCCACGAAAATTAAAAACGGCATGTAGGCGAGCCACCAGAGATATTGGGTCGAGAGCATCGAATGAATCACCAGGTCCGGACGAAAATTCTTAAAAAACGGAATGCTTAATTGCGTGGAGTATGTGCCGCTGGCCGTGAGCGTGATCAGAGTGATGGCCACGCAGCAGCTGGCGATTATCTGCAGGGAGAATTTGTGCGTCCCGGTCAATCCGAGATTCATCTTTTTCGCCACCTTGCTGTAATCGTCGATGAAACCGATGATCCCGAACACCAGCATGGTGAGAACCGCCAGCCACACGTAATCGTTTTCCAGGTCTCCCCAAAGCAGCGTGGGAACGAGGGTCGAGCCCACGATGAGCACCCCGCCCATCGTCGGCGTCCCGGCCTTGGCCTGATGGCTCTTCGGACCTTCTTCGCGGATGAATTGCCCGATTTGCAGATCGCTCAAGCGCTGGATCACCCAGGGGCCAAGCACGAGAGTGATCAACAGCGCCGTTATACTGGCGAGCGCCGTCCGGACAGTGATGTAACGAAACACGTTGAGCGCGTGAAAGTAGGGCTGGAGCACGTGGTAGAAGAGGTAGAGCAGCATCTCAGGCACGCTCCTTGGGCGTGCCGCTTGCTAAGGAAGCAGCCGGCTCGGCGTTCGCGCGCGCGAAGCGGGAATCGAGTGCCTCGACAATTCTTTCCATTTTTACGCCGCGCGAACCTTTGACCAGCAGAACATCTCCCCGCTCCATCAAATTTTCCAGGAACGCGCCGGCCTCGGCCGACGATGCGCAAAATTTCGCCCGCGCCGCGGGATGGCCGTCTTCCACAGCCCCGCGAACAAAATTCTCCGCGTCGCCCTGCACGCCGATGATCCAACCGAGTTTTCCGGTGGCCGCGGCCGCGCGCCCGGCCTCGCGATGCAACTCGGGGGAAGCGGGACCCAGCTCCAACATTTCACCGGCTGCCAGGATGTGACGCCCCTCCGCGGGCGTGTGTGTGAGCAGCTCAACCATCGCCGCCAGAGCCACCGGATTCGAGTTATAGCAATCGTTGATCACGGTAAATCCCGCGTCGTACTGCAGGATGCGGCCGCGCATGCCGGTGGCCTCCAGCTTCGGAAAAATTTCCCTGGCCTCCGCCGCGCCTACGCCCCACACGCTCGCCGCTGCCAGCGCCGCGAGCGCGTTGGAAATATTGTGGCGCCCGGCAAGAGGCAAGCGCAGCCGCGCGCGGCCCTCCGGGCCCAGCAAATCAAATTCGCTGCCGCTCAATCCGCGGTCCTGAATATTTTCCGCGCGGAAATCGGCGCGCCCGGCGGCGCCAAATGTGACCACGCGCCCGGGGGCGACTTGCGCGAAACGCGCCACGCGCGGATCGTCGACATTCAGCACCGCGACGCTCTCGCGGCCCGCGAGCCCTTCGATCAATTCGCGCTTGGCCAGCGCAATTTCATCCACCGACGCGAAAAATTCCAAGTGCACCGGCGCGACGCGCGTGACGACGCCCACGTCCGGCCGCGCGATCTCCGCCAAACGCTTCAGTTCGCCCGCATGGGACATCCCCAATTCCACAACCGCGGCTTCGTCCACCTCCTCCAGCCGCAGCAATTGCAGCGGCAGGCCGTACTCATTGTTCAGATTGCCATCCGACTTCAGTACGCGGAACCTCGCGGCCAGCAGCGCCGCCAGAATTTCCTTCGTAGTGGTTTTTCCGGCCGACCCGGTGACCGCTGCCAGGCGCCGCCCCCAGCGCGTTCGTACGGCCTGGGCGAGATTCTGGAGCGCGGCGAGGGTGTCCGGAACCGCGAGCAGTTTCGATCGGTACTGCTCGGCGTATCCGGACAGGCGGTCCCCGGCCACGACCCCGGCCAGTGCGCCACCGTCCAGAGCCGCCACGACATAGCTGTGTCCATCGTGACGCGGTCCGTGTATGGCCACGAATAGCTCGCCGCGAGCCACGGTGCGAGAATTAATCGAGACACCGGCCAGCCGGGCCAGGAGGTCGACGCCTCCGGGCAGCCTAACACCCAGAGCGCGAGCCACTTCTTCAACTGTCCACCGCATAACGTCCTCAAGGGGCTGGGCTTCACTGGTCTGGGTTCACCCTTGGAGCAGCGTCCCTTACAAACTAGAGAGCAAGTTCCATGCCGCACCATTGCCCGCGATACAAAGCTGCTTGCCAAGGAACAAAACCACTCGCCGAGGAACAAAACCACTTGCCAAAGAACAATATCGGTTTGTGCGTCATGCCTTTTCACCCTGACGGTGGAACCGCAGGCATGACTTTAATGCTGCACTTTCTTCAACGGTTTTAACCCCTGAAGTTCTTTCCCATCCTGCAATTCCGTCAATCCCCATAGCCGCGTTGCTTCAGGGCGCGGCGCGCCACTGCGCGGTCGTCAAACTCAATCGTGCGGTCACGCAACACCTGGTACGTCTCATGCCCCTTTCCCGCGAGGAGCACGAAATCCCCGGAACGCGCCTCATCCAGCGCCACTTCGATCGCCTTTTGCCGGTCCGGCTCCACGAACAGCTTTGCTTTGGTGCGCTGCACGCCGACAATCACGTCATTGATGATTAGCAGAGGGTCTTCGCTGCGCGGGTTGTCCGACGTCAGCACCACGATTTCGCTGGCGCGCCCCGCCGCCTCTCCCATAAGAGGCCGCTTGGTGCGGTCGCGATCCCCACCGCAGCCAAACAGGGTGATGATCCTGCCATCGGGGTGCAGATCCTTTGCCGTGGCCAGCAGGTTGCGCAGCGCGTCATCGGTATGCGCGTAATCCACAATGACGAGGAACGGCTGTCCCGCTTCGATACGCTCGAAGCGGCCGGGCACGGCCGAAAGCTGCGCCACACCAGCGGCGATGACTTCTTTGGGGAGAGCGAGTGCCACTCCGGCACCGACTGCCGCCAGAATGTTGTATACGTTGGGCCGCCCGACAAGCCTGGAGCGAATCTCGATCTTCCCGGCCGGAGTTTCCGCTGTGAACTCGATGCCGGAAAGGGATATCGCCGGTTTGCGTGTGGTGATGTCCGCGCCGGGTTCCAGGCCGTACGTCAGCGTGCGCGACGCCAGACCCGAAAGCTTTTGCCCATATTCGTCATCGCGGTTAATCACGCCCGTGGCCGGGGCCGCCGCGCCCGTGCCTTCAAACAAGCGTCGCTTGGCCGCGAAGTACCCCTCAAAAGTTTTATGGTAGTCGAGATGGTCGCGCGTCAGATTCGTGAAAATCGCCGCCGCGAACGGGCAGCCCCACAATCGGTCCATGGCCAGCGCGTGCGAACTGGCTTCCAGCACCGCGTGCGTGCCTCCCGCGCCAACAATTTTGGCCAGGTACTTCTGAAGATCGAGCGACTCAGGCGTAGTGTTTGGTGCGGGGATCGCATCACGCACCAGCCGGTAGCCGATCGTGCCCAGGAGCCCGACTTCGCAGCCCGCCGCGCGCAAAATCGAATCCACCAGATAGGAAGTCGTGGTTTTTCCGTTCGTCCCTGTCACCCCGATTAGCTTCAGCACTTCCGCGGGGCGCTCGTAATAATTGGCTGCGGAGATCGCCAGCGCCTTGCGCGCGTCCGCAACTTGTATCCACGGAATTTCCGCCGGAAGCGTGCCGGGATTCGACTGCTCGCTGAGGACAGCAACGGCTCCGCGTTGTACAGCGTCAGTGACGAATTTGTTGCCGTCGGTTTTTTCTCCGCGAATGGCGACGAACAACGTCCCGGGTTTCGCCAGGCGGCTGTCATAGGCAATTTCCAAAGCTTCCAGGTCGCTTTGCGCGACTGCCGTGCGCGTTTCGATGCCTCGCAACAGCTTCGCCAGCCGCGCCGCGACATGTGCTGTTCCTGCCCGCGTCATATGCGCTCCACTTTCGTCCTTTTCCGCCAAAGCTCCCGCCTTCGCACTCACTTGACTTTCCCACGGGCCGCCGACAATAGAGAGGCGCCGCGAGCAAATTGCACCGTGATCCGGCTCCCGCGGCGGATCATGGCTCCCGGCTCCGGAGATTGTTCCGTTGCGATTCCCGTGCCGACCAAAACAGGAGTCAGCCCCATTTGCAGGCACTCTTGGGTCACGTCGCGCACGGTTTTTCCCAGGAATTGCGGCGCGGGGATTCCTTCGCCCTCGGCAAACTCCACCGTCGGCGCCGCGGCAGCGGAAGCGGGATGTGAATTTGCGGGAAGCGGTTCATCCACTGCTGCGGCCCCTGAGGTTTGCACTGGATCGAAATCGCTCACATCCGTCAAATTATCATCCTTCTCGCGCGCGGTCCGCTCGCGGCTTGCCCGGAGTGTTTCCGCGGCAATAGGGACATCTCGCGGCACCTCCAGGTACGCGAGCACCTGCTGCGCGACTTGTTTGAACACCGGCGCGGCAACCTGCCCGCCTTCGTGCGCGCCCGCCGGCGAATCCAGTTGCACGTAGACCGTCACCGCGGGGGTGTTGATCGGCGCGAAGCCCACGAAAGAAGCGATCAATTCATGCGTGGAGTAACGTCCCGTCTCCGGATCGTATTTCTGCGCCGTTCCGGTCTTCCCCGCCGAAGTGTAGCCATCCAGCTTGGCTTTCTTTCCCGTGCCGCCCAGCACCACGCCTTCGAGCATGCGGCGCATGGATGCCGCCGTCGTTTCCTTGATCACGCGCCGCTGCAGCATCTCCGCATCCGGAGCCTCGCTGACCTGGTTGCCATGGCGCATCTCGCGCACCACGTGCGGCCGGACGATCAAGCCGCCATTGGCCATCGCCGATACCGCCGAAATCATCTGCAGCGGCGTCACGCCGATTTCCTGCCCCATGGAAATCGAACCCACCGAAACCGGCGTCCAATTTTCGATGCGCCGCAGCTTCCCGCGGCTCTCGCCCGGCAAATCCACGCCGGTTAGTTGCCCGAATCCGAAGGCGCGAATGTAGTCGTAAAATTTTGGCTCTCCGAGACGCAAGCCGACTTTGATCGCGCCGACATCGCTCGAGTATTGAAGAATCTGCGAAACGGTGAGCAGGCCGTACGCCTTGTGATCCCGAATGCGGTGCCCGGCGATATAGATTGCGCCGTTCTGGCAATCCACCACTTCGTCCGGATTCGTGACGCCCTGATCGATCGCGGCGGAGAGCGTGACAATCTTGAAGACCGAGCCGGGCTCGTAAAGCGAACTCGTCGCGCGGTCCACGCGCGCTTCCGGAGGGCTGTCCTTCGCCGCATTGGGATTGAACGTCGGCCAGTTCGCCACGGCCAGCAGCTCGCCGGAATTCGGATTTTCCACGATGACCGTTCCGGACTTGGCGTGGGTGTCTTGAATCGCCTGCGCCAATTCTTTTTCCGCTATGTACTGGATTTTTTCGTCAAGCGTGAGTACCACGCTCGTGCCCATGTCCGGAGCCTTGTCAGTGGAGTCGTACCAGCGGCGGTGCGCGTCGGCCAGGATCAGCATCTTGCCTGGCTTGCTGCGAATGCTGTCGTCGAGCGAGTACTCGATTCCTCCGAGTCCCTTCTCGTCGATGTCCACGTAGCCGAGCACATGCGCGGCGAGTTCGCGTTTCGGATAGAACCGTCCGCCTTCCCGCTGAAAATAAATTCCGCGCAAATTCATCGCTGCGATGCGGTTCGCTTTTTCGGGCGGCAGTTTGCGCGCAATCCACGCGAACGAATGAGAGCTGGCAATGCGCGTAGCGATTTCGTCGGACGGAGTGTCCAGCACTTTGCCGATCAAGCGCGCCACCATATCGGGATCGGCAATTTCCGAGGGCACGGCGAAGGCCGAATCCACGGGAACGCTCATCGCCAGCGGATTCATGTTGCGGTCAAAAATTTCGGCGCGGCTCGCGCCCACGTCCACAATGAGCCGTTGCTGGTGCTGCGCGCGGGAATAATATTCGCTGTAGCGGAACAATTGCAGGTAGGCTAGCCGTCCGAACACCGCCCCGGTCCACAGCGCCGCGAGGGCAGCAACAATTATGATCCGGGTCCGGGGACTGCGAAGATCCATATTTTCGCCGGGAATTCCGGGCCGAACAGTCGTGAGGCTCGGGCACGTCCGTCTGGCCGGGCGGCTCCGGTTTACCTTTCCAATTCTTTTACTTTTACTTCGGGAGCGACGCGATGCGATGCCGCCAAAAGAAGCCTCATTGCCGCGCTGCCTGGACGTTCGCCGGGCGCGCCTCGGCCACAACCGCGTTTGGCGGCAGTTCCATCGGAGCCACCTGACCGGGCGCGGGAGCGGTCAGACCCAGCTGCCGCCGCGCAATGATGTCGATGCGTCCCGGCGCGCGCAATCCCGCAATTTCCAATTTGAGTTCCTGGTTGAGTTCACTGGCCTGCGAGCGTTCGCTGCGCAGCGATTCAAGTTCGTAGCGCAGCTGGATCGCCTCGAAGTGCTGCCAGGCGTACAGGAATGCGCCCAGGGCGATCAATCCGCCCAGCGAAACGACGCGCGCGCATTCGCGCATATGGTGGGGCGCCACGAACCGCACCAGACGTGAATTGTCAATCTGCTTGATGGTAAAGAACTCGGTCATCTCAGCCACGCTTCCTCTTGCGGCATCCCGTGCTGGTCGGGATCGATCTTTTCGGCCGCGCGCATCTTCACGCTGCGCGCCCGCGGATTGGCCGCAATCTCCGCGTCCGAAGCTGGAATCACTTTTTTGGTGAGAATTTTCAGCGCACCCTGCTGGGCGAGGCGCTGAAAGCACTGCTTGACCTGGCGGTCCTCCAGCGAGTGATAGCTGAGCATCACCCACCGGCCGCCTGGAGATAGTGTGGCAGGAACCCTAGAAAGAAACTGCCCGAGTTCCTCCATCTCTCGATTCACCGCAATCCGCAGCGCCAGAAACGTTTTTGTCGCGGGATGCAGCTTCTGCCTTCCCCTTACGTTTCGGGCCCCTGCCACAACCGTTGCCAGGTGTTCGGTGTCCCGTATGGGACGCGCGCGAACTATTGTCCTGGCGATTCTGCGTGAATCCCGCTCTTCCCCGTATTGGTAGAGCAGGTCGGCGAGTTCTTTCTCATCCGCCGTGTTCACAATGTCCGAAGCCGTCTCTTCCATGCCGCGGTCCATGCGCATGTCCAGCGGGCCGCGCGCTCGAAACGAAAACCCGCGCTCGCCCAAATCCAGTTGCATGCTCGATACGCCCAGGTCCGCCAGCACGCCATCGGCGGGAGGAAGACTTCGCTCCGCGAAAACCTCGCCGATTTGTGAAAAGTTAGCGTGCACCAAAGTCACTTTGTCCCCGAACTCCGCCAGCCGGCCCTGCGCGATTTCCAACGCCTGCGTGTCGCGATCCAGGCCCACCAACCGCCCGCCGGTCCCAAGCCGCCGGACAATTTCAATTGCGTGCCCCCCCAGCCCAACCGTGGCATCGATATACAGACCGCCCGGCTTGATTGCCAGCCAGTGGATCGTCTCTTCGACGAGCACTGGCTTGTGCTGAACATTCAAACTAGATGCCCAGTTCGTCCAAGATCTTCAGGTCGTCATCCGTGATCGGACTCTTCTTCAGGTTCTCCAGCGACCGGTTATGATTCCAAACTTCCAGGTACGTCAGGTGCCCCATCACGTCCACGTCACCCTTCATTTGCGCAGCTTCCCGTAACACCGGTGGAATCAGGATCCTGCCCTGGCTGTCCGCTTCCACCGCCTGGCCGTAATAGTTCGTCCAGGTCAAAAACTTCTGCTTGGTACGGTTGTGCGAAGAGAGCCTGGCTAGCTTGCTCTCCAGTTCCTCCCAGATTTTCATTGGGAAGATCCGGGCGTAATCACCGGTTTCGCTCGTGACGTAGAACTGCCCGCCAAATGCCTTGAGCTCTTCCAGAAAGGCCGCGGGTATTTTGAGACGACCCTTCTCGTCCACTCTTGCCGGAATGTTTCCCCTTAGCATGTAGTCGTCGGCCCAGAGAACCTGTCGAGCGTTCGCCCCTCACTGGTAGACCCCTTTTGCGCTTCACAACCCCATCAACTTCGCCACTACGTTTCACTTACTGCCACTTTCTCCCACTTTGTGCCACGATTCTAGTCAGCTTCGATTGCTTGTCAAGGGAAAACTGTAGAAGCTGAAAAATTATTTGTGGATATTCGGAAGTCTTGTGGTGTAAATGCCCAGAACCACTACAGATTGTGCTCCTGTCGAGAATTCAGACTAGATTTGGAGCGCCGCTTTCTGTAACATTTTCGCAAAATTGTTTCGTAAGAGTTACTGCGGCCCGATTTTTTTGGCGATTTCACGGAACGGAATCGAAATTCCCGGAGAATTTGCGGTCGCAGGCAACGGCGCTTTACAACCCGGGCGAATCGGGGGCCATGCCGACGTGCAAGTGGGCCAGTTGTCCCAGCATTTCGCGATCCTCGGGATTCAATCCCTCGGTGAAGGCGGGATCGTTGAGCTTGGCTTGGCGCTCCGTTTCGCTTAGGGTGCGCAGCGAGTGCAGGCGTTGCAGAATGGCCTGGCGCCGCGCGGGGAGCATCTGCTGCCAGCGCGGAAACAGAGACTGCTGAACATATCTTCTCTGCTCAGGCGTCATTTCCTCCCATACGTGCTGCCGATCGCGCAAAGCCTGCTGCTGCTGGGGGGTCAGGCGGTTCCAAGCTTCCAGGCGCTGGCGGATCTGTGCCTGCTGTTCCGGCGGCAGGCTATTGAAACGCTGGTTGTTCCTCAGAAACTGCTCTTGCTTCTCCGGCGGCAATTCCTGGAGCCTCTCGATGGCTTTAGGGGCCAAACTGTTTGGATTTCCCGCGGGGGGAAGGGCGTTGGGCAGCCTGGGCCGCACTTGCGGCCGCGGTGCCTGGCGCGCAGGTTCGCCCTCTTGTTGAGCGGCCGCGTTGGATCGTTGCCCATACGCCGAGCCGCACAAGAGTCCCACCGCCAGCCCGGCGGCCAGTACGGCGCCGAATTGGAATCGCAGCTTCATTACCTGGATTCTTTTACCCCTTCGCCCGTTGGCCTACCCTGCGTAACAGGCAACTCGGAAAGCGCGTCAAATTTGGAGACGACGTCGAAATTCTCAAGAACCGGCAAATCCCGGATCATGCCGAAATCCGATTCCGGCGAAACCTCGCTGGCCTGACTTGCCTGGCTCACAACGGTTGGATTCGTTGTAACTCGCGGGACGGAAGACAGCCAGGCGGACATGACCACGAGCGCTGTAACCGCGAACGCCAGTCTCGGCGACGGCAGCCAGTCCCAGAAACTGCGTCGCGCGGGCTCCGCGGCAATGCGCGCGCGCAACATTGCATCAAACGCGGGCGATGGAGAGACTTCCGGAAGATCGTCCAGCGCGGTCCACAGCGCGCGGAACTCCTCGGCGCGCAAGCGGCAGGAAGCGCAACCCGACAGATGTTCCTCGACGGCGTGACGGTCGGCAGGCCGGGCGTGCCCATCCAGGTATTCGACTAATTTTCTTTCCAGCGCAGCACACCGTTTCACACTGCTTTTTTCTTTGCCAAACATATGACCCTCACTTCCTCACCATACTTCCAATCCGGCAGGCGTCAAGCGCAGCCCATCCCGTTATCAGGAGGGCTGTTCGCCGCGCTGAACTGGCACTCGATCCACCCTCACCGTAGGGCTCACGAGTGGCGCCAGCTCGACGCGCAACGTTTCATAAGCTCGAAACAGAAACGATTTCAGCGCGCTTTCCGAGCATTCCAGTACGCGCGCGATCTCGTCGTAATCCAGTTCATGATACTTGTGCAACAACACGGCGGCCCGCTGTTTTTCGGGCAGCGCGTGAATCGCTTTCAGAATCATTTCCGCCCGGCAACGCGCAACGAGTTCCTGTTCGACGCTGGGCGCGCGGTCGGGAACTTCCAGCGCGGGCTGCTCGCTCTCACCGGAGTCCACCGTCTGGTCCATGGAAATTCCCATCTGGCGGTGCCGGTTGTCGCGCACGGAATTGAGCGCCAGATTCGTAGCGATGCGGAACATCCAGGTGGTGAACTTGGCGCTCGGAGCGTATTCCTGGCGAGCTCGGTAGACGCGGAGAAAAACTTCTTGGGCCAGGTCTTCCGCGACGGCCGTGTCGCGGACCATCCGGTAAAGGAAATTGACCAGGGGACTCCTGTACTTGCGGAGCAAAAGCTCAAAGGACTGATCGTCCCCGGCTTTCACGTCCAGCATCAATTGGACGTCGGTCCTAGCCATAACCTCCACAGTTTATCAAACCCGTTTGTTGTCAAAAAGTTGCGAGAAAATTGAAGTTTCTAAATTCCACCGAGCACAAACAAGTCTTTTATTTTAAACACGATCCAGCCAACCGATGCGAAATGCCTCAAATTCCCGCGCCGTGAACTGCGCCATCAACAGCTCGAATGCAGTTCTCTAATATTTTTGTTCAACCGTGGTCAGTTCATCCCGCGCGAATGCCCGCACGTCTTGCAGGGCTATAAGAAGTTCGCCCCATCCGTCACCAAGCGGCGATACAAGCGGATAACCGCGCAATACATTTCTAAGCGCGCGCAGGCAACGACGATCGCACCACGCCTCGACGAGCCGCTGAATATTGCTGAATAGCTGTTTATTATCCTCGATCATTTTTCCGAACGAGTGCGCCAAGAAATTCGATGTGCGTATGGCGGCCGTCCGCGAATCCTCAACTGCTATAAAGCCAGCGCGCCAAATCAAGATTGTGGTTGAAGTAGTCAGGGGACGGGGCGTTCTTCGCGTTGTAGACGAACAGGGGAACATCTGTTTCGTGCAAGGAACCGTGCGAGCGAAGGCCGGGAAAACTTTCCTTCTCATCATCGAGTTCGCCAAACACGGTGTCCTTGTCACCGAGCACCATTAGATGACCGATCCGCGAGGCCATTAGCTTGAACTCGTGCGCGGCCTCGTCGCGCGTGAGAATTCGCTCGACCCCTTTCACTCCGGACACAATATCCCGCACCCGCGCCGCGTCTTGCGGATCCTTGAGGTGGATATAGACTGCCCCGCTGCAACCGCGGTGATGCTTCATGTAGCGGTCGCGTCCGGTGGACACGGCTTTGCGGATCGGGACTCCTTTTCCGGCGCAGACTTGCTCGAGGTCCCAGCACAAGCTTTTGGCGTTCATTCCGTGGTCCGCGGTGGCGAGGAATGCCGCGTCCGGAGCCGCTTTCATGGCCTCGCCGATCAGGTCGTCCATTCGCGCGAGGTGCTCTTTCGATTCCGGCGTCTCGGGAGCCCACATGTGCATCGGATAATCCGTGGTGTGCACGTACAAAACGCCGATTTCCGGGCGAGTCTTGAGGATGTTGATGGCCGCCCCCATTAGCCAATAATTAATATCCGGACTATAAATGACCGGCGCGGGTCCAAGTTTCTGAACCCAATCGGGTGTGGGGTTCTCCGCCGTGAGCACAATTTCAGCGCCGCGCAAAAGAAGAGTGGCGGTCTTGGCCTTGCTGGAAAGCAGCGCCGACTTCACGCCATGGCGGCCGGCGCGTTCAAACAGCGTGGGAGCGAGCACCAGGTCGGCGGATTCCACGTAGAGCTCTTCGCCGCTTTTTTCGTCGAAATAGGAATTGGCAATGATCCCGTGCGTCTCGGGCCAAGTCCCGCAGCAAATCGAGGCATTGTTAGCGTTGGTGACGGAAGGCATCACGCCTTTCACTTGTTTATAGATCCCGTCGCGTTTCCATTGGCCGAGCACAGGCATTTTGCTTTCGGCCAGGTAGCGCGGATCGAACCCGTCAAACATGATCACGACGACTCGTTGCTGCGCGCTGGTCTTGCCCTGAGCCAGTGCGAATTTTCCGAGCGCCGCGGAAGCGGCCGCGGCTGTTCCGTACTTAAGCAGAGTTCGGCGGCTAGGCAGATGGCTCATGGATTCCCCCAATTTGCGATTTTGCTCTTGGTTTAAGCTCTGAACGGCAACATACATCCGGCACGCCCAGAATTCAATGTTGGGTTTTAGCAGCACAGGCACTCTTGCCTGTGCGGGTTTTGCGATCGTATGTGAATCTGCAGCGAAGGGACAATCTACAAAACCGCACAGGCAGGAGTGCCTGTGCTACCTCAAGCATGAAACAGCCTGGCAAGCAGCAACATCAGCGAAACGCCGAGGAAAACGAGCAACGCCATGCGCGTGTCAGGCTCGCGATTGACTTCAGGAATTAGATCCGTCGCGGCGACGTACAGCGTGACTCCCGCCGATATCGGCAACGCATAGCCGACCTGTGCATGCAGCAAACCCATCAAGAGAACGCCGCCAACGGTCGCGATGCCCAGCCAGATTGCGGCCAGGAGCGCGGTGCGGCGGCTCTGCCCGCTCGCCAGCATGAGCGAAGCGACGGTAAAACCCTCCGGGATTTTGTGCAAGGCGATGGCCAGAAAAATTACGCCGCCCAGCCAGCCGGAAACCAGAAACCCGGAGGCGATGGCCACGCCGTCAAAAAAAGTGTGAATCGAGAGCCCCAGCAACGCGGAAATTCCGGCGTGCTGCGGCACAAAATGCTCGACGTGCGTTTCTTCTCCGAAATGAAAATGCGGCGCGAGTGTGTGCTCAAAAAAATGAACGATGAAATATCCGACCAGCACCAGGAAATACGCGAGGCTTCCCGTCAGGGCCACCGACTCGGGAAGAATCTCGAGAATCGCCGCGGCCAGCATGAATCCCGCCCCAAGCGCCAGAAAATATTTCAAATATTGCCGCGACCATTCGCGGTGCAGGATAAATAGTCCGCCAAGAATGTTGGCCACCGCCGCCGTCAGCCCCAGCAGCAGCGCCAGAACCATGCGGGAAGCGGGAACGTGGATGGACGGATCAGCCAGCATCGTCAGCCGCTGTGGCGAAACAGAATGACGTCGCCTTCCTGGACGATGTATTCCTTGCCTTCCAGGCGCACTTGCGCGCGTTCACGCGCCACCGGCAAGCTCCCCGCGGCAAGCAAATCTTCGCAGCGCACCACTTCGGCGCGAATGAAGCCGCGCTCGATGTCCGAGTGAATCGCGCCCGCGGCCTTTTGCGCGTTCATGCCGCGCTTGATTGTCCAGGCGCGGACTTCCGGTTCGCCCGCGGTGAAAAACGAAGTCAGGCCGAGCAGCTGGTAGGTCGCCTGAATGATGCGATCGAGCCCCGAAGATTTGAGCCCATACGCCGCGAGCATTTCGGCGGCCTCGGCCGGTTCCAGTTCGGCAAGCTCCGCTTCGATGCGCCCGCAAACCGAAAGCACGACGGTGTTGGGGCGGCCCACAAGTTTCGACAGCTTGTGGCGCTCGACAGCTGTGTCCAGCTCGGCGACTTCGCTGTCGCCGAGATTCAAAACGTACAGCATCGGCCGCTGCGAGAGGAATTTGTAGCCCTGGATCGTTTTCCGTTCATCCGCATTGAGTTCCAGTTCGCGCAGAGGCTTTTCCGATTCGATGGCCGCCTTGCAGCGGTTCAGCAGAACCAGTTCCTGCTCGAGAACCGGCTCCTTCTTTTTCTTCAGATCTTTTTCCACGCGCTCGATGCGCCGCGCGATCTGATCGAGGTCGGAGAGCATTAATTCCAGGTCCAGCACCTCGGCGTCGCGCAAGGGATCGATCGAGCCCGCGGAATGGGGCACGGAAGGATCGTCGAAAACCCGCAACACTTGGGCCAGCGCATCCACTTCGCGCAGCGGCGCCAGCACGGCGGAATCCTTGGCACGGTCTTTCACCATGCCGCCGACGTCAACGTATTCCACGGTGGCATAGGTGATCTTTTTCGGATTGTAAAGCTTGGCCAGCTGTTCCAGGCGCGGCTCCGGCACGCGCGCCACGCCGACGTGCGTGGCCGCGCGCGCCGCCTTCTCGTCCAGTCGCGCGCGCGTCAGAATTTTGAACAGAGTGGTCTTGCCGACTTGAGGAAGCCCGATGATCCCTGTTTGCATAGATTGGGAATCCTAGCACACCCGTAAATCTGACGCCCTCCGAGGCGGGCCACGTGCCGATAACAGGGGCTCACGGGAGTTAGCTGGATTGCACGTGCGGGGTGAAGATCGAGGTCGAAAGTAAAACCAATTTCTCCTGCTTTATCGCCCTTACGCCTTCTTACCGCCTTTGAGAAGGGTATCTAGATCCGCGCCGACTTTCGTTGGGTTGCTGCCGATCTCGACGTCTCCGTTGAAGTAAGCGCCTTCTTCAATCACGATCCTGGCGGTGCTCAGGTCGCCCACGATCGAGGCGCTTTTCGTAATTTCGATGCGGTCGCAAGCCCGGATATCCCCTTTCACTTCGCCGGAAATCATGGCTTCACGGGCCACGATGTCGCCTGTCAAATGCGCGCTTGGTCCCACCGTCAGCCGAAAACCCCCAATGGACACCATACCCTCTACCTTGCCGTCCAGCTTGAGGTCCTCGTTTCCGGTAATTTCCCCTTTTAAATTCATTCCGGGCCCAAGGTAAGAGCTCGCGTGTCCCATGGAACTAGGAGCGCCTGGAAAAACGGACGCCCCCTGTTGCGTATCTTTGTTAGTCTGCATCAGATGATTCCTCTGTTCTTTTCAAAATAGGACGTCATTTAAGAATTCGACCCCAGCATACGTAGCAGTTCCCACAGACGCAAGGATGGGTTTCGATCCAGGTGCCAGGTCTGCACTCCTGCCACAGCCACGATGCGATCGGATAACTCCGCGGCACTCGTCCAAGGTTGGCCATGCGGCGTCACCCAATCGGACTACGGCATTTCCTGCGTGGGAATCACTGTAGTCCCATCATGGGTAAATTCAAACCGCAGGGTCCAAGTGCTTAGGACGCCATGGCCCCCTACCTTTGGCGCCTTGAATTTCCAATCCTGCGCGGCGTCCAGAGCCGCGCGCGCAAAGTATTTGCTCGGTCCACGCGATTCGAGTTCTGCGTCCTCCACGTTTCCCGACCGGTCGACATTCACCTTGACGCTGACTCTCACCGTGCCGCGAATAGAATTTTTTGCCGACGGAAGCACTTCAGGAGCGACCTGGTGAACCACTTCGCCGTGGACGACGGGGCCAGCCGGGATTCTCGCAACTGTATTGGTCTCCTCTTCATGCAGCGTCTCGGGATGAATCAATGCAGGCACTGGAACGGGAGCTTTGGAAGTCCGCGCTTCCTCCGCAACGGGCGCTCTGTACGGCTTGGCGGCGCCATCTTGCGGAGACGGCGCGGCCTGTTTTGGCGCAGGCGGCACGACTGGCCGCTCACCCGTGGCGGCGGGAGTTTGTGGAGCGTCTGCTTGGCGCCGCAAAAGTTTCGGTACTGCCAGAATTGCGGCCAAGGCCAGCGCGCACCCTACTGCAATGGGCACTGCGTAGCTGCGGCGCTTCCCAGGTTGTCCTGACGCCCGGGCGACGGACTGCACCGGCGGTGAAGGAGTCCGGACGGCGGGTGGGATAGATTGGGTTTGAGGGACCGGAGCGCGTCCTTCCAATCGAGCGGCGATTTGATCCACTGTCCAACGGCTCGAAGGCTGAAGATTCAGACAGTGCCGCGCAATATCGAGAAAGGGCTCCTGCAGAGACCTCGGGAGCGCCGGTTCCAATTGCTCCGCCGTTCGCGCAGCGGGCAGATTTTGCGTCAGCGTTTCGACTAAGGTGATGCCCAGTGACCAAACGTCGCCAGCAGGCGACATCGAACGAGACATTGGCGGATGGCTGCTGAAATTTTCCGGTGCGTCATAGGCGTCCTGCATGCCGAGGCTATCCGCTGATTCCCCGGCGCGACAAATGCCGTCGCTGGATACTTTCAGTTGCTCGCCGCTGGCCATGATGTTGGCCGGCTTGATGTGTCCGTGCACGAAGCCTTTGCGGTGAAGGTATGAAAGCACGTCAACGACGGACACAAGCATGTCCCGGGCCTCGGCAGGCGTGAGCGCGCGGCCGGGAAGAACTTGCGCCAGGTTCTCCTCGGCGCACTCCATCACGGCATAGACAAGCGGCGCGCCGCCAAGCTCCGCGCGCCCCATTTCATAAAGGGGAATCAGATGAGGATGCGAGAGCTGCGCTGCCATTTGCCAGCGCGAGAGCTGTGGTCCGCTTTTTTCCGCCTCCGCGGGAATAATTTTGATGGCAGCTTCTGCTGGGCGTTCACCTTCGCGGCGTTCGGTGAGAAATACAGCCCCGTGTTGGGATTCGCCAAGATAGCGAAGCAGCTCGAACTTCCCATCGAGGATCTGACCTTCCCATTGTTTCCATGTGTTGGACATAATCCGACCTTGTCGAGGGGTAGGCTGGGGGTGATGGCCATTGTATCCAAGTACCCGGCTAAGGGGTCAACCGATTACGAGCGAAGTGCCGTTGGGGATAAGTCAGCCTTAGGGGGCCGAACCAGCAGCCTGCCCGGCCCTTGACGCCGCTGTGCCTCCCTCCTATGCTTCGTCCTCTGCCATGGCCAAGACTCACTATTCCGTGGACGCAGACCAGGTGATGCGCGAGCTTTGCCGTGTGGACAGACATCTGGCGCGCGTGATTCGCAAGGTCGGCTCATTTCCAACGAAGAAGCAAAAACCGCAACCGCCGTTTGAGAGCCTGCTTCGGGCTATTGTTTATCAGCAGCTCGCGGGTGCGGCGGCGGCCACGATTTTCGGGCGGGTGAAAGCGCTGGGCTCGGACGGCAACTGCCCTTCTCCGGAAGAAATTCTTCGCGCCACCAAGGCGAAATTGCGGCGCGCCGGTCTGTCGCGGCAAAAGATCGCGGCAGTGAGGGATCTCGCCAGGAAAACCATCGACGGGACGGTTCCT
>Ga0210384_10002381_pt1 | contig 23007 bp, 21 predicted proteins | sample IncBWH2MmetaG_FD_160574 | JGI IMG/M metagenome (GOLD analysis project Ga0210384, IMG submission 160574) | Forest soil microbial communities from Barre Woods Harvard Forest LTER site, Petersham, Massachusetts, United States - Inc-BW-H-2-M | ecosystem: Environmental > Terrestrial > Soil >...
AACGCCCAAGAGTTGGGTGAATCTCCGCAATGGCTGTACACCGTGGCATTCGACGCGCGGGAACTCTGGGGCGAGGGAGCGCAGCGCTCCCGCATCTCAGTGGACGCGTTTGAGCCGTATTTGGAACCGGCATGACCCCGGAAGCGTGGCGGGATCTGCCGGGACTTCCGTGGGATGCGGATAAACCCGTTTTCAACGAGCCCTGGGAAGCACGCGCCTTCGCGATGACGGTCGCATTGCACGAGCGGGGCCTGTTCACCTGGCCCCAATGGGCCGACGCCTTATCGCGCCAGATTGCGCTGGCGCAGTCGGCCGGCGACGCGGATCTCGGCGACACGTATTACCAGCATTGGCTGCGGGCACTCGAGTCGCTGGTTTCGGCACTGTGAGATTGACCGGCTCGGATTGCACAGGGGGATAGGAAGCGTCGAGGCACGGAAGAGCGCAGTGCCTCGACGCTTCCTATTCCCCTGTGCCCGGTCAATCTCACAGTGCTGGAGTGTGATATCGATCGGCCCAAGTTCCCTGATCACTGTGCCGACGTGGCCGCCGATGACTTGAGCGCCGCCGTCACGTCCGGCGGATCGAGCGCGGTTCTGATCCAGCTGCCATCCTCTTGCCGGTTGAGTTCGTAGGCGGGCCAGTAGTGCTTGTCGAGCTTCAAGGTAATCACGTCGGTCTGGCCATTCCAACTGATCGTCTTCAAGCGCAATGACGCGCGATCGGGCTTGCCGCTCACCGCCCTGATAAATGCATCGAGGTCGGGCGTGGGCTGACCGTCCACTTCCGTGATGCGCCGGCCGGCGTACAGTCCGTAGTGCGTTGCCGGCGAGCCATAAAAGAAGAACGAGACGAACACGCCATAGGGGGCGATGCCGCGTTGCGCCGCCATGGCGCGATGCGGCGCCTGCAGGGTGGCGCCGGCCCAGATGAGCACGCGATCGATGTCGCGCCCATTCAACGCGACGGTTTTCATCTGCAGGGTTTTTTCCGCGCCGTCGCGCCATACCGTCACGGACACCGCGGGGCTCTGCACCGCGCGTTCAACCTCGCGAAACCGGTTCACGACCTTGCCGTCGATCGCGAGCAGCAGATCGCCGGGCTCGAGCAGGGCCGCCGCGGGCGAGCCCGCGACGAGCCGGTTGATGCCGAGTACCTGACGCCGCTGCGGATTGTGTTCCTCGAAGCGCCGCACCCACTCATCCGGCAGGCCCAAGCCCCGCGCCGCGGCCAACGATTGCACGTCGAATTCCGCTTCGAAGGAATACAGCGGCCGGCCGTCGGCGACGACGCCGATCATTTCGCTGACCAAATCGGACGGTATGCCGCGGTTGATCTGCTCCAATTCGCGCTGCGACTCGAATGCGAAGCTCGACCACATGGCGAGCACATCGCCTTTCTCATCCGTGAGCACACCGTCGTAGTCGGTGGGCGGGTTGATGAGGTTCACGACCTCCAAATTACTGTCGCGGAAACGCAGCGTTCGCGACAGCGGAAACGAGACGACATCGACGCTCGAGACTTGTGTTTTCTGCGATTGGATTTTCGCATCGGCGCGCTGGCCCACCACCCAGACATCATCGCCGGGAGACAAGGTGCGCGTCACCAATGTCGCCGCGCGCACGGGCGTGTTGCCGATCGACTTCGGATCGTAGGAAATCACGGCCAGATTGTGCAGCGGATGAATGAAGACCACCTTGCCCGGCACTTCGACCGTGCCCGCGAAGGTGATGCGTACATCCCCCATCGCCACCGGAACGGTGTTGCGGTCGATCGCCACCAAACCGCGCTGCGCGTCCACGATGATGCCCGTACCGTGATAGTTTTTTTCGGTCACACCCGAAGTCGAATAAGGCATGTCGAAATTCACCAGCACCAACGAGGGCGCCAATCGATCCATGCGTGGATCGCCCGTCTTGGCGAACTGCGTCGCGGCGGGCTTGACGATGGATGGGGCGGGCCCGGGAGCGATGCTGATGCAAGGCCAGGTGCCCAGCGTATCGTCGCGCTTGCACTCGCGCGCCGGGAACCAGCGCCTGTCCATGCGAATCACCTTGAGCTGCACGGCGCGAGGATCCTCGATCGTCACATAGCGCACGGGCGCCCTCGCCCCATCGGCCAGCTCGGCGAGGGCTGCTGAAAAGTCCGCGAGGGATTCGACCTTCTTGCCGTTGAATGATGCAATCAACGCGGCGCGCGGGATGCCGGCGGCGCCGAACACATAGCCTGGGTTGGCGATATACACGCCCTTGACCGGCACATTGAAATGCCGCGCTTGCTGATAAGACAGCGTGTGCACCACGGCCTCGCCGAATTCGATGAACTCGTCCGGCGTGATGGCGCTCAAGGACTGCACATCGAGATCGTGCTGCAGCGACTGGCTGCCGCGCTGCACCTCGACCTTGACTCGCCGGCCCACATGATTGTCCAGCACTTCTTCCAGCGCGAAGAATTCCGGAATGGGTTTGCCGTCGATCGCCACCAGGATGTCGCCGGGCGCCAGAATTCCATCGGCGGCGGAACCCGGCTGCACATCGTCCACCACCAGCATGCCGGTCAACTTTGGATAGGCCTTGCGCATGCTCGCCTCGGTGCCGGCGTTCAGGCCCAGGCGCTTCAGCTCATCGTAGGGTGTGTACTTGAAAACGGTTTCCAGCGTGCCGCGGGGCACGGCCTTGCCGACCTCGAGGTATTTCAATGCGCGCACGACCGCCGTCAGCGGCAGGTAGAAACTCGAGGCGGCTCCCGTGGCACCGCCGGCGTTGAGCGCGACGACCCGGCCCTCGATGTCGATCACCGGCGAGCCGGACGAACCGCCCGAGGTGCTCGACGCGGCTTGGTAATAAAAAGTATTGAAATCGTTGTACTTGCCATAGCCGTATTCGGGCGCCTCGCGATCCAGGCGTGCCAAGGTTCCGGCAAGGATCGACAGCTGTTCGCCGGCATCGTTTCCCACGACGCGGATCTCGCGGCCGATGACGGCGCCTTGCGGGTACAGCGGCAGCTCGGCCGGCTGAATGAAATGCAATTTCGCCGGGTCGTAGCGATAGATGCCGAAGTCGTGGATGGGATCGCGATAGATCGGATAGAGCTGCACTTCCTCCCGATTCAGAAAGATCGCCTGCGCGGTCACCGGTCCGGGCGTTACCACATGCCGATTCGTGAGGATGAGCCCGCGCTTGGCATCGATGACGAAGCCGGTCGCCTGGGCGGTCGCGTTCCATTCGGTGTCGAACGCGCGTGTGGCGTCGATTTGAATGGTCACGACGCCGGTCGCGATCCGTTCCAGCGTCTGCGCCCAATTGCCCGGCGTATTCGGAATCCCGGGCGCCGGGGTCGGGATCGGGGTCGACGGAGCAGTCGGGGCGGTGAACGCGGGGGTGGCCGAAAATGCAAGCAAGCAGAAAAGCAGCGAAATACGGGACATGCCGATCCTAGGGTTGAATTTCGATTAGTGCCTCCGGATCGGACAAGATCAAGCAGCGGCCGGTTCCTATCAAGCAGCCGTGCCCTTCCATATGAGGTCGAGCTGCTTCGCCGCACGCACATCATCCAATCGTCGGACAGGCATTGTATGCGGCGCGGAGGTCAGTTTCTCCGGATCATGCTGCATTTCCTCCCGGATCGATGCCAGCGCATCGCAAAACCGGTCAAGATCCTCCTTGGCCTCGGTTTCGGTGGGTTCGATGAGCAGGCATTCGGGCACCAACAGCGGGAAATAGGTGGTGGGAGCGTGAAAGCCGTAGTCCAGCAAGCGCTTCGCAACGTCCATCGCCGAGACGTGGTAGGCCTTCTGTTCCTGCTTCAGAGTAATGATGAACTCGTGGCTGGCGCGACGCTTGGGGTAGGCGGCTTCGAAGCCGAGTGCTTGCAGGCGCTTCATCAGATAGTTGGCGTTCAGCGCCGCGAATTCCGCCACGCGCACCATGCCCTCACGCCCCAGCAGCCGCATATAGATATAGGCGCGCAGATTCACGCCGGCATTGCCCATGAATCCGGACAAGCGCCCGATGGATTGCGGCAGATCGCGCTCCGTCAGCCAGCGGTAACGCGCGCCCTCCTTGCCGACGATGGGGAGCGGCAGAAACGGCTTCAATCGCGCGCTCACACCCACCGCGCCCGAGCCCGGTCCGCCGCCGCCATGCGGCGTCGAGAAAGTCTTGTGCAAGTTCATGTGAATGACATCGAAGCCCATGTCCCCGGGCCGCACCTTTCCCAGGATGGCGTTTAGATTGGCGCCGTCGTAGTACAAGAGGCCCCCGGCATCGTGGACGATGCGCGCAATCTCAACGATCTTGCGTTCGAACACACCGAGGGTCGAAGGATTCGTCAGCATGATGCCAGCCGTCGCCGGACTCACCGCCGCCTTCAGCGCCTCGATATCCACGTCGCCGTTGGCGTCGCAAGGTATTTCCTTGACGATGAATCCGCACATGGTCGCCGTCGCGGGGTTGGTGCCGTGCGCCGCCTGCGGCACGATGATTTCGGTGCGCGCCGTATCATTGCGCGCGCGGTGGTACGCGCGGATCATCGCGACGCCCGCAAACTCGCCCTGCGCGCCGGCCATCGGCGTGAGACTGACCGCCGGCATCCCCGTGATCTCTTGCAGCATCTCCTGAAGCTCGTACATGCACGCAAGAAACCCCTGCGGTTCAGGTCCCAGGGGATGTCTGCCCAGGAACTCCGGCAGCATCGCGTAGGTGTTGCAGGCCTTCGGGTTGTACTTCATGGTGCAAGAGCCCAAAGGATAGAAATGCGTGTCGATGGAGAAATTCATCTGCGAAAGACGCGTGAAGTGACGCACCGCCTGCAGCTCGGAGACTTCAGGCAACGCCGGCGGCCTGGCTCGGCGCAGATGCGCGGGCACCTGTGCAGTGCCGGGCACCGGCGGCGGGAATTGCGTGACCGCCCCGCGTCCGGGTTTGCCCAATTCGAATATCAAGGGTTCGCGCGAACTGAGTTGCATCATTCTCTCCTAGGCGGCCGCTCGCGAGGCCTTCATCGCCTCGGCCAACGCCGTGGCATACGCATCGATGTCGGCGCCGAGTTTGGTTTCGGTCGCACACACCAAGAGCGCATGCCCCAATTCCGGATAGCGCTCGGCAAGATCCAGTCCCCCGAGAATTCCCCGCCGCGCCAGCGCCGCGAGAATCGCGGCCGGCGGACGATCCAGGATCAATACGGCTTCATGAAAGTGCGGCGCGGTGAACGCTCGTCTGACTCCCGTCACCTTGCCCAAGGCGGCGATCAGGTCGGCGGTGCGCTGCATGCTGGCCTGCGCGACCGCCGCCAAACCCTGCGGTCCCAGCAGGCTCATGTAGATGGTCGCGGCCGTCACCATCAAACCCTGGTTGGTGCAGATATTGGACGTGGCCTTGCTGCGGCGTATGTGCTGCTCGCGCGCCTGCAGTGTCAGGCTGAAGCCCGGCCGTCCTTCGACATCCACCGTGCGACCGACGATACGGCCGGGCATCTGACGCACGTACTGCATGCGCGTGGCCATGAAGCCGAAATACGGGCCGCCCGAAGACAGCGGCACGCCGAGCGCCTGTCCCTCGCCGCAAACAATGTCGGCGCCCCGCGCGCCGCCGACGCTCGCGCCCCACTCCCCCGGGGGCTTGAGCAGCGCCAGCGAAACGGGGTTGACGACCGCAATCAACATGATCTTGTTGTCGTGCGCCCAATCAGTGAGCGCGTCGACCTCTTCCAAGCTGCCGAAAAAATTCGGCTGCTGAACCACGAGCGCGGTGAAATCCTGGCCGCTGTGCGGTTTGAGCGCTTCCAGCAGCGTGCGGCCGGCCGCCCGGTCGAAATCCACCGGCACGAAGCTGATGTCTTGATTGCCGGCAATGGCCTGTGCGACTTGGGCGTAGGTTGGGTTCACCGCGCGCGGCATCAGTATGCGCCGCGAGTTCGAGCTGCGATTGGATCGCACGGCCATCAAGCATGCCTCGGCCAGCGCGGATGCGCCGTCATACAGCGAGGCGTTCGACACCTCCATGCCGGTGAGCGCACACATCATGGATTGATATTCATAGATCAGCTGCAGGGTGCCCTGGCTCGCCTCCGCCTGGTACGGCGTATACGCGGAGTAGAATTCTCCGCGCGTGGCGATCGCCCACACCGGCGCCGGAATGTGGTGCTCGTAGGCGCCGGCGCCGATGAAATTCAAGGGCCGCCCGTCGATCGCGGCTCGCTCGCCCATCAGCCTCGCGATCTCCATTTCGGACATCGGCGCGGGTACGTTGAGGACGCCGGCACGAAGGTCCTTGGGGATTTCGTCGAACAGATCTTCGATCGAGCGGGCGCCGATGACATCGAGCATGCCGGCGATGTCTTCGGGTGTGTGAGGAATGAATGCCATTTTGTCCCCTACTTGGATTCTTCCGCCAAAAAGCTCTCATAGGCGCTCGCGCTCATGAGCGCGGCCGCGTTGAGCGAGCCGTTGGATTCCAAGCGAAACAGCCACCCCGCGCCATAGGGATCCTCGTTGAGAAGTTCGGGCTTGCCGGCCAGCGCGCCATTGTTGGCTATGACCTTGCCGGCCACCGGACTGTACACATCCGAGGCCGCCTTGACCGACTCGACCACGGCGCAGGCTTCGCCCGCGCTTAAGGTGCGGCCCACGTCGGGAACCTCGACGAAGACCAAATCCCCGAGCGCGCTTTGCGCATGATCGGTGATGCCGATCTCGAGGGTGCCATTAGGCGCCTCGCCGTGCGCTTGACGCACCCACTCGTGACTCTTGGTGTATTTCAGGTCGCTGGGTATGTTGTTGCTCATAAAAAACCCCTTAGCTGATATCGATCATTGGCTTGCCATGGCGCACGAACGGCGGCTTGACGATGCGCGCCGTGTGTAACTTGCCGCGAATGTCCACTTGCACGGTTGGTTGCGATGTTTTCGGCACTCGCGCCAACGCAATGGAACGATTCAAGGTGGGCGAAAAAGTTCCGCTCGTCACCTCGCCTGAGATGCCGGCGGCGACCGCCGCGCCGGCAACCTGCACCTTCTGATGGCTGCGCAGCACGCCGCGATCCTCGAGCAACAGGCCGACCAGCTCACGCCCGCCTTCGCGCCGCGCCTGCTGCAGGGCCTCGCGGCCGACGAAGTCGCGCTCCGCGGGCTCGAAGGCGACGGTCCACGCGAGACCGGATTCCAGCGGATGGAATGTCTCATCCATGTCGTTGCCGTACAAATTCATGCCCGCTTCCAGCCTCAGCGTATCCCGCGCGCCGAGGCCCGCCGGCTTCACGCCCTGCTCGAGCAAGCGATTCCAGGCATCCGCCGCTTCCGCGGCGGGGATCATGATTTCGAAGCCGTCCTCGCCGGTGTAGCCCGTGCGGGCCACGAACCAGGCGCCGAAGGGCGCGCCGAAGAAGGGTTTCAATTCGAGCACGGCCGCTTGCTGTTCGGGCAACAGCAGCGCCGCCGCCTTGCGCCGCGCATTGGGGCCTTGCACGGCAATCATCGCCAACTCCTTGCGCTCTACGACCTCAACCTCGAAATCGGCCGCGTGGCGGCGTATCCAGGCCAGGTCCTTGTCGCGCGTGCCGGCATTGACCACCATGCGATACCAGGTATCCGCCATGTAGTAGACGATCAGGTCGTCGATCACGCCGCCGTTGGGCAGCAACATGCAGGAATACAGCGCCTTGCCGACGGTTTTGAGACGGCCCACATCGTTGGCCAGAAGAAATCGCAGGAATTCGCGCACGCTGGCGCCGCTCAAGTCGACGATGCACATGTGCGACACGTCGAACATGCCGGCATCGCGGCGCACCGCGTGGTGCTCCTCGATCTGCGAGCCGTAGTGCAACGGCATATCCCAGCCGCCGAAATCGACAATCTTGGCGCCTTGCCGGACATGCGTGTCGTATAGAGGAGTCTTAAGGCCCATCGCAACCTCGCTGCGAACGAATACAGAGACGCCAAGCACCTTCGTGCTTCGCCCCTCTGTCCTTAAGACCTGAGAGATTGCGCGCTTAAAGCGCTGCTCCCCTTCGGTGGATCGCTGACGCGACCGCTCTCCAGAGATCGCGAGAGTCTGCCGTTCATGTGCCTGAGCGTTTCCGGGCGGTTGCGCCTTCGGCGGCCCTAGTGAAAGGACTCTCTCCAGACAGCTCTTATCGCGAGTGGGGCGGCATGATACAGAAGCAGCAGGCTCCTAGCCACCCGACCTTTTTGCCGGCCATCCCATTTTGATCAGCTCCGCCACGATGGCGTCGCGATGGTCGCCCTGGATCTCAATGACGCCGGCGCGCACGGTGCCGCCGGATCCGCAGCGCTTCTTGAGCTTCGTGGCCAGCGCCTCGATATCGGCGGGGGACAGCGGCAAACCCGTGATGGTGGTGACTCCCTTGCCCGCCCTGCCCTGAGTCTCGCGCGCAACCCGCACCGCCGCGGGCTTGGCGGCTCCGGGAACACCCTTGGGGCACACGCAGTCGCGCACCGGACGGCGGCAGTTCGGGCACAGGCTGCCGATGCCGGTCGAGTAAACGATCCGCGAGTTCATACCCTATATTACTCAACCCGGCGAAAAGGCAGTCTCATTGCTGGACGGGCGGATGCCAGACCGCAGCTGCGCCACCAATATGAAATAGCCGGCAATGCAAAGCCCGACTCCCGCAGCTTGCAACGGCCATCGCATCCACGTAAATCGGCTGTACGCTTGGCCCCAACTCACTGCCATCAGCCCGAGATAAGCCGGCAAAAACAGGCGCTGAATGAGCGTTATCCAGTACGCAAAGCGCACGCTGCGACCGGTCGTCATCGCTGGATTCAGCGGAAGGGCCTGCGATGCAATAATGACCATTGCAAACGTGGCGACTTGCCAGGCATCCAGTTCCGCATTCAATACGGCGCGATTGATCAGCAGCGTCAATCCGAGTGTGACCAAGCCGGGCAACGCCCCGTAAAGTAGCAGCAAGCCCGCGAGTTGCTTTGCGCTCAGCGGCAGGCATCGCAGCGGCTGAATCGCCCGCCGTACCTGATAGGTCAGCAGAAATCCCCCGGTGGAAAGGCCGATGAAGTACACCCAAAAGAGCGCCATCGCGCCGCGTGGAAATATTCTCTGCAGCGACACGATGATGAGAGTGGCAACGATCGCGAATAGCGCCGTGCGCCGCGCGAGCGGTATCAATATCGCACTCAGACCGTAGCGCGGCGTGAACCGGAAAGTGGCGTGCTTGGAAGATCTCTGTGCGCGGTCCGCCAGGTCCGGCCAACGCCAATCCATCCCGCCGCGCGCCCGCGCCGCGGTGACGAGAAGAAGAATGATGCCCAGACCTATGGACACGATCGAGTACGGCCGCGCGGCCGGCCCGACCGGATAAGCCAGCAACAGTGCCGAGCCGCCCACCGCCGCGATAATTTTTACCGCCCGGAACCTCGCAGGCCATTGGGCTTTCCGCGACAGCGCTGCCACGACGCCGAGCAGCGCCCAGGTGGCAAGGATACCCTCCCATATAGCCGCGCTATCCGGAGTCGGAAATCCCCTGGAGCGCTGCCAATCCCACGCGATGTAAGTCACGAGCGTGAGATAAATCCCTGGAACGCCAGCGGTCGCCCACCATCGAAAGACGCTTGCGTCCCGCAAATTCAGCGGCAAGCTGCGCCAAACGAGACTTTGACGATTGAGCGCCGCGGCGGCGCCCCAGATTCCTAGCACTACCCCGGCGGCCGGCGCCCGGTCGTATCTTTCCGCCCAATAGAAACTCGTCAGCAAGAATTGCACGAGTCCGACGAAGGCGTAGAGCCAACCGCTGCGGAAAAAGTATCCCTGCAGCAGCTTGAAGACGGTGCGATTCATGCGGCGCTCAGGTGCGGCCACCAGCCGCTGCGGCTGTTGGCGCTCTTGATCAGCGCAAGGAACAAGTCCTCCAGTGTGAGCGGAATCTCCGCCAAGACTTCGACGCCAAGCGCTGCGGGGGCATCGACCGGAGCGGTGTCCTGGTCGATCAGCAGCCGCACGCGGTCTCCTTGACGATCTATTACGGAGACTCCCGGTACGCCCAAGGGTGTGTCGCGCAGAATCCGCGCATCGAATTGCCGATAACGCTCGACCAGTTTGTCCATGCGGCCCGAAGTCAGCAGCTTGCCTTGATTCACGATGGCCGCGTGATCCGCAAATCGTTCCAGATCCGTCAGCTGGTGCGAGGAGATCAGAATGGTGCGGCCATCACCTGTCATGAACTTGAGCAACTCCGCGAACAATTGACGCCGCGCGATGGGGTCGAGGCCCAGCGTAGGCTCATCCAACACCAGCAGTTCCGCGTCTCGCGACAGAGCCAGCACCAACGCAAGCTTCATGCGCGCGCCAAATGACAACGCATCGACCCGTGTGTCGCGATGAACGCTGAATGTGAATTGCAGCTCTTCGCAGCGCGCCTCATTCCAGTCGGGATAGAATCCGCGGACAAAATCGATCGCGCGACCCACGGTTCCCCAGGCACGATAGTCCATGTCGGGACTGACATAGGCGGTGCGGCGCTTGATTTCGACCTCTTCCTCGCGGATATCGCGGCCCAGGACCCTGATATTGCCGAGCCCAGGCTGTCCCATGCCCATCAACATGTTGAGCGCGGTGGATTTCCCGGCGCCATTGGGTCCGATTAGTGCGTAAATCGAACCGCATGGCACCTTCAGCGACAAGGGTCCAAGTGAGAACGCGAGCCCAAAGGATTTCTGAACATCTTGAAATTCGATCGCTGATGCAATCATAAGGCACTACCTCGGATGGTCTTGTCGCTCGTTTCGGCCGGCGGCGACCTAAGTTCATCGCGCAACATTTGAATCAATTCGCGATCTGTCACGCCAGCCTCGCGGCCCGCGTGAATAGCCGAACGCAAGGACTCGAGCGCCATTGCGCGCCGATCGGCCCGAGTTCGGTCGCTGCCTCGTGCGGCGACAAAGGTTCCAAGCCCTTGCCTGCTGAATGTGATTCCCTCCCGCTCCAACTCCTCGTAGGCTCTCTTGACCGTAATGAGGCTGACCAAAAGCTGCTCGGCCAGTACCCTATAAGAAGGTAGCGCGCTGCCGGCGGTGAGCCGGTTGGCCAGAACCTCCCGCTTGATGCCATCGACAATCTGTTGGTACAGCGGACCCGAAGCGGCCGGTGAAATGGGTCCCAATCGCAGAATTGCCGGAAAATCAGCCATACCCACTGTATATATTAGATATGCCCAGTAAGCAAGGTTATTGTTCTAAGGCCACCGCAAATCGCTGTTGGAGGGTGATTTGCGTTTAGAATCCGCGGCCACAAAGCAAGCCCGCTCGACCCACCACTAGAGAGTTTCAAGTGCTGCAAAAAATCGCGCTCATGTTGGCCCTAAGCCTGCCTTCGCTCGCTCTGGCGGACACCTTCACGTATTCCTATATCTTCGGCGAGAAAAAAGTCGGGCACTTGACCGCCGAAACCAAGGGCGATCTGACCACGATCGACTATGACGTCAAGAACAACGGGCGCGGCCCCACGATCGCTGAGTCGATCACCCTGGATGCAGCCGGCTTGCCGACCGAATGGACGGTGAAAGGCACAACGACCTTCGGCAGCAAGATCGCCGAGCATTTCCTGCGCAAAGGCTCACGCGGCGAATGGCAGGACTCCACCGGCAAGGGCCATTCGACCATCAATGCACCCAGCATTTATCTGGCGCAAAGCTCCAGTCCTTGGGCAAACGGAATGTACGCGCGCGCCCTCTTGAAAACCCCGGGCATGCAACTACCCGCCCTGCCTGGCGGCGTGCTGCGCCTGGAGAAGGGCGAGACCCTGAACGTGCAAGGCGGCGGCGGCCCTCTTCAGGTCACGCGCTACGACTTGATCGGCATCGATCTCGATCCGGAGATGATCTTGCTTGACTCGGCGAACAACTTGTTCGCCGACGTCGACGCCAGTTCCATTCTCGTGCGCGCCGGATACGAAGGCGAGGAGAAGCGCCTGCGCGACATGGCGGCAGCCTGGTCGAGCGAGCGCTTTGTAAAAATCGAGCACGATGTCGCGCATCACTATGCACGTCCCATCCGCATTCGCAATGTCCGCTTGTTCGATCCGAAGAGTTCCTCGCTGACGGACGCCGTGTCAGTGTTGGTTCAGGGCAAGGTCATCGCCGCGGTGGAGCCAAACGACAGTCCGCCCACCCCCGGTGAGACCACCATCGATGGCGGCGGCGGCACGTTGATCGCGGGCATGTACGAAATGCACGCCCATTTGAGCCAAAACGTGGCCCTGCTCAACGTCGTGGCGGGAATCACCAGCGTGCGCGACATGGGCAACGACAATGCGGTCCTCGAGAAGCTCATTCATCAGATCGACAGCGGCGCCATCGGCGGCCCGCATGTCATCCGCTCAGGCTTCATCGAGGGCAAGAGCCCGTTCAGCGCGAACAACGGCATCCTGGTCGACAGCCAAAGCCAGGCGGTGGATGCCGTTCGCTGGTACGGTGCGCGCAACTTCTGGCAGATCAAGATCTACAACAGCATGAATCCGGCCTGGGTGCCGGCAATGACCAAGGAAGCGCATCTCCTCGGCATGCGGGTCGCGGGACACATTCCCGCCTTCTCGAACGCCGATGCCATGATCGAGGCCGGCTACGATGAAATCACGCACATCAATCAATTCTCGCTGGGCTGGGTGATTCAACCGACCGAGGACACGCGCACGCTGTTCCGTCTGACCGCGCTGAAGCGCTTGCCGAGTCTTGATCTCCAGAGCGCCAAGGTCCAGCACACCATCGACCTGATGGCGGAACGCAAGATTGCCATCGATCCCACCTTGGGGGTTCATGAGAAATTGACCCAAAACCGCGACGGAAAAATCCCGCCGGGCGCGCTCGATTATTTTGACCACATGCCGATCGGCTGGCGCCGCAACGAAATGAAAGCGCTGGCGGACACCTCTGCGCCGGGCGACGACCTCGCCTATCGCCAGGCCTTCGACAAGCTGGTGGCCGTCGTGCGCATGCTGCACGACCGCGGCGTGTTCATCGTCTTCGGCACCGATACGGGCGGCTCCTTCACTTATCACCGTGAGCTCGAGCTGTACCAGCTCGCTGGAATGACGCCGGCGGAGATTTTGAAGCGGGCCACCTTCGATTCGGCTCGCTATGTGAGCCAGGACCAACGCTTGGGATCGATCGAAAAAGGCAAGCTCGCGGATTTCTTTCTCATCCCCGGCGACCCGATCAAGAATCTGAAAGCGCTCAAGACCATCAGCATGGTGGTCAAGGATGGCACCGTGTACTACCCCAGCGAGGTGTACCCGAAGTTCGGCATACAACCGTTTGCGCCGGCGCCCAGGATAACGCCGTAGCGCGCCCCTTCGCGGCGCCCCTTAACGGCGCGCAATGGCGATTGCCTCCTGCAGCACCTCGTCGCGGGGAGACTGGACGATGGGCACTCGGATGGCGAAGTCCGGCGTCACTCCCCGTGAGCGCAGGTCGCCGTTCGGCCGGACAATTCGCGCCTTGGGATAGCCGACGAGCAGTCCGGTGTGGCCGAGGGCGAATTGCTCCATCGCACCGTAGGTCGTCGCCATATCGGAAGTTGCTTCCCCGACTATGGTGCCGAATTGGTGGTCCTGCACCAGCGCGGCAACGGCAACCGCATTCGAGTAGCTCTGCCGATCGATCAGCACAAACACCCTGCCTTCGAACCGTTTACCGGTGCGCGGCGACGCCGGCGGGATGGGGAAATCCGCCACATCGCCGATTCGGTGGCGCGCGTAAAGATCGGCGAACCCTTGCGACACAGGTCCGGCCGCCGCCGCGTCATGCTCGATCCGCGCGGCATTGGCGGCGATCGTTGCCGCGCTCACTTTGATCTTGAACTGCGATGCGAAGCGAAACGGGCGCGCGGCAAACCACGCAACCATGACGTCGCTGAATAGATTGTCTCCTCCAGGATTGCCGCGCAGATCGATGATGAGGCGGCTCGCCCCCGCTTGTAGAAACTGATCGAAGGCGTCATCGATGAATTTCCGGAAGCCGGAAACGTCCCATTCATCCGCTCCGGTCTTCGCCTCGACGTTATAGAAGGGGCCCGGCCGCAGGTACGCGACCCCGCCATCGAGCAGCTTGGCTGCGCGCAGCGGGTTTTCAAGATCCAGGGCCGCTGGTTGCAGCAATCGCGCGGCCTGCATTTCCGCCGACGAGCGTGCCGGAAGGCGCATGTGAAGCGCCGGCGAGCCCGGGTGACGGGTGACGATCTCAAATCCATCGACAGCGCCCAGTTCGACCCACAAATAGATCGCGAAGTCATACTCCATGAGCGAATGCGCCATATAGGCGGTCTCCGCCGAGACGTGTCTTTCAGTCCGCCGCAGCCACTGCTGCATGTTCTGCCCATTCAGGCGCGTGATTTCATCACCCGGACGAACCGCATCGACACCGCTCAGGTTTTCCGCCACATACACCCGGCCATCAACGATGCGAAGCTGCAGTGGGAACCCCTTGCCGCCGCTCTTGCGGTACGCATTCCAATCCTCGGTGGGCGAGTCGACGCGTGTGTGGCCCATGCGCACGTCGGCGGCAAACAATTCGAATAACACTTTTGCTTCAAGCCGTGTCATGGGTCGATCGATCTGGCCCAGCAATCGTGCGTAGCGCCGCTGGAGCTCACGCTGCGGCGTAAACGCGTAGAGATCGAAGTGCGCCGACCTCAAGCCCTGGTACATCTGTGTGAAATCCGCGCGCAGTTCCTCGGGCGTGAACAGGCTTTGATCGGCCGGCGGCTGCGCCGCGCTCGATGCCGACGCCATGCAGAGTACCGCGCCGATCAATCCGCCGAAGATACCTGTCCGCATGGTGATTCATTCCTTGGTCGCCCGGTTGCGGCGTGATATTATGTAGGTCCCTACATAAATACAAGGCTGCATTTCACGGATTCTCATGGTCGACTACACACGCAAGTACGGGCCCGCGGCCATCGGCGCGCGGCTGCGCAGATTGTCGGAGAGCATTGACGAGGACGCCGGCCGAATCTATGCCGATCTCGGCATCGATTTTCAGCAGCGTTGGGTCGGAATCCTGGAACATTTGCACGGCCAGGGCGCCCAGACGGTCGGCGCGCTCGCCGCCTCGCTGGGCATACGCCATTCCTCAGTGAGCCAGACGCGCCGCTCGCTCGAGGAGGCGGGCCTGGTGGAGTCGGATCCCGATCCGCAGGATGGGCGCAGCCGTTTGTTGCGCCTTTCCGTCGGTGGCAAGCAATTGGTGCGCCGCCTTGGCCCGCTGTGGCGAATCCTGAATGCCACTTCTTTGGAGCTCGACAAGGAGGCGGGCCACCTCATCGAGGCGCTGGACCGCCTCGACCGTGCGCTCGAACGTCTGTCGCTTTACGATCGCGTCAAGCAAAAACTGGCGTCGCGCAAGCCCCGCTGAGCCGCTGGGGGTTGGCCCTGCCTCGTTTTGACGCTCCAGGTATAATGGCGGCATGAAATCTCGTCGACATTCCCTCACCGTCAAGGTGGGCTCGGTTTCCATCGGCGGCGCCTCGCCCATCGTCGTGCAATCGATGACCAACACCGACACCGCCGACATCGACGGCACGGTGGCGCAGGTCAAGGCATTGGCGCGCGCCGGATCCGAATTGGTGCGCGTCACGGTCAACAACGACGAATCGGCCGCGGCGGTCCCGCACATCCGCGAACGACTGGACGCGCAAGGCATCAACACACCCTTGGTCGGCGACTTTCATTTCAACGGCCACAAGCTGCTCAAGGCGCATCCAGCCTGCGCCGAGGCACTGGGCAAGCTGCGCATCAATCCGGGCAATGTCGGCCGCGGCAGCAAGCGCGATCCGCAATTTGCGGAAATGATCGAGACGGCGGTCAAGTTCCGGAAACCGGTGCGCATCGGCGTGAACTGGGGCAGCCTCGATCAGGATCTGCTCACCCGCATGATGGACGAGAACTCGAAGCTGGCGGAACCTAAGGCGGCGATCGACGTCATGCGCGAGGCAATCGTCGTCTCGGCCTTGGATAGCGCCAGGCGCGCCGAATCCCTGGGGTTGGGCCCCCACATGATCGTCATCAGCGCCAAAGTCAGCGGCGTGCAGGATTTAATCGCCGTATACCGCAATCTGGCGGGTCGTTGCGCCTACCCCCTCCACCTGGGCCTCACCGAGGCCGGCATGGGCAGCAAGGGCATCGTGGCCTCCACCGCGGCCATGGGCGTGCTGCTGCAGGAAGGCATCGGCGACACCATTCGCGTCTCGTTGACGCCCGAGCCCAACGGTGACCGCACGCAGGAAGTCATCGTCGCGCAGGAAATACTTCAGACCATGGGCTTGCGCGCGTTCACTCCCATGGTGATCGCCTGCCCCGGATGCGGCCGCACCACGAGCACGTATTTCCAGGAACTGGCGCAAAAGATCCAAAGCCACATTCGGCATCGCATGCCGGAGTGGCGCAAGCAGCGCGAGGGCGTGGCCGACATGACGGTGGCCGTCATGGGTTGCGTGGTCAACGGCCCGGGCGAGAGCAAGCATGCGAACATCGGCATCAGCCTTCCCGGTACCGGCGAGCACCCCGTGGCGCCGGTGTACGAGGACGGCGCGAAGACCGTGACGCTCAAGGGAGATCGCATCGCCGAGGAGTTTCAGGATCTGGTCGAGCGCTACATCGAGCGCACCTACGCCAGAATTCAGACGTGAAGGAGTTGTCGGAAAAAAAATGCGCGCCCTGCGAGGGCGGCGTCAAGCCCTTGACGCCCGCCAAGGTCAAGCTTCTGGCCAAGCAGCTGCACAAGGACTGGAAGGTCGCGAAAGACTTCAAGAGCCTCAATCGCTCGCTGCAGTTCAAGGATTTCTACCGCACGATGAGTTTCGTCAATGCGCTCGCGCACATTGCGAACACCGAAGACCATCATCCCGACCTGGAAGTGGGCTATGGCCGTTGCCGCGTCACCTACTCCACCCATTCGATCGGCGGACTGTCGGTGAACGACTTTATTTGCGCGGCAAAACTAGATCGCCTTTAGAAACTCCGGTACATCTCCCGCTACACCCAAAGCGCGCCGGGCAAAGCCGCGCTGCACGAATGGCATCCGCGCCACGGCGCTCAAGCCCGCGGTGCGCAGTCCGGTGCTGAGCGGGTCCGCATTGGAAAATATCCGTTCCAGCCCATCGAACGCGGCCGCCGCGACGACGTTCTCGCTGCGTCGCCAGCGTTCGTAACGGCGCAGGTGCTTGGTGTCGCCATAGTTTTCGACGCCGCCGGCTTCGCTCAAGACCTGCGACAACACCGCACAGTCCAACAGTCCCAGGTTCAAGCCCTGGCCGGCGAGGGGATGCACGACATGGGCGGCATCGCCCAGCAATACCGCTCGGGGCCGCGCGTAGTCCAAGGCGTACTGCAGTTTCAGCGGAAAGCTTGCGAGCGGGGTGGTGAGCGTGCACTGCCCGAGCGCGCCGCCGCTGGCCTCCGTCAGGGCCGCACCGAAGCTTTCGGGATCCATGGCCCTCAAGAGTGCCGCCTGGGATCGAGCGGCGCTCCACACGATGGAGCAACGGCCGTCGTTTAGCGGCAGCAAGGCAACAGGTCCGGTGTGCAGGAACCGCTGCCACGCGGTGTTGGCGTGGCCTCGAGCGGTTTGTACGTGCGCGACCAAGGCGTCCTGCTGATAGGCGTGGCCTGCGGTATCGATACCGAGCAGCTCCCGGGTCTTTGACTCCGTGCCGTCCGCCGCCGCCAATAGCGTGCCGCGCAACTCGCGGCCATCGCGCAGCAACAGCGCCACGTCGCCGTCGCCGGCGCGGACTGTCTTCACCGTTCCTTCGATCAGCAGCACGCCCGCGGCTCGAGCGGCCTGCAGACACTGCCATTGCAACGCTTTGCCATCGACGATGTGTCCGAGATTGGGCTCGCCGATCTGCGCGCAATCAAAGGTCAGCGAGCCGGGACCCGTCGGCGTGCCGCCGGCATCCCAGACGCACATGCGCTCGTACGGAAACACGCGGCTCGCGGGCAGCGAGTTCCAGATGCCGCAGACCGTGAGCAATCGTTCCGAGGCGCGGCTCATTGCGAATACACGCAGGTCCCAGTCCGCGCCGCTCTCAGGCGCCGCGGCAAAGTGTTCCGCAACCACCGCCACCCTTCCTGCCGTGCTCAGTTTGCGCGCCAGCAGCAGGCTCGCCATGACCGCTCCGATCACGCCGGCACCGACAATGATCACATCGAAATCCGGCGAGCGCCCGCGGTTCATGTCAGCGCCACGCCGCGGGCCAGCTTGGGTATGCGCCCGCCGCCGCCGCCGCTGCTCAGGCGCGACAACGCGGATTTTGCCGGCGGCAACAGATCGAACGCCAGGAGTGCCAGGTTGCGAAGGCGCTGCACTCCTTTCAAGGGATTGGAAAACACGCGCACCAGTCCGTCGGTAAAGCCGATGACGCCGCGGCGATCCGCGGCTCGCCAGGCGTCGTACTCCGCCAGCAGTTCACGGCCGCCCGGGTCGACGGCCTTCGCGGCGCCGGCCTTTGCGGCGCTCTCGGCAATGAGTTCGGCGAGGCAAGCCACATCGCGCAGACCCAAATTGAATCCCATGCCGGCAACCGGGTGCAGGCCTTGGGCGGCGTTGCCGATGATGACGCAGCGTGGAGCGGTGGTACTCGCCGCTTGAGTCAAGGAAAGCGGATACGTCACGCGGCGTCCTACTTTTAGAAACCGCCCGAGGCGAAAACCGAAGCGGCGTTGTACCTCGGCGAGAAATTCCTGGTCCGACCACGCCATGGCCGATTGCGCGGCATCCTTCGTCAGGGTCAAGACCAGCGTGCAGCGTCCGCCATCCAGGGGCAGCAGCGCCAAAGGACCGCTGGGTGTGAATCGTTCGTAGGCCACATTGTCGTGAAAGCGCTGCGGCAACACCGTGGTGATCACCGCCGTTTGGCCGTAGTCGCGCGCCTCCGCGGCAACGCCGAATGCGCTGCGCACGGCCGACTGCGCCCCATCGGCAGCCACGATGAGCTTGGCGTCGATCGCGGTCGTGACGCCCGCCTGGAGGATCTCGATCTTGACCGCTTGGTCCTCGGCCGTGACTTGCGACACTTCGGCCGGACAAAACACCTTCAGACCCGGGCTCGTGCCAAGCCGCGACCAGAGAGCGCCGCCGAGCGCACGATTGGCGACCACGAACCCCAACGCGGCCAGCCCCTGCTCGCCGGCGTCGATGCGCGCAAAACCGAATCGCCCCTGGTCCGACACGTGGATCCTGGCGATAGGTGTCGCAAGCGCGTCCAGCGCGGGCCACACGCCGATGGTCTCCAAGATTCGGCGGCTGCCGTTCGAGAGCGCCGTGGTGCGCTCGTCAAAGCTCGGCTGTGCCGCCGCATTATGTGGAATGGCCTCGATGAGGGCCACACGCAAGTTCAGCGGCGCGAGCGCCACCCCCAAGGTCGCGCCCACCATGCCGCCGCCCACGATGGCAACGTCGAAGTTCACCGCAGCGACTCGATGGCGTCCGGCGTTTTTTCCAGCGCACCCGTGAGCACCTCCGGTGCGCCGTGTGTCACCAGCACCTCATCCTCGATCCGAATGCCGATATTCCAAAACTCTTTCGGAATCTTGGGCGAGGGCCGGATATAGATTCCCGGCTCGACGGTCAGCGCCATGCCAGGTTCGAGTACGCGCCACTCGCCGCCGACTTTGTAGTCGCCCACGTCGTGCACGTCCAACCCAAGCCAATGGCCGGTACGATGATTGAAAAACGGCAGGTAGGCCCGATCCTTGATCAACTTGAGTGTCGACCCCTTGAGCAATCCGAGTTTGGCGAGACCCTGCGTCACCACTCGCACCGCGGCTTCATGCGGCTGATTCCAATGATTGCCGGATCGCACCCGGTCGATGGCCGCCAATTGCGCTTCCAGGACGACTTCGTAGACCGCACGTTGCACCGCGGTGAATTTGCCGCTGATTGGAAAGGTACGCGTGATATCCGAGGCGTAGTAGTCGTGTTCGCAGCCCGCGTCGAGCAACAGCAGATCGCCGTCGCGCAGCGGCTGATTGTTGTCGCGATAATGCATGACGCAGGCGTTGGCGCCCCCGCCGACGATCGGTTGGTATGAGATGTCGGCATTGTGCGAGCGGAATTCGTGCAGAACCTCCGCCATCACCTCGTACTCCATGCGGCCCGGGCGGGCGAAGCGAATGGCGCGCCGATGGGCGCCGACGGCGATTTGGGCCGCGCGCCGCAGACTGGCCTGCTCCGGCCGGCTTTTATAGAGGCGCATATCGTCGAGCACGTGATTCAGCGCAACGAATTCCTGCAACCCGCCGGCGCCCTGGCGGGACTGAACGCGCAGCCCATTGACCCAGTTCAAGATGCGCGGATCGAAATCAAGATGCGTTCCCATGGAATAGAAGATTTGTGAGCGCTGCTCCATCAGCCCCGGCAGGATTTCATCGATGTCCTCGATGGGGAAGGCATCGTCCGCGCCAAAATGCTCAACCGCGCCTTCGGTTCCGGCGCGCGCGCCATCCCAAGACTCCCGCAACGCGTCGTGCTCGCGCACGAACAATAAATATTCAGCCTGCGGACGGCCCGGCACCAGCACCGCCACCGCGTCCGGTTCCGGGAAGCCGCTCAGATAGTAAAAATGGCTGTCCTGGCGATAGGCGTACTCGATATCCCCGTTGCGGTGACGCACCGGCGCCGCGGGCAGAATCGCGATCGCATCCTTGCCGATCATGCGCATGAACTGGCGCCGCCGGCGTGCGAACTCCTTGCGATCCATTTCGAGCCCTTAAGTTCAGTGCAGCCGCTGCTGCGCCGGATAGACCTGTCTGCGAAGCGGCAGCAGTTCTTCGAAGACAACCTGGGCGGCGACCCGGATGAACTCAACCAGCTCCGCGTAGGCCTGCTCGTTGGACTCGTCCCCTTCTGCGTCATCGCCGGTGGCGCGGGAGATTTCCGTGAAGTCGCGTACGATTTCGCCTACATCGCCGCCCAAGGCTTCGAGATCCGAGATGGATCCGGTACCCAATCCATAGAGAAATCCGGTGCACCATAATGCAAGTGCGTTCGCGCGGCCGTTGAGCGGCTGTTCATCGTCGGGAAGCAGGGGCTCGAATTCCATGCCCTGCTCGCCAAAGGAGCTCGCCGTGGCCGTGAATACCCGTTCGAGCACGGCGGAGGACTCGTCGCTGAGCGCGGCGCCGTCCGGCAGGATTTCGTTGATCCAATCCTGCATTCTGTAAGGCGACACCGAGCACAGGGCGCCGCACAAGGATCCGTGCGCCTCCGCGGCGTCCGCCAGACCGCCGGCGGTGGCGAGTACGTCTTCGAAATCCTTGAACCGAATATCGGACATCATCTTAAGGCGAATAATAGCGCAGTGGAGGCATAAACCGCCCTTTGCATTGCGCTATGGCCCGCTCTATATTGGAGGCCATGAACGAAGCCAACCCGAAGTCAGCCGTCGAACTCGAGCTCAAGCGCCTGGAAAAGCGTCTGGAAGACCTGATCGTCACCGTCAGTCATATCAAGGAAGAAAATCGGGCCTTGCGGCAACGTCAGGATACGCTGACGTCCGAACGCGCCACGCTCCTGCAAAAAAATGAACAGGTGCGCGCGCGCGTCGAGGCCATGATCGGCCGCCTGAAATCCATGGAACAGGCATGAGCGACAATCAAGCGCGCGTCAGTGTGCGAATTCTCGAGAAGGAATATCACATCTCCTGCCCGATCGAGGAGCGCTCCGACCTGCTTGATTCCGCCGAGTTTCTGAACCTCAAAATGCGCGAAATCCGCGACAGCGGCAAGGTCGTGGGCCTGGATCGCATCGCCGTGATCGCCGCGCTCAACATGGCGAATGAATTGATTCGATTCCGCAATCGTGACACCAATCTCGATTCCGACGTCGGCGGACGCTTGCGTATCCTGCGCGAGCGCGTAGAGTCGGCCTTGGAGAAGGGTCAACAGCTCGAGCTGTGAATGAGTTCCCTTGACGTTTAAATTTGGCGCTGCCTGCGGTGTTCGATGCGGATCGGGTTACCTCCTGACCCTAATTTTGTAAACCCCAGGGGCCAATGCTTGCTGGCAACATTGTGCAAGTCCGCCCCGAGCGGAAAGCCTTAAGTGCCGCAGTCGGCCCCACCTGTTGCTCAGGTCGGGAGCAACGATCCAAAACGGCATTTGCGGGTGGCGCCATCCCTCGCTTCAGAAGGTTGCGGTAGTGAAAGCAACCCTTCGTAAACAACTACGCGGTCAACGCCGCTCATTGAGCGCGTCACAGCATCGAGATCGTTCCCTGGCGGCCGCGACGGCCATAACGCGCCTGCGAGGGCAGGCGTTTGGGGCTGGGGGGCGGGTACTATGATCGGGCCCTTGCCTTCCGTCGGCGGCGGCGGCGCTGGAAGGGTCCGCGCTTGGTCGGACTTGCGTTTGGATTCTTCGGCAACGGAATCGGGAGTGGAGCATTACCTATGAATCATTGGCTGTTCAAATCGGAACCCGCGAGCTTCAGCATCGAGGATCTTGGCAAGGCTCCCAAACAAACCACGGCGTGGGACGGGGTGCGCAACTACCAGGCGCGCAACATGCTGCGCGACTCTATAAAAAAGGGTGATTTGGCGTTTTTCTACTATTCCAGCTGCGAGGTTCCCGGCATCGCCGGCATCGCCAGCATCGCCCGCGAAGGTTATCCGGATCTCAGCGCCTTCGACCCGAAGAACGACCATTACGATCCCGACTCCGACAAGGATGCACCCTCTTGGTACGTCGTGGACGTGAAGTTGATGCGCAAGTTCAAGCGCGTCATCACGCTCGACGAGCTGCGCATGCACGCCTCCGGTGCGCTCAAGGATTTTGTTTTGCTGCGCCGTGGGAATCGATTGTCGGTCATGCCGGTGACGAAGAAGGATTGGGATTTCATCCTCACCCTTGAGTGACGCCGCTCACATCGCTAGCACATTGTGGTGCGCGCGCGCGAGCTATTGCTTGTAAATTAATTATTCGCGTATATACTCAGACCCCGGACTAACCCGATAACGGAGTTTCTATCATGGCAGCGAAAGCAA
>Ga0210384_10002382_pt1 | contig 23006 bp, 25 predicted proteins | sample IncBWH2MmetaG_FD_160574 | JGI IMG/M metagenome (GOLD analysis project Ga0210384, IMG submission 160574) | Forest soil microbial communities from Barre Woods Harvard Forest LTER site, Petersham, Massachusetts, United States - Inc-BW-H-2-M | ecosystem: Environmental > Terrestrial > Soil >...
GAATCCATTCGAAAGGATGGACACGAGATCAAGTTGTAGAGTTCTTCCGCAAGTCGGGTGCTGTGGACGAGCCGACCATTCAGTCCGAGACCGACCGCTACATCGCTTGGCCTGCACAGGCCCTCAGCTACAAGCTCGGCCAGCTCAAGATCCGCGAACTCCGCGAACGCGCCCAAAAGGAATTGGGGCCCAAGTTTGACATCCGTAGGTTTCACGATGAGATGCTCGACGGCGGAACTCTCCCTCTCGATCTGCTCGATGCCCGCACCGACAAATGGATCGAACAACAGAGATTAAAGTGACTGTCAAGGCACCGAGAAAGGTGGCTTTCAGATACTTGGACGGACCGCGAGAGCTTTCAAACAGGATTTCCGGGTTGTGCAGAACCGTGCGTGGAGTCGAGCACAGCTCATTGACTTGCTGCAGCAGGGCCCATAACATGATCGCGCCACGGACAGACCCCTCCAAGTGATCGGCCAAACCATCTCGCACTACCGCATCGTGGAGAAGTTGGGTGGAGGCGGGATGGGTGTTGTGTACAAGGCCGAGGACACGCGCCTCGACCGCTTCGTCGCTCTCAAATTCCTACCCGAAGACGTAGCTCAAGACCGCCAAGCTTTGGAGCGATTTCGGCGTGAGGCCAAAGCTGCGTCGGCCCTCAACCACCCCAACATCTGCACGATTCATGACATCGGCGAGGAAAGCGGCAAAGCGTTCATTGCCATGGAGTTTCTGGATGGCGTGATGCTGAAGCTCCGGATCGCAGGACGTCCCCTGGAAACCGATCTGCTCCTGTCGCTTTCGATTGAGATCGCCGACGCCCTGGATGCGGCGCACTCGGCGGGCATCATTCATCGGGATATAAAGCCCGCGAATATCTTCATTACCAAACGCGGACACGCCAAAATTCTCGACTTCGGGCTGGCGAAGCGGACGGATCCGGGCACAAGGCGAGAATCGAGCTCAAGCTCCGAGGATCCCACGATCACGTTGAAAGATCTCACGACTAAAAACACTGCTTTGGGCACGGTGAACTATATGTCGCCTGAACAGGTTGCGGGAAAGCCTCTCGACGAGCGTACCGACCTGTTTTCTTTCGGCGTGACACTCTATGAGATGGCAAGCGGCCGCCTACCCTTCGATCGAGACACGGAGGGAGCGACCTATGGAGCCATCCTTCACGAGCACCCTGAACTGCCCAGTCAATGGAACCCTCAAGTATCTCCTCAGCTCGTCGGGATCATGGCTAAAGCTCTCGAGAAAGATCGCTCCCTCCGATACCAGCACGCTTCGGAGATGCGAGCCGACCTGCAACGGCTGAAGCGCGATACGGAGAGCGGGCGCATGGCGACAGCAAGTTCAGGCGCGGTAGTGGTCGCGCAGGAGAGTGGTCTCCGAGCAACGATGCCACAAGCGCCTCCAGTATCGGGCTCGGTTTCCACGTCTACAGCCTATGCATCGTCGGGTGGGGTCGAGATTGCCGCACCCAAGGCCCAGAAGAACGAACTCCGGAAGATTGTTGTTTCACTGGCGGCGCTGGTGGTAGTGCTCATCTCAGCCGGGATTTACTACCGTTCCTATCAAGTGAAGCCGCTCACCGAGAAGGACACCCTTGTGCTTGCCGATTTCGAGAACAGCACAGGCGACGCAGTCTTTGACGACACCCTGAAAACGGCGCTCGGGGTTTCGCTGCGGCAATCGCCGTTCCTGAATGTGCTCTCCGACAGTGAAGTTGCGAAGGCGGTGAAACTGATGGCCCGTCCGGCCGACGCGAAACTCACGCCCGATATAGCCCGCGAGCTTTGCCTGCGGGCGGGCAGCAGGGCCTACCTTGCCGGAGCGATTGGCAGTCTGGGCAGTAAATATGTGCTGGAATTGAAGGCGGTGGGCTGCCAGAAGGGAGACACGCTAGCCGAGCAACAGGTGACGGCAGCGTCCAAGGAGAAAGTGCTGGACGCGCTGGGCGAGGCAGCAACCAAGCTTCGCAGCGAACTGGGCGAGTCACTGGCGACAGTGCAGAGGTTTGACGTCCCACTCGAACAGGCCACCACGTCGTCTCTCGAAGCTCTGAAGGCATACACCCTTGCACAAAAAACGGCTCGCGAGAACGGCGCAGCCCAATCCCTTCCGTACGGTCAGCGTGCCATCGAGCTCGATCCCAATTTTGCGATGGCTTACGAGGCGGTGGGCATCCACTACTACAACCTCGCCGAACCAGCGAGGGCTGGCGAGTACCTGGCCAAAGCTTTCCAACTGCGGGAACGTGCCAGTATTCGGGAACGGCTGAGAATCACCGCGAGCTACTATTCGTCTGTCAGTGGGGAACTCGACAAAGCAGCCGGGGCATATCAGGAGGAGATCGCCAACTATCCGCGGGACATCGCGGCGTATAACAATCTGGGTATAGTCTTCGCCGAACAGGGGCAGTATGAAAAGGCGGCAGAGGTCACGAAGCAAGGCGTACGGATTGAACCGGAGCAGGTGACCTTGCACGAGAACCTCACAGGGTACCTTCTAGCTCTACAGCATTTCGATGAAGCGCGGCAGATCATCCACGAAGCACAGCCACGAAAACCAGATAACTACATATTTCCCGCAGCCCTCTATGCTCTTGCGTTCCTCTCCGCAGATTCCAACGCGATGGCCGAACAGGAAAAGTGGTTTGCGGGCAGACGGGAATACGAGAACTTTGGGCTGGCACTCGCTTCCGACAGCGAGGCATTTGCCGGTCATCTGAGCAAGGCGCGAGAGCTGACCAGGCGGGCTGTGGACTCCGCGATCCAGGTTGATCGAAGAGAAACCGGGGCGATATGGCAAGCGGCGGCGGCCCAGCGCGATGCCGCCTACGGTGTTGTCGCAGAAGCCCGGCGATCGGCTGCAGGAGCTTTGAAACTCGCTCCGGCGAGTCAGGGGGTCGAGGTCGAAGCGGCCCTCGCGTTCGCGTCGGCAGGCGATGCAACGAGAGCGGATTCCTTGGCTCAGGATTTGAGGAAACGCTTTCCATTGGACACGCAGGTGCAGTCCCTTTGGTTGCCAGCCATTCAGGCGCAATTGGAACTCAATCACAAGAATCCGGTTTCGGCGTCAAAAACACTAGCGGTTGCGATCCCACCTCTTGAATATGGAGCAATCACGTTTGCCGCTAATGCATCCGGTTCCTGTCTCTATCCAACATACCTTCGTGGCCAGGCCTACCTAGCAGCGGGTCAGCGCAACGCTGCTGCTGAGTTTCAAAAGATTCTCGATCACAGCGGGATCGTCTGGAACTGCTGGACGGGAGCATTAGCGCATCTAGGAGTGGCACGGGCCAACGCCTTGCAGTCGAGAACCTCGCAGGGAGCAGATGCCGATGCCGCCCGCGTCCGGGCGCTCGCCGCCTACAAAAATTTCCTCGCCCTCTGGAAAGACGCCGACCCCGACATCCCCATCCTGAAAGAAGCCAAGGCGGAGTACGCGAAGCTGCAATAGCCTCTTCTCAGCCTTGGGCGTTGCGGTTGACCTTTCTTTGCTGTCCGACCTAACATTCCCCGCAAGTGTCCACGCCCTCCCAACCCGTGGGTCAGACGGTTTCCCATTACCGCATCCTCCGCAAGATCGGGGGCGGGGGTATGGGCGTTGTGTACGAGGCGGAAGACCTCAAGCTCGGTCGTCACGTCGCTCTGAAGTTCCTTCCCGACGAACTCGCCAACGACGCACAATCCCTTAGCCGCTTCCAGCGGGAAGCCAAAGCTGCATCCTCCCTCAACCACCCGAACATCTGTACGATCCATGAAATCGACGAGTCCGATGGACGAACCTTCATCGCCATGGAACTGCTGGAGGGGCAAACACTCCGGTATCGGATCAGTGGCAAGCCCCTGGAGATCGAAACGGTGCTCGATCTAGGCATCCAGATCACAGATGCGCTGGACGCGGCACACTCGAAGGGAATCATTCATCGCGATATAAAGCCGGCGAACATCTTTATTACCACCGGCGGAAAGATCAAAGTGCTCGACTTTGGCCTGGCAAAACTGCTACGGGATCAAAGGCTGGCGACCGGCGAAGACACTTCCAGTGAAGATTCGCAAACTGCGGTTGGCGCTATTCCCGCCGGGACGGCGGTTTACATGTCTCCGGAGCAGGCGCGCCGCGAGGAGCTCGACTCGCGAAGCGATCTGTTCTCCTTCGGCGTCGTGCTCTACGAAATGGCCACGGGGCAGAAGCCATTTACGGGGACGAATGTGGTTACCACTCTGGACGCGGTGCTGCACCAAAAACCCCCGTCGCCTCTCTCTCTGAATCCCGCTTTGCCCACCGAACTGGAAGGCATCATCGGCAAGGCGATGGAGAAGGATCGCGTCCAGCGCTATCAGACCGCAACATTGATCAAGGCAGATCTGCAACAACTAAAGAAAGAGACGGAATCGGGGTTTAGCCGGACGGGAACGCGCAGCACGCCGTTGCACGTCGTCATCCACAATTTCCAGCGCAGCGGCAAGCAACAAACCTATCTCCTGTTGGGAGTGACCGTGCTACTGATTACGGTGCTGGCTGCGTTTGGCGCGTGGTGGTTCAAACACCGGAGCAGCGCGGGCGGAGGAGCCAAGAACACAATTGCCGTGCTCCCGCTGCAGAACATCGATGGCGATTTCAGCGTGGACTATCTGCGTTTCGCTCTCGCCGACGAAATCGTCAATGTGCTGACCTATTCGCGCGGCCTCGACATACGCCCCTCTTCTGTCACCCGAAAATACGTCAGTGCCGACCTCGACCCGCAACAGGTGGGCCGCGAACTGCGCGTGGCCAATATTCTGACCGGGCACTTCTTGAAGCAAGGCGAGCGCCTGCTGATCACGCTGGAAGCTACGGATGTAAGCAGCGACAGGCTACTCTGGCAAACCAACTTCAACGTGTCGAGCCAGGACCTCATTGCTATGCAGGAGAAGCTCGCGACGCAGGCCCGCCAAGGGCTGCTGCCGATTCTGGGGGCAAGCAGTGGTTTTATCGACACCGGCACGAAGCCGAAAAACCAGGAGGCCTACGACCTTTATCTGCACAGTCTCGCTCTGCCCCATGACCCGGCCCCCAACAAGGACGCGATCGCAGTGCTGGAACACGTAGTAAAAACAGATCCGGAGTACGCGCCGGCTTGGGAACAACTCGGGCTGCGGTACTACTACGATGCGACGTTTTCTGATGGCGGAGAGGAGATGTTCCAACACTCCAACACTTCTTGTGAGCGTGCGTTAGGTCTCGATCCCAATCGCATAATTGCGGCTAGCCAACTGATCACCAACCGCGTGGAGCGTGGCGAGCTGGGCAAGGCCTACGAGGAAGCTACGGCTCTGGTCAAGCGCCGCCCGGACAGCGCTCTGGCACACTTCACCTTGAGCTACGTTTTTCGTTACGCCGGAATGTTGGAGGATTCTGCGCGCGAATGCGACAACGCCTTTGCGCTCAACCCGGCTAACTATCAGCTCCGCTCATGTGCCTGGGCATTCATGCAACTGGGCCGAACGGAACGAGCACGAGATTTCCTGCGGCTTGACACAGGTTCGGAATGGGCAGCTTGGGTCACACCCCATCTGCTTCTGCGCGAGGGTAAGGTCAACGAAGCACGGGAAGCGGTGAAGCGGATGTCTTCCAATCCTCGTTACCACCGCGATCTCATGGAGGCCTGTCTCCAACCGCAGCCACCAGCCAACATCGACAAAATCGTCCAGCAGACCGAGGCGTCAACCCTCGCCGAGGCCGACCCCGAGGAGTGGTACCACCAGGGATCTCTTCTGGCGTACTGCGGTAAGAAAGACGCCGCGTTCCACATGTTAGGGATGGCCATCCAACAGAATTACTGCTCCTATTCCAACCTCCTCTCAGACCCGCTGGTCAGAAATCTGCATAGCGACCGGAAGTTTGATGAAGTGCTGACCGCAGCGCACAATTGCCAGACGGCGATTCAGCTATCCGGCAATACCAAAAATCATTAGACCAACGAAGATTTCAAGAAGGGTTGCAGCTGACTCTTCGATCGCGTACTCAGCGCCGCAAAGTGCTTGCACTGCTTGTTGTGCGGCAACGCGAACCAAGGCGGAGTACGAGAAGCTGCAGTGAAACCTCGTGGGACAAGTATGGCTGCGATCACGCTGCAGCGTCAGAGGCGAGTGAATTACAGGCGAAATTTTATTTATTTTTTTGTGGGTGGACGACGAGGCAAGTACGTCCCCGTCCCTGGGGTGACCTCCCGCTGGACAACTCAGCGGGGACCCTGAGGGCGGCCGGAGTCTTTGTGTCGTAGTTTGTGTCGTAACCCTGCCATCCCAGAAAACGTCTCCGCGCGGATCCCGATTCGACTGTGCCCAGTTTTGTGCCCACCACCAAACCCTACCGAGTGCGACGGAGTGTCGCGGAATCGCTGGAAAGTCCTGCTGAACAAGGCATCTGTGACACTCGGTCGCAATTTGTAGCGCTCCGTGCAAGTCGTTGATTCGTCGTGCGGCCATTACTTGGGCGCAGGGGGTCGTAGGTTCAAATCCTATCGCCCCGACCATTCTTGCTTTGTGGCCCTTTCGAAGATCAGGTCGAAGGGCATTCTGTAGATAGGACAGTTCAAAAGCACAATTCTCGCCAACTTGGCTTGTTCGGTCGGATTCCCGAAATATTACTTTTCGACGAAATGCGTCGGGTTCGAGTAACCCAGTGGAAGAGTGCGGGCATTCAGCGATCACCAAACTTCAGTTCGACCACTTCTGTGCTCCGCTGTGGACCTGCTTCGTATCTCCACTTGCGAACCGCGTTAACCGCAGCCTGTATGAGCACAGGATTCCCACCAATCACTCTTGCGGACTCCACTCTACCATCGGGCCCAATTACGACTCCCAGCTTGACGGCCCCATGGATATTGGTTTTGCGGGCTAAATCGGGATAAATCGGCGCCACTTTGCTCACCACCTTGCGCTCGACTTCCGGCTCCTCTTGCTGAGCGAATGAGCAACGGTGAGAAAGGACGATGGCTGCGGACGAAAAAAGCAAGAACACGATAACAAACCAGCGTTTCATAATCAGGCGTCCGCGGAACCTCAAGCTTAGATGGAAGAGGAGACTATCTGGAGGTAACCAAATTAACGAAAGTCGGGATCAGATGTGCCCAACTTTAGAGCGGAGGACCAAGGAGTTTCTTCATTTCGGCTTTGACCATCGGAACGATTTGCTGATCTTAAAGACAAAACCGTTACGATCTTGCACCTGATGCAGGTTGAGCATGTAGCGATACCCCACATCGAGCGCCGCACTCTTTCGCCAATACCAGCGCACGCCCCAAACGCCGTCTACGGGCGTGCTGGGGCCGACTGAAGTATTTTCGGTGTCGATGCCAATCACGCCAAATGCGTGGCCTTCTTGAGTGAATGCGGTGGTGAATTCCGTGAGCAACTGCAGCCGGTGCTGAGCGAAGAAAATAAAACCCTGGCCGAAGATCATCTCGTCCCCGGGGGTCAGCAGGGTCTGACCATGGGATTGTGGATTGCGGGTGACCACGTAGGTGACGTTGTTCGCCGCTACGATTCCGTGGCGGAAGCTCTTGCTCAGTCCCAAGCTGAAAGAATAATTGAGCGCGCCGCTTTGCGCGCCGGACTTTGCGAGTTCTGCCCTGGAGCTGTTGGTCGGGATGATGAAACTTGTATGCAAGGATACGCTCACCGGATCGCCCCGAGTCTCCGACCAGAAGTTAACTTTGAATCCCAGCGTCACCGGGCCCCAATCGGAATTGTTGAAGGCGGCGAAGGGATAATCTTGCACGTAACCGGCGGCCGGTCCTTTCCATGAATTGTGCAGAGGACCGGGATTAAGACCGCAGTAAATCGGCGCTTTAAAAACGTCGTGAGGACAGCCCGCCGGCTGCCGTAAGCTGAGCTGCGAGGGCTTGCCAATATTTAAGTACCGGTACGGCTCGAATTCCGCAAACACAGTAATCTTTTTCGTAAGTCCGGCGGCCAGGTTGAATCCGGCACTTAGTATGGTGACACTGCCGGGGGCACGGGAGAACTTGTTCAGATAGGCGGAAGCTGTGAATACCCCTTTCGGCAAAGTCTCTGCCGTCTCTACAGTGAACAGTCCGGGACCTCCTGTCGTTGCCGGCACTGGCGCCACGCTGATGGAAGTTTGTTCTGGAGCAACCGCTTGAGTTATCTGCGGCGGCGCCGCGTCCGCGTTGGCTGCCGCCATCGCGGCTGAACTCAGTATGGTACTGAGGACGATCAGCGCCAGGGCACGAACACGTTGAGCAGCGCTTGAGGATGACTCACAGAATCCCATGTGGCTTGATTGTTGTCGACCCAGGTTAGACGCTCAACGGTGAGGAACACGTTGTACCAGCAAAAGCAACATGTGGCGCGGGCGCCCTCGCCCGCGAAAGCTGACTTCATTCATACCGGCGTCATCCCGAGCTCATTCCCACCGGCTCGGCGTCATCTCGAGTGGAGCCGTTTTTCAGGCGGAGCGAGGGATCTCGCGTGCACACCGGCAAGACCGCCCGGCCGGAACTTTTCGACATCCGCAGCCGTAATCTAAAATGATCTACGCAGTCGCCGAGGTGTGAAATGTTCTGCAACCAGTGTCGGACGGAGCTACAGCCTGACAACGTCTGTCCGAAGTGCGGCACGCCGGTAGGAAGGCCGACGCAACCACTCGCTGTCTCCAGTCAGGGCCGGTTGGAGCGCCATTTGCGCACCCTCGGCATTCTTTGGATTGTGGTCGGTGCTCTCTTCCTGATCCCGTCGTTCGCTTTGCTGATGATGGCAAGCGTTGCCCACGTTGTGATCCCAGGCACGGAGGAGGTGGCGCGAGTCCTGGGGCCGCCGCTGTTGTCTATCATCGCCGCCATGCTTTTCCTGCTCGCGGCCGGCCAAATCTGCGTCGGTTGGGGACTCATGCAACGCCAACGCTGGGCGCGCATCGCCGCTGTAATCCTGGGCATTCTATCTTTATTTCATCCACCGGTCGGGACCGCGCTCGGCATCTACACGCTCTGGGTTCTGCTGGCGAACAACGCCGGAACCGAGTACGAGCAATTGGCTCGGGCCAGCAGCTAGCCAAACCGCCGCGCCTGCTGAATAATAGTATTGGTATGAATCCCTTAAGCGAATACTGACATCTCAAACCCGTGGAGGAAACGTTATGGCGCATGAACTACCCCCCCTGCCGTATGACTATTCCGCACTCGAACCCGTCATCGATACCCAAACCATGAAGTTGCATCACGACATGCATCACGGGACCTACGTAAAGAATCTGAATGCTGCGCTGGAGAAACATCCCAACCTGCAATCCAAGAGTCCCGAAGAACTGCTGCGTGACTTGAACGCGATCCCGGAAGACATCCGCGCCACCGTCCGCAATAACGGCGGCGGACACGTGAATCACAGCATGTATTGGAAAATCATGAAGCCCAAGGGTGGCGGCGACCCCAGTGGTGCCATCGCCGAGGCCATCAAGAAAACCTTTGGCAGCTTCAAAGACTTTCAGACCAAATTCAATGACGCTGGCGCCAAGCAGTTTGGCAGCGGCTGGGCCTGGCTGGCGGCCAAAGCCAATGGCGAGTTGCAGGTCCTCAGCACGCCCAACCAGGACAATCCCATCTCTCAAGGCCTGTTCCCAATCATGGGCAATGACGTCTGGGAGCACGCCTACTATCTCAAATACAACAACCGTCGCCCGGAATATCTGGCGGCGTGGTGGAACGTGGTGAACTGGGAAGAAATCAATAAACGCTTCGAGAGCCTGAAGTCAGGTCATCGCGAGCCCGCTATGGCCAGCCGCTAGGCGTCTTGCCAGGTGCCCCATGTCTCGCCGCAGTTGCGAGACATGGGAATCCTCCTCTATCTCAGCCACACTTCCCCGTGTCATCTCGAGCGCAGCAGGATCATTCGCTGTGCGAATGATCCCGCGAAGTCGAAGGGGTGGGACCGGAACTCGCGGTACAATCGTTCAGCCCCTTGGAAATCAAGCACACCTTCTTCAGCAAACTTCTGTATAGCATCGAGCCCAAGCCCGAAGGCGGATTCATTGCCCGCTCGAAAGATCCCAACGCTCCCCCGATTGAAGGCGCCACCCGTGAGGAGATTGACCAGAAAATCCAGGCCAGCATCAGCGCCGACCTCGCCGCCCAATTCCCCGGCCTCAAACTCCCTCTGGATAACGCCAACAAGGAAGTCAAGCTCTCCTACCACGTCGAGGCCAAGCCCGGCGGCGGTTACATCGTTCACCACGGCGACCCGGCGCATGAGCCGATCGAAGGTTCTACGCGGGAAAAAGTGGAAAGCGCCATCGAGTCAAAGCTGATATCCATGTTCATGCAGAAGCTTCCGCCCGAACTGTCTCAGCAGCTCACCAGCAAGCTCAACGCCGGAGGCGTGGACGTAGTGGTGAACCGGAAAGTGAGTGTCGGCATCACTCGAACCGGCCTGTCGGCCCCGGCGCCGGATGAAAATACAGACGTCCCACAATTCACCCCACTCGACGCCTCGCCCATCACTCCAGGGCGCGACAGTAGCGGCGCCATCTTTCGCTTCTTGCTGGCATTGCTGATCGTCGCCGCGCTGATGTACTTCTTTCTCCATCGCCACTAACTTGTAATTCGGGGATTTTCGCGGGGTGCCCAATGTCTCGCCGCAGTTGCGAGACATGGGAATCATGACTCCCCATATCATCCTGACCCTGAGCACCGCGAGGGTCGAGCAAAGCGAATCATGTTTTGGGTGGCTGTGTTTTGGGCGGCGCGCTTTTGGGTGGCGCAGCGCTTTAGCGCTGCGGTGACCGTCCTGCAATGACTAGGGCTTTAGCCCCTGAGGGAGGATTACTCGAGACAACGGTAAGATCGAAACCTCCCACGTCTCACAACCCCGGTGAGACATGGGGCACCCGGCCAGTGCGCATCATGTTTTCCGATATACTTTCCCCGCGCTTGTCTATCGATAATGCCTGACCCGCTGCCCCAACACGTCGGCTCGCTGAGCAAGTACATACGCGCCGAAAAATATTACGAGCTTCTCGCGTCGATTACCCGTGACATCCCCGAGTCTCAACTCCGTGCAGAGTTTGATCCTGATCTGTACGCCACCGCAAGGGCGCGATACCTGATTATCGACAACGGGATCGTCACGCGAGACAACCTGATTGACCCTATAAATTGACCAGCCGGATGAACCTCCAGTGCAGAATCGATCTCGCTTCCAAATACAAGGCCGGACCTCAGATCGCGCGCGTGCTCAGCGAGGACTGGTGCTCGCGCGAACTCTATTGTCCCGCCTGTGATTCAGATCGCTTGACTGGATCAAAGCCGAACAACCCTGCTGTCGACTTTCAGTGTGCGAAATGTCAGCAGCCTTTTCAGTTGAAGAGCCTGAGAAATTGGAACCCACGAAAAGTTGTGGACGCAGGATATGAGGCGATGCTTCGCGCGATCCGCGCGGACAGGACACCTCACCTGCTTCTCCTTCAGTATTCCAGCACGTGGTTGATTCAGAACCTGCTGCTGGTCCCACGAATGTTGTTCTCCAAGAGCATCATTGAGAAGCGGAATCCGCTCGGTCCGGACGCTCGCCGTGCTGGATGGATTGGCTGTAACATTCTCGTCGGCGAAATACCGCCGACGGGAAAATCGTGATGATTTCGGCCGGTGTACCGATCCATAAAGAGACCGTTCGGAACGAATTCTCTCGTGCGAAGCAGTTAGCCGAGTTGCCGCCCTCGTTGCGCGGTTGGACACTCGATGTACTTAGGGCAATTTGGCGCCTCGGTAAGCGCAACTTCTCACTTCAGGATATATATGAGTTCGAATCAGAGCTGAAGACCCTTCACCCCAAAAACGAAAACGTGCGTCCCAAAATACGGCAACAGCTGCAGGTTCTACGGGAATTAGGCCTGATTAGGTTCTCGGGGAAGGGACACTACCTTTTACCCGGTTAAAGATTTCGCGACGACGATTTTTAAATCACTACTTCCAAATGATCAGCCGAGGCTCCCAGGCTTTTATCTCGGGAAATAAGCCGCCCAACGACTCCTTAGCGGACTCAGTACAATTCAGGTCATCATCGCCGTCATTCCGCCAGCTGAGGCCGATGCCAAGATGCTCTAATTATCCAATGAGCCATTCATACCCGCCCCTGGGCCTTCGATCGCTAACGATACAAAGCTTTACTGTCGGCTTGAGGCTATCGCGGTAGAGATATCTATATTCAAGCAGCTGAATCACAGCACGCCTCAACGGTCCTGCAATGTCATAAGGCGGACATGCCTTAACTTCGAAAACCACCGATGTATGTCCAATGTTGCACAGAATATCTATATGCCGATTGGTGAGAGGCTCGTATTGGTTCGCGATACATAACTCGACGATGCTCTTCTCCAAGCGCCAGTGCTGCAAGTCCGATCTTTCCGCTTCCACGACATCGATCGGCCTCTGCCTGCGCAGACCTGGCTGGGTAATCTTTGGATCAAGAGCGGATTTCATCACTGAGGGTTCTCGTTGATGCCGACATCGCGGCCTACTTATGTGCGTTATCGTCTTCTCCACCCTATAGCAGGACGGGAAGTTTGGTGCCAAGGTTCAGGTTGGTTTCATTATGGGCCTGTGCCCGAAAATTACGTGACAACGGCGGAAACCGAAGTTCACCCTCCTACCCAAGGCTCAGCTATAGCCGGTTCTGCTGCCGTGCAACGGTATCAACTCCTATATTTGGGAAGCGGCGGACGAGGGCGTCCGCCCTACACCCACTTAGCTGCACCCAGCTGCCGCAGCTCATGCAGCGGTAGCAGCTTCCATTCCGCGTCATGATGCTTACCGCAGAAGCTGCAGGTTGGCGCGTCACCCAACCCGCCCCACACCTTCAAACCGTGGCATATAGCTTCAGCCCAAGCACTCTTCCATACCGCTCAAAATCGCGATCAGTGGTAAACACCTGCCATCCTCGGCGCTGTGCTACCGCGCAGATCAAAAAATCAATCGCCGATCCCGCAATTCCCCGGTTGCGGCACTGATTGTGCATGTGTGCCGCTTCTTCATAGTCAGGCGCTTTCAGTTCCGGCTCATCAAAAGCGCGCAAGTAATCGCGCAGCTTGCGAAAGCGCTCCTCTTCACGGATTCCCGAGAGCAACTCCTGCCGGATGGCTCCCATGATCTGCGCCCGCCCGTCGCGAATTAGCTCCTCCAGAGCCGCCGTCAGCGCTCGCTCGCGGGCATTCAAGACCCCGGGCTTGCGCCGCAGAGCCAGCGACCATACCGGCGTATCGATCAGTACGATCATGAGCGCGGCTTACTCTTGCCCCGCCGTTCCGCTTTATAGTCGTAGCCCGGATCAAACTCAAAGGCGCCAAATGCATCCAGAATGCGCAGTTGCTTGTGCCGCTTGATGTACTCGTCCAGGGCTGCGGTCACGGCATCTTTCTTGGTCTTGTGTTTGCCCGCCCGCCGCGCTTCCTCGATCAGCCGGTCATCTAAAGCCAGATTGGTCGCCATGTGTAGATTGTCACACATGAGGATGTGTAAGTCAAAGGCCTCGCAGATGTGGCCAATTTGGAAGCGCGCCAAACGCGTGATTATTGCCTCGCAAAGAACGCGAGGCATCACGCGGCGCGCCCAGGTCCTTCACTCGACAGGAACAAAAGCGTCTCGCTCAGGATGACAACGATATAAAATGGGGCATCCCAAAAAACTACGAGCACCCGCTCGTACTGCCGCAGCTCATGCAACGGTAACAACTCCCATTGCGCGTCATGATGCTGCCGCAGAAGCTGCAAGTCGGGGCATCTCCCAGGTCGACGATTCCGGCGAGGGCATCGGCTGCATGAACCGATCCACCGGCACCCGGACTCCGAGGCTCATGAGAAGCCCCGTTCAGTTCTCCAACGCCCTCCGCCTGAGGTCCGACACCCGACGGCTTCAGCCGGAGGTTCTCGAACAGCATCTGTTGCTGGCCGGTGAGAAAGCGCACCTGCAACCAGCGGAAAATGTAGTCCATGATCGACTTGGCGAAGCCGATGTCCGGATTGTTGGTCCAGCCGCTGGGCTCGAAGCGAGTGTGAGCGAACTTCTCGCACAACAACTTCAACGGCACCCCGTGTTGCAGCGAAATGGAGACCGCGAGGGCGAAGCTGTCCATCAGGCCGCTGACCGTGGATCCCTCTTTCGCCATCTTGATAAAAAGTTCGCCCGGGCTTTGGTCGGGATAGAGGCCGACCGTGATGTAGCCTTCGTGTCCGCCCACGTTGAATTTATGTGTGATGGAGGCGCGCTCTTCCTGCAGACGGTGCCGCACTGCGCGCGGCGGACCGTTGGGATTGTCGTCTTCTTGCTGCACGGGCGAGACGCCCGCGCCTACATCGGACTTGGACGAAGTCGCAGTCTTCGTTCCCGCCGCGCTCAGGGGTTGCGACTTCTTGCATCCATCACGATAGATAGCCACGGCTTTCAGTCCCAGCTTCCATGCCTGGAGATAAGCCTCCATGATGTCTTCCACGGTGGCGTTCTCCGGCAGATTGACCGTCTTAGAGATGGCGCCGGAGATGAAAGGTTGCGCCGACGCCATCATCTTAAGATGGCCCATGTAGGCGATGGACCGCGTGCCCTTCGCCGGCTTGAAAGAGCAATCAAATACCGCCAGATGTTCATCTTTAATATGCGGAGCTCCTTCAATCGTTCCCGTCGCATCAATGTAGCTGACGATCTGGTCTGCCTGATCGTGGTCGTAGCCCAACTTGAACAGTGCCGTGGGCACAGTCTGGTTCACGATCTTGATCATGCCTCCGCCCACCAGCTTCTTGTATTTCACCAGCGCCAAATCCGGCTCAATCCCCGTCGTATCACAATCCATCATGAACCCAATTGTGCCTGTAGGAGCCAGTACCGTGACTTGGGAGTTGCGGAAGCCGAAGCGCTCGCCATGGGCGAGGGCTTCGTCCCAGCAGGCTTTACTGGCTTCGTAGAGCGGCGCGGGGACGTTAGTCTTGTTGATGTTGTTGACCGATGCGCGGTGCATACGGATGACATCGAGGAAAGGCTCGCGGTTGATGTACCAGCCGGGGCAAGCTCCGCCGGGCATAACGTTTTCCCCGAGGTTGGTGTCGGCGAGGCCTTTTTTCGTGGCTTCGGTGGCGGGCACGAGTGGGGGGCACGTTTCGGCAATTCTTGAGGATTGCAGATACGCTTCACCGCACATGATGGCGGTAACGCAAGCGGCGTAGTCGCGGCCCGCATCGGAGTCGTAAGGCAGACCAGCGGCCATCAGCAAGGCGCCGAGGTTGGCGTAGCCGAGTCCCAGAGGACGATAGTCATGCGAGTTCTTGCCGATGACCTCGGTGGGATAACCGGCGTTGTCCACGATGATTTCCTGCGCGGTGATCAGCACATCGACGGCGTGGCGATAGGCTTCCACGTCGAACGTCCCGTTGGGAGCGAACTTCAGCAGATTCAGGCTGGCCAGGTTGCAGGCCGAGTCGTCGAGGAACATGTACTCGGAGCATGGATTCGACGCGTTGATGCGGGCCGTGTTCTTCGAAGTATTCCAGCGATTGACCGTGGTGTCGTACTGCATGCCGGGATCGCCGCAGCGCCAGGTGGCGTCGGAAATCTGGTACAGCAGACCCTTGGCTTTGAAGGTCTGCATCGGCCGGCCATCGCGGATGGCGCGGGTGGAGAAATCAGTGTCGCGGAGGACGGCGTACATGAAGTCGTCGGTCACGCGCACTGAGTTGTTGGCGTTTTGAAAGAAGATAGAAGAATAGGCTTCCGAGTCGGGCGAAGAGCCGTCGTATCCGGCTGCAACCAGAGAGTGGGCCTTGGCCTCTTCTTTAGATTTGCACTCGATGAAGTCGACGATGTCGGGATGGTCGATGTTGAGGATGACCATCTTGGCGGCGCGGCGGGTCTTGCCGCCCGACTTGATGACGCCGGCGAAGGCGTCGAATCCCTTCATAAAGCTGAGCGGACCGCTGGCGGTGCCACCGCCGCTCAAGCCTTCGGTCGAAGACCGCAGCGACGACAAATTCGTGCCGGTGCCAGATCCCCACTTGAAGAGCATGCCTTCCGTTTTGGCCAGGGTCAGGATGGAATCGAGCGAGTCTTTCACCGAGTTGATGAAGCAAGCTGAGCATTGCGGCTTGCTATAGCCGGTAACACCGAATTCGACACGGGCGGTCTGGAAATTCCAGTGCCAATTCTGCGCGTCGGAGTTGGGCTCGATGCGATCGCATCCTACGTTAAACCAAACCGGCGAATTGAAGGCCGCATATTGCCGGACCAGGATGTGCACCAGTTCGTCGTGGAAGGTGGCACCATCCTCTGGCGTCTTGAAGTAGCCCTGCGACAATCCCCAGTCGCGGATGGTCTCAGCCACGCGAGTTACCAGGGCGCGCACTCCGGTTTCGCGCTCGGGCGTGCCCAGCGTGCCGTGCAGATACTTACTTGCCACGATGTTGGTGGCGGTCATCGACCAGTCTTTGGGCGTCTCGACTTCTTTCTGTTCGAAGATGATGTTGCCCTTGGCGTCGGTGATCTGGGCTGTACGCAGCTCCCATTCGATCTCGGCATAGGGCGAAACGCCCGGCTTGGTGAAGAACCGGCGGAAGCTCAGGCCAGGGGCCTTCTTCGTCGTTGTTGCGGCGTTCGGGGCTGCGTCGGCGGTGGTAGGGGCTTTTTGGGTCAGTTCAGCCATTTTTGTGTCTTCTTTCTTTTGCGGATTCTGTGATCCGCTTAGATATTAATGATTCTTCTTTCTGGCCCAAGGTCGCACGACTGCTCGTTCTAGGTGCGCCCTCTGGGCGCGTCACCTCATCCTGCTCCACACCCAGGACTTACGTCCTGGGCTAAACTATGTCGCCCCGCTGGGGCTGGTTCTTGCTAGCTGGGTCGTCACGTTTCTCATGAACCTCGATTCCATCCACCGCAGGCTCAAAATCCGGACGCAAGCGGGCCTAAGGAAAAAGCGACTTCCTCTAATTCTCGATGCTGGACTTCCACCTCCAAAGCTAAGGAAGTGGAAGCCTGAGTTTCGCGGACGGGGGCGTCCGCCCCACATACAGTTTCTGCTGACTGCTGCATCCACTCCTGAAAGAGCTTGTTAGCCACAGCGCGCTGGGCGGAGTCTTCGATGACCGTGTACCGAGCAAAGCAGCGGCCGCTGGATAGACGATCCGATCCGGAGTTACCGGGCATGAACAGACGCCACAAAGCCATGCCCAGATCATCAGCTTCAGAGATTTGGAACAAGGCCAGCATGCGCTTGCGAGGCTCAGAAGCTCCTGGAAACAGCGCCACCTCTTCTGCCAGGGCAAACACACCGGGCTTACCGGGAGCCAGGAGCGCACTGGAACTCGATTCGCAGCGGAACCACGGGGACCATTGCAGGCGGCGGGGATCGAGCACCGTTTCCACGCCATGACGAGACAAAGACTCGCTAACCAACCGGGTTAAGCTCTCCATTGCCACCCCTCAACTAAAAGAAAGGACTGCGTGCCCTCCTGGCGAGGCCATTTCCACAGACGTACTGTCAAACGCGTCGTCCCCCGAGGGGATGTTCCGCAAACAGAACCGGGGAACGGCCACCGCACAAACCTACCTACTTCTTACCCTTTGGCGGGGCGGCCCGGGCACCTCGACCACGGTTTCCGCCCCTGTTCTGCTCTTTGCTCTTTACCCTTTGCTTTGCATCGCCCGCCTCCGTTTCCGGAGGCGTTTTTACAGCTCTATGGGATGCAAACAGTACAGCCGTATGTTGGGCCTGTCAAGAGGGTAGCCCTATATATTGTATCTCAGTCTTAACGCTTGGGATGCCCGTTTGGAGCCGATCGTTTTCCACAAGTGAGTTGTCGGGATTCACGCCTGCATTTCAGGACGCGAGGAAAGCCTGCGTTTCATTCGGGTTACGGGTACGTCGGATCGTGGATGCCAGCTGGCAGGCTTCGGCCCCATGGGCACATAGATGTCCTCGAAGATTTCCCGGGGTGCCACACGACAAGTCCCGTCAGAAGACTCGACCAGATAGTCGCCGACGTGGCCGTTGTGTTCGTGGCCGAGCGCGTCCACGAACATAAGCGGTTCAGTAAGTTGTTTGGCCCGGATCAAGAATCGAGTGCGATAAGTCTGCCAGCCGCTTTCCACTTTCATCGCTTGCGTCCACCTTGGGGGAGGGGGAGTTTCTGGGACCTGAGTTGACGCCAGAGTCCGTTGCTGCCGTCGGCTGGATTTTTGTTACGCAGTGCGGTGAATCTACCTGTGAACCGCGATGAGGTCAATTCCATAAGTTTGGTGCAGTAGAGAAATACTTGTCAGGAAATTCTTGCGGATTGAAACCCTATCAAGCAAGGCTTCAGGTGCAGGTGCGGAAGCGATGCCATGATGCGAATTACCCGGATAACGTTCGATGAGGGAAGAGTTGGATTGAACACGCGCCCGGGAATTTCCACAGCGGGCGCACAGGAAATGCAGAAACGGATTCAGATCGTCCGCCACCTCAAGCGCTAAGGCGCCGATAGATTCTCGGGCATTCAGCGGCACCCTTCGACTTCGCTCAGGGCAGGCTCAACGACCAAGGTCATGCCGTTTCCAAAATCGCGAAAGTCCCACTTTTTCCGCCACCTGCTGGACAGCGCTTGTCGCGCCGCGATAGCCTACGCTTTCACGGAGGCGGCATGCGCTGGTTGATCGTTCTGGTGGCCATTGTCTTTGTCCTTTTTGTAGTGGGCTGGCGCCTGGCTTTTGCGGGCACTCCGCCCGCCGTCGGAAACGCTGCTCCGGAATTCATCCTGCCTTCACAAGATGGCAAGCCGATCAGCCTGAAAGATTTTCGAGGAAAGTGGGTGGTGCTTTACTTCTATCCCAAGGATTTCACCAGTGGCTGCACGGTCGAAGCCCACAACTTTCAGCGCGATCAAGAGCACTATGCGCGGCGGAATACGGTTGTGCTCGGGGTCAGCGTGGACAGCGTCGATTCTCACAAACGGTTCTGCGCCAAGGAAGGTTTGAATTTCAAGCTGCTGGCGGACTCCGATCACAAGGTGGCGAGCGAGTACGGTTCGCTGGTCAACCTTGGAGTCGCGAAGATCGCCGCCCGCCATACTTTCGTCATTGATCCCCAGGGTACAATCGCGCGCGCCTACACCAGCGTGAGTCCGAACAAGCACAGCCAGGAACTTCTGGCCGCGCTCGATGAGTTGCAAAAGAAAGCTTCTTCTACGATAGGCACTGAGCAGGCGCACCATGATTAGTGGAGTTCACGCCCTGGTCTACGCGAAAGACACGGAAAAGGTCCGAGCTTTCTTTAGAGACACTCTCGGTTTTCCGTCCGTGGATGCGGGGCATGGGTGGTTGATCTTCACCTTGCCTCCGGCCGAGCTTGGGATTCATCCGGCAGAAGGCGAGATCCGTCACGAAATTTACCTGATGTGCGACGATGTGAAGGCAACCGTCGCGGAACTGAAGAAAAAAGATGTGAAGTGCGGACCGATCAAAGAGCAGGGTTTCGGACTAGTGACGTCATTAACTATTCCAGGGGGCGGGACGATGGGACTCTACCAACCCAAGCATCCCACCGCGCTGAAGCGGTAAACCCAGCCAAGGGCGGGGGTTTCCGGCCGATAGATTCTTGTTCTGAAAACAGAACAAAATTCAAATTGCTGATAATCCTGCTGGCTTCCGGGGTAAAAGGGCGGGGTGCCAGCGGGGCTTTTCGATTGCCGCTCTGACCCCCTCAGGCGGTGGCCAAGGGTCCCGCAGTTTTTTGTCAGCCGTGCTTGTCAGCAGTCGTGCCGGCGTTTGTTTGTTCCGAGTCTGAAGTTTGTTCCGCGGAAGTCTGGCGATACCATAAGTGCGGACAACCGAGCATGCGGCGAGTCTTCGCAGTTCTGGGATCGATATTCTTCCTGCTGATCGCGCCGGGTACGGTAACCGGCGTGATTCCTTGGGCGATCTCACACTGGCGGATGCAGCCTCCGTTGCTGGGCCTGCCTTTTGTTCGCGTGGTTGGGGCCCTGCTCATTGCCGTCGGCATCCCAATGCTGCTTGATTCATTTGCCAGGTTCGCGCTGCAGGGGCTCGGTACGCCGGCGCCAGTGTTTCCCCCGAAGCACCTCGTGGTAACCGGACGCTATCGCAATGTACGCAATCCCATGTACGTCGCGGCACTCGGAGTGATCCAGGGCCAGGGGTTGTTACTCGGCGATGTGCGCGTCCTGGGCTACGGAGCTCTGGTCTGGTTGATCTCTCACCTTTTTGTAATCGGCTACGAGGAACCCACGCTGCGTAAGCGCTTTGCCTCTGAATATGACGCGTATCGCGCCAGTGTTCCGCGTTGGATTCCCAGGCTGAGTCCGTGGCGCGGTGAGGTAAAGCGGGAGTTGTAGCGTTATAATTGGCGAAAGTGGAGGGGTCCTGTATGCGAATTGCCAACCTCCTCGTGGTTTTCCTATTGAGCTTGATTTTGGTGGGCACTGGGTCGGCCAGCGACCAGCCGGGACAGGCGTCATTGGCTGGCTCGGCTGAGACGAATTCGTTGTACCCGCCACTAAACGAAATCATCCCCGAGCTGTTCAGCGGCCCACGTGACAACGGATATGATCTGATTCATCCTGACGAGGTCCATCCGAATTTCAACGATCCGGAGTTGGTGCATCCTTATCACTATCGCTTGCCACGCATGAATCGTGATGAGAGTACGGTGTGCTACACCATGCGTAGTTATCTCATGGCGCGCGAGGCGCGGGATTCTGATGTTACCTCGCCGGCGGGCTATTCGACTTGTCAGAAGGCCTCGAGATTCGCGGTGAAGGATGCGGTCGAGCCTCTGGAACCAGCATCGCGCTGATTCAGGGATTTCAAGGCAGGCCCAACCGCGCTCAGAGCTTCAGATCCCAGGTCTCGGAGACCAAATCACGACCCCAACTGTGGTGCGGTTTCTTTTGCACCAGGCGGAAGCCAGCCTGCTCGTAGATGCGGCGAGCGGCGGGAAGATCGCTTTGCGTCCACAGCGTCATCTTTTTGTATCCGACCTGGCGGGCGAAGCGAATACATTCCGCCACCAAGCGCTTGCCGATGCCCAGCCCGCGCGCGGCAGGCTCGACTAACAACAGCCGCAGCTTGGCTACGGTCTTCGATTTCTTGACCAGGAAGACGGAGCCGACGATCTCACGATCTTTTTCGGCGATCCAGCAGCGCTCGCGTTTCGGGTCGAAATGCTGGATGAAGTCTGCGACGATCTCCGCAATTAGCGCCTCGAAGCGCTCGTCGTATCCATATTCTTGCGAGTAAAGCACGCCGTGGCGGTGGACGACCCAGCCCATGTCTCCGGGTTGGTGGGGGCGCAGAAGATAGGGAGGCTGCGGAGTGTCTGGCGCGGGAGCGAGCAGCCGGTTGATGCAATGCATCGCCTCCACCAGGCGCGTTTGCTCACCTTCGGAAAGGCGGCCGAGCATGGCCGCAACTTCTTCATTGGAGCGCGCCTCCAGCGGGGCGAGGGTCTTCTGTCCTTGCTGGGTTAGGGATAAAAGGCTTTGGCGGCCGTCTGCCTCTGAGGGCGATTTGTCGATCAGTCCACGCTTTTCGAAATTGCTTAGGATGCGGCTCAGATAGCCGGGATCAAGGTCCAATTCTTTGCAGAGTTCGGAGGCAGTGGCTTTCTCCCGGTGGGCAATTTCGTAGAGGACGCGCACTTCGGTCAGAGCAAAAGAACTCTTCAGGAGGCCTTCACGCAGGACTCCAATCTGCTTGGTGTAAAAGCGATTGAAACTGCGGATGGCTTGGACGCGGGAGTTGAGATTGGGGGAGGCCATAGATAGGCTCCACGGGGGACTAACGTTAGTTGATGATATCAAATAAATAGTTGCTTATGTCAAATAATTAACTTCGAAACGAGCCCCAGCCTGATCGGTGCTGCCTCAGCCGAAAATCAAGATTTTCTTTTGCCGGGTAGTCGCTGGGGCTCGGCGGTGACGAGCGCGACTTGGGAATAGCGGAAGCAGTCTACGGCGTGATCGTTCACCAGGCCGACCGCCTGCATGAAGGCATAGCAGATGCTCGAGCCCACGAAGTTGAAGCCGCGCTTTTTTAGATCTTTGCTCATGGCGTCAGATTCGGGAGTGCTGGCGGGAAGCTGCTTGAGCGAGCGCCACGAATTTATGATCGGCTTCCCTCCAACGAATTGCCAGATATATTGGTCGAAGGAGCTAAACTCCTTCTGAATCTGAAGAAAGGCCTTGGCATTTCCCACGGCGGAAGCGATCTTCAGCCGGTTGCGGACGATGCCAGGATCGCGCAGCAGACTTTGCAGCTTGCGCCGGTCATAACGGGCGATTCGTTTGGCGTCGAAACGGTCGAAAGCAGCGCGATAATTCTCGCGTTTGCCGAGGATGGTGTCCCAGCTCAGGCCGGCCTGCGCGCCTTCGAGAATAAGAAATTCAAAGAGAGTGCGGTCGTCGTGCGCGGGCACGCCCCATTCTTTGTCGTGGTAGCGAATGGAGAGCGGGTTGGTCGCCCAGCCGCAACGAACCAGAGTCGGGGAAGCTGTCTTTGTCATCTAGATTGTGGGGACTCTTCTCAAGTCAAGTGTCAGCCGAGCGACACAGCCCGAATTCAGTATTGTAGCGAATCGAACCGCGCCCTCATTGAGTGCAAGAATTTGCACCGATTCCCCTAACTGACAGAAGAAAAAGTATTTGCTTGTATGACCAAACGTGTGCTCCTTCTGTAACTTGGCATTCACTGTAGTCTCTCGTACAGTCTGAGCAGTAAATGCGGCTCTCTGTGCGGATTTCGGCCCGCTACGTGCATCTATATAGATAAGGAAAGCCGCTGGCCGTGGTTGGGCGTGAAAAATTTGGACTGGTTAGGCATGAAGTACACGCGATGGCATTTTTGTCTGGCAGTGCTTCTGGCCGCGACTACGTTGCTGGCACAGACGCCCACACCCTACGTTGCGACGTCCGGTTTAGCCCTTCCCACCGTTTCCCCGAGCGCTGACACCGATCAGAACGATTCCGTCCTC